>Ga0209230_10000997_pt1 | contig 11284 bp, 12 predicted proteins | sample LakOntMetagenome_FD_187467 | JGI IMG/M metagenome (GOLD analysis project Ga0209230, IMG submission 187467) | Freshwater and sediment microbial communities from Lake Ontario - Sta 18 epilimnion Metagenome (SPAdes) (version 2) | ecosystem: Environmental > Aquatic > Freshwater > Lentic | place... | reverse complement strand
TCGTTGCCTCGCTTGGCTGTGGGGTTTCATCCCCCAATACAAAACGCTAGGTGCATATTGAGGACGGACGTGGGAGAACATCCCCCTCGAACATCGAGGCCCGTCCGATGATTGTGCATTAAATCTGCACGCTCTACGGAGTGTGTAGGTTTGTCTAGTTTTCATATAGCGGTCATGGCAGAACCGATTGCTATAGTTGGAGCTGTGGCAGCTGGTGCAAGAGCTTTGCCTGCGTTATCTGGCTTATTTACATATCTCTCCGGAGTTTATAACAAAGCCATGCTTTGCCTTCGCCCACGATATCATATACGGTCCATATGCGCAACGATTCGGCAAAATGTCGCTGCTGACCCGCCGCTGGAGAAGCTGAGACATTTAGCAGAAGCGTTATTCAAAAATTTGCCCAAACTAGATCAAATAACTTGTGACGAGGTGATTGAAACACTCAATCAACACCATCCACTATCATCGCGGCCAGATGATCCTTTGAGGATGTACGATGTCCGCAAGAAAATCCTCAACATCGCTTTGGGGTTGCCGCTTGAGCATAGAGGCTGGCGAGTATTGACATTGCTCCTTGATCACGCGGCAGACAATGCTCCACTTACTAATGACAACCAACTAAACATGACTCAACTGGAGGACCGAGTTGTACATGAAGACCGTACAAGCGATAACCTGCCTTTTGCTATCGAGATATTGGTTTTACTCAAGGCAAACTTGCGCAACGGCCGGCGCCTTCAATTTCCTGAGAACATGCGTGAGGTTGTCAACAACCGCGCTAATCTCATCTCACAAACTGCTACTTTAGACCTCCTCCCTGGTTACGTGACCACATTTGTCAATTTCACTCCAGTTGTCGAAGAATAGCGACGCAAAGGTACTCTGCTCGACAAGGTCATGCCACGTGCTGTGCGCCGCCGCCGCCGAGATCCTCACGAGATTTGCTGGTTGCTCGTGTAACGCTACAGCTTTACACGATATGGGCAGATGGATACAGACAGGCGGCAGCGGCAGCGGCATCGAGGGAGAACAACGGAAGACGGGCAGTGACGCGCAGCCGTTCCCGTGCTCGAGTGAAGATTTTGTGAATCCCACAAGTTCATGTTACGAACGTCCACTCGCATCTTGATCTTCTCCGCAGCAACTGCGGGCGTCATGTTTTCTCCACACTTGATGATCTCGCGCTTTGAAATGATAGGGAAGATGGTCAACATATTGTCCTTGACTTTCACGAACCTCGACTCGACCTTGATGATATGCGACTTGTTCTTCTTGGACTTGAAGCGCATCGCGAACGTGTGGTTCGGTTTTTCCTTGCGCTTGGCCATGTTGCTCCAGAAGGATGTGCAGAGATCGCGGACGGCTTCGGCTCGCACCACGCAAGGGATCGTCTTCAGCCAGTCGTGTTGAAGCCGATTCCGCTACGCCGGTCGATCTGTTCGTAACTCAGCGACGACGACGAGACAATGCCGCTTCAATCTCCTTGTTTATATTCTCTTGGATGCGAGCGCTCTTCTTTTTCGCGCCATTATTACCCGTTTTCTTGGGTCGGCCTCTTTTGACCCCCGACTTGCCCTCCCCCGTCCCCGGAACCGCCGCGGTCTCCGCCGGATCGATCACCGCGCCCGTATCCACCGGCGGCTCGTTGACCACCACCGTCTCCTGCACCCCCGTGGGATCTTCCACCATCGTCTCATCCACGTCCACCGTGCCCACCGTCTCACCAACCGGGTCCACATCGCCCACCGTGTCTACCGTCTCATCAACCGGGTCCACCTCGCCCACCGGAACCATCGTCTCATCCACGTCCGCCGTGTCCACCGTCTCACCGACCGGGTCCACCTCGCCCACCGGATCCGTGTCCACCGCGCCACCCGGCTCCACACCCATCGTCTCGTCAACCGTCTCACCAACCGGCTCCATCAAAGTCTCCACAACCGGCTCGAAATTCTCTTTGAGGACCTCCGACGAACCCCCATTGAGCACTTCGTACACTTTTGGTCCAAGGTACTCGTAGACCAGCATGCTCACGTGTTTGTCGGCCATCGACTTGAACGTAAACGGGGCTTTATCGGTCACGTGGTCCCACCATGTAAACATGGGCGCCCCGTTTTTCGCCACTTCCTTGTACATCATCCGGGTACCATCGAACGGTCCTCCAGCGGTCACGAGTCGCCACGCGATTTTAACGATCTTCCGCAAATTGGCAGCCCTGGTTTCAACGTTGCTCGGCGGGACCAGCATATATGCCTCGGCATCGGGAACGGTATCGTCGTCGTCAGAATCGGAAGTATCCGAGCCGCCGCCGGTATCCATGATCTCGCGGAGGCTCTGCATCGTGGAATCTGAAATTCCAGGACTTTTTGCGGATGCGGCGACCACTTTGTACGTCTTGCTGCGTCTGTCCAGGGCCGTGCAGCTCGTCAACAACACGAAATTGCCATCGAAACCCTTCATAGTAGAAGCCAGTTTGATCCCGGCCTTGCGAACGGCCCTCCTGAACCTCCGTCCTTTCTTCTGATCGTCCATCCTGCCGGCCACAACCGACCCCGTCGAATAAGAATTAATTAATATCAGAGTTTCAGTTCGGGTGCGTTTATAGTTCTTCGGAAATTGTAGAAACCACGACCGATACTTTCTTTAGGAGCTCGAGCATTCGGACCGTTTTTTCCAGCGAATCGCGTGACGTGGCGGTTTCGAAGACCAGGTCCACCAGGTCGATTTCCGTCATTACAAGAGGAATCATTTTATTTTCTCGCGACAGAACCGGAAGACCCGCTCCGAGACCTCCGGATCCGCGAGCGCCATATTCGTAAACTCGACGCCGGCAACGCGATCCCACCACGACATCGCCGGAACCAGCCGGTCGCGCACGAGCCTGTACATCTGTTTCTTCCCTTCGAATTCCGTGCCTTTCACATGTTCTTTCCAAACGAGCGCCAGGAGTTTCCTCGTTTTCCTCGCGCGGTCTTCGGCGTTGCCCGGCATCACCGACCAGTCCTCGGCCCGTTGTCGCTCGAACGAGACCCCGGCCGCCTGCTCGCACAAGCCATCGTCGCTGCCGAGACTTCGAACCGAGCTCGCGACGACTCCACCATCCATCATGACGATTTTCGCGGCGAATGCAAATTGGACGTCGTCATCGGAACTCTGGATGCTTCGAAGCCGTTTGCGAATCGCGGAGTCGATGCTGCGAAGAACTCGGGTCACCCGTTTTTTACAAGGCGCGTCCATTCAATTTCTCGATATTCAGTAATGCCAGGAAGAGCGAGACTGTGCGCATGTAACTCCTCTGGCCCATGAACGCCGTGGTCTTCGCGATCAGTTCCAGTTTGGCGTTTGTCTGCTCGCACACTTGAGAATTCACGTCTCGAATCGTCGAGTCCATGACGGGCGTGCATTTCGGGTACTCGTCCATGCAAAACCCATGGTGGCAATTGATGTGCCCTTTCCAGTGCAATCGATCGATCCAGAACCGCGTCATCGAGAAGTACCCTGGCTCGCGTTTCATGCAGTACCGCGAGAGGTTGCACGCGTTGTCGTAAATAACCACGCCGGGCGCCACCGGGAACCGCGCGCGGACGACATCGAACACGCTCGAGGGTCCCTCGAATTTCCGCATGGCCTCGAATCCGAGACAGACCCCGTGCGGGCACATCATTGTCAGGATCCCGGAAGTGAACGACGGAGCCATTTTGACGATTTTCACGCACTCGGTAGACTGGTCGGGCGTGTTCGCGTAGGTCTTCCCGGGACGCACGATGGGGAAATTCGGGAAGAACGCGTACGATGTCTGGTCGTCTGACGATATCTTGATCCCGTCCATATCCTCCAGAATCTTTCCGGGAACCCGCGCGATCACGACCAGTTCACGGAGGACCGGTCTGACCTCTTCGGGAATGACGACCCATCGCATGCCCAGGACCATTTTCGACAGCGAGGGCCATTGAGCGAGCATGTATTTGTCCTCGATGCTCAGTCGCCCGGTCTCGTCGATAATTCTACTGATCACCCCGCCCGACTCGCCAGCGTACAGCTTGGGATCCATCATCGTCGATACCGAGAATTCCGACGAGATATCCGTGAGAAAGTGCCGGAACGGTAGGGGGCAAATATTGTAAGTGTCCGGGTTGCATTTCTTGATATACTCGAAGAACGTCGTCAGCCCGGGCATCTGGAGTTTGCGCGTCAGGTTCAATATGGCTTTTGCCTTGCACCCTTGCGCCGAAAATTTCTCGTGAGGAAACGTGCTCTTTTCATCCTTGGGGTGGTCGGGGTCGCGGTTCTCGGCATACCAGTGCACCAGGGACCGCAGCTTCCCGTACTCTGCGACATCCCCGTCCGTGCCCTTGATGAGAATAAAATTATTCCCGTGACGGACTATGGCTTTCATCTTGTCCGCGGCGAGCACGTCGGGCTGAATGGGCAGCGACAAATGCCGCTTATGCCCGATCGCTTTGCCGTCAAACACCATGACCCGCTCGCTCATCGGGATCTTGTCGCACGCCGGGCAACAGAACGCGGCTTTGTAGTCCACTCCCACCAGGTCGACGAATGCCCCGCACGCCTTGATGAATGTTTTGGGATCGCATCCCACCGGCTCCGATGTCCGCGCGTGCCGCTTTTCCACGATATCAAAGTACCCGTTGAGCGTGGTCCGTAGTTCCGTCAACGTGTCCACGTACCCGAGCATGACCTCGTGCAAGAACATGATTCTATCCGAGTAATTGAACACCCCGTCCTCGTTGCCATCGTACCGCTTCCACTCGTCGCACGCCGAACATTTCCTCTCGCGCACAACGATTCCCCGTGCGGTGCGATCCATCCCGATCAGCACGGCCCGATTGCACACGACGCGGGTCTCGTCGCTCCACGCGGCACCGCAGGCCCGGCATCGTCCCACGACGCTCGCAACGCATTCGCGCGGCCACGGACGACACCCATCGGGCCCGCACCGTTCAGCGACCGCGTCGACCAGCGCATCGATCCGGATTGGGGTCGTCGACGCGCACACGGGCACCGCGGCGGGAGGGAGCACCGGTCGCACGTAGTCTTTCCCCTGCGCCTCGAGTTTCTCGAACGCGTCCTCGGTATGAAGACTCTTTTCCTCGAGGTATGCCGCGAACCCATGGGTCCATTTATCGGTTGGTCCGGCGACGTGGTAGCAGAAGTTCCTGATCTTCGTACACCACGGCTCGGCGCACCGGTACTGTTTCTGATCGTTGACGAGAACGCACGTCCTCTCGAAGCGCCCCGGGAACCCCCGCGAGTGGAACGAGAAGATATTTTCGCCGAGCACCGTCACGCGATCGTCGACCGTTTTGACGGGGTCCACGATCCTGCGGCGCCCGATCACCCTCATGCATTCCGCGTGAAGGCACTCCTTGCCCCGGAGGTCTTCCAGGTCCTTGGCGTCGATCGGTCCATGGACTCCGAGGTACTGATCGCGCGCCTCCTTCATATCCGTGCACCCGCACAGCCACAACCCCGGCTCCGGCTGGTACACGTGGACATACGCGTTCGTGCTGACGCCCACTTTGCCGCCGCGGAGAGACTCCCTGAGCATCGCGACGCACTCTTCGGACTCCGGTGACTCCGGTGACTCCGGCGACACCCGGACGAACGCGCGCGGGATTTTTTTCAAGAGATCCGCATACTCTCTGGCGAACGGCAGCCGGTACCTCTCCGTCTCCTCCGGGCTGCCCAGGACCGTTGCCGCCTTGCGTTTCCCCATTATAGAAAAAATTGAAATGAATGAAAAGGATCACCGCCGAGTCCTCTTTGCTCCAGGCCTCGAGGTAGAAAGTCTGGACGACGTAGAAAGAAACCTGGGGAATGGTAATGGTGCAAGTATCCAGGAAAACGGCGATCATCCTGGCGCTGGTTCTCGCCCTGGTCGCACTCTGGGCATCCGGGTCGCGGGAGCCGATGGACCCGATGGACCCGATGGAGCCGTTCACGGAAGCCTCGGCCGAGGAAACAATTTTCGTGAGCATCGCGAGTTACCGCGACGTCAAGTGCTCCCAGACGATCGCCGACATGTACGCAAAAGCAAAGAACCCGGGCCGGGTCTTCGTGGGCGCATGCGAGCAGAACAAGACCGAGAATGCCGCCGAGGAATCGTGCAGTCCCACAACCTTAAAGTACTCGGGCAACGTCCGCAAGATCGAGATCCCGCACGACGAGGCCAAGGGTCCGTGTTACGCGCGGTACCTGTGCTCCACTTTGTACGCCGGCGAGACCTACTTCTTCCAGATCGATAGTCACACGACCTTCGCACAGGATTGGGACCACAACCTGGTCGCCGATTGGAAGGCCGCACTCAAGTTGTCGCGGAAACCGGTGCTGTCGACGTACCCGCACTCCGACGAGCACGTGGCCAAGGGAATCAGCACGGTACCGGTCCTCTGCGACGGGTTCTGGAACTCAGACGGGCTTCCTAGCCTGAAAGCGTCCGTCAGGGCCATCGCGGACGTCAAATCCTCCGACCACCTCCCGACGGCCTTTATCGCTGGCGGGTTCATGTTCGGGCCCGGGTCGATCCTGAAAGAAGTTCCCTACGACCCGCACCTGGACCACGTGTTCGTTCCCGAGGAGATCTTGTACGCGATGCGGCTGTGGACGTCCGGGTACGATATGTTCACACCGCGGGAGAACTATATCTACCACGCGTACACGAGAAAAGGATCGCCGCGCTGGAACACGGATCACAAGGCCGAGAAAAAGGGACAAAAAGCAGCTATGCTCCGCGTGCGCCGGCTGATGCACCTCGATCGGCCGTATCTCGACGATGACGCATACTCTGCCGGCAAGGTGCGGGGCGTCGACGAGTACTACACGTACGCCGGTCTCGATAGGAAGACTCTGACCTCGACCAGCAAGGATAAATTCTGTTAACACATATCGTCTTCCGCGAGCCCTTGTGTGATGTACCGGACGTACCCCAGCCCCGCGACCGCGAACCGGACGACCAACGGGTACTCGCGCTTGATCATCAGGTCGACGGACCCCGATAACGCCGACGTCTTGGCGAATTGCGTGAGAAACTTGAGGCTGTAGGATCCTCGAATCGTCTCCCAATCGTCGGTCTGGACCTGGATGTTCGTTCCTTCCGCGACGCCCACGACGGTTTCCTGGGACGCGAAATCTCCCGAGGTCGACATGGAAATTGTCGAATCCTTGCGCGCCTCGATGACGACGACCGGGTTTCCCGCGGTCAGAGCCGACATGTCACGCAGGGTTTTCTGGAAGTACCCGCTCGACATCGTGGCCACGCAATCGAAGTCCACACTCGGCGCGTTAATGCACACGTAATCGACGTCGAGCAACTTGAGGTTGAATCGGGTCGTCGCGTTTTTCTCCGCACACCCGATCTCGAAATTGAGTTCGTTGGACTTGTCGTTTGCGATGGACAGCGTCAGTGTATCCCGGACCGAACACGTTTTCAAGAGTTTATGAAACGATGTCATATTGAGCCCGATTCTCGTCGGATTCGGGCACCAAAACTCTTCAAAATTCTCGGCGTTCAGCTTGAGATCGATCAGCACACATCGGGCCCCGTTTGTGCACACCAGCGACATGCCCGAGTTGTCGAAGACCAGGTTGACGTCGTTCACCAGCTCCTTGAGGACTTCGGAAATAACTTTCAGCGAAGAGCTCTGCACCGTCCGAAGACGCATGGTCCCCTTGGAAGTCATTAACAATGAATCAGAAATCACCGTACCCGGACACGTATGTCGACTCGGCCCCGTCGTCGTCGATGCTGGAATACAGGGAGTTGCCCGTGAACTCCGGGGCGGGCTCGAGGTCCAGTTCCTGCTCGAAAGATTTCATGAAATCAAAGACCTCCGTGCCGACGTACCGCCTGTTACCGTCGACGATCGTCGGCACGTACTCGATCCCGACGCGGCTTCCGGGGTGCGTGCGATCCACGTCGATCAGTTCGGAACCCTGGAGCGACCTGATTTTCCTCACGATGTGCAATAGCCGCGTGCAATTCGGGCAGTTCTCGCTATAGTAAATCTGCATTTTGTGTACCGAGTATATTTATCTCGGGCCGCTGACGCGCTCAGAGAAGCTCCTTGGTCGACAGTTTACTCATCCTCTGTTTCAGGTAGACGGTAAAAAGGACGGCCGATATCGTGACGCCCAGCGCCGCAAACCACGGGCCGCCGACCGCGTACCTGGCGAAAACCCCGCCGGGAATGAACAACGATTTCAGGGCCTCGACCCATACGAATGCGGTGATGGTCACGAGAGCTCGATCCATGCTATCCGCGACCCCGAATTCGATCGTGTTCTTGGTTTTCTCAAAAGTGTCGGCGGGTTTCCGGGTTTCGAGCAGCGTGTTCTCCATCGTACGGTGTGCCAACGTTTTAATCGCGACTAGTCACCGAGTCGTCTATTCGAGGACCCAAACGGGTATTCCTGGTTTCTTTTTCGCGAGTATTCAAACTGGAAGAAAGGGCGAATATGCGTTTGAAGGCTCGAATAGACGACTAGTCGCCCCGGCCCAGATAGGCTTAGCTACCACACCGACTGGTGACTAGTCGTTTTTTTTTATTTAATTTTGAGAAAGTTTGTATACGATTTCAGCTCAGCTCCCATGTACTATAATAGATACCCGATTTGGAAATAAAAAAAAACGACTAGTCACCAGTCAGTGTGGTAGCTAAGCCTGTTTCGACCGGCGCGACTAGTCACCGAGTCGAGGGCCCAAACGGGTATTCCTGGTTTCTTCCGTTTTCAAACTGGAAGAAACCCCGAATACCCGACCCACCGACTCTGCGACCCATCGACCGATCCCATGACGAGCCACCGAGCCGCCGGGTCGACGCATACTGAATTGATGAAGGCTCTCTCGAACATTTCGGAGATCGCGCGTTTGACTTCGATCCTTCCGAAGCGCATCCGGACTTCGCTGGCCCGCCGGACCGACCGTCCCTTTGTCGAGATCTGCCTGGATGTCGGACGGGTCCCGGAGCTGCGGTACCTCAGTGTTTCTGGGTCCGAGCTCGTGTACGACGTCGGTCTCGTGACCCATGCGGACATCGAGGAAATTTCCGCGGACCTTGACTTCAGTTCGGATAATCGCGCTGGTTTGCCGGGAACCCTGCACAGAATCTCGGCGATTCGTAATCGGGCCGGGAATATCGACGGTTTGACGTGCCGGATCGGGTCCGAGATCCCGGATATCCTCCAGGGCCTCGATATATACGGCCCCGAGAACCTTTTGTTCCTCGGACCTCCAATGTCCGGGAAAACATCGTATTTGCGCTCGATCGCCAAGGAACTGTCGCAGACCAGGCGCGTCTTGATTGTCGATACGTCGGATGAAATTTGTGGTGGTGCAGGCGTTCCGCACGAGAGTGTCGGGTCTGCCCGGCGGATGTCTGTTTCTCATCGCTCGATGCAGCATGAGGTATTGATCGAGGCTGTTCAGAATCATTCCCCGGAAGTCATAATCGTCGACGAGCTCGGAACGGTGGCGGAAGTCGAGGCTGCGAGGACGATCGCCGAGCGTGGGGTCCGTCTGATTTCCACGGTCCACGGAACGACCCTCGAGAACCTTATCGCGAATCCCTCGATGAACATTTTGGTTGGCGGCGTGGATCACGTGACGATCGGGGACCTTGGAGCCGTAAAACGAGGGGGGAAGAAAACGGTTTCCGAACGCATTACCCAGCCCGTTTTCGATACAGTGATCGAGTTGGGGTCTGGGCGCGGTATAAAGGTCCTCACTGGGGTGGCGAAGCTAGTCGACTGTATACTGCGTCGCCGCTGAGCTGTGAATGTTGATCTTGTAAATCGAGCACCTTTAATGAGATTCGCGATTAAATCAGCAGAGTAATTCACTTATGAGCGCAGAAGACTCCGGATCTGGACTTCGCGCGTCAGATTCCGAGATTTCCCGTGACCCGAGAATTGTAAAATTACACTTGTTCACACGAAAGTGTATGAGTCGACCAGTCTGAAAGCTGTCACTCCAACGAGCAGTACCGAGCCCTCTGGCAGACCCCACAAACCCTGAGGTGCACGCCGTTGCCCCCTGGAAGTCCGCACACATTGCACATCGTCGTCCTGTCCACGAAACCACCAGCCGCCCGGATATTTTGAACGGATACTGGGATATCGGTGACGAGATCATAATCGATCCCGAAAAATTGCACCGGGTCCACCGGCACGACGAACACCATGCTCGTTTTCATCACCGAATTATCGTAGACTCTGAGAACGAGCCCGAACGTCTTCCCGGGCACAATGTTCAAGCCGGGGACCCCGCCGACATCCCCGTACCTGAAAACCACCGAGAAGGTCCCGTTGAGAACGTGCGACCAGGGGATGTCGGCGACGGCCACTTGCGACCCCCCACCAGACCCATCCAGGAGGCCAGGGACGTTCTTGTACAACCCGCCGACGACCTGGTAGAAAAAAGTCTGCCACAAAGACGCTGCAGGATCGCCCGTATCCACGACGAGTCCGGCGACGCGCAGTTTCTCGAACCCCTCCATCACCAGACGCCTCGACATCGGGATGTACTCCACGGCGATCCCGACGGCGTCGATTGGGGCGAAATCCACTTCAGCACCGAGAATTTTGACGAAGATCCTCGTTCCCGTGTGATCGAACCCGAGATCGCAGGCCTCCAGCGCGGTCTCCCGAGAAAATGCGGGCGGCGCAGGAGTCTTGACCTCGTCGACGTACGGGGCGATCTCGGGGTAGGGGATGCGCGCGCGCTGGGTCTCCGCCGTGAATCCCAGGCCAGCATACTCGAAATCCGACATCTTGCAGACCAGAAGCCACGATCCGTCCACCAGAATGCGATTCCCGGACCCGGACCCGGACGCCATTCAGAAGATTCAGACGAGATATCCAGTGGAAAATAATTGAAGTCGTTGCAGCCTAATCGCCCGACCGCGCCGCTGAATTCAATTAATAATTATGAATTGATTAATGATATACCGCGTTCTCTGTGGCTGAGCTGCTTGGCGGTACTTTGATCCTGGAAACCGGCTTCAGCAGTTGCCGCAGAAGTTGTACAAACCTACACAATTCCTGTAAACCTCGCATCAGGCCAGCTCGATCACCATGAATCGACATAATTCTGATGATTAACCGCCTCCAACGCCGCGTGGTGACATTATTAAACCATACATGTCAGATGGATCAAGACTTCGAACAAGGACTTCGGAGTTTGTCTCCGGAGCCATCGCATCGAAAGAGTTCGGAGTGTGTGTCGCAACACTTCGCAGATACGCCGATGCCGGACGCGTCCGATGCA
>Ga0209230_10000996_pt1 | contig 11286 bp, 8 predicted proteins | sample LakOntMetagenome_FD_187467 | JGI IMG/M metagenome (GOLD analysis project Ga0209230, IMG submission 187467) | Freshwater and sediment microbial communities from Lake Ontario - Sta 18 epilimnion Metagenome (SPAdes) (version 2) | ecosystem: Environmental > Aquatic > Freshwater > Lentic | place... | reverse complement strand
TAAGTACATCCCAGATGTATTTAAGGATAAGTACGCAGATAACGAAGCAGAAGCAGATCGTTGGTATGAAGATCAGGACAACAACCGTCGTCCGCCAGAGCTTCTTCCGCGTGATGAAGTTGCGCGTGCGATTAACTCCGAAGTTAAGGCAGGTCGCGGTACTGAACACGGTGGAGTATTCCTCGATGTTTCAAAGCGTCTGACAGCAGAAGTTATTAAGAAGCGCCTTCCATCTATGTGGCATCAATTCTATGAATTAGCTGGCGTAGATATCACCAAGGAAGCGATGGAAGTTGGCCCAACATGTCACTATGTAATGGGTGGCGTTGAAGTTGAGCCAGATACTGCAGCTGCAATCGGAGTTCCAGGACTCTTTGCAGCAGGTGAAGTTGCGGGTGGAATGCACGGATCAAACCGTCTCGGTGGTAACTCACTTACAGACCTTCTTGTATTCGGTCGTCGTGCAGGTGCTGGTGCTGCTGAATATGTAAAGAAGAGCGGCGCAAACCCTGTCTCTGATTCAGCAATCAAGGCGGCAGCCCATCGCATCGAAGCTCCATTTAGCCGAGCAGGTGGCGAGAATTCATACTCACTCCACGCAGAACTTCAGGAAGTTACACATAACCTCGTTGGAATTATCCGTACACGCACTGAGATCGAGGAAGCGATTGCCAAGATCGCAGATATCCGCGCTCGCAGTAAGAACGTTGCAGTTGCTGGTGGACGTAAGTTCAACCCAGGTTTCCACTTAGCATTCGATCTCGACAATATGTTGCTCGTCGCAGAATCAACTGCGAAGTCAGCACTGCTACGTGAAGAATCTCGCGGCGGACATACACGCGATGATTTCCCTGGAATGAATGACAAATGGCGCCAGGTTAACCATATTTCAAGCTTCGATGGAGATAAGGTCAATATCAAGGCTCAGCCACTTCCCGTACTACCTAAAGAGCTCTTTGACCTCTTTGATGTTCACGAACTCGAGAAGTACATGACACCAGAAGAAATTGCGAAAGGTGGTTCCAACTAATGGCACGCAAAATTAATCTTCGCATTTGGCGAGGCGACGCAACTGACGGTGGACTTAAGGATGTTCAGGTAGAGGCAAACGAGGGCGAAGTAGTTCTCGATGTTATTCACCGCGTACAAGCAACACAGATGGGCGATCTCGCTGTTCGCTGGAACTGTAAGGCCGGTAAGTGCGGTTCTTGTTCCATGGAGATCAACGGAAAGCCACGTCTTGCATGCATGACACAGGTTGCATCATTTGGCGATGATGAGACGATTACCGTCACTCCACTTCGCGCATTTCCTGTTATTAAAGATCTCGTTACCGATGTCTCCTTCAACTATAAGAAATCGATGGAGATTCCTGCATACGAGCATCCAAAGGAGCTGGCTCCAGGTGAAGCACGTATGGAACAGATCGATGTTGAGCGAAGCCAAGAATTCCGTAAGTGCATCGAATGTTTCCTATGTCAGAACACATGTCACGTAGTCCGCGATCACGAAGAGAATAAGAAGTCATTTGCTGGCCCACGATTCTTTATCCGTATTGCAGAACTTGATATGCACCCACTTGATATGTTGAAGAACCGTAAGCGTTCTGCTCAGGAAGAACATGGCCTTGGAATGTGTAACATTACAAAGTGCTGTACTGAAGTCTGCCCAGAGCACATCAAAATCACTGATAACGCAATCATTCCTATGAAGGAGCGCGTTGTAGATATTAAGTACGATCCAGCACGTATGTTTGCAGGGCTTTTGAAGCGAGAAAAGCGCAACTAATGTTGCTTGTCCGGTGGGCAGTCCTTGCATTCTCAATGTGGATTGCAACTCTGATTGTTCCTGGAATATCTGTTGATGGCGGGGTCACAACATATCTTTGGGTCGCGCTCCTCTTTGGTCTCATCAACACCTTCTTCGGCTCAATTATCAAAGTGCTGACCTTTCCCGTTTCCATTATCACTTTCGGGATATTCCTCTTTATCGTCAACGCTGCGATGTTGTCGCTCACTGCGCGATGGAGCGAGAAGCTCGAGGTGACCGGATTCTGGGCGGCACTCTTTGCATCACTAATCATCAGCGTCATTACTACGATTCTTAAGCCAATTAAGAAGTAGGACAGAAACTGAAACCGGTACTGCTCGTCTCGTTAGGCGGAGTTTTGGGAACACTTCTGCGCTGGTTCTTATCGCTTGTTATTCCGGCAAGTGGACCAGGAACTCTCGCAGCTAACTTGCTCTCAATTTTTCTTGCAATGACCTTAATGGTTTTGATGGAGAGACGTGGAATTACAGAGCTGCGTTATTTTCTTCTCCCTGGATTCTGTGGAGGTCTCTCAACTTTTTCTGCAGTCACTTATGAAGCTGTGGTGCAAGGCGAAGCGGGATTCACATATCTTTTCATCAATATTGCAGCTTCTCTCTTCGTCGCCTTCTTCTCATTAAAGTATGCGCGAAAGGTCATCAAGGTGCGAGCATGAATACGCTCATGGTCATGCTGGGCGCAGCGATTGGTGCACCTGCGCGGTTTCTTATCGATCAATATTTTAGAAAATTCACTGAAAAGCCGCTCGGAACTTTCACTGTAAATATCCTTGGATCATTTTTGATTGGCCTTGCTTACAGTTCTACCGATCGCTTCTATGATTTTGCTGCAATCGGATTCGCAGGTGCATTCACGACATGGTCAACCTTTATTATCGATATCTTTTTAGGATACGAGTTAAAGCGATATAGACAGGTTGCAATAAATCTAATTGGCTCAATATTCTTCGGAGTTATTGCAGCTTATCTAGGTTATCTACTGGCGTCCTAAGAGGGTCTGCATCCACTTTTCAATATCATCTGGGTGGCGAGGAATGTTCTCACTCAAATTGCGATAACCGTCAGCGGTTACAACGATGTCATCTTCAATACGGATACCGATTCCACGATATTCGGGTGCAAAAAGTTCATCATCTGGCTGGATATAGAGACCTGGTTCAACTGTAAGAACCATTCCCTCGCGCATTGGTGCATTCATATACATATCTCTGCGGGCTTCTGAGCAATCATGAACATCGAGACCTAAATGATGGCTGACTCCATGCAGAGTCCAGCGGCGATGTAGACCTACTTCAGGCTTCAACGATTCCTCTGCAGAAACAGAAAGCACACCCATATCTGCAAGGCCTTGTGCCAATACTGCTTGGCAGGCCTTATTAATCTCTGAGAAGAGAACTCCAGGTTTGATTGCAGCAAAGCCCGCTAACTGCGCTTCATAGACCAGCATGTACAGGGCGCGTTGCGATGGGGAGAAAATTCCGTTAACTGGCAGGGTACGAGTGATATCGGCAGTGTAGAAAGAATCTAACTCAACGCCTGCATCGACGAGCACAAGTTCCCCGCGATGGATATCGCCATCATTTCGGATCCAGTGCAGTACGCACGCGTGTGATCCTGCACCAACGATGGTGTTATATCCAAGATCGTTTCCTGCAATACGTGCGCGACCATAGAAAGCTGCATCCAAAACTCGTTCACCTCGTGGTGTTTCAACCGCGGCAGGAATTGCATGGATAACGTCGTTAAATCCAAGTGCGGTTGCATCTACCGCTTTCTGCATCTGATCAATTTCGTATTCATCTTTACATAAGCGTTGTTCAGAAGTAAATACAAGCAGTTCATCGTCATCGAGAGTTAAGGTCTTCTTACCGTCCGCTAAGAATGATTCAAGCTCAGATAGATTGCGGGTATCAATTTGGTATGTCTCTTGCGCTTCAGCGAGGGTAAAGCGTCGCCCAACCCAAAGCTCGCCGTACTTAACATCACGATAGAAAGCATCGGTATCGCGAGTAGATCGAGGATTCATGTAGAGATACGTTAAATGTGAATCTCCATTTGGCTCTAGAACCAAAACAGCATCAGCAGTTGCATCAGAACCTTGTACACCGCTGTAATAAACAAATGCACTATCGGGGCGATAGTTGTAATCGGTATCGTTTGCTCGAACTTTAAAACCGCCAGCTTTAATAACTATTCTGGTACCTGGGAAAGCAGAAGATAAGACCCGGCGACGAGAGTAGGCATAAGTAACTACTTCCAGAGGTTGCAAACCCTCGCGATCGCTAGGGCTCCAACCGGTCTTCATAAACTCGGCAAACTGTTCTGAAGGCGTAGTATCGTGCTTACGCTTCTCGCTTCGCATTGAAGTCTCGGCTGCCTCTTGATTCATATTTCAATCTTACGGCTTTTATCCATCACTTTGCTAGGAGAGGAAGCGTGATAAGCAGGGGTGGAGAAGGCTTGGTAGCCTTGCGACGGATATTCACTTAAGAATTCGATAAGAACTAGGGGCTCCCTCGCAATGTCTTCGATCTTCGAGACCGATACCAAAGTTGACCAATTAGCCGATACCGCAGTTATGCGAACAAAAGAGTTGATGGCTCAGTCGGATAAATTGCGCGATCGCCGCGAGAAAGCTAACCGCAAACGAGTAGCTCGACTCTTTAAGGACCCAAAAGCAATCGAAGCGACGATCACGCTCACCGATGAAGTTATGCGAATTTCATCCGTTAAATCTTCTTCCAGAATCTTTCGTCGTGCAGCCAAGAAGGCGAGCATTGTTGGCTTCGGGCCAATCAATGGAATTGGTCTTCACGTTATCGGTGTTCTATCTCGAGTACTTCCAGCGCCAGTTGTTGCAGCGGTCCATCAGCGAGTGCGAGCACTTTCAAAAGACCTCATCCTGGCTTCTGAATCCGAGAAGTTATCGAAGCATTTAGCGAAGCGAACCAATAAAGGTATTGCTCTTAACATCAACGTGTTGGGTGAAGCCGTCCTTGGCGATCACGAAGCAGAGCTTCGCTTCCAATCTATTCTCGAGATGATGCGCCGCCCAGAAGTTAATTACATTTCCGTAAAACTCTCTTCAATCGTTGCCCAATTAATCATTATCGATGTTGAAGGATCGATTGACCGAGTCTCTGAGAAGATGCGCATTCTCTATCGCGAAGCGCAACAACACGGAACCTTTGTAAACCTTGATATGGAGGAGTACCGCGATCTTCCAATGACGGTGGCCGCATTTATGCGTGTTCTCGACGAGAGCGAATTTGAATCAATGAAGGCAGGAATTGTTCTTCAGGCATATCTTCCAGAAGCACATCAATTCTTTGCTCAGTTGGTTGATTGGTCTAAGGATCGCTATGCACGTGCAGGTGGCTCTATCAAAGTACGACTTGTTAAAGGCGCAAACCTTGCAATGGAGCGAGCTGAAGCAGAATTGCATGGCTGGAGCTCTGCCCCCTATCGCTCAAAGTCTGATGTCGATGCATCGTATGTACGTCTCGTTGATGCAGCACTTCGCCCAGAGCATTCAAAGGCGGTACGTATCGGTATTGCATCGCACAATCTCTTTCACATGACATGGGCGCTCGAAGTCGCAAAGTCTCGCGGAGTTGTTGATCAAATTGATATTGAAATGCTTGAAGGTATGGCAAATGCAGAAGCGCTTGCTGTTACTCGCGCAGGTCAGCCAGTTCTGCTTTATGCGCCAGTTACTCGTAAAGATGACTTTGCTGCAGCGGTTGCATATTTAGTTCGCCGACTAGATGAGAACACATCTGATGAGAACTATCTCAAAGCAGCATTCGAAATCTCAAAGAACCCAGCAAAGTTTAAAGAGCAGGAAGTACGTTTCCGTAATTCGATTACTGAACGTCATTCGATAACAACCCAATCCCTGCGCCATATCGACCACACAATCTTTACTAATGGCGAGTTTGAGAATGAACGCAATGCAGATCCAACTGAGCCTGGATTCATCAAGGATGTCACTAAGGCAATTAAGAAAGTCCGCGCAATTACGGATCAAGAGATCCCTCTTGTTATTGGTGGCAAAGAGATCTTCACAAAAGAACAAGAAGAGGGAAGCGACCCTTCAGAAAATGGAAAAGTTTGGTATCACTACTCAGTCGGTTCAGCTAAAGATGTAGATACTGCGATTGCCGCTGGGCTGAAGGCTCAAGAGAAATGGAGCGCTCTGACAATTGATGAGCGCAAAGAGATTCTCTTCAACGCTGCCGAAATCATGCAGAAGGCAACGACCGAAACGATTGCAGTGATGTCACGCGATGCTGGAAAGACAGTTGCAGAAGCCGACCCCGAAGTTGCAGAAGCAATCGACTTTGCACGCTTCTATGCAATGACAGCTCAGAGTTTTGGAGAGTCAACACCGCTCGGAACAATTCTCGTTGTTCCCCCTTGGAATTTTCCTTATGCAATTCCAATGGGTGGCGTCTGCGCGGCGCTAGCTGCCGGAAACACAGTAATTCTTAAGCCAGCACCAGAGACTGTTGCAACAGCGTGGGAGATTGTTTCCCATCTCTGGGAAGGCGGAGTTCCTAAGGATGTTCTGCAGTTCTTACCAATGCGCGATGATGAGAATGGAAAGTATCTCGTAACTCACCCAGAGATAAATGGAGTAATTCTTACCGGCTCATTTGATACAGCATCCCTCTTTACCTCTTGGCGCCCAGAAATCAATCTGATGGCAGAGACAAGTGGAAAGAATGCTGTTCTCATTTCTGCGTGTGCAGATATTGATGCTGCAGTCAAAGATTTGGTGCAATCAGCATTTGGTCATGCAGGACAGAAATGTTCTGCAGCATCAATTGCAATCGTTGATACACATATCTATAACGATCCAACATTTACTCGCCAGCTAAAAGACGCGGTTGAATCACTCCACGTTGGTGCAGGTTGGGATTTCTCTACGACAGTAGGACCAATTATTCGCCCATCAGAGAATGCACTTACACGAGCGTTGACCCAACTAGAAGCTGGTGAAAGCTGGCTCGTTGAACCACAACAACTTGATAAAGCGGGGCTGATGTGGAGACCGGGTGTCAAGGTTGGCGTTAAGGCTGGCTCATGGTCGCATCGCAACGAATGGTTTGGTCCGGTACTCGCAATTATCGAAGCTCCTGATTTCGATACTGCAATTACTTGGCAGAACGAGACAGATTTTGGGCTAACTGCAGGGATCCAATCACTCGATGAGAAAGAGTGTGAAGAGTGGATCAACCGTATTGAGGCAGGCAATCTCTATGTAAACCGTGGAATTACAGGTGCAATTGTTAATCGCCAGCCATTTGGCGGTTGGAAACGTTCTGCAGTTGGCCCTAATGCAAAGGCTGGCGGATTGAATTATGTAAACACTCTTCGCAACTGGCCACGTGTTACCAATTTAGAAGCAGCTACATTTGGCGTAAATACATGGTGGGCGAAGGTTGGCTCCCAAGCTATTGATCGTTCAGGTCTTGTTGTTGAGAAGAACTTCCAGCGATATCGCCATTACTTGGCACCGATTGTCGTAGTTGTAGATGAATCAACAACGCAGGCTGAAAAGTCTCTTATCCACCATATCTCCGAAACGCTAGGTGCGAAGGTAATTTTCACAACTGATCTTGCCGATGTGAAGGAGAGTTACTCTCGCGTGCGCTGGCTTGCCTCCAGTAAGCCACCGATCTATTCAGAGATGCAGAAAGGTATTTCTGTAGATCACAGACCAATTGCCCAGCGTGGTGACATCGAAGCCCCACGTTGGTTGATCGAACAATCTGTTGCAATTACTTATCACCGCTACGGAAATCCTAATGGCGGTCCGAAGCCAATCTGTGAAGGCTTGAGCAAGTAACTTTCAACCCCAATTGTTAACCTCGAGTATTACTCCTGTTTAACGCAGGCTCAGCGTGAGTTAAATTCGTTAACTTACCTTTTCCCCATGAGCACACTCGATTTTGAGGGCAGAGAGATACTTGCCGCGCTGGAAGATCAGTTCACTCCAGTTGTATCTCTGAAAAATAAGGCAAAACTCAAGATCCACAATGCGATTGTCTGCTCCTTCTTTACTGGTGATGATTATTACCGAAACCATGCAGCGCGTTTACAGGCAAATCTGGAAGAACTTGGCATTGCATTTGAACTACGCCAAATCTCAAAGCGAGATGGGGAAGACTGGGCAGCTATCTGTCGCAAGAAGGTTGGCTTTATCGCTGAAGTTTGCGCAGCTAACCCAGATAAAAAAGTCTTTTGGATCGATGTCGATTGTGAACTATTCGGTATTCCAGATTTCATCCTAAATTCAACTGCAGATATCGTAGGTTTCCAGCGAGGATTTAGTACGCCCGCAAAGATTGGCTATGAGAATCGTGGTCGCTTTTGGGAGCCATGCTTCTGGGGTATCAATACAACTTCTCAAGCCCGCACAATGGTTCAAGCTGCAGCTGATTTCGAAGCGCGAGCAACGGTTCGAGCAACAGATGACTTCTTCTTTGAAGAGGCATGGCGTGCAGTATCACCAAATATGACATTCCAAATCATTCCTTCAAATTGCGCAGTAGATAAAGGCGCTGGAACTCTTGAAGGTCACGAAGTCTTCTTCCGTTTTGGTTCAAGTGGTCAGGTTGAGAATTTTAAGAATAAAGTCGAACAACATAAAGGTAATTCAGTAAAGAAGAAGTTTAACCCAAAACGGCAGGTACTTGAATTTGCAAAACTTGTGGAAGAGAAATTACCTGAAAACTTCTCAACAAAACTTCGCCTTCTTGTAGATGCTTCAGGTATAACTGGTTTTCTTACTGGGAAGAAACACAATAACCTCAGTAATCAAACAATTAAAGAGTTGGTATTTGCAGCCAAAGCTGGAGATCCCGGAAAATACAATGAGGCGTTAGCGCTCTTTACGCGGAAAGTTCTTCCAAACCGCTATGAGCGCGCAGCAATAAAAGTTGCATCTAGCTTCTTGACATACTCTGCGAAGCCAAGCACTGAAGAAATTAACCTTTCATGGTGGGAGAACCCATATCCAGGAAATTATGGCGATTGGTTAACACCCTTTATTTTCAACCATTACACAGAGAGCCGCATCATCTTCCAAGGGCTAACTACTCGCGCCCCAAAGAAACATATCGTCAGCCTTGGTTCAGTCGGAAGATTTATTAAGAGCAACTCTGTCGTTATCGGTACGGGCGTAAGTTCCTTCAAGCATGCGCTTAATCCAAAGGCAGATTACGTCTCTCTTCGAGGGCCACACACAGCTGATTTACTTGTGCAATCTGGTGGGCCAAAGGTAGATACATTCGGCGATCCAGGTGTTGTTCTTTCAAGAATTCTTCCCTTTAAACGCGGTGAGACAAATGGTCGCATTGCACTTGTTCGCCACTACACACATCTTCAAGCACCGGTAAAACTTCCCAAGGACTTTGATGAACTGTCAGTTCAGATCTCACATCCAAATGATGTTGTGGATTTCATCGAGAAGCTGCACGAGTACGACAGCGTTGTAACAAGTGCGATGCATGTATTGATTACGTGCCAGAGCTACGGGATTCCATGTGCTTTGGTTGTATTCAAGGGATTTGAAGATTACGTCCACGGAGATGGCATTAAATATATTGATTACGCCCTTGGCGCCGATGTTCAGGTAATTAGCCCTACTCCAATCAATCCCAAGTTGGATATGAAGGAGATTAAGCCGATTACTTATGAGATCAAGGTACCTGAACTCAAAATTTCAGAGGTAGAGATGTCGATTAAAGAAGGCTTACGCAGACTTAATAGTTAATTACTTAAGCCCTGCATTTGCTCGATCAAGATCTGCTTGAAAATCAACTTCCACTGCGAAGAGATCTGAGATATCTACTGGCTCTAGTCGAATGCCTTTCTTTTCGATTGCCAGTTCTAGCCCGCGCTCAAAGTAATCCTGTTCGCCACATGCCTGAAGTTGAGCGATGACATCTGCCTTCTCGTGGGCTGAGATGAAGTTGATTCCAACTGCCTCACCAAGTGCGTTCTGGACTGTCTTTGAAAGTTCTTTAATAAAGCCCTTACCGTCTACTGTGTACTTTACTTCTTCTTCAGCTGTTGCTGATGTATTAACGCAGACGAAAGATTTCTCAGATTCGATGCGAGATGCGACGCGTTCAAGAACCTTTGCATCAAATACGACATCGCCATTGAGCCACAAGACGCCAGATTCTTGGCTTGCGTTGAGCGCCTTCAACAAACTCTTCGAAGTATTTGTTTGATCATAAATTTCGTTATAAACAAATGAAGCGTTTGGATGAGCTTCAATAATCATTTCCAACTTGAAACCAACAACAACTGTAATTCGCGCCTTATCGCCGAAAACCTCTGAGACATTCTCCATCTGCTGTTGCATGATTGAACGACCATCAGATAGGACGGTAAGTGGCTTCGGCCAAGGCTTTCCTAATCGTGTACCCATGCCGGCTGCCAGAATTACAACTTGAATCGCCATCTCTACCTTCTCGACCTATCTTTGAGCGAAAATCCCGCTTAAGCACGATAGATTACCTCTTATGACAGGAAATCTCCGTACTTTTGATGTTCATCCGGGCACCAAGATTGTGGAAATCCTCGAGGCATTTGAATCCAGTAATCAAGATCTCTTGCTCGTCGATGAATGCGCGGTTGTAACCCAGCCGCATCTTGAATTACTTACAGATTATCCGCGAACAGTCACGACTGCACTCGTCACGAAAGTAAAAAACGGACTTACTCGAACAAGCCAAGGACGTATCACTGGTGCGACTTCTGGTTATCACGAAGTCGGCCACGGAAACCACACCTTCTTAGGAATCATCCGACTTTCACAGATACAGAGAACAGAGATTCTGGAAGTTCTCCATAAGGTCAAAGATACAAAACATGCGGGAAATGCAATTGATCTAGTTCTCGTTGCACTTGTAAGAGCGGCTCTGGTTGTGGCCCCTGCGGAAGTTGCTGGAGCGCCATTTATCCGTTCATCTGATTCTGCAGAGAGAGAAGCGGTAAGGCGCGAGATTGCAGCGCTCAACGATGCTCGACTACGACTTAAGTTAGCCAACCGTGCCAACGACGGCTTCTTCTCAGTCTTCTTCCTTCGCAAATTCTCAAAGTTATTTACCTGGGCAGCTGTGCGATTGAAGATGACCCCCAATCAAGTCACCCTGATCTCTTTTGCGGTAGGAATTTACGCCGCATATCAATTTAGCCAGGGAACCTTCTGGTCAATCTTTGCAGGAGCAGTATTGCTTCAGCTCAGCATCATCATCGATTGCGTCGATGGCGAACTTGCGCGTTACACCCGCCAATTTTCTCAATTAGGCGCCTGGCTCGATGCAATCACCGATCGCATCAAGGAGTACCTCGTCTTCTTTGCGCTCGCCTATGGTGCAGCACAAGATGGAAGAGATCTTTGGATACCTGCAATGGGAATGATGCTCTTTCAAACATT
>Ga0209230_10000990_pt1 | contig 11319 bp, 9 predicted proteins | sample LakOntMetagenome_FD_187467 | JGI IMG/M metagenome (GOLD analysis project Ga0209230, IMG submission 187467) | Freshwater and sediment microbial communities from Lake Ontario - Sta 18 epilimnion Metagenome (SPAdes) (version 2) | ecosystem: Environmental > Aquatic > Freshwater > Lentic | place... | reverse complement strand
CCTATGGCATCGCTTCAAGTTCGAGCGGGCCGTCGCGCGGGTCGTTGCCCTGATGGAGTCGTTCGGACCCACATCAACCACGACACCCCTGTCCTACGTCATCATACCGACGGCCGCCGTTCGCACATGGCCGGCTCCGGGCGCCCCTGTCGACGCCGCACACATCAACGGCGCCTTCACCTATCGCGGCCCGGCCCACAACGGCCTCGTCATGGTGCACCGGTACGAAGAGTACCCCAAGGTCATGTTGCACGAGGCGCTGCATCATACACGGCTCGATCCGATGGGTGGGGCGCGGACGTTCTCTGTTGGCAACATCGCCATTAAGAACGTCCTCTGGTCCGAAGCCGTCGTCGAGGCCTTTGCCGACGTCTATCACACTTGCTTTGTGGCGGCCGATGGAATGGGAACTAAGGTCAAGGCCGACGCGCTTCTTGAACAAGAGCGGGAGCACGCTAAGCACATGGCCGCGTGTGTCCTACAGCGCATTCGATCCAAAGGGGCATGGCCCGAGACGACGAATGCCTTTGCCTACATTGTGCTGCGGCACCTCGTGTTGACCAAGGGCTACTTCGGGTTGGCCGCACTCGAAAGGGACTTAAAGGCGTGGAGCGATGGTCTACTGATCGGCAAAGCTGCTGGCTGCCGGCTAGGAGCTGTCGGAGCGGTAGCAGGCGACAGCATGAGGCTCACTCTGTTTGGCGATTGCTAAGGGACCCTATGCCCTATTTGTTTTTCTTCTGCACATCGGGTAATGGTGGGTAAGGACGTTGATATGACTAAGTCCAAAGAGGACCGTGACGCATTCATCATCGTCGCAATCGGCATTGCCTTCATGGTTGTGTGTGTTGGTGTGTTGGCACTAGCGCCTATTGGCTCGATGGCACCGAAATCCAAGGGGGCATTAGCAATGTGCGTTCTTGTTGTCCTTGCCGTGCTTGCGACTGTATTGGCCTTCCTAACCTTCAGAAAGACCAAGGAGGGATTCGGCCCGACCCTATACCAGTGTTCGTCTGGCAACGCGGCGTCGTGCCCGGTCGATCAGCCCCTCGAAGAGATCGACGCCAGCGTCATTGCCAAGCTGCCCCTCAAGCCTTGTAACCTCTACTTGACCAGCAACATTCAGGAGTGTGATGACGGCATGTACCAGATGCACGTACTGGAGCTCAAGGAGCGCCGCGCCGCCATGGAGGCCGAGAATGCGCTCTTCCATGCAAAGGAGATCGCCCGCATCGACCGCGTCCTCGAAGACGCCGCCCGGCTCAAGCGCCGCCAATGCAAATTCACCATGAACGACTGGGTGCGCCCCGACCACTCTTCGTTCCCGCTGCTCAAGGTCATGCGCAGCGACACCGACAACCGTCTGCACCCGCGGCACTGGGCGTACTGCTACGCGCCACTGGCGGCCGCCGGCGCCAAGGAGGGCGTGTTGGCCTCGCTCGAAACGAACGAGCTGGCCAACGGCCCCACGCTCGCTCGCACCGGCTTTCAATACAAGCTGTCCAACGAGCTCGACAACGAGCGCATCGAGTTCAACACCATGGACGCCGAGTCGCTCCGGCGCACCTTTTGCACCATCTTCAACCCGGCCCTGCAGCCTGGCCTGCAATCGTTTTACTCGCTCTTCAAGACGCAGCCCCGGCTCTTAGTCATGGACCTCACGCCCGACGGCATCATCGTCAACTTCGACATCTACGACTGGGACGACGGCTTCCTGCGCCGCCTCAATCCGGCCACCATGATCGAGGTCGAGAGCGGCCAAGACAATACCGCCGAGATCTCGACGATGGACCCCAACATGGTGCAGGACCCGACGCGCTTCAATCGCGAGACGTCGTACTATTGCAAGATCAACAACATCCGGAACATGAAGAGCGCCTACACAGAAGAGGCCAAGGCGATGTTCACAGACGTCGTGGAGGGCGGCAACCTCGTGCTCAAACTCAAGACGGCCGCCAATGTCTACACTTTCAATGTGAATGTGTGCGATCGCGTCGACAAGGTCGAGACCATGTCCGGCGACCTCGCCCAGATGCTCGGCAATGCTCAAGGCCGCAACACGCTGCTGCGCTCCAATACATCGCGGACGCGGGCCGAGCTCATCAGCGACAAGATGGCGCAACGGTCGGCCGTGTGCAACCTGGCCATCGAGATGACGCAGACCTACAAGGACATCCAGGCCGTCCTGGCCGAGCAGCGCCAACAGGGCGAGGAGTACCGCATGTACAGCCAGCCGGACAGCGGCCAACGCGTCGTCATGTCGCCGCAAACGGTGGCCAAGGCGCCCATCTTCCTGCGGCTCCGCCAACGCCAGCTCGAGCTCGAGGCCAAGTTCGCCGATCAGACCCGACGGAAGGCAGCGGCTGTGGCCACCATTCAGACCCTCAACATGATGATCGCCGACGTCGAGCGCACCATGGAGAACGCCATTACCAACATGCGCACAAAGGTTCGGGGTAAGAAGATGGCCATACCGGTGAAGCCTTACAAGTACATCACGAACGACGGTCGCATGTATTTCAAGATGTGAGGTGAATGCGACGGTTGTGCCTCCTTGCCTCCTCTCATTTTTCTAGCACTAAGTAGAGGTACTTAGCAACTGTGTAGACATGGGAGGAGGTGGAAGCAGACCGGCGCCTCAGCCCCCACCCCCATATTCGCCGTGTTCTGATTGGGCACTTCCATTGCATCATTATAATGCACCAGAATGGTCTGGCACAAAGGATAAATCTGATCAACTGTTGCGCCACGTGTACAAGCGTGAGGGCCGTAGTTGGCGATCGGGTAACAATCAGTATTACTCGTGTGTATTCGAGAACCATCACATCGCCCGCACTTACCACCGCGACACGGATACCTATCTAGACACGCGTTTTGTGACTTACAATGTGAACGGTAGCCAAAAGTGGTGCCAGTTGCGCAACCGTGATAAAGGCTGGAATTATGCTTATTGGAACATTAACAAAGAAAGAGATCTGTATAATTACTGTATCTTTTCAGACCGTGCTGTGCCGTCCATTCGCACCCAAGCGGGCCCCTATGTTTCTCCGCGGCTCACATCGGGAACGTCGAGCATGGACATCGGCGCCAAGGCGCTCACGGCGCAAGAACTCGGCAACGTCTCTGGCAACATTCAAAATCTAAGCATTCCTGAGGGCTGGGCAGCACGAGTCTGGTCCGGCTTGAAGTTTGACGGCATGAGCATCGATTACATGGCAGGGTCGCATAAAATGGAAAACTCGTCTTTGGTGCGCAGCATACAAGTGAGCCCGTCGCGACCCGTGGTCCTGAGCGGAACCTACCATGCACAATCCACGAATGCACGATGGAGCGCACACTTGCGCAACGACGAATATCGATTTGTCGACCTCAACGACGGTACCTTTGCGGCAAACTACTACTACACGAGTATTGCGGCAATTCAACAAGTCCTAGTGCCGATTGGCTTTCAGGTCTCGCTTTACAGCGGCGACGGCTTTACTGGCACCAAGCAGATCATTCGTGGCCACAATACGAATGGTTGGGTTGCGGCCAACTTTATGCCGAAGAGCGTGTACGTCAAGGTCATTGTGCCGGTAACCTTTTCGAAGTCGTTGTACTCGGGCTTTCCGACAGGGCTGGTTGCAGGAAAGAATGCCATGAATCTATCGAGACAGGTTGCCGGCATGCGCATTCCAACAGGCTACGTAGTGACCGGAAAGACGGAGGGGGCACCGACGCGTCAGATGCGTGGTGATGTGGGCACACTCGACAAGCAGTATCAGGTGCTCGAGGTCAAGGTGGAGTATGAGACACGCACTAATGCAAATATGCTTGATGATATTCCTGTGAGAACAAAGACCATTTACAGTAAGGTAGATTTTGCTGATATTTGCAAAAAAGAGTGCGATAAGGACTACAACTGTGCGGCCTACTACTCGATCAAAATGATGCGTGAATGCCCGAATCCGAGCGCAAATGATGGACAGACAGAGGGAGGATGCAAAGCCGTGTGTGGTACGTATGACCAAGCTTTTGAGTCAATTCGCTATTCTAAGACGTCCTCTGTAGAGCCTTACTTGTTCGAGGGCAACTTGAATCTAAAACAAGCTTACATGCTCACACCTGATAAGTAATTGAGCGTTGCTGTTGTTTATTTTTGCCACTTAAAGGATCTCGTTCTTCCTGACCTATCTATAAGGGACCTTCAGCCACAGCCACAGCCACAGCCACAACAAACAAACAGTCCAATGCCCATCGAAGACGTCGACTACCTCAAAGCCCACAGTACCAAACAGAACCACCTGTTCCTGGTGGACAGCAAGGACCGCGACCGATCGACGCACCCGACGCCCAGCGAATATGTCGTTCGGTTCGCCACGCCGTTTCAGAACATCGTGGGCATGGAGGTCCTAGAGGCCACGATCCCCCGCACCATGTACAACGTCGACGTGGCCAACAACACGGTGCGCTTTTGTATTTATAGCGAAGCCCTACCCGGTGCGTCTATACCCGATGCCCCCACCTTCACAACGGTCCACGTACCCATCGGTGACTACAGCCTGCAGACGCTCTTGCCGGCCCTGAACGAGGTGCTTGTAGCAGAGGTCCTGGGTGGCGAAGAGACAGTAACAGCCAGCACCGTAGGCATCACCGTGTCGTTCCTCAGCAGCCCTCCCGACGTACGCAACACCCTGGTCTTCACGTGTCCCCATTCTTTCATCATCGACATGGAGTCCTCGACCATCGCAGAGGCCCTTGGCTTCGACCTGTACGCCACGGGCGACGCGGCACGCTTCAACGTCGTGGCAACGAGGACGCCCGGGACCTTTACAGCACCCGTCAGTGGTGCTCTGATTGCGCAGGGCCAAGGCCAAGTAACTCATAACGGCAACCCCATATTCGAAGTGACCGTGGGCCTCTCGTACGTCTCTACGTACATAGGCAGCGTCGCCATACGGTCCCCACGTCTCTACGCAAGCACGGATCGGGCATGGCCGTCCAGGGGCCCGGACATCCTAGCCTTCGAGGGCCCACGCGGCGTGCTACGGTCCCAGTCGATCACCAATACCGCATGGGTCGCTCAGCGGTGGACGGCCCCTTACAACGCGTTCTTTGTGGGCCTCGACGTGGCCCTGACCACCACGTCGGCCGTCAACATCGACGACAGCGTACGGTGGGAGCTGCGAAGCGACTCGACGGGCATTCCCGGCACCCTCATGGCCGCCGGCCCACTCGCCATCTCGTTCATAGACGGCGCCTTCAGTGACGCGACCGTGAACAGTGCCAACGGCTTACAAGTCTCCGCCAATGAAAACTACTGGATCATTGTGTATAACGACGAACTCCCCGAGAACACAAAGCCCGTCAGTGTGTTCTACAACGACGTGACGTCCGGCGCCGCCCTCAACACCACGACGTTCCTGAAGAGCAACGCAGGTGCCATGGGTCCATGGGTCCCGGCGGCCGACGGCAACAGCATCTTCTATCACATGTCGGCACGCGTCCGCATTGCCCAGGCCTATCATCGCCTAGAGGCCCCGGGGATCGTGTCCCTCGTGGGCGAGCGCTACGTCACGTTGCGGTGCCCGGAGATCGAGGACAACATGATCCGCTCGCTGTCCGTGGGCCGACACGTCCTCGGTCTCGCCAAGCTCCGCCTCGGCGTCGTGGGCTTCAGCGAGAACCGCGTCGACTTCAACAAGATGGCGTTACGTGAGTTCCACCCCATCGGCAAGCTCACGCGTCTGACGTTGCGCTTCGAGCGTTCCGGCGGCGAGCTCTACGACTTCAAGGGCGTCAACCACACGATCGTCTTTGCCTTTCACTACTACGAGCCGAAGCAGACCGAGCGCTTCCAACGTAGCTTGCTCAACGCCAATTACACGGGCGACGTGATTGCCTATGCACGCAACGAAGGCGACCAAGAGGAGGAGAGCGACGACCAGAGCGTGGACTACAACGAGGACGACACTGTGTATGCTCAGTGGGAGCGCATGCAACAACGGTGCCTTCCGGAGCAGCAACGCGTCATGGACTTGGAGGCGCTCGACTTCATCAAGAATGGACTGGTTGAGTAGAAGCGGTAGGTTTGTTTTTCTGTTTCACGTCTGGCACATTAACCCTGAACGTAGACGTCAACCCTACACGTCAACCCTACACGTCACCCCTAAACGTCACCCCAACCCAAAAACTAGGGTCAAGTCCACAACGCGGCAGCTATCTTGAGCGCGCACCTCTGGCAACACACACTCCAATCTTCAACCTTTCACGAGTAGAATGAGTCAACACATCAACACCAACGTCAACACCAACGTCGGCGACAATGACCTCTTCAAGGACCCACATTACATCAAAGCGCGGAACATAGCAATGAGGGCTTACATACGGAAGCACGTCACGCGTGCACTCGAGGGCAAGGAGGAGTCACCGGACCCCTTAATTGCCGCCGCTAAGAGACTTTTGAACGACATATTCCCCGCTCGGCCTAAGAGCGCACAACAGCGCCGATGATTGCAAGACACGTGTTCATGTATCAACTCCCACGCACAAAGCACAAAAATCGACATGCCATACGTGTTGTCGTTCTTCGACAACAACCAAACATGATGGAGACACGACACACTACCATCCACCTGAGCCGCGCGGCCCCCGTGATCCTGATCGATGCCAGCTACTTCGTCATACACCGACTGTTCGCCACGTCGCGATGGTGGTCTATGAAAAACGGGGCCGAAAAGCCAAAAGATGCAGCCTTCCTCGAGGCCCTGATCAAGCATTCGGAGGCCGACATCACAAAGATCCAGAAGAAGTGGGGGCTGATCGGTCGCGGTAAAGGCCTTGGCCCCAAATCCAAGCCTGTGGCCCCGAACAACATCATCTTCTGTTGCGATTGCCCACCATCCTCGATCTGGCGCATCAACGTCTACGAGGAGTACAAACGGCGGTACCGCACACAGCAGTCGACAGAGGGTGAAGAGGGCAATATCGACGTTTTCTTACGTGCCTTCTTCTTACGTGCCCAACACAACAAGGTCGCGCACCCCACCCTCGAAGCCGACGACGTGGTGTGTTTGCTGCACCGTCAAGTGCGTGCGATCATGGGCGAGGATCAGAAGATCGTGATCATCTCGAGCGACCACGACTTCTTACAGCTCAAGGACGCAACGCGACCCGCAACGTGCGACATCTTCTGCCTACCGCTCAAGGACATCTGGCCAGACGGCGTCAAGAAGGGCACGGCTGACATTCATCGTAAGGTACTCATGGGCGATCCGAGCGACGACATACCTGCTGTGCTTACCAAGAAGCAGATCGATGCGTTTATGGTGCTGGACGAAGCGGGACGCGATGCGCACTTGCGACAGGTCCCGGGGCGCTATGAAGCCTACGAGCGCAACAAGCAGCTCATGTGTTGGACGTGCATTCCGAGTGACCTTGCCGAGAGCTTCAATCGTACGTGGACGATTGGAACGATCGAGGGTTAGAACAGGGTTAGAACAACAACATCATCACGTGGTCATTTTTGTCATTTACATTATGCGCCTTCAATGTAACAGAGCCATGAGCACAAAGCAACAGCCAAAGCCAAAGCCACTCGGCATCCCCAAAGAGATCTTGTGTCTGCTATCGGCCGCTCAAGCCGCAAAGACGCAAGCCGAGTACAAAAGCGCTATACAAGGCTTGAAGGATGCCGACATCGGTTGCAACGATGCGCAGCTGTCCACGCTTGTGTTTCTCGTTGCCTTCTCTCGCGTGCTCTTCAGTTCGGAGCTCAAAGCCAACTCGGCGCATTGCATGTTTACGTACATGAAGGCGTCGATGGCGGGGTCCCAAGCAACCGGGCAGACGCTCCCGCTCTTCATCAAGTTCGCACTTCCCAATCCGTTGGCCGATTCGCCCTTGAACGATACCATCAATGGGTACATGCTGACCTGGCTGAAACAGCGCAAGCCGCACCTTCAATGCCTGATGACGTACGTCGATTGCTTTACTACGTACGTCACACCAATCTCTCAAAAAGCCCTAACAAAGCTCAAGTCGAGCTGGATTCCTGCCGACATGTTCGAGACTCGACCGCCAAAGGCCGTGTGTGGTCCGGCGAAGACGCCGAGCTCCAGCGACATGGTGATGTGCTCGGCCTTCGTTGCCGTCAAGGGCAAGTCTCTGAGCACCACCATCAAAGACCAGCGTCACCCAATCGCGTCGATCCTGAAGACCCTTCCCGAGTTTCTCGGGGCCATCGCCTACATGGGCACCAACCTCGGCTTCGCGCACAATGACAGTCACTTTAGCAATATCCTGTACGGTGTTGAGGGGACAGATAAAGCTGACAAAGGAAAGGGTTCAAAGCGCCTCCTATTGATCGACTACGGCCGGGTCACGTTCGACAAAGAGCTCCTCCAAAGCTACGGGGCCCTACAGACCTTCCTCGACCGCATTCCGATCGACGTGACCAAGCTGTGCATACCGAATCCGCCCAATCGCGACCTGACCAAGATGACCTTCGAGGGCTTCATGGCCTACGCAGCCGACGGAAACATATCAGCCGCCGATGCACGCAAAGAGATCGATGACGATTATACCGATGAGCACGAGTACGACGATGACTACGACCCCAAAGGCGCGGTGCCTGCCATGATGCTGGTTACAAAACACTTGTACCTCTGCGACTTAGCGTGCATGGGCGGCAATTTTGCGAATATGCAGCACCGAATGGCGGATCCTGCGCAAGCACCCGACGTTGTGCGTATGTCCAATCTCTTTCCTGACCTTCTTTCATTCGAGAACTACGGGCAAAAGAGTTTCGTCAAAAAAGCACCTTCCTATGAGGGCAGGATCATTGCTCGCCGCTATTGGAATATGGAAATGCCTGCATGGGAGCGTGCGCTGTTGTGCTGTGCTTTTGCGGCATGGCTGCTGTATACCGTTCAAAGCAAAAACGGCACCGAGGTTGACATGGCGAAGCTTGAGGACAAGGATCTTTTCTGGAGGGGCGGCATGCAGATCAAGTGCGACAAAGGCTTCTATGTGAGGCTCGAAAAAGCCCTTCAAGAGAACGTCGGCATGGTGAAGACCATTGATGAATGGTTGATCGAGCAGTTTGAAGCTGGGGGTGCCGGGGGCGCCAAGGGTACAACTGCAACTGCAGTAGCCGGTGGCACGGCTTGTGCTGCAAAGGGTCTACCCCAAATGTTTGACGGGAAGGACGCGGCATTCGATGCTTACATTCAAAAGAACTACCCGGTAGAGGTTGCGGAAGATGGAACGTTTGAAAGCGGTCCACGGGGTCCAAGGGGTCCAAGGAGCAAGTCGCAGATCAAGAGCAAGAGCAAGAGGACTTAATTAACAACGTATATGTAAGTGTGACTCTGGCAAACCATAATGCCCAGTGCTGCCTATGATTACGGCGGCAATGGCTACGGCTACGGCCAGTCCAACGGCCAGTCCAACGGGTTCAGTGGCCCCAGAGAGCCGCCCATGAATCCGTACACCATGGCGGCCCTTGCGGCGGCCGCAGGCCCTGGGCGTCCGGTGCCTCTGCCTATGCAAGCACCCTTGCCCATTCGCATTACCGGACAGGGCCCAATGGTCGCTCGGCCACCGCCACCTCCGGATCCACGGGATCGGCGCTTCGGCATAAAAATAAAGATCGCCGCCATCGCCGTCGCAACATTTGTGTTGCTGTCGTCGGCCATGTTCTACCGCTTCATCGACACCGTCACGTGTTCCATCTGGGTCGGCACAGGCCCGTGCATCAGCGCGGAGACGGGCAGCCCCACGATGAAGGGGACGACGATAGCGGCGACTCTGATGTTCTTGATCGTGTTGTGGACGCTCCGTAAACTGTAAGTAACTCTCTGAATGCCTCTTCGGCAGCCCGGGCCACACGGTCAATGCGGGCCTTGTGAATACTACCGGGCTCCGAATAGCACCGAGCGTACCACGTGTGATACAGGAACGGTGCACCCTCGTGGTCGTAGAGGATCGTGGTCGTCGGGTCGTCGGCGAACAACACACCTTCTTTTTGCGCCATCGGTATGTTTGTATTACGAATGTGCTCTTCAGTAATTGGGGCCGTGCACGTATAGGACTCGCCCCTCAGGTAGAGCGGCTTGCACATCTGTAGGAGCTTGAAGAAGTGGGGATAGAAGGGCTCGAGGTGGAAGGGCAGGCCGGCCAAGTCCTGGTGGGTGGGAGGTGCGGACCCGGGCCATCTTAAGTTGCACTCGAGCGCCGGCCAAGGGATCTTCGTTTGCATGGCCTCGACAAGGGAAGTCACCTTGCCCTTCTCACGTATTGCGCTCATATGAAACACATTGAAGAAAGGGTTCATGCTGGCCGGGTTGCCCCATTCGCGCGGCGTGAGTGTCAGGCCGTCGCTCATGCCGCAATAGTGGTGACCGGTGCGTTCCATGTGCGCCATCAGGGCCCATAGGCGTGCAGGATTCCATAGGAACGCGTCGTCGTCGACGTTGATGATCCAGTCGTAAGACTCGAAGTCGTTGCGTTCCGTCAAGCCTAATATCCGATCCATGTACTCGTCGGGCCGCGGGTTCTTGATGACAATGCGAGGGTACGGGATATGAGCGAGGAAGGCGGCGCATTTGCCGTAGAGCGTGACGTCGCTGTGGCGCGTGACGATGACCGCATTGAAGCGGCTCCAGTTGGGCGTACGCATAGCGCTATTCGACGATTACAAGACAGAGCCTTCCCTGGCCTTAAATGCCGATAATCATGTGTGGGATTTGTAAAGAGCTTTACGCGCTATCGTCATCGCTATCGCATGCGCGTCGCCGACAATGAACGCTTTCAACGTAACGCGGACAACGCCCTGACCAGCATAGACGCACGTCTCCAACGTCTCGAAGACGCGATCGCCAGTATCCAGCGGCGTCTGCAGGCCCTAGAGCAAACGACCGCATCTGTCTCCATCAATCCTATGTTTGTGGATATGGGCAGCAGCACGTGCGGCTCGTGCAGCTCGGAAGACGACGAGAGGGGCGACTAACGTGGCAAAAATGAGGGGCTGTGGGTGCCGTGGGTGCAAGTGCAAAATGATGCAATGCCATGTGTATTGGTGTTTTTTGTCTTTACATGTTTTTTGTTGCTGACGTGCGGCTTCTGCTGACCGTCCGTCTACTTCTTGGCAACGGTCTTCTTCACGACCTTCTTGGGCGGGGGCGGCGGGGTGGGCTCGCGCTCCTCCTCCTCTTCCTCCTCGGACTCCTCGGGCTCCGGTGCAGCGGCCGGCTCCTCCTCCTCGGCCTCAGACTCCTCCTCGGAGTCCGACAGCATCACCGGCGGCGCAGGGGCGGCCTTCTTGGCGGGCGCAGGTGC
>Ga0209230_10000983_pt1 | contig 11342 bp, 10 predicted proteins | sample LakOntMetagenome_FD_187467 | JGI IMG/M metagenome (GOLD analysis project Ga0209230, IMG submission 187467) | Freshwater and sediment microbial communities from Lake Ontario - Sta 18 epilimnion Metagenome (SPAdes) (version 2) | ecosystem: Environmental > Aquatic > Freshwater > Lentic | place... | reverse complement strand
TAAAATTAGAAAGCGGGAGGTCTTTTTCTAATTTATTGTCATTGAAGTACCAGTTAGATGCGATTCCTAACAATTTAAATATTTGTTTTGACGTTAGTGAAGCTCCTTTAGTTGATCATACTTCTTTGGTGCTGATAGAACAGTACAAAGTATTTAAAAAGACTAGTGGATATAAGCTTGATGTTATCGGCATGGACAACCACCATCATAACGGACATAAGCCAACATCGACCAAACGGATGAAAAAATAACTTCTAAAAAGGCTTCTTTTGCATCGCAATTGGAGTCTTTTTTATTACAATAAAAGGTCAGGATATAATGAAATTTAACGCAAAAAAAACATGAAATTATCAAAAAGAGCAGCAAAATTATTTCTGATTTTGCTTTGTTGTCAAACAATTAGCTTTGCGCAAACCAACAATGATTTTTGGTCTAAACACCAATTTAATTTAAACGAATCGGGTACTAATTATATAAAATTTACGGGTATTGCCCAAACATGGGTGCGTAATATGGAGTATAATCCAGGGTCTACGATTTTTGGATCATCAAAAGAAAACGGAACCGATATAGGTATCAGAAGGTATAGGGTACAGTTTTTGGGTCAATTAACCGATAAGGTTTTCTTTTATAGTCAGTTTGGGGAAAACAATTTCAATAATATTGCGGATAGAAAACAAGGCTTTTTTGTTCACGATGCGGTAGGTGAATATGCAATTCATAGTTCTAAATTGTCTATAGGTGGAGGGCTGACGGCATGGAGCGGATTGTCTCGGTTTTCTTCTCCTTCTATAGGAACATTATTAGGGGTAGATGCGCCTTTGTATTTGCAAACGACTAACGATGTTACCGATCAATTTCTAAGAAAATTGTCTGTCTATGTTAAAGGTAAATTAGGTAAGTTTGATTACCGAGTGGCCATGTCACAACCTATGGCTATTCAGAAAAGTGCCACCTATAATCCTGCCAGCACAATAGGTTCAAATGCTTCGTTTTCTATTGAGCCTCCAAAAATGCAATGGAATGGCTATTTTCAATACCAGTTTAAAGATCAAGAAAGTAATGTAACGCCTTACACCACGGGGACTTATTTAGGCAAGAAAAAGGTGTTTAATATTGGGGCAGGTTTTATTTTTCAGAATGATGCGATGTGGCGGTTAAAAGAGGCAGCTGATCCAACTTCAATTGTTAGAAGCAATATGGCTCATTTTTCTTCAGATGTTTATTATGACGCCCCTTTCGGAGATAAAGGACAAGCGATAAGTCTATATGGGAATTATACCCACTATGATTTTGGACAAAATTACATACGCAATTCTGGGGCAATGAATCCTGCTAATGGTAACAGTAACGCTTCTGTTTTAAATGGCCCAGGCAATGCGTTTCCGATGTATGGAACAGGCAGTGTTTTTTATGCGCAATTGGGTTTTAAAATGAAAGATGATTTGATCGGAAAAACTACTTTGATGCCTTATGTTTCTATCCAGCATGCCAATTATGATAGGTTGAATGAGGCTATGAATTTTTATGATTTAGGCGTAAATTGGCTTTTAGCAGGTCATACTTCTAAATTGACATTGTCGTATCAAAACAGACCTGTTTACGATACAGCAGGAGATTTGATGACGCATAAAGATGCTGTTGTTGCCCAATATCAAGTGTTTTTTAATTAAGGTATTGTATTTGTTAAGTCAAAAGAGTTTTTCGTTGTAATGGGAATAGATTTAATGTTGGTTTCCTGTATTGATGGCGAAGATATATATATCCAAAATGGACAATTACCATTAAAAGCGGTTGTATTTTTGGGTTCTTTTTTCTTTTGCAATGCCCTTTAAGATAATAATTTTTTCTTAATTCTTCTGAATTAGTTCGGCCGTCAGCCAAATATTTAGTATTTTCACACTTTAATAATTGCAGCATAAACCCCCTTATCGCATGAATCATTTTGATTGGAAGAATTTAATCGACCCTCTTTTTTATATCCATTTTGATGTAAACGGAATAAAATTAGGGATTTACATCGTTTTGTTTATTGTATTTGCAGAGACAGGTCTTTTTGCTGGTTTCTTTTTGCCAGGAGACAGTTTGCTTTTCTTGGCGGGAATTTATAGCCGTGAGTTAATAGAAAATGTGCTTATTATAGAAAATGATTTTTTAAACGTTACTTTATTGTCAATTTTTGTTGCTTTGGCAGGAATTCTAGGAAATACAGTAGGCTATTGGTTTGGCTCTAAGAGTGGTTATTATTTGTACAACAAAGAAGATACTTTTTGGTTTAAGAAAAAGTATCTTTTTCAGTCTAAAGATTTTTTCGAAAAACATGGAGGGAGAGCTATTATTTTCGCGAGATTTCTACCAATATTCAGAACCTTTGCTCCAATTGTAGCGGGAATTGTTACGATGGATAAAAAGAATTTTATGTTTTATAATGTTTTGAGTTCTTTTATTTGGTCATTTACTTTGATTTTTGCAGGACATTATCTGTATGGATTCTTGCTTGAAAATTATCAAATCGATTTGAAAAAGCATATAGAAAAGATTGTTATTATTTTAGTAGTGATGACGCTTTTACCTGTTATTTTGAAATTAGCAAAGAAACACCCGTCAGAAGAAGTTAAGGAAGCTTAAAATAGATTAAAGGTTTTAACAAAAAAAAACCGTTCACAAAGTTTGTGAACGGTTTTTTTATATGCTTAAATTTGATCTTACATCATTCCTGGCATTCCGCCTCCCATTGGCATTCCGCCTCCCGCATTTTCTTCTTTAATTTCAATTAAGGCACATTCTGTGGTTAATATCATTCCAGCAACTGATGCCGCATTTTCCAAAGCAACACGCGTTACTTTTTTAGGATCAATAATTCCCGCTTTTAACATGTCTACATATTCATCAGTTTTAGCATTGTAACCAAAATCGCCTGTTCCTTCTGCTACTTTTGCTACTACTACAGATCCTTCAAGTCCTGCATTTTCAACAATTGTTCTCAAAGGAGCTTCTACAGCGCGAGAAATAATTTGAATTCCAGTCGCTTCATCAGCATTACCCGCTTTCAATTCGCTTAACACGGCTTTAGCTCTTAACAAAGCAACGCCGCCACCAGCTACAATTCCTTCTTCTACCGCTGCACGAGTGGCATGTAAAGCATCGTCTACACGGTCTTTTTTCTCTTTCATTTCTACTTCTGAAGCAGCACCTACATAAAGCACCGCAACACCTCCAGCTAATTTAGCCAAACGTTCTTGTAGTTTTTCTTTGTCATAATCAGAGGTAGAAGCTTCCACTTGGCCTTTAATCTGATTGATGCGGTTCTTAATCATATCGGCTTCACCAGCTCCACTAACAACCGTCGTGTTGTCTTTGTCGATAGTTACTCTTTTTGCCGTTCCTAACATTTCGATAGTCGTATTTTCCAAAGTGTAACCTCTTTCTTCTGAAATTACAGTTCCACCAGTTAAAATAGCAATGTCTTCTAACATGGCTTTTCTTCTATCGCCAAATCCTGGCGCTTTTACAGCAGCAATTTTTAAGGCACCACGCAATTTGTTTACCACTAATGTTGATAACGCTTCTCCATCTACATCTTCAGCAATAATCAATAACGGTTTTCCAGATTGTGCTACTGGCTCTAAAACAGGTAGTAATTCTTTTAAAGAAGATACTTTTTTGTCATACAAAAGGATATATGGACTTTCCAATTCTACTTCCATCTTTTCTGGATTGGTTACAAAATAAGGAGATAAGTAACCTCTGTCAAACTGCATTCCTTCAACAACATCAACATACGTATCTGTTCCTTTGGCTTCTTCAACGGTAATTACCCCTTCTTTTCCAACTTTTGCAAAAGCATTTGCGATTAGTTCACCGATAACTTCGTCGTTATTTGCTGAAATAGAGGCGATTTGTTTTATTTTTTCAGAATCACTTCCTACTACTTTGGCTTGTTTTGTTAGGTCTCCAACAATCGCTTCAACCGCTTTGTCGATTCCTCTCTTTAAATCCATAGGATTTGCTCCTGCAGCTACGTTTTTAAGGCCTTCTTTTACTATGGCTTGAGCCAAAACAGTGGCGGTAGTAGTTCCGTCTCCAGCTAAATCGTTGGTTTTAGAAGCAACTTCTTTTACCATTTGAGCACCCATGTTTTCTAAAGGGTCTTTCAATTCAATTTCTTTAGCTACAGTAACCCCGTCTTTAGTAACAGTTGGTCCTCCAAAAGATTTTCCAATAATTACATTACGACCTTTTGGTCCGAGGGTAACTTTTACAGCATTTGCTAATGCATCTACACCACGCTTTAATCCGTCACGTGCTTCTATATCAAATTTTATGTCTTTTGCCATTTTTGTTTTTGTTTGTTGAATCCTTATTTTGTTAATTTGAGATTAGATAATAGCTAAAATGTCGTCTTCTCTCATAATCAAATAATCTTTCCCTTCCAGTTTTAATTCTGTGCCAGCATACTTTCCGTAAAGAACGCTATCGCCAATTTTCACAGTCATGTTGTGCTCTTTTGTACCATTACCAACAGCAACAACAGTTCCTTTTTGTGGTTTTTCTTTGGCTGTATCAGGAATGTAAATCCCTGAAGCCGTTTTAGTTTCAGCAGCAATAGGTTCAATAAGAACTCGATCTGAAAGCGGTTTAATGTTTAAAGCCATAATACTATGTTTTTTGTTATAATTATTCTGATGCAAAACCTGATTTCAGAAATTGTGCCAAGGGGTAAAAACTGACAATTTTTCTTAAAAAAAATGCCAGCATTGTCAGGCTGGCATTTTGTATATTTTGAACTAAAATTATTTTTTTCCCGGGGTTGCTTCAGTAGGTAACCCTTGAACTGGTGCAGATTGTTCCTGTTTTACTGCTGGTGGTGTCGCTACAGGTGTGTTGTCAATTATTTTTGAATCACTTTCGCTTAAAGATCCTGTAAAACTTAAGCTAGACAATAAAATAAGAGCAATTAAAATAGTGGCCAATGTCCAAGTGCTTTTGTCTAAGAAATCAGTAGTTTTTTGAACACCACCCATTTGTTGTGATCCTCCTAATGAAGAAGATAATCCGCCTCCTTTTGGATTTTGAACCATAATGACTACAATTAAAAGAAAACAAACGATTGTTATTAAAACTAAAAAAATTGAAAATGTGCTCATTGTTATTTATTGTTTTGTTGTAAAATCTTGATATCCGAAATACGGTCTGCAAAGAAACTAATTTTTTCTGGATATTTCAAAATTAATATTTCATAAGCTTGAATTGCTTTTTGATATTTTTTTTGTTCCAAATAGACCCTAGCCAAAGTTTCAGTCATTAAATAAGAAGTATCCTCTTTGCTTTGCTCGACAAGTATTTTCGGGGTAGCATCTTGTTTGACTGGTGGAATTTTTGGACTTGTTTCAATGAATTTGTCAATTAATTCCGTTTTTTTCTTTTTTTCTATTTCTATTTCAGAAAGTTCTTTTTCGGATTTTTCAATTTCGGTTCTTTCGATAGGTTTGATTTTAGATAATTGTAGCCATTCTTGAAACGAATGCTTTTCAGCTTTTGAAAACGCTAAGGGCTTGCCAACTTCTAATTTGTCGGCTGTGGTTTCAATAATTGCCGCTTCTTTTTGGAGTGCAAGGTCGATTTCTTCTATTGGAGCCGCTTCTTTAATAGAAGTCAGGATGGATTGTTCTAAAGGAGTTGTTTTTAGGGGAATACTTTCTTCGGCTTCTGTAGGGACGATTTCGCTTTCAATTACAAAAATATCATGTATTTCGGCTAGTTTATTTTGGTATAAATTTTTATGAATAGCCGTAAAAGTATTGGAAGTAATAAAGTCAAATAAGACGCTTCTGTCAGTTGTGTAGGCAGCAGTAATTTTTAATTCATGGTTGTATCTAAAACTGTCCTGATTGTATAATCCTTTTAAACGCAAAACTCGGGCACTTTGAAAAAAAGGAAACTCGGTTACGATTTTTTCCAAAGCCAAAGTTTGCTGTTCATTGACTGCATTGGAACTGTTGGTTAAATGTAGGTAATCAGTGAGGTTCATTTATTTTTTACGTTCGTCAGGGTTTGCTTTTTTTGTTGCAATAGTAGAATATTAAAAATTACACCTACCATTTTGCAAGTGACTCATTGAAAATATCTTGTGTGATTCTTTCAAAAATGACATCCAAAGCTTCTTTTAGTTTTGCACCAACCAATTGATCGGTTCCGTTATAATCATAAAAAAAAGTAAATTTTTTCTCGAAGTCATCCGACTCTTTGTTTTTATTGGTAAATCTAACATTTACGGTGACGGTGAGTCTGTTTTGTGCGGCGCTTTGGTTAGCGGTTGCTGTCATAGGACTGATCCGATAATCCACTATTTCTCCTTCATAGCGCAAGTCACCTGCAGAATTAGTTAAGTTTAGGTTGGTTTGATTCTGAATCAAATCTTGAAGTCGAAGGGTAAATGTTCTTTCTATTCCAGGTTCAATCAAAGAAGCATTATTTTGGAAATAAGTCACTTGAAAAGTTTTGGCGTCAATCTTTCCCGTTCCAGTAAAGTTATAGACCGAACAGCCGCAGAAGGAAAATAATAAAGTAACTGCAATTATAAAGTGTAAGTGCTTCATTTTAACATTTAAAAAGCCAAAGATATTCATTTTTAATTAGCAATTCATTATTGCCTTTGCATTCGATTTGGAACAGTCGTTTTTTATAAATCAAATTGTTTTATTTTACGATACAAAGTTCTTTCGGAAATCCCTAATTCATCTGCTGCTGCTTTGCGTTTTCCTTTGTTTTTGTCCAATGATTTTTTAATCATTTCGATTTCCTTTTGTTCCAAACGCAATACTTCTTCTTCCTCGATTGTTTCAGCAAACATATAATTGCCGTTTTGCTCTTCAAAATCATTTTCGTTATCTGAAGCAGCCATTAATGAAGTTCGTGGTTCTTCTTCAAAATCGATTTCACTACCGCTTTCTTTTTGGCCGTATATTTTTTTGATTAAATGCTGATTGGTTTCTTGTACTTTAGCATTGCCACTTTGCATTAGTTCTAAGGTTAGCTTTTTTAAATCATTCAAATCACTTTTCATATCAAAAAGAACTTTATATAATATTTCTCTTTCCGTACTAAAGTCACTGTCGTTTTTTCGATCTTTAATCACCGAAGGTAAATGTTGGCCTTCTGTAGGAAGATAGGATTGTAAAGTAATCAGCGAAATCTCGCGATTGGTTTCTAAAACCGAAATTTGTTCTGCAACATTGCGTAATTGACGAATGTTTCCGCTCCAACGGAATTTTTGTAATAACTGAATCGCTTGTTCCTCTAATTTTATTGGAGGCATTTTATATTTGTGCCCAAAATCCGAGGCAAATTTTCTAAATAACAAATGAATGTCGTCTTTTCGCTCGCGTAAAGGCGGTAAGGTAATGTCTACAGTGCTTAAACGATAGTACAAATCTTCTCTGAATTTTCCTTTTTCAATAGCGTCAAATAGATTGACATTGGTGGCGGCTACAATACGGACATTTGTTTTTTGTACTTGTGAAGAACCGACTTTTATAAACTCTCCATTTTCTAAAACACGCAACAAACGCACTTGTGTCGTCAAAGGCAGTTCGCCTACTTCGTCCAAAAAGATAGTTCCTCCATCAGCTACTTCAAAATAACCTTCCCGAGTGCCTGTAGCTCCTGTAAAAGACCCTTTTTCATGTCCAAAAAGTTCGCTGTCAATCGTTCCTTCAGGGATGGCACCACAGTTTACAGCAATATATTTTCCGTGCTTTCTGTGCGAAAGTGAATGAATAATTTTCGGAATGCTTTCTTTTCCAACCCCACTTTCTCCAGCGACCAATACTGAAATATCGGTAGGGGCAACTTGAATGGATTTTTCTATCGCACGATTTAATTTCGGGTCATTGCCAATAATCTCAAATCGTTGTTTTATTGCTTGAACAGTTTCCATAATTTATTTTGTTTAAAGTTTTTTCTTTTTAAGACCTAAAGCTGTTTTTAATACTTTGTGTCTTAAATCTTAAACTTCTCCTAATTCATATCGCTTAATCCAACCGCTATCCCTTTTAAGGTTCCGCTGGTGCAGGAAGTAATTTTAACATTTACAAAGTCACCTATATTATATTGCTCCTTCGGAAAAACCACGGTTATGCTTTGAGAATTTCTTCCTGAGAACTCTTCAGTCGATTTTTTAGAAACTTTTTCTACTAAAACAGCTACCGTCTGACCAATGAATTCTTCTGAGCGCAACCAAGCATGCTTTTGTTGTAAATCGACAATTTCTTGTAGTCTTCTGGCTTTTATTTCTTCGCTTACATCATCTTTCATTTTGCGTCCAGCCAAAGTTCCTGGTCGTTCTGAATAGGAATACATATAGCCGAAATTATATTTCACATATTCCATTAAACTCAAAGTATCTTGATGGTCTTCTTCTGTTTCGCTTGGAAAACCAGCAATCATATCCTGAGAGATGGAACTGTTTGGAATGATGGTTCTGATTTTGTCAATCAACGCCATATATTCCTCTCGGGTATGCAAACGATTCATTTCTTTTAGTATGCGATTGCTTCCCGATTGAACCGGTAAGTGAATGTGTTTGCAGATATTTGGATATTTTGCAATGACGTGTAATACAGCTTCGTGCATATCCTGTGGATTCGAAGTCGAAAAGCGAATGCGCATTTTTGGAAAAGTAACCGCTACGGTTTCTAATAATTGCTCAAAACCAATGGCAGTTGCTTTTTGCATGTCGGTTGCATTGCTGAAATCTTTTTTTAATCCACCACCATACCAAAGATAACTATCGACATTCTGCCCCAAAAGGGTGATTTCTTTAAAGCCTTTATTCCACAAATCCTGAATTTCACCAATGATACTTTGTGGTTCACGGCTTCGTTCTCTTCCTCTGGTAAAAGGGACCACACAAAAAGTGCACATATTGTCGCACCCTCGGGTGATAGAAACCAAAGCAGTTATTCCGTTGCTCATTAATCGTACGGGAGAAATATCTCCATAAGTCTCGTCTTTCGACAAAATCACATTTATCGCATCCCGACCTTCTTCTACTTCTTGTAAAAGATTAGGTAAATCTTTGTAAGCATCAGGTCCTACAACGAGGTCTACAATTTTTTCTTCTTCCAGAAATTGACTTTTGAGACGCTCCGCCATACAGCCTAAAACCCCCACTTTCATCTTTGGATTAATGCGTTTTACCGCATTGTATTTCTCTAGTCTTTTGCGAACGGTTTGTTCTGCTTTGTCTCGAATGGAACAAGTATTGACTAAGACTAAATCAGCTTCTTCCAAAACTTGGGTGGTATTGTATCCATTTACCGACAATATAGAGGCGACAATTTCGCTATCCGAAAAATTCATGGCACAACCATAACTTTCTATGAATAGTTTTTTGGTGTTTTCGGGTTTGTGTTCTAAAACAAGACTTTCGCCTTGTTTGCTTTCTTCAATAATCTTTTCCATTGTATAGGTTCAAAGTACAAATATAAGGGAATTTCGGCAAATATGACAAGATGTCAGCTGAAGAATTAACAATGTTTTAAGTCATCAGTAGAGGCATAGTTGACTTTAGCAGAACCTGCCTTATTATATAGGAGTAGGTTTTTTTTCTTTTTTTGAAAAACCTATTCTGTAAATGATAGTTTGGTCAAAATGGGTTGTATTTTAAAACGGCTAAAACCTACCATTGAACGTTAAAATTTACTTTTAAAATTTAAAAAACACAAAATTTAAAAAAATCATATACTTTTGCCGGCACAAACAATCGGGATATGGCAAAGAATTTAGTTATCGTGGAATCACCTGCAAAGGCGAAAACAATCGAAAAATTTCTAGGGAGTGATTTTCAAGTAGAGTCAAGTTACGGTCACATTGCCGACTTGCCATCGAAAGAAATAGGCGTGGATGTAGAGAATGGCTTTAAACCGAAGTATGAAGTTTCTGCCGACAAAAAAGCATTGGTAAGTAAATTAAAGACTCTGGCGAAAAACGCCGATACAGTTTGGTTAGCAAGTGATGAGGATCGCGAGGGAGAAGCTATTTCTTGGCATCTTGCCGAAGAATTAAAATTAGATAAAAAGAAAACCAAACGAATTGTTTTTCATGAAATCACCAAAACAGCTATTCTTAAAGCGATTGATAATCCACGCGAAATAGATTATAATTTGGTTAATGCCCAGCAAGCAAGACGTGTCTTGGATAGATTAGTGGGGTATGAATTGTCTCCAGTATTGTGGAGAAAAATAAAAGGAGGACTTTCAGCGGGTAGGGTGCAGTCTGTTTCGGTTCGTTTGATTGTAGAGCGAGAACGAGAAATTCAACATTTTAAAGCAGTTGCCACCTATTCTGTAGTAGCTGAATTTAACAATGAAGCAGGAAAGGTATTCAAAGCCAAACTGCCTAAAAATTTCAATACTAAAAAAGAAGCCGAAGATTTTCTAAACAAAAACATTGGCTCTATATATAAGGTAGCGGATTTAGAAACGAAACCTACCAGAAAATCTCCTACGGGTCCATTTACAACTTCGACTTTACAACAAGAAGCGGCTCGTAAATTGTACCTTCCAGTTGGGATTACGATGCAATTGGCGCAGCGCTTATATGAAGCCGGACTTATCACCTATATGAGAACGGATAGTGTAAACCTTTCTAAAGATGCAATGGAAGCGGCTGAAGCTGAAATTATAAAATCCTACGGAAAGGAGTTTTCTAAGCCACGTACTTTTGTCAATAAAAGTAAAGGAGCACAAGAAGCGCACGAAGCCATTCGTCCAACAGATATGTCGCGTCATACGGTTAATATCGATAGGGACCAGGCCCGTTTGTATGATTTGATTTGGAAAAGAACCTTGGCTTCTCAGATGAGCGATGCGCAATTGGAAAGAACGAATGTGAAAATTGAAGCCAATAATCACAATGATATTTTTACCGCCTCTGGAGAAGTGTTGCTTTTTGAAGGATTTCTAAAAGTGTATTTGGAAGGGCATGACGACGACGAAGAGGAGCAAGAAGGAATGTTGCCGGCAATGAAGGTAAATGAAAAGTTGCAAAATAATTATGTTTCAGCTACTGAAAGATATTCGAGACCGCCAGCGCGATATACCGAGGCCTCTTTGGTGAAGAAATTAGAGGAATTGGGTATTGGTCGTCCTTCGACTTATGCACCAACGATTTCTACCATCATCAATAGAAATTATGTAGAGAAAGGAAATTTGGAAGGTCAGGAGCGTAATTACACCCAATTGATTTTGCAATCTGGGAAATTAGGGGAAAAGGTATTAAAAGAAAATACAGGTTCTGATAAAGGAAAATTAGTCCCTACTGATATTGGAACTATTGTT
>Ga0209230_10000977_pt1 | contig 11370 bp, 34 predicted proteins | sample LakOntMetagenome_FD_187467 | JGI IMG/M metagenome (GOLD analysis project Ga0209230, IMG submission 187467) | Freshwater and sediment microbial communities from Lake Ontario - Sta 18 epilimnion Metagenome (SPAdes) (version 2) | ecosystem: Environmental > Aquatic > Freshwater > Lentic | place... | reverse complement strand
TACCCCCAGGACTTGTGCTGATCATTGCGATCAGCGGAGCAACCTTAGTCTAAGCGGCTACCTGCGTATGCCTTCAGACCTAATCCTTGTAAGTAAGCCGCATACGCATAAGCGCCGGCCTCCTTGATATCTATGTTCTGCACTGGGAGTCCACCTGGATTCCACATGCTCAATGTCTTTGGCTTGTAGTCTTTACGGAAGCCTGCCTTCAATAGCTCTTTAGCTTCTCGACTGTTCGTACGCTCTACTTGTATCTCAACCCACGCAAAGCCACAGCAACCTCTGTCACCACCCCACTTCTGGTATTCATCCTTTGATGCTTGGATAGCTAAGTCAACTCCGGCCAATACCTGTTCTGCTGTAATCATCTTCTGCTCCTTTGTGTTAGTCTTTAAAGTATACTAGGTTTTACCTAACTTGTCAACCCTCTACGCAGATATATTTCTTGTCCCACTGACCAATGCTCAAGTGTGTGTAGAACGCTGTATGGAAGTAATCAGTCATTGCATCGCTATGATCAAAGAACTTACGGCTAGCATCAGCACGACCCGGAGCATTGTGCATGATCTCATTGATCTTGGTCAGCACCATCCGATCTTCAGCATCACACCAATTGCTTTCGATCCAGTACTGGTTGACCTGGGCATAGTCTTTGCCTTCGAACGAGGCAGTGCCCTGCATAATGTTCACATCCACTGACAGGCTACCTGCTCCCTTACGCACTGCAAACTTCCACTTGGGAAAGGCTGCTTTGAGTTCTGTACGGATTGCTTGGACGTCTTCTTTAGTAATGTATGCCATGTTGTTTGCCCTTTGTGTTAGTGTATGTGTCTATTATACAACAGGTTTTACCTATTGTCAATACCTTTAGGCAAATATTTCTTTGCTAAGGATCTCGTCCTCCACCAGCTGATGGCAAGCGTTCAGCGTGAACATCAGCACTAGGTTAGCATTGGCTTGTTCTTTTGAGGGAAGAGCGGCGATGAAGCTTTGGACTTCGGCTAGCGTAGGGGTTGTGAACAAGTTGGACTTGGGGATTGGGTTTTGGGCTACGTTATACATATCTACTCCTTAGTGTGTTAGTGTGCTTACAGTATAGCATCGGTTTGTTCGGATGTCAAGTCTTTTGTGAAAATATCTTTGGATATAATCACACCGCCGTTCAAGCTCTGATACAGCTCGGCCACTGCCTTGATGTAGAACTGCATTACTTGGCCTTGCTTGGTGATCAGTGTGTATTCCATGTCAGCTCCTTAGTGTGCCTACAGTATACAACAGAAATTACCGGATGTCAAGCCCCGTAGTAGATTTCATCGTCTGCTAGGTCATCGTCGAAGAAGTTTGCTTCAATTGCTTCGTACACAAAGCTCAACGGCACTTCCAGGATCATTGCGATCTGCCGTGGAGTCATGTCCACCTCCAGCATGTCTTTGATGTCCAGGACCAAATCTTTTACTGCGCTCATACCATATCCTTAAACAATTTCATATCCGCTTTGACAAATGTACGACCACGCTTGTCAAAGTTCTTAATCACATTCTTAAACTTGAAGGGCTCTGTGTCACCTTGCTTAATGTATGCAACGAGGTGGCCCTTGTCCAATAGGTAAGTGTGGTTGGGCACTGCGCCCTCTTTCCACACCGTTGTTTCTTTAACGGCTTCCATCAAGCACTCGCATTCCCAGTGTACCACACCACATGACCAAAAGACCAACACCGCTTACGATGGTGCCAGTGACCAGCTCTGCATTGCTCATGCTGTTCTCAATGCCACCCACGCCACCAAAGGTCATGAGGAAGCCTACTGTGAATAAGAACATGGATTGATTAGCTGTCATTTGTTGCTCCTTGTTGTTTAGTGTATGTGTACATTGTACACTAGGTTTTATCAGTTGTCAACCAGTTAGCTCAATACCACTACACGGCGTGTGGTCTCATCCACAATCTCATTGCCGTCATCGTCAAACTCGCAGTCGCCATCATCTTCAACCATCTTGTCCATACGATGGTACTCACTGTACACTACTGCACCCTCATCCACACTGCCTACCTTAGGAGCCACTTCTGTCCTCCAATGGTCGCCATAGTTGTATGCAAAATGCACCTCTGCGTCCTTGTCCATGTAGCCCAACTGCTCGATCAATTCTTGTACTGTCATTTTCTGCTCCTGCTTTGTTAGTGTATGTGTCTATTATACAACAGGTTTTACCTGTTGTCAACCTTCTATCCAACAATCCCTGGCTGACTGTATGGTTTCTTCTTGTCCACCAATGTAGTCTCCGTGGAACCCGTACTTGCTCTCCAAGTACAGCCTGTCCCCAACAATTTTATAAATTGTGCCCGACTGTTCAACGTCTGACTTAAAGCAGACCACGTCCCCTACCTGTACTTGCTTGCCTTCGACCAGTGCCATGTTACGCTCCTGCTTTGTTAGTGTATGTGTCTATTATACAACCGGTTTTGCCTTTTGTCAACTGTAGTACTTGTATAACCCTGCTAGGCATACGGCTATTCCCGCCAGGTTGACAAACACCTGTGGTTTGTTGTATGTTCTCACACTCCAGGCAAAGTAGAAGCTACCACCAGCCAGACCCAGTGCAATGTTCAAAGGAAACATGTCAGGGTAGAAGCTCATTACTACGTACATGGAGATTAGGCACACTGTGCCCAACCATTGCAGTATGCTATTAATCAAAATGTCTCCAAGTCAAATTCCATGTCAGCTACCACAAGCTCTAGCATGTCTGCTAGTCTTGTCTTGTCTGCCTTGCTCAGTGTCTCCACAGCGTCATCATAAAAGAACTGCATAAGGTCTGCGTCTAGTTCCACATGTGCATCCATGTAGTCTAAGCCTGCATCTCCACGTTCGTATATCGTGTTAAATGCATCTGCAATTCGTTTGTTTAGTGCTTTACTCATTTGTTCTCCTCAATCTACGTAATAGTCAACTGCCTCTGTTAGCTTGTGCAATGCACCCTCTAACTCTGCAAAGCAGTCCATCTCTGCTAATTGCTCGCCGTCCAGCGTAGCCTCCATCAGCATGTCGTCTATCTCTGCTAGCTTTGCCAGTATTGCATCTCTCATCTTATGCTCCTTCAGTGTAAGTGTAACCTGTCTCGCCTGCTAGTGCGCAGTCCATCCAATCTTCAAAACAGTCTTCTTTATACTCTTCATCCCAAATTAGTATTTGTGTGCAACTAGCAATTTCTTTGCCGCGTTGCAGTGTAACCTTAACAGTGCTACCGCTAGCATATTCGCTACTGTAATACCCTGCGTCTTCTACGCTTATAACTTTAACCTTTTGCATCTTTGCTCCTATTGCTTTAGTGTGTAAGTATAATAACACAGGTTTTTCCTTTTGTCAACCTGTGTTATTAATAACCCTACACACAGTAGGGTCATTGCTTATGTTACAATTACAAACTCTTCTGCGCTGAGGGAGGCAACTGCTTTGCTGATTAGCATGGGCAAGTCTTCTTCTAAAACGTCTCCGCTTGACAGAACTGCGTTTTTGCTGTTAACCTTTTGCACGTTGAATGCAATGTGGAAACGGAAGCAGTCTACTGCGTGTTTGTTTGGGGACTTGACTACGCGGACTTGCGCTGTGGATGTTTGCATTTTAAAGCTCCTGTTTAGTGTGTGTAAGCCTTTATTATACAGTGATTTTACCTTTTGTCAACCGTTAGATAGAATACCCTACTAGGCTGTATGGGTACTCATAGTGACAGGGATGATCATTACAACCATCCCTGTCGGGGTTGCCTACGGGAGCGAATCGCAGGACTTTTCCTCTTGCTGAGGATTAAACTGTAATGCCCAAGCTCTGTGCCTTGTATGCCAATGCAACCAACTTGCGGCTAGCTTCACCATGACGATACTCAGTAACTTCAACATGGTTGCCAGCTGTACGCTTGTTGGCGTATACTGCATAACCACGCTGGCGAATAACTGAGATAGTCGCGGTTGGGTTTTTAATACCAAAACGCTTTTCGATCTGTGCTTCGCTTAGTGTCTCTTTGTCAAGTACCAATGCCTTGAACAATTTACCTTGTTTTGTTTCTAGGTTAAACTTACGGATAGTAGATGTCTTCATTTTTGTTTCCTCTATATAGTGGCTGTCTTCACAGCATATATCTAGTATAAAGGATTCACAGTTTAGAGTCAACCTTCAGTCTTACCGTTTTGCTCAGTTTGGGTTTGACGGATCCAACCGTTTACAATTGCCTGGAGTTCGTTCATTGCTTCGTTCATTTTGTTTCCTTTGCTTTGTTGATAATATCGATTGTTCGTTCGTCTACTGTATCTACTTCGTCCATGAATGCCAAGATCATCATCTCGCATACTACTTGGGCCTGCTCTCGATCCTTCTTTGGCAGTGATCGAATGAACGCTTGCACTTGGTCCTGTGTATCCAGTTCCCAAATGATGTCTGCCAACAAACGCTGTTTCTTGTTGAAGCCTACGATCTCAATCATTTGGAGCTCGCTGTGGATTTAAACAAGAGACCACACAGGATGCTGATACCCCAGCCCTGCAACCAAGTCACTTCCTTGACGCCTGTTACTGCATCCACCAAGCAACCATTCCACAATGCCATCACCGGCCATGACAGCAGGAAGCTGATGAACACGATAGTTGCAATCCCTGCGATCACTGCGAGAAGTTTTTCCATTTGCTCAATCCTTTGTTTCAGTGTCTAAAGTATAACACCACCGGCACAACCTGTCAACCAATTAATCTAAAGCCATGTTGCGACTAAGGTTAATTCCTTTTGCATCACGCTCTACGCACAATGCCCTCACCTTGGCCATGGGAGCCTGTTGCTGTATCGTTGCCACCGACCGTTGACAAGTCAACTGGTCCTGCTGTACAATCTCCTGCTTGCCCATGAAGTCGCCCCCTGGACTGAAGAAGGCAACGATCAGCACCCAATTAGTCATCGTATGCCACCTCGCCCATGGCATCCACTTGCTCATCCACAACGTGCAGATCAATGATGCGAGCTGTTTGGTCTTCGTTGCTCACGCCTTGGAACGCTGTACGGAAGCTTTGGTTCTCTGCAAGGAAGTCGAACACATCAAACCTATCCCAGCCTTCCGGCACTTCCAACTCTTGTGTAATGGTTGTGGTAACTAGGACTTTCATTATGCCACCTCGTAGAATGTAACTGCTGGGTCCAACTGCTTCAACTCCTTAGCCACTGTGGTCAGTTCACGGTAGCGACGGTTGATCTCTGAGCGTGGTAGTTCGCCATCACAAGTAAGGTTCTCTGGACTCAATGCGCTGTCCACAATCTCTGCAATGCGCTGGCGATCAGCTGCCACTGTGAGGTCCAATGCGGCGATACCAAACACGCTGTTGAATTGGTTACGCTGTTTAACGAACTGGGCTAGTGCTTTCATTTAGTGTGCTCCTTGTTAGTAAGTAATGATTATACTGCAGGTTTTACCTATTGTCAAGCCTTTACACAAAATAAAACCGTTGTATTTCTACAACGGTCCGGCACTCACGGCTTGCGTATGTGCGTACAGCGGGAATTGAGGTCTTAGAACGGAGCGTCTTCAAGTTCCTTGTTGAATGGGATCTCTGGGCGAGGAACAATCTTAGCCTTAGCTGGCTTCTCTGCCTTGGTCTTTGCTGTAGCTTTGACCTTAGGAGTGACTGTAACGTTAGCCTTCTTAGATGGTGCAGTGCCCACGCGGCGTTTAGCGGCCTCTGCATTAATAGCTTCCAGCTTGTCAGCGTCGCCATTGGCAAAGTCGATCTTGATAAGATATGCAACGATATCTTCTTTAGACATTGCTTGGGGAAGTTCGATGAGGTCAATGTTCTCGTGACCACCTTTAACTAGTACTTTGACACGTGTCATGTCATTAGCAAAGCGAACCTTAGTGCCACCCTCGGGGAGAGTAGATGTACCTGATACTGTGAACAATTGTGACATTGTGTAATCCTTCTGTGTGTGTTAAAATTAAATTATACTATAGCTCTTGCTCAAAGTCAAGAGTTATTTGGCTGCGTCTTTGGTGACCTGTTGTACTTTCGCAACACCATTGTCCGCAATCTTTGCCACGCCGCTGAACCCTACAGTGGCTGCAACTACTCCGAGAACAAAAACGATAACATATCCCATTTCAACTCCTTCTGTGTGTAAGTGGTGGGCCGCCCGTGAGTCGAACACGGCACCAATGGATTATGAGTCCACTGCTCTAACCAACATGAGCTAGCGGCCCTTTTGTTTATACTGCTGACTTCTCCGTGCAATACTCTGTGAACTCTGCTACTGTACCATCGAACAACGCTTCGTTCTTGTCTGACATTGTAAGTCCAAACATATTGCACCCACGGTCAGTAATGCGAACACAAACACCTCGCTGGTCGGAGTACACATGGTACTCGTAGTCTTGACCGCAGTCTGTGGCACTTGTTGGATACAAGTAGAACTGACCAGCACCAACTTTGAAGTTAGCCACAAGCTGTGCAGCCAAGCATCCCATGCCGTTAGCAATCTTACGCTCGTCGCCTACACGGATGCCATTGGTGATAGCTTCAAAGCTACCGAGGAACTCTGCCAGCTCTGCGCCGTGTCCTGTTGGGTAGCCGTCATATTGACGGTACATGTTGATGATGGCTTCTTCGCCGTCGTATACAAAAGTTAGTGATCGTGTTCCCATTTATAGCTCCTACTGTGTTAGTGTGTGTTAATTATACAACCGAAACAATCATTTGTCAAGCGTTTTAAAGTAAACAACTTGAATTTTATTGCGGGCGCGGTCTTCAACAAAGACGTACTCAGTGCTTTCATCACGGTTAGCAAGAGGATTGCTTAATACTTTCTTAGCAATGATCTTAACCGAACGCTCGCTAATACTATCTGTTACATCATAGCCGGGGCCAAAGTTCTTAGCGCCGTCTTCTGTGTAGCTGTATTTGCCGTTGCAACCGCACATACAACCCATCTTGCCGTTGTAGACCTTAACAATGTTTTGTAGTTCCATCTCTAGCTCCTTAGTGTTTCAGTATGTGTATATAATAACACAGGTTTTACCGATTGTCAACCACTTTGTTAAAGACCACACTGGCTGTATGGTTAATAGTCTGCTTCTAAGGAACCGTATGGATGCTTGCTCACGAACACTTTGGTAAGACTGACCTTGTCCTTCTCATGCTTGTCCATGTACTCTACTTCAAAGCAGAACTGTCCTGCGTTGGTGATGCCAAGGAATCGTGCCGCAAGGAACTGATCCTTCTTGTAACCTGCCTCACGGATCATTGTGGTCAATGCTCCTGGGCTCAGTGTAGTGATGCGGGCCAGCTCTTGTGCTGTAATCATTTGGACTCCTCTACGAACAATGGACCATCATCGTCTTCAGCGTTCTCTTCTTCGAACTCTGCCATATACTCACTGATGGAGAACATCTCGTCCAACACCGTGGGCAACTCCGACTTGACCGCTTCACTGTCCATACCACTGAGGTCATAGTAGTCATCGTTACCGTCTTCCCATACACCCGCGAAGCACATGCCGCCTTCGTAGTAGTATGCACGAACGCTGAAGCCCAGCTCAACCAACTTCTCGTATGCGACACACGGTGGAGCCCATGCACTGTCAAAGGATGTTGAGATGCGGCCGTCTTCAATCTCACAGGTCATGCCATCGCCGCCCACATCCCACTTGGTGCCCCACTCGCCTACACAGTAGTCATACCAGTTGGCATAGCCATGCTTGGCAACATTGGATTCATACTGTGCCTTCAATGCTTCATCGCTAGTTCCAGGCGAGGCTGTGATCTTCAAGTCCTCTGGCACTGGGATGAACTCCTGCAGGAACTCTCCACGGTTCAGTGCTGCCTTAGCACGCTCAAGCATTGCTGGATCTTCGTGGGCCAGCTCAACCACATTATTGCACCAATTAGGCATAGTCGTTCCTTTAAGTTAGTCTACAGTATAGCATCGGTTAAACCATTTGTCAACCAAAAAATATGGTGTGGGCCATATCGGAGGCCCACTGCCGTTACCGCTTATGCTTCTGTCAGCATGTTAGCTGGAACACGCCATCCACCTTGTGGGGTACGAACCGTTACATACTTACGACCAACCTTCTCAACCACACCCTTGTAGGTCATGCCGTTCTTTGTGCTAGTGAACTGAACATTGGAGCCAGTTCGCATAGTGAAGATGTTCCGTTGTGCAATACGGCTACGGGCGAACTTGATTGCATCCATGATGCTGTCCAGCTGTTCGTTAGTGAAAGCACCTTGCAGGATCTCTGCATTGACTGTTTGGATTGACATAGTGTAAGCTCCTTTGTGTGTAAGTCTAAATTATACAGCCGGTTTTACCTATTGTCAAGTCTTTTATTCAACTATTTCGCCATCAGCCAAAAGTTCTTCGTAGCATTCCCACATCAGATCCTCTAGCTCACCAGGTGCCCACTCGTGTTGTTTTTTCGCAACAACCAAGGCACTGCGGCCTTTGGTAAGGGCAGAGCCTGTTTGGTACATCATAGGATAGTGGGTAGCACAATAGCTCTTGCCCTTGACTACTGGGTGCCCACAATACTTGACGGTAGCTTTGGGATCTTGATCGGGACCCATGTACTGGCATCCCATCTTCTCCACCAGCTTCTGTGCTACTGTATCTGAGATAGCCATATTAAGCTCGCTTCATACATGTAAGGGCCGCCACTGACTTCCACTTCTCAGACATTGCCACACGAAGGTCAGCAACCTTAATCACCATACGCAGACTCAGCTCACGCATCTTGTCCTTGTTAACTTCGATGAACTGTACGATCTCATCCTTCTCTTCTTGTGTGAGGTCGTATGCATCCAGCATGCCGTCATTCACAATCTGCTTAATGCGCAAGATCTTCTCGCGAGCAGTGTCAATAGTCAAGTCCAAGTAGTGACAGCGTGACTCTAATGCATCCAAGTGATCACGAAGCTTCTTGCTACGTACATGCTCGAACTTGATGTTAGTAATGAAGATGGCACTGCCTTTGAATTCAAAGCTGTTAGGGATGCCTTCGCTACGCAGTACACGGCTGTCAGTGTTCCAAGAGATGGTGCGCTTCTTGCTAGAGTCCAATGCAGCCTTCAAAATATTAAGGCTCAGCTCGTCCAACAGTACACTGTCGCAGTCATCGAACACCAACACGTTACCTGAGTTGGAGAACTCATAGAGCTTACTGTACAAGCCAATGGCACTCATAGCACCTTTGACGATCTCGTAGCGTGGCTTGCGCTCACCCATCTTGTCAAAGAGATCGTCCTTTGTAAGTACTGCCTCAACACCAAAGCTCTTACCCACGCCTGGGGGGCCACTCACAATCATAGCACGGACATCGCCTTTGCGCACACCCTTAGTCATGTCGTCCAAGATAGTGAAACGTTCTTTGATACGCTCTACAATCTCTTCGTCAGTCTCACGTGCCACTGCCTTCTCACGTGCCTTAATTGCTTCTTCGTCAAAGTCCAAAACTGTAACTGCCGCTGATGCTTTTGCCATTTGTAAGTCCTTGTGTGTTAGTGTAAGTATCAATTATACTGTCTGTTTCTGGTTTTGTCAAGCCTGCTTCATAAAGACCACAAAGCCTGTAGTGTCTTTCTTAGCACGACCTTTTGCCTTCAAGCCCAACACTACACCTTTTGGATCCAAGAAGCGCAAGTCTGTCTCGTCTGCGTTGAACACTGCCTTGCCCTTGTATTCTGCAGGGATCTTGTCAAACACCACAGTCACGTTCATGCCCTGTGCAATAGCCTTGTTCACATCAGCATCATTGCCATCTGCGGCACTGAAGGTCAAGTGGTAGTTGGCAATGTCTGCTACCTTACGACCCAACACCTTAGTGTAGTCATAAAACTGTACAGTAGGGAACAGAGCAAAGATGTTCTTAGCGCCTTCTACTTCATACTTCTCAAAGGATAAGTCACTAGTACCATTCAAACGGAACACGGGAGTCAAGCCCAACTTGGTAGCCTGCTTAATACCCTTACGGATGTCTTTGGCCAAGTCCCGCATGAACTGCTCGCGATCTGCAAAGAAGCTCAATGTCTTACGGATACGTGCCTTCTGGATAACGTTGGTGTTCTCACCTTTGCGGAACATACCACCACGTCCGGCAGTGTTCAAGCATGCCGCCTTACAACCAGCCGTAGCCTTAGGGCAAGTATTGTGGCCGCTCAAGTCAGCTGGGGCAAGGTGAAGGATAAAGCTCAAGTAGCCAAGCTTCGTACCCTTTTGGATTTTTGGATTCGCAGTGCTGAGTAAGTTCATTTAGTGCTCCTGTGTGTTAGTGTATGTAAACATTATACAACCGGTTTTACCAGATGTCAAGTCTTTCTCTAAACTATTTTTGTTGTATTTTCACAACACCCAGGCACTCCTACATCGTCCAGTAGAGTTCACTGGATGGGTCACAGCTTCGTGGCGTATCGTGTGGGATCTGTATCTCCTTACCCGTCATCAAGTTCACCACAGTCTTCATAGTGGCCACGAACTCTATACGATAGCCTTTAGCCACTGGCCATAGCTCGTACTGCAACTCACGAACCTCACGCCGCATCTCTGCTTCGTCCCTGTTCCGCCATACTGTAGTGCTGACAAGACGCTCGCCTGACTTCTTACGCTTATCTGCCTTGTATATGTACACGGTGTGATCAGTCTTCATACAGTCTCCTTAACGAAATAACCATAGGGCAAGCCCAACAGGAAGCAAAGGTATTCATCATCGCCACCGCCACCTTCAGCTTCGTGTATCCAACGCAGGGCCATGTCACGATCCCTAGCACCCGTTTGCAGTAGGCTCAGCACTCGCACCTCAAAGTCATGCTTGGCCCGCTCTTCCTGCTCCAGTTGAACCTTATAGTTGGCATTAATGGTCTTGGCGAGACTGACGAACTCTGCCTCAAACTCTGCCTCAGACCACTCCGTAGTGTCAATACCACGTGGGCGAACACCATAGGCATCCTTGTACATATCCCAGAACTGGCATGCATACTGCTCCAGCACAGTCATCTCTTCCCACGTTTTGAAATCTTCCATGCTCAGCTCCTTAGTGTATGCGTTTATTATACTGCCGGTTTTACCGTTTGTCAAGCCTTAACCGTAATTTTTCTTGTCACCCATTGCTTCGTTGTAAGCATAGCCTGCCAAGTAGTCAGCAGTCTCCTGCTCCGTAAGTACTGCAACCCGTTCACCGCTATCGCCACCTACTCCGCCCTTGTGTGGGCGTGGAGGCCTGCCGTAATAGTTGTCTGCACTACCGCGATCAAACGCATCACCGTGCCGAACTTGATATGTCTTGCCCTGCCACTCTACTGTATAGCCTGTATCCATCATGTCTTCTCCTTAGTGTGCCTACAGTATA
>Ga0209230_10000976_pt1 | contig 11377 bp, 10 predicted proteins | sample LakOntMetagenome_FD_187467 | JGI IMG/M metagenome (GOLD analysis project Ga0209230, IMG submission 187467) | Freshwater and sediment microbial communities from Lake Ontario - Sta 18 epilimnion Metagenome (SPAdes) (version 2) | ecosystem: Environmental > Aquatic > Freshwater > Lentic | place... | reverse complement strand
CCAGATTTTTTGGGCCGATTGGCCGTCGAGGATTTCGGTGATGCCGAAGTGGCGGCGTAGTTCGAGGTGTGTCCAGTGAAAGAGCGGGTTGCGCAGGGTGTGCGGGACCGTCTCGGCCCAAGCTTGGAACTTCTCGCGCGGGGACGAACCCGCACCGGTGATGAGTTCCTCGTTCACGCCGTTAGCACGCATGGCGCGCCACTTGTAGTGGTCACCTGCCAGCCAGATGGCGGTGAGATCCTCGAAGCGACGGTCGTCGGCGATGTCCTTCGGGCTCAGGTGGCAGTGGTAATCCACAATCGCCTGCTCTTTCGCCGTGCCGTGAAACAGCTGCTGCGCCGTGCCGGTCGAAAGGATGAAGTTGTCGTCCATGAAGGCCATCGTCGGGGAGGTGGGTTAGATGGACATCGCCGCGAAACCGCCATCGACGACGATTTCGGAGCCGGTGATGAAGCTGCCGGCATCGGACGCCAGCAGGAGCGAGGCACCGATAAGTTCCTTGGCTTCGCCGAAGCGGGCCATCGGGGTCTTACCGAGGATCGAGGCCACGCGCTCGGGCGTGAGGACCTTACGGTTCTGTTCAGCAGGGAAGAAGCCTGGGACGAGCGTGTTAACACGAACGCCCTTGGGCGCCCATTCGCGGGCAAGGTTCTTCGAGAGGTTATGTACTGCGGCCTTAGAGGCCGAGTAGGTGAAGACGCGCGAGAGGGGCAGGATGGCCGACTCGGAGCCGAGGTTGATGATCGAGCCAGAGCTGGCCTTGACCATCACTTCGCCGAAGACCTGACAGCCGAAGACAACGCCCTTGATATTAACGGTCAGGATGCGGTCGAGCTGGGCTTCGTCGATTTCGAGGAACGGCGTAGGCGAGTTCACGCCGGCCCCGTTCACGAGGATGTCGACCTTGCCGTGCTGGGCGAGAATCTCGTCGCGCAGTCGGATAAGGTCAGCCTTGTTGGTCGCTTCACCGACCTTGAATTCGCCGGAGCCCCCCGCGGCCTTAATCTTGGCGAGGCGAGCCTCGGCCTTGACGGAGTCACGGCCGACGAGGATCACGTGCGCACCCGCGCCAGCGAAGCCTTCGGCCATGGCGCCGCAGAGTTCACCGGTGCCGCCGATCACGACGGCAGTGCGACCTTGGAGAGAGAAGAGGGAGGACATGGTGATGAAGGGGGTAGTGGGTGGGGGATGGCGGTAAGGGGGATAGGGGATAGGGATAGTGGGATGGGGGAGGGACGCGGATTAGCGGACGACGCGGGCTCCACCGCCGGAGAGCTGCTTCTCGACTTCCTTGCGGGTGACCATCGAGGTGTCGCCCGGGGTCGTGGAGGCCAAGGCGCCGTGGGCGGCACCGTAGTTCACGGCCTTCTGGGCGTCGTTGTGTTCGAGGAAGCCGAAGACCAGGCCCGAAGCGAAGCTGTCGCCGCCGCCAACGCGGTCGAGGATTTCGAGTTCGGGGAACTGGATGCTGTCGTAGAACTTGCCGTCGTGCCAACAGATGGCACTCCAGTCGTTCTTGGTGGCGGTGATCACGCGACGAAGCGTGGTCGCAGCGACCTTGAAGTTCGGGAACTGTTTCACGGCCTCGCCAATCATATCCTTGAAAGCCTGCGTCTCAATCTGCGAGATGTTGTGGTCGACGCCCTTGACTTCGAAGCCGAGCGACGCGGTGAAGTCCTCTTCGTTGCCGATCATCACGTCGACATACTTGGCGATCTCACGGTTGACCTCTTGGGCCTTTTTCAGGCCACCGATGGTCTTCCAGAGCGACGGACGGTAGTTAAGATCGTACGAGACAATCGTGCCGTGCTTCTTGGCGGCTTTGACGGCCTCGATGGTGGCTTGAGCAGTTGTCTCAGAGAGTGCCGCGAAAATGCCGCCCGTGTGGAGCCAGCGAACGCCCTTCTTGCCGAAGAGGTCTTCCCAGTCGAAGTCGCCGGGCTTGATTTGCGAAGCAGCGGTATTGCCGCGGTCCGGGACGCCCACGGCGCCACGGATGCCGAAGCCACGCTCGGTGAAGTTGAGGCCGTTACGGACGGTGCGGCCGATGCCGTCATCCTCGCGCCACTTGATGTAGTCGGTGTTCACGCCACCCTGCATCACGAAGTCCTCGAGCAGGCGACCGACTTCATTATCGACGAAGGCCGTAGCGACGGAGGTGCGCAGGCCGAAGCACTTGCGGAGGCCGCGCGCGACGTTGTATTCGCCGCCGCCTTCCCAGACCTGAAACTGGCGTGTGGTGCGCACGCGGCCTTCGCCTGGGTCTAGGCGGAGCATGATTTCACCGAGGGAGACTTGGTCGAAGGCGCAGGCCGAAGCGGGCTTGATATTGAGGGACATGGTCGGAAGGAGGAGGTGGTGAAAGAGGATGCTTAGCCCGTGGGCAGGGTGGCGAGGTTGAACGGCTGGTGGCCGATGTGGCTGGCGATTTCGTTGAACGCTTCGACTTCAGCCTTGGAGAACAGCAGGCCTCCGGCCTTTTGGCTACGCGCGGCGAAGGTTGCTTCTAGTTGGCCGGGGAGCATGCACTTCTCGTTGCCGTGGCCGAGGACGTCGTCGATGACGGCCTTGACGTTCTGGCCTTGGGTGCGGCCTTGGGCGAAAGCACCCGAGCTGATGGCCTCGGGGTGGATGACTTGGAAGAAGAAGGCACAGGCCTGCTTTTCGCCCGGAACGTGCGTGCGGCTGCGGATGGTCGGAAGCGAGCCACCAATATAGCCTGCGACGATTTCGTTGATGAGCGAGAGGCCGTAACCCTTGTGCGCGCCGAACGGAATGAGCGAGACCGCTTCGTTCGGGTCGAGCGTGACCTTGCCGTCCTTGTCCACCGCAGCGTCCGGCGGGAGCAGCTTGCCTTCGCGCTTGAGCACCTGGACGCGACCCATGGCGATGACGGACGTGGCCCAATCGATGACGATCGGGAAACCGAGTTCGTTCGTCGTCGGGAAGCCCCAAGAGTGCGGATTGGTGCCGAGAGTCGGGAACTTGCCTTGGAAGGGGACGACTTCGGCGAGGGTGGCGGTGCAGTTTGTGTAAGCGATGTAACCGCGCTTGGCGGCATCCATCACGTAGCCACCGCCCCAGAGGTAGTGGAAGGCGTTATCGACGGAGACCGTGCCGACGCCGTATTGGTCGGCGAGCTCGATGCAGCGTTCGATGGCGTCGACGGCGACGGCCTGACCGAGCTTCTGGTGGGCGTCCCAGACTTCCGTCGCGGCGAAGCGAGTAGCCTTCTTGGTCACGGTGGCGTTAGGCGTGCAGCCGGGAACTTTGGCGCCGGAACCGAAGAGTTCGTCGAGGTGGAGGGCCTTCAGCGCGTTGTGCGTGCGGATGCCGTGGTGCGTGGCCATACTGGCCATCTGGGCGGCCTGCACAGATTCCTTGGCACCGAAGCCACGCTTGACGTAGGCGGCGGTGACGAGCGCCTCGTGGGCGGCGCGGGGGATGACGTAAAAGACTTCGCTCATGTTAAGGATGAAAGGGGAGGGTTAGATGACCTTCTTGACCGGGACTTCTGGGTTAATCTGGGCGAGTGGCTTTTCGCCATGCATCGCGCGGATCAGGTTGGTGACGGCGGCCACGGCTTGGCGCTGGACGCTTTCGGCGGTGCGGGAGCCGATGTGCGGCGTGACCACGCAGTTAGGTAGCTTGGTCAGTGGATGGTCAGCGCGCGGCGGTTCTTCGTCGAGCACGTCGGTGCCGTAACCGCCGACTTGGCCGGACTTCAGCGCAGCCGCGATGTCGTCAGTGTGGACGATTTCGCCGCGGGCGCAGTTGAGAATAAGCACGCCCGGCTTCATCTTCGCGATGTTCTCGGCGCGGATCAGGTCACGCGTCTCAGGAGTTAGGTTGGTATGCAGGGAGAGGTAGTCGGAAACGGTGAAGACGTCATCCATCGTGGCAGCACGCTGCACATCGTATTGGGCGGCGAACTTGTCATCCCAGTAGAGGTCGAAACCAATGACCTTCATGCCGAAAGCGCGGGCGCGGATGGCGACTTCCTTGCCGATGCGGCCCATGCCGATGATGCCGATGGTCTTATCGAGCAATTCGCGACCAGTCTTGCGCTTCCAAGTCCCCGAGCGGGTGGAGTCGGTGTGGAAATAGAAGTTCTTCTCGAGCGCAAGCAGGAGGAGGAAGGTGTGTTCGGCGACGGTCGTGTGGTTGACGCCCGGGGTGAAGAGGAGGGGGATGCCCTGGGCGGTGAGCGTCTTGACGTCGATCTTGTCGACCCCGATACCATACTTGGAGACGACCTTAAGGCGGGGTAGGGCTTTTTCGATGACGGCGGCCGTGATCATGTCGTCGCCACAGATGTAACCATCGAAATTCCCCATCAGTGCTAAAGTGTCGGCCTCGTTGAGCGGTCCGCGGGCGGTGACGACTTCCCAGCCCGTTTCGGCCAGTAGCTTATGGTGTTCGCCGGGGGTGTCTTGGAAAGAGGTGGTCGTGAGCAGAATACGAGGCTTCATGGGTGCCATCTACATGAACCCGCCTCCCCTCGGGAGTCAAAGAAAGTCTAGTATGGACAGCCCAATGCCGTGGGTCATTTAGTGCCCTATGCAAGAGGTTACCCCTGCCCCCCGTACGAACTACCGTTGGATGATCTGCGCGTTGCTGTTCTTTGCCGCCACCATCAACTATATCGACCGCCAAGTCATCGGCCTATTGAAGCCAGCCTTGGAGAAGGAGTTTGGTTGGGACGCGCGCACTTATGCGGCCATCGTGTTCAGCTTTCAATTCGCCTATGCGATTGGGATGGTACTGTCGGGGCGCATCATTGACCGCATCGGTATCAAGAAGGGTTTCATCATCTTCGTCGGCCTTTGGAGTTTGGCCGCCATGGGTCACGGCTTTGCGCACCTCTTGCCAGCCTTTAGCCTGCCGTGGATGCAGATCGACGCCAAGACCGGTTTTGCCTTTGTTACGTTAACGGGCGCGGCGGCGGGCTTCGCCCTGATGCGTTTCATCTTGGGCTTGGGTGAGGCCGGTAATTTCCCCGCCTCCATCAAGGCAGCGGCGGAATGGTTCCCGAAGAAGGAACGGGCCCTTGCTACCGGTATTTTTAATTCAGGAACGAACATTGGCGCCTTGGCCGCCCCGCTCATCGTACCCTGGATTTTGGTGACCTGGGGCTGGGAGTGGGCCTTTATCGTCACCGGCGCGATTGGTTTTGTCTGGGTCATTTGGTGGCACTTCGCTTACCATTCTCCGCGTGAGCACCCGCGCATTTCCGAGTCCGAACTCGCCCACATTGAGTCCGACCCGCCCGATGAGGAGGGCAAGGTCAGCTGGATTAGTCTACTGAAGTTCCGCCAGACGTGGGCCTTTGCCGCAGGCAAGTTTATGACTGACCCAGTCTGGTGGCTTTACCTGTTCTGGATCCCGGGCTTCCTAGTCGATAAGCACAATGTTGACTTTAAAAATATTGGTTGGCCGCTAGTCACAATTTACCTGATTGCCGATGTGGGCAGCATTGGTGGCGGCTGGGTCTCCTCCCGTCTGATTAAGGCCGGCTGGACGGTCAATGCCGCCCGTAAGACGGCCTTGGGTATCTGTGCAGTGAGCGTCATTCCGATCGTCTTCGTCAACGATGTCGGCATGTGGCCTGCGGTCTTGCTCGTCTCGTTGGCCGCCGCCGCACACCAAGGCTGGTCGGCCAATATCTTCACGACGGCTTCGGACATGTTCCCCCGCAAGGCAGTGGGCTCAGTTGTTGGCATCGGCGGCATGGCTGGCGCGGTCGGTGGTATGCTTTTGGCTTTCGTCATCGGTGAAGTGCTTCACCGCACCGGTTCCTATGCGATTCTCTGGTTCATCGCAGGTTCGGCTTACCTAATTGGCCTCGCGATTTTCCATCTTCTGGTGCCACGGATGGAGCCCGTAAAGATGGAAGATATTGCCGAAGTGGAAGCCAAGTAATCGGCCGCAGTTATTGCTAATAAAAAAGGGCCCCAGTCGGGGCCCTTTTGTTTGGAGGAGTGGTCGAGGCTTAGCCGGCCACCACGAGGTTCACGATACGGCCGGGCACAACGATCTCCTTCACGATGGGCTTACCTTCGAGGAACTTCTGCACGCTCGGGTCAGCCTTCGCCATGGCAAGGAGGGCTTCCTTGGTGGTTTCCTTGGGCACCCTCACAGTGGCGCGGACCTTGCCGTTCACTTGGAAGATGATCTCAACGGTGGTTTCGATCAGCTTAGCGGGGTCGAACTTGGGCCAGGCGGCACAACTGACGCTTTCCTGATGGCCGAGGCGCGCCCAGATTTCTTCGCAGACGTGCGGCGCGAAAGGCGCGACCAAGCGGACAAAGGTCTCGACGGTCTCGCGGCGTAAGGCCGGGGCCTTCTCCGCAGCGTTCATTAAGATCATCATCTGCGAGATAGCCGTGTTGAACTGCAGGGTCTCGATATCCTTCTCGACCTTCTGGATGGTGCGGTGGAGTTCGCGGACGAAGTCCTCGGGCTCCTGGGCCTGCTCGTTGAACTTGGTCGAAGGGCCGCCCGTGGCTTCGTCGACGGAGAGACGCCAGAGGCGCTTGAGGAACCGGGTAATGCCAGAGATGCCTTCGGAGCTCCAAGGCTTGGAGGCTTCGAGCGGCCCGAGGAACATCAGGTACATGCGCAGCGCATCGGCACCGTGGTCCTTGACGATGGAGTCGGGGTTGACGACGTTGCCGCGGCTCTTGGACATCTTCTCGCCGTCTTCGCCCATGATAAGGCCTTGGTGGAAGAGCTTCGTGAAAGGCTCTGCCGTTGGCAGGACGCCGATGTCATGCAGGAAGCGATGCCAGAAACGGGCATACAGGAGGTGGAGCACGGCGTGCTCGGCGCCGCCGATGTAGAAGTCCGGGCAGCCCCAATACTTGAGCGCCTCGGCCGAGGCGATGTCCTTGGCGTTCTGCGGGTCGAGGTAGCGGAGATAGTACCAGCACGAGCCCGCCCACTGGGGCATGGTGTTGGTTTCGCGGGAAGCCTTGACCCAGAGCGGACCAGGTTGGGCCTGCGCTTGCGATACCGTGGCGCCGCTGGCGACGTCATACCAGACCTCGGTCCATTCCGGCTCCTTCGACAGCGGTGAATCACCAGTCGGGGAGGGCTGGTAGGATTTTACCGTCGGCAGCGTCAGCGGGAGTTGCATGGACGTCAGTGGCACAGCGCAGACTTCGACGCCGTTGAGTTGGCAGGTGACCGGTTCCTTGGGCAGGAATTCACGGACCTCGGAATCGGCCGGAATCTTGGCGTAGTCTGCGCGCGAGACCCACAGGAGCGGGAAGGGCTCGCCCCAGTAGCGTTGGCGCGAGAAGAGCCAGTCGCGCAGCTTGAAGTTCACGGCGAGCTTGCCTTGGCCCTTGGCGGCGAGGTCAGCGGTGATCTGCTTCTTGGTCTCCGTGGCGGAGAGTCCATTGAATGGACCGGAGTTCACCATCGGACCGTCTTCGGTCCATGGTTGCTCATTGACGTCGATGGCGTCCTTGGAGCCGACGACCTGAACGATCGGAAGCGCGAATTGCTTGGCGAATTCCCAGTCGCGTTCATCGTGGGCCGGGACGGCCATGATGGCGCCCGTGCCGTAGGTGATGAGCACGTAGTCGGCAGTCCAGACCGGGATCTTGGCGACGTTGACGGGGTTGAGGGCGTAAGCGCCCGTGAAGACGCCGGTCTTCTTCTTGTCGGCGAGGTCGGTCCGCTCAAGGTCGCTCTTATTGCGGACCGCGGCCACGTAGGCCGTGACTGCGGCCTTCTGTTCGGCGGAGCTGATCTTCTCGAGCAGCGGATGTTCGGGAGCGATGACCATGTAGGTCGCCCCGAAAAGTGTGTCCGGACGCGTCGTGAAGACCGTTAGCGTGTCGGCGTGGCCATCGAGTTTGAAAGTGACCTCGGCACCTTCGGACTTGCCGATCCAGTTCTTCTGGAGGCGCTTGGTGGAGTCGGGCCAATCGACGTGGTCGAGGCCTTCGATGAGCTTATCAGCGTAGGCGGTGATGCGCAGGACCCACTGGCGGATCGGGCGGCGCTCCACGGGGTGGCTGCCGCGTTCCGAGCGCGGGCCTTCGGGTGTGTTATGCACTTCTTCGTTTGCGAGCACCGTGCCGAGGTTGGGGCAGAACCACACCGGCTTCTCGGAGACGTAAGCGAGACCGTGGCGGAAGAGTTTGAGAAAGATCCACTGCGTCCAGCGGAAGTAGTTCTCGTCGGTCGTCGACAGCTCGCGGTCCCAATCGATGGCGAAGCCGAGCATCTGCAGTTGGCGGCGGAAGTTGTCGATATTGCGACGCGTCTGCACGGCCGGGTGTTCGCCGGTGGCGATGGCGTGCTGTTCAGCAGGCAGGCCAAACGCATCCCAACCCATCGGGTGGAGAACGTTGAAGCCCTGGGCTTTCTTGTAGCGGCCCAAGATGTCCGAAGCGGTGTAACCCTCGGGGTGGCCGATATGGAGGCCAGAGCCGGACGGGTAGGGGAACATGTCCAGGACGTAGTACTTCGGCTTACCGCTGGAGATGGGCTCGGTGCGGAAGGTCGCGTGCTGCTTCCAGTAAGCCTGCCAGCGATGCTCGCAGGCGGTGAAGTCGTAGGTCCCAGGCAAAGTTTCCATTAAGCGCCCAGATAGGAGAGTCCGAGCCGAGGTGGCAAGGTTTTGGATGGGCGAGCAGGGCTATCCCGCTTGCCTGAGCCCTCTGGCGGGCTTATCACGCAGCCACGCTGTCATGCCAAACCACCTCCATCCCTACTGGCGCATGCAGTATATCCAGTCCCGGAAGGAGCCTGGCGCCGGCAGTCCGTTTGCGGCCTTGTGGGCGGCGGGGGATGACCGGGCGTCGTTGATTGTCCACCGTGGTCGGACGTGTTTCGTCATCCTGAATAACTTTCCGTATAACCCGGGACACCTAATGGTTCTGCCCAATCGTGAAGTCGGCGATTTGGCCCTGCTGACGGCAGAAGAACGGGCCGAGATGATGGACCTGTTGGTGAAGTGCCAAGCGGTCCTCACGAAAGTCATGTCGCCTTCCGGTTTCAATATGGGCCTCAACTTAGGTAAGGCCGCTGGCGCTGGCATCCCGACGCATCTCCATTTCCACATCGTCCCACGCTGGGATGGGGACCAGAACTTCATGCCAGTCGTCGCGGAGACGCACATTCTGCCGCAGGCTTTGGATGACCTGTGGGCCCGCCTCCAACCCGTCTTTGCTACGGCCTAAGATGCCCCGCTCCGTCGCCATTGCTAACGAACACGCCAAGGCCAAGGTCTCGGCGGCTTCTGCTATCGCTGTGATCCAGACGCTGGATCGCCTGCGCACTTGGCGTTGTCCGCAGGGTGAGCTCTCGGTCGTCTTCCTCGGAGACAAGGCTATCGCCAAAATCCACGCGGATTTCCTCGATGACCCGACGGTGACGGACGTCATTACTTTCATCGGCGAGGACCATCCGGTCGAGCCGTTCGCTGGCGAGATTTGCATCAATGTCGACCAAGCCAAGCGCGCGGCTAAGGAGCATGGCACTAGCCTTGAACACGAACTCCGTCTGTATCTCGCACACGGCTGGCTGCACCTAGCGGGGTTACTGGATAGTACGAAGGCGCAGGCCGCGAAGATGCGGGCCGCCGAGGTCTTGGCGCTCAAGCACCTCGACAAAGCTAAGGTCCGCCTGAAGGTCGCGGTTTAAGAGACTCGCCCTCGCAGGTTTTTTCCGACACACCTGCGGCAGGATGAAACGCACGGTCCTTATTCACTCGGGTGGCATCGACTCCACCGTTCTCCTTGGTCATCTCTTGGCTGAGGGGCGCGAGGTCTATGCTTTGAGTATCGATTATGGCCAGCGCCACCGCCGTGAGCTAGAGGCCGCTCGCCTAATCTGCGAACACTATGGCGTGAAGCATCAGGTGGCCGATCTCCGGGCCTTGGCGCCGCTCTTCGGTGCGAATGCGCTCACCGACTCCCATGTCGCTGTGCCTGAAGGTCACTACGAAGAAGCCTCGATGAAGGCCACCGTGGTCCCCAATCGCAATATGCTACTCATTGCCGTCGCGGCCTCTTGGGCGATGTCGCTCAAAGCTTCGTCGGTGGCCTACGGTGCGCATGGGGGCGATCACGCCATCTATCCGGACTGTCGCCCAGTCTTTGCGGACGCCTTAGATAAGGCTATCCGTCTGGCGGACTGGCATGAAGTCTGCCTCGAGCGTCCTTTCGTGGGCATGGATAAGACCAGCATCGTGCAACGTGGTCTCGAGCTACGGGTGCCGCTGGAATTGACCTGGTCCTGCTATGTCGGGGGCGATAAGCATTGCGGCAAGTGCGGTACCTGCGTTGAGCGTAAGGAAGCCTTCGTGCGTGCGGGCATAAACGATCCGACGGACTACCTAGCTTAAGTCGATAGTAAGGATAACCGATAGGCGATTCGGCGGCCTCTTTTTTGGCCGTTTGGCTGGCGAGCCGACATAATGTGCCTTGCGGCGGGCCCATGGGCTCGCCTAATCCTTCCTTGCGCATGTTCACCTGCAGCAAAACCTATCGGGATATCCCGTTCGCCCATCGCCAGCATCGGCATGAGGGGCATTGCTCCTTCCTGCATGGCCACAATTGGGCCATCGAGATTGAGTTTGGTTGCGAGCGCCTCGATGAGCGTGGCTTCGTGGTCGATTTCGGCGGCCTCGGTTTTCTCAAGCAGTGGATTGCTGAAAATTTGGACCACGCTTGCCTCTTCGCGAAGTCCGACCCCGTGCGCGAGCAGCTCCTCAAGGATTACCCCAAACTGTTTCGCCCGCTGGTCATCGACTCCGTTTCCACGGAAGGCATCGCCCAGCACCTTTTCGAAACCTTTGACCCGATGGTGCGCCAGGAGACCGCCGGCCGCGCTTGGGTCCGTCAGATCATCCTGCACGAGGATACGAAGAACAAGGCGAGCTACCAGCCGAAGGCCTGACCATGGCGGACCTTTATCCGGTCAATGAGACGTTCCTGAGTTGGCAAGGGGAGGGCGTCCATCTGGGGCGCAAGGCCTTCTTCATCCGCCTCCAAGGCTGCCCGGTAAAGTGCGCTTGGTGCGACTCCGCCTCGACTTGGCATCCGCAGTATGTCCCTAAGCAGGTTCGCAAGGCTACCGCCTCTGAATTGGCCGACGAAGCCAAGGCCTCTGCGCCCCAGTTCGTGGTCATTACGGGCGGAGAGCCCTGCGTGCATGACCTGGGCCCGCTCGTGGCGGCCCTGAAGTCCGTCGGCCTACCTGCCCACCTCGAAACCTGCGGGGCTTACCCCATTGCCCCTGGTATCGCCTGGGTGACCGTCAGCCCCAAGTGGGCTAAGCTCCCCTTGGCGGAATCCCTGCAGCGGGCGGATGAGGTCAAAATCATTGTAGAAGCCCCCGACACCATCGCCCGTTGGAC
>Ga0209230_10000975_pt1 | contig 11384 bp, 5 predicted proteins | sample LakOntMetagenome_FD_187467 | JGI IMG/M metagenome (GOLD analysis project Ga0209230, IMG submission 187467) | Freshwater and sediment microbial communities from Lake Ontario - Sta 18 epilimnion Metagenome (SPAdes) (version 2) | ecosystem: Environmental > Aquatic > Freshwater > Lentic | place... | reverse complement strand
CAAGATATTTAGCAGCCCTAAGAGTTTTCATCCCAAGGCGTATTTGTTCTACGCAGCCTCAAACAAGCTCGGAACCAGTTTTGTTGGCAGCAGCAACCTCAGTCGCTCGGGTTTGCAAGAGGGTCTAGAATGGAATCTAAAAACGGATCACATTGACGAACTCATTGGTGAGTTTGAAGTGCTGTGGAACGACCGTCATTCAACGGTCTTAACGGAAGAGTGGCTCGCCACTTACGAACAGCGAAAAAAAGCCAAAGAGTTACTGAGTTCGCCCAATGCAGAGGTCGGCGAAGTGCCCGAGCCTCCAATTGCTCCATGGGGTGTTCAGCGAGAAGCACTCGCAGCTTTAGAGGCGACCCGCATCGCTGGTCATGCTGCTGGGTTAGTAGTGATGGCGACAGGATTGGGTAAAACCTGGTTGGCCGCCTTTGATACCACGCGGCCCCAATTCAAGCGGGTTCTTTTCATCGCCCACCGTGAAGAAATTCTGAACCAAACCCGCGACGTGTTTCGACGTGCACGACCTGGCGCAAAGATCTCAATGTTTGTTGGGGGTAAACACGATGTAAGTGGCGAAGTTGTCATTGCGAGTGTGCAGTCTCTTGCCATTCATCTGTCGACTTTTGAACCGACCCAATTTGACTACGTAGTCATCGACGAGTTTCACCACGCAGCGGCCAAGACATACCGCAAGGTCATCAGTTATTTTCAACCCAAGTTCTTGCTTGGTCTCACCGCAACCCCCGACCGCACTGACGCCGCTGATCTATTGGTGTTGTGCGGCGACAACTTGGTCTATGAATGCAACCTCATTAGAGGAATCAATCTTTCGTTGCTCAGTAACTTTCATTACCGAGCCATCAAAGACGTCGCCGACTACGAACATATTCCGTGGAGCAAAGGCAAGTTCAACGAAGCATTACTGTCAGCAGCGCTCGAAACCGAACAACGTGCCAAGCAAGTTCTTGATGAATGGATCAAGTTAGAGGGACCAAACCGGAGAACACTTGGCTTTTGCTGTTCGATTGCTCATGCCGAATACATGGCCAACTACTTTGCTGACCAAGGCATTACTGCTTTAGCCGTTCACAGTGGATCAACTACGAATGACCGACTCACGGCCGTTGAGGATTTGGCTGACGGAAAATTACAGGTGCTGTTTAGCGTTGATTTATTCAATGAAGGTCTGGATGTTCCCGCCGTAGATATCGTGCTGATGCTTCGGCCAACTGAATCAGCCATCATTTTCTTCCAGCAGCTTGGCCGAGGATTACGTAAATCTGAAGGCAAAGAACATCTTGATGTTCTCGATCTCATAGGAAATCACAAGTCATTCTTAATGAAAGCTCGGCTTCTAGCTGGTCTTGATGGAGAGTCAGTTCATTCACATCATTCGGCAATCAAGAAGATCTCTGAGCCAATGACTGCTTTGCCAGACGGTTGTTCAATCGTCGTCGACCTCGAAGCAGTTGATCTTTTGGAGCAATTGGCTGGTGGGCCCACTCCGGCCGATCAGCTAGATCAGTTAATTCAAGAATGGAAAGAACTCCACGACGACCTTCGACCTACTGCAACCGAAGTTTCTCTCGTGACTGGGAAATCACTAGATCTCAGAAGGTTTGACGGTTGGTTTGGCTTCCTTAAAACGCATGGTCATTTAGACAACGATGAATCAGTCCTGTTTGATCTAGTGCAAGATTTCTTCCTTGAGGTTGAACACGGCGCATACACGAAGAGTTTCAAGTTGATTACTTTGCAGGCGATGCTCGACCTTAACGGGTTTGAACAGCCGAAAACTGCAGAAGAAATTGCTCAACGATCTAAAGAAATAATCTTCAAAGATCCTCGTCTGCTCAACGAATTATCGAATGCGGTGTCTCAATTCGTCGATGTCTGGGACCCGAAGCCTGCAGAGTGGTTTGCGTATTGGAACAGAAATCCGTTCAATGCATGGCTTAATGGCGGAGTAAAGGGATCGGATCATTGGTTTGAACTAGTCGACAATGAGTTTCGCTTCAAAGTAACTATTCCTGAAAACCACATAGGTGCATTCAAGGATTTGCTAGCTGAAATCGTTGAATATCGCTTACACCGCTACCTGAAGGGGAAAGAACTTCCTTCTGGTGAAATAACGCAAATATCCGACGACGCGGGTGAGTCAATAGATGCGCGATTCGTGGTGCACACACTTTTGGATCAACCAATTGGTGTGCTCTTCAAAGCTTCAGGGGCTGACCTAAATAGGCAATACGTACCGGGTCTGGATCTTTTACTCAATCGCTTGGTGAATATTGGGGCGATTGTGAATGATGCATACGTTGACTCTGGTGTCGTTCGCACTTTGCCCATCGCTGATCGTCGATTGGGCATTCCCCAAGATCTCAACTACCCCATAGAACTTTCATCGGTTCCCGACTTGGTCGTTTTGAGAAAAGCGATGTTGAACTCAATGGCTTCCATCGGTCAAAGCCCAACAGCACAAGCGGGTGGTGGAAACTCCCGTAAGGCAATGACGCTTTTACTAGGCAATGTGCAGCAATACCCCACCCGAAGTTTGGTGGACTATTTATCGGGTCGAGGGCCTGCACCACTGGCAGACTCGAACAATTCCGACGTCGCCTAACATCGCGATTAATTCACTGACAACTGGTTGACTTTTTGGGACCTTGGTACGTACAAGCAGATTGTGAATTTGGCATGTTTTGAAAGGAGCGAAGCGAGAGGCGACACTTTCACTTCGATCCCCAAAGAAGTACTTGACCAACACGATCCCCTCGACGGCGGCAAGTACTCAAGGCGAGTGTGTCGGCTGAGTGGGGGGTCACGAACCTACCCAGCCGGCGCCGCTTTTTGTTATTGGTAAATCAGCTTCCAAGAATGGCCTTGTGATGTCAATCCATGGGGATGACATCAACAACAATGTCATTCTTCTTATCAGGACGCATGACTTCATAGCCCGCCATTGGGAGGCCGTTCGCCGGTAGGAAGTATTCAAAACCTATAGCTGGTGGATCACTAGATTCGGGGAAATCTTCGTGATTCCTAACGAATAACGGATACGTAAGGAGAACCGCTAGCCCGCTTTGCTCTTTAAAATTCAACAATGTTTCCGACCAAGTAAGATTTTCATTTTTTCTATATGGGAGTTGAACCATCTCATAGCAAGGTTGTCTGTGCGCATCTGTTCCAAGAGTTGTGAATTTCTTTGATTCGTCATCCCAGGTTCTTGCATGGGTGTCTAACGTCAAATTTGAATTCACAACCCAAGGTTTACCTTCTCCCTTGCCAACAACTTGAGGCAAAGCAATCAGCCAATTCCTGATACCATTTTTTTGATTGTTAATGAAATCTTTCAACAATTTTTCGTCATTCAGTTCAACTGATCGTCTAAAACTATTCAAAACTTTTACCATCTCGGAGTTTGGAACAGAGCATAGATAAAAAGGAAGTTGGCCTTGCTCGGCCAGGCACTTTTTCTCAATTTTGTAATTTTCAAATAGTGAAACAAATAATTTTGAATTGTCTTCCCGGATTCTCTGTTCAATTGACGAACTTCCAAAAGCTCGACGGCTTCCACCAAAATTTCTTGACTTTAGACGCGCATTCCACATTTTGTTGGGCTGATCCGGTTTCAACATCGGGTGCGTATTCTGCACCAGCGGCGGTATGTCTTTCGGTGTCAAACGACTTCCGTCCGGATTCGGTACTTCATACCGCCGTAACTCACTTCTAAATGCCTCTTCGTCTTGGCAAATCGCTTCAAATGCCTTATAAAGGTCTAAATAGGCTCGGCCGTGTTTTTCGTTTCTGGAAATGTACAGACGAACTAGATCCGAATAACCACCTCGGTAACCAAACCACCGACCCATCTGTAACAACGTGGCTTGTGCCGCTGATTTTCTTCGAAAATAGGTAATTGTTAGCCCTTCAATTGTGTACCCCCGCGACAGCTTCGAGCCCCCTATAACAATCTTCCAAATCTCTTGCATTTCAAAATCGGGACTCATCTCGGAGTTATCGCTGTTAACAACCAAAATAGTTGAGTACCCATTAAATGGTTCGTTAATTTTTTGAACCGCCTCATCCACAAACGGTCGCAAAGTTTCAAAATCTTTTGGGAAGAATTCTATTTCGTTTTTGAGTTCGCTGAATTTGAGGAAGTCATTCGTATAAAGCTTCTTTAACCGCGTTATCCCAGCGCTCGAATTGTACGAAGCATCATTCCAGAGGTTCTTTATCTGATCCATGGCTAGATCATGATCGGCCCTTTTAGTTGAATCAGTATAAAACATTGTGTGATGTCTATACCTCTGTCCTTCAACTTTCGATCGATAAAGTTTTATTGCCCCTGCGACCACAAAGGCATCTATAGCATCCCTTAACTGCTCCAAGGAGTCGTCGTCGTCAACGTCTCCTAAAATATCTCGAACATGCTTCTTCTTGTTTGAGATCTCGTCAGGAATATCTTCAATCAACTGGAATTCGTTATCAAGATCATGGAAATTCTTCACGCCCATGTAATCAAGGGGTGGAGCAAGGGCATACACAAAGTCTTTTGGAAAAAGATCTTCAGCATCATCTGGATTAATGAACACATTTGCAAACGGGGTCGCGGTATAACCAATGTATTGACAACGCGGTAGCAATTTCAGCATTTGAACAATTACTCGATTGGTTGTTGTTCGTGCTTTGTTGCCTTGATTGTCCAATTTATTGGGACGATAGGTATTTATTGAAGCCTGATCAGATTCATCATCGATAACCAGGACAGGCAGCGCGTTCAGTGCTGATTTACTAAGACGCTCAAGTTCCTTCACTAAGTTCTTTAACCGGTTAGTCTGTTTCTTAACTACAACAATTCGCACAGAGGTCCCTGTCTTGACCCAGTCATCGGTAAAAACCGACACTCCGCGGCCTCTGCTAAAGTCAAAAAATCTTGTTGTCATTCTTTCAATTTTCGGCCCTGGTTTATGTCCGGGCTTAGGGGTATGTTCAATAAAATCATCCCAGTCATTATGAAAGCGGTAACCACCTCCTTCGTTTTCTCTCTCATCGGTTTCAATTAGAATCTTTCCAACGACCTCTTTATCAACTCGCCTTTGGGTTTGAGAACGAAGCACATCCGTTAATCCCGCGAAGACAACTATTAACCGGTACCCCGAGTCGATTGCCTTCGCAATTAGCACATTGATGTTGGTCGTCTTTCCGCTTTGCACATAACCGACGACTAGGCCTCTCGATGAGTACGCCTCAATTCCCTTTGGATCAGATAGATAATCAAGGATTTGATCACTCGCTTGATCAATCCCTGCAATGCTTGCTTTGGCCATTCCACGAACTTCTCTTTGATAGCGGAGAATTGAAGGACCGTAGTAACCATCATTTTCTTTTCTCTCCGTGGTTAACCAAGGGATATGGTTGTCCGCAATCAAGATATGTCCGTTCAGGAACGGAGGAAAGTACTTTTCAATTAACGTACTTAGGGTTTCATCAAGCTCAAGTGCACGGCACAAATTTGCTCGTCTCTCAATCGAATTTGGAGGTGAGTTGTTTCCCCAATCTGGATTTACTTGCGCATCTTTTTGAATCAACCAATTATGAAGCAAAATTACTAAATCGTCGTTGGCATCGCCTTGTTCAATTAACACAACCACACACTCGACAATTTTTTCAAAAATCAATGCATCATTAACAAGCGAATCAATTTCTAATGCCCGCGCGTTTAATCTGAGTTCTTCTCGCAACTTAGCGGGGTCAGATGTTTGATTGAGTGTACGACGTAATAGGTTTAAGGCATTCTCAACTTGAAAATTCATAAAGGATCCTATCTATGGTATGAAAAAGTGAAATTCAGCTGTACCGTCTGCGAAACCGAGACCATTGACATTGATACGATAAGAAATTCCTACGAACCTGTCGTACTGCAAACTTGAAATTTCCTGCAGAACCGGTGGCGTTATTTTAGGACAGCTTTCATCAACTCTTATCAGAACAGCCTCTGACCGTGGAATAAACTTCTTTGAGTAGTGTCGGGAATGAGACGGGTTCCACCCAGCCATTTCGAGCCGGCTTTTGAAGTTGTCACCCAAGCCTTCTTTCTTCAGGTTCTCCAAAATATCTTGCACTAACGTTGAAAGTGAGAAACTGTTCTTCAAAAGCAAGGGAGCCCCCGTAAATTGCAAAGACAAGAGCAGCAGTTCCCGGCCTGCTGCGGGCATCAGTTGGTTCACCGAGCCGATTACGTGTATCCGATCCTCTGATGAAGTGGTCTTTACTTCAATGTCATAATTATCAAAAGAAAAATCATGTTCCGCCCTCGCATCGCTATGCCAAGAGTCAAGGGCGACTCTCCAACCTCGCTGCTGGGCGACACGCTGGAGCAACCACAACTCACCCATCAGGCCCAACTGCTTCTCTTTGCTAAGAATGTTTCCTTGGTTAAGAAGCAAAGTCCAAGTTTTCCAGGCCCTATCTATTGCTAGATGAGGTTCTATTTGAAGAATCTGAACAGAATCAACAATCTCGACTACGAGATCATAGAACTCTCGAAATATCTCTGTGTCGTTAATTTTTAAACTTAGGTACTCCACCCCATTTTTTTGTAGTGAACAAATCTCAATCTTCAGGGGTTCTACAGTCGGCTCCAGTCCGTCAAGATTCTTTAGTTGTAACTCAAGTGAGGTGGCTTGAGAATCATAAATTAGTACGCATCGAGGATCGCCTGGAATAATCTGTTGAAAAGAATGATTAAGATTAATTCGCTCAATTAAATTGTCCCACGACAAAATTCGGGGATCATTTTCAATATTCATTGGCTCTCCAATATTGAAACTAGAAGTACCTTTTGAATCGCTGTATTTAAAGCTTTTACCTTTGGTGTTTGACGTTTACCAATTAGGTCATTGATCGCAATTAGCAAAAGTGTTAGCGGTACGCATGTCGCGTTTTTATCGGTAGCTATTCCTGTTGACAATTGATTCTTGTAAAGACTATTTACGTATAGCTTCTCTTGCTGAGACGAAAGTTTGAATACGACATCAGGATTCAATTTCTTCCATTCAATATGAACATCATCTCCTGTTTGCGATTCTTTGGAAAATGATTTTTGAACGGCTGCTGGTAATCCTTTTTTAGGCCTGGGCAGATTGATCTTCGGTTCGGTTTTGATCTGAGTCCGATTAACTTCTTCTGCCTTACTGATCCATTGATCAAAAGATGTACCGTCTCTCGAACTGCTATTTTTTATTGCCGTCGCTACAGAGCCAGGAAAGTTTACATTGGCTTTATTGAAACTTACTTCTACAGAATCAGTTACGCTTGAGTCAATATTGATCTCCATTCTTGCCAAACTTTGGTGTGCTTCAGGATTTTTCAAACCCTTCCAACCACCCGCTACAAGAAGCCGATCATTTCTATAGATATATAAGCCTTGACTTTCAGCTGCACCAGCATGATTATCACGAGGAATCTTAAATTCTTTTGACTTCATTCCTTTTGGCCAGATGTGCGCTATTGCCTCTACTGTCTTCCGATTGCCAACTTTGATCACGAATTTCTTTGGATACCCCTTACATCCTGTTTTTGGGTATTTAAAGGGATTGATCGGTTTTATAGTCCTTTGAGCGAAAATTTGTCCAGTTTCTTGATCTTGGATATCTAGATAAATTTGAAGTGATCTACCTTCAGACTCGAGGAGCCGGTGGAACAGAAGTCCAATTCGATTTTCTATTTTGATCATTTCACGACTTGCGTAAGCATCGAATTCAGCTGAATCGACGATGCGTTCAAAGTCTTTTACTTTTACCCATCTAACAATCGTGCCTGATTTGTAGTTCTTCCACGGGAGCGATGGGTTAATGGCTTGAAACATTTCGTCGGCCTGATCGCTCGGAATTATGTACAGTTCCTGTTTTTTTGCTGATTCTTTTGTCCAGCATCTGCCACTTGAATTTTTCCTGGGTACGTGAGAGTAAACATAAAGCTCGTCTGCAATCGCCAGCGACGAAGATTTTAAACCAATTCCAAACATTCCAGTGTCGTTTGATTCGTATTCGCGTTGTCTTGCATAAGTCATTGCTTTATCAAAGTCTTTTTCGTCTATCCCTTTTCCGTCATCGATGACCAAGATTTCTTTGAGTCTGCCCTTGGTTCGAACAAAGCGTATTAAAAGATTTTTAGCTCCAGCGTCTATTGAGTTGTCCAGTAGTTCAGCTATTGCGGCTGCCATCTCATAATCAACTTGACTTACAAGGTCGGCAAGTTTTGGATCATGAGGAACGACTTTTTTTCGGAAGTTTGCTTCAGGTAAATCTGACTTAGACACCATATTTTGATGGTAATTGATCAAAACAATTAAGTAAATGCTTAAGTCCAAAATAGTGTGGCAGAAATTTGAACCGTCCAATTTCTTTCTTTGTTCAGGCGAAAAGTCTCGGCCATCACTCAATTTAGAAACGACTAGATTTATTCATCCTCATCATTTGGATACGTTTGTTGGTTCCAGGTGTTGCCCGATAGCAGTTTTGAGGGAAGTCTAAATCATTCTTTGGTTTCGCATTTTTGAGTGAGAAGGTGACCAACTCTGCCACAGCCAGGAACTAAGTTGCACGGTATGCCAACTGACTTTGAAAAAGCTATTACTCGAAACGGAAAAGTCGTTTTTTCAAAACTTCGGGAAGCTGTTTCTCACGTTTCACCAGACACCTTGGCGACCCTATTGCACTATCTTCAAACTCGAGACATTGGTGTTAAATCTCAATATTTAGGAAAATTGAAAGACCAATTGCCTAAATCGACTCTAGATTTTTTGAAGGCTCAATCGATATCCTGGGATGTGCCGTTCCCCCCATCCGAGAATATTTCTTTTACATTTATTGATTTGTTTGCTGGTATCGGGGGGATGAGACTTGCCTTCCAGCAGTTAGGTGGACGGTGCGTTTTCAGCTCAGAATGGGACTTGCAAGCTCAACGCACATATATGACAAATTTTGGTGAACTTCCGTTTGGAGACATCACCAAAGTTGATTCGAATTTCATTCCACCCCACGATGTTCTTGTGGCAGGGTTCCCTTGCCAAGCTTTTTCTATCGCTGGATTTAAGGGAGGGTTTGAAGATACCCGCGGCACGTTGTTCTTTGATGTGGCTCGAATCATTGCAGAGCGAAAACCAAAAGCGTTCTTCCTAGAGAATGTTAAAGGCCTGGTGGGGCACGATAAGGGTAAAACCTTGGATGTAATTCTCCGTACCTTACGGGACGACCTCGGATATTTTGTACCCGATCCGAAAGTGATGAATGCGAAGGATTTCGGTGTACCTCAGAATCGTGAACGGATATTCATCGTTGGCTTTAAGAACAAAAAGAGTGCGGAACGATTTTCATACCCCAAGCCCCTCAAGACAGCGAAAACAATCGCAGATATCAAAGAGCAGGACACTGTTCCAGTTCAGTACTACCTTTCCCAACAGTATTTATCCACCCTGAAGGCTCATCGAAAACGCCATAGTGATAAAGGTAATGGTTTTGGTTACGAAATCATTGATGATCAGGGAATAGCAAATGCGATTGTCGTCGGAGGAATGGGCAGAGAACGAAACCTTCTCATTGACCATCGGTTGACGGACTTCACGCCCAAAACAAACATCAAAGGCCCCGTTAACCGGGATGGGATAAGAAAGATGACTCCACGGGAGTGGGCACGCCTACAAGGATTTCCCGACAAATTCTTAATTGAAGTCTCCGACGCACAGGCCTACAAGCAGTTCGGTAATTCTGTCGCGGTCCCTGCAATTCGTGCAACGGCTCAAAATCTCGTAAAGACTATAAATAGGTAGCCACGTTTCTCTGGTAACTGATTCCCCTTCGACAACCACCATTGGCTTTCACTCTGCAAGCCGAATTAAATTTCAAAACGCACTATGGTGAGTTGTTAACTATGGCTCTTTCCGAAAAGAAAAATCGTGGTGAGTGGAGCGAGCTCTATGCACTCGTCAAGATACTGGCATTGGGCTCGCTACCCCATTATGTTGACCTTGAATCGAATCAACCTTCTCACTTCCCTATAATTTCAGTTTCGCGATGCATAGGCGGAGGTGAATTGAGGTTCACAATCAAAGATCGTTTCATTGAGTGCGTTGATGTTGCAAATGATCATCTCATTTCAAACATTTCTCAAGATGATTTAGTTATCTACGCACAGCAATTACTGGACGGAATACTGTCTGGTAACGGCCGGACATTTGCGATACCTTCGGCTGTTCCGATGATGGCAACGTTGGGAATCTCATCAGTCACTGGGGTAACAAGCAAAGATGACTTAAGAATTACAGTTTATGACTCACACATAAAACAAGAAATTTCCAGTGGATTCAGCATCAAATCATTCTTGGGGTCAAAGCCATCCCTACTCAATGCTTCTGGCGTCACCAATATCACCTACAAAATTGGTGGTCACCTAGAAGCATCAGAAGTAAAAACGTTGAATAACCTCGGCCCGATTCCGCTGGTTCGTGCCTTGGCGGACACGAATCACAAGTTGACCCTGTCGCACATGGATCAACGATTTGTCGAAAATCTGAAAATGATTGATAGCGAAATGCATCTCTTATTGGCTGAATTCGTCTTAGCGTCTTTCAGGAGCACCGGGAGAACAACTGGGGAAGTATTGAAAGTTCTTGTGATTGAAAATCCATTGAACTACTCAGAAACTAACTGTGAAGATCGCTATAAGCATAAAATCAAGGATCTGTTGGAAGCAATTGCCTTGGGCATGAGACCAGCGGAACCCTGGTTGGGCAAAACTGAGGCAACGGGTGGAAACCTGGTCGTCGCTGCGGACGGCAAGCTTCTCTGCCACTATGCGCTTGATGGTGATTCACTCCGTGATTATCTGTTTAGCCATACTTTTGTAGATACTCCTTCTCGGAAGAGACATAACTTTGGCACCATTTTTGGCGATCAATTAACTCTCAATTTTCAGATTCGACTGAAAAGTTAAATAGTTCCTTAATCTTTGGAACAGCAGAAGTAGTTAAAGATGAGACGACTTGTTCATCTAATTCGACCAGAGCTTCTATTTCTAAATAATTCGCTCTAGATGATTCCTTAGCCAATTGAGTCTTAGGTTTTGGGCTACACGTTTTTATGAAGACACATTTTCACGCTCTCCCGTCGTTACTCCTACAAACCACTCACTAGGAGAACCCGATGACTACCTACACCGCAACAACTGTCGACCTTTTCTGGCGCGAATCATCCCGTAAAGACCTCGAGGCAACCACCGAGCAAGAGGCAATTGACGAGGCATTCGAATATGCGGAATTCACCGGTCAAGTTCTTAGCGCAGTCGACAGCGATGACGGAACCCATATCTCATTCGAGCTCCCC
>Ga0209230_10000972_pt1 | contig 11409 bp, 14 predicted proteins | sample LakOntMetagenome_FD_187467 | JGI IMG/M metagenome (GOLD analysis project Ga0209230, IMG submission 187467) | Freshwater and sediment microbial communities from Lake Ontario - Sta 18 epilimnion Metagenome (SPAdes) (version 2) | ecosystem: Environmental > Aquatic > Freshwater > Lentic | place... | reverse complement strand
CGGGTTACAATCATTACTGAAAGATAAATCATTGAAATTTATTGATTTATTTTGTGGGATAGGGGGGTTTCATCAAGCACTTAAACGAATCAATCCTCTTATGGAATGTGTACTTGCGTGCGACATTGATAAAGATTGTCGGCAAACCTATTTTGCAAATTATAATATGATGCCTGTAGAAGATGTAAAAAAAATTAATGAGAATACAATGGTTGATTTTGATATTATATGTGCTGGGTTTCCGTGTCAAGCGTTCAGTAATGGAGGTAAAAAGAAATGTTTTGAAGATGAGCGAGGGTTACTCTTTGATGAGATTATGCGTATTGCAAAAGCAAAGAAACCCAAGTTTATGTTCTTAGAAAATGTCAAACATATTTTGAAAGTAAGTGATGGTAAAGTGATTGAATACATAAAAAAAAGAATTGCTGAAGTAGGTTATCATTTACAACTGTTTCAAATTTCTCCACACAACTATGGTATTCCACAACAGAGAGAACGTGTATACTTTGTTTGTGTTCGTAATGATATATATGCAGGTTCTGATATTGTTCTAGATAAACCAAACAAGAAAATCAAATTTGAAGATTATTTGGATAAGAAGGACGAGATTGATGATAAATATTTTGTAAAAGGAGACATATTAAATGTATTGGAATGTTGGGATGAAATGATCAAAGAAATGGCAGTTGGTGAAAAGATTAGTCCTACGATCATGATTAATAATGCATTTGAAAACTATACGGACGCTGACGGCATTGCCTTGTTTAAATCATTCCCTGATTGGAAGAGAGATTATATTACAAAGAATCGTCCATTGATTAAAAAATACCCATTGTTTGAAGAGTGGTATGCGAAACATAGTGAACTGTTGAAAAAGAGAGAGATATATGGTAAACTAGAATGGCAAACTGGTCCCATCAAAGAGAACGATAGTATATTCAATCATTTCATTCAAGTGAGACAATCTGGTATTCGTGTTAAAAAAGGTAATTATTTTCCGACTCTTGTGGCAATTAGTCAGATTCCTATTTATGGTAAAGAACGTCGATACATTACACCTCGTGAGTGTGCTCGTTTGCAATCGTTCCCAGATACATTTATACTGTCGGATGATAAAAAAAGTTATAAACAATTAGGTAACAGTGTGAATGTAGATAACGTCTATACAGTCATTAGTTCTACATTAAAAAAATATGGATATATATAATTTGTATTGATATGTGATGTGGATATATAATTTGTATCATTATTTATGTTCGTGAATTTGAAACTGTGGTGATGCCGCGTGAATGTTGCCTTTCCAACGAATCTCCACACGATACTTTTTTTTATGGACGATCAACTGATAGAATAATTTTGCCGCATTTCGTCGGACGCCTTGTTTCGTAAGATAATAGTCTGGATGCTCTTCGAAAGTAGACTCATCTGTAATATTGTTCAGATGTCGAATACTTGACCCGTCGAACTCGTAGAGAGGATATTGTACATTAATGCCGAGTAAAGGTTTGACCAGCGCCTCTTTGACTGCCTGTTTGTGATCCTCGATTCCTTGTCTCACTGCATCCCAAAATGGATTGTCGACGTAGAAGAGAGCGTTTACCTGTGGGCGTTGAGACTTGTTGTGTGTTGGGAATCCGGATTGAGTCAAATAGTCGGATTTTACCTTGGTGAGTTTTTTGTTCATCTCTTCGCCCAAGATCTTGAGGACACTGTAGTTACTTTTTGTTGCGTTTTTTTGTTGTTTGGTGGACCATCCTAAAAAGGATTGATCCGTTTTTATGTATACGTCTGCCTTGCATTCCTTTTTATCCAATCCTGCGTTGAGCACATCGATTTCAGGATGGCGATTGATTTTTCCTGAAATGTATACACACTGAACGTCTGTCAGCGTGAACCCTTTTTTCAGGATTTTGAACATACCCATTCGTTTTTGGATTAGGCGTTGTTTGGTGGACATATCGGCAATGTATTGCGTAACATCTGAATGATGATTGAACTTGATGTAGGGTGGTATTGTGGTTGTGTTCCACGTATGGAGCGTTTCGAGGAGAGAATCGTACCTATAGTTGAATCCGAAATGGTGCCCCACAAGGCAGACAGCGTCGACCAGTTCCATACAGTTGAATTCGACTGTTTTGCGCGGCATTTTTTGTTATGGGTTCAATTCATAAGAAAGTATTCAATTTTTCTGATCTGTGCGATTGTGTGCGACTGGTGTGCGATTGTGTGCGATTGTGTGCGACTGGTGTGCGATCTTGTGTGCGACTGGTGTGCGACTGGGCAGTTTTAATACTGGCCAATCCCTCCAAACTGCCCAATTTGACATAAATCTACACAAATATCGCCCCCAAATCATACAATCAAATCTAACCCTATTCGGAGAATGAGAAATGAGTCGGAAAATCCAGAAATGAGTTAGAAAAAAAATATAGTATATATCAACCATTTAACGCTTATAATACGAAGAATGGTACGGCAATGACGACGGGTGGCATAATGATAGGTTTTTGAATATTAGCGCGCTTCTTCATTGGTACCGCCTTTGATACCTTCTTTCCCTTACGAATCGGGTTGTAATCGTTCCTCATTCTGAATATTATAAAAAATATGAATAAATAGAATTTCAATTTTTAAACTTATAAAAATTGAAACCATCTCATTAACATACTGTATTATCAAAATCTCAAATGAAGTTTATTCTGTTGTCTCTCTCTTGCTAGCGCCTACACGGTGGAAACAGTAACCACTATGTGTTTCTTTATCGATTATCGTTGTCACAATTCACACGCGAATGATGTCGGAATCGCAATCAACAAACGTCAAGGATATATATCACACTCGACCACCTCAACCAAGTCAGGAATGCATAGTCTCATCGTCTATAAGTAAATATTTGAATTGATACCATTTGATACATTATATTTTTATTATACGGAACCAAGAAATGAGTAGGAAAATCTAGAAATGAGTAGGAAATTTCATAAATGAGTTAGAAAAAAATATATAAAAATGGTTGGTCCCGCTAGACTGTCTCAACCGATTTTTATACCCAAACAAAACACTTACGTTTGTCTGGCACTGGTTTAATCCACTCTACGCCATCTTCGTGAACCCATCCTTTCACTAAACCATCATCCTTGGCGATGAATCCGTGACAAGTAATCCACCAAAGTTCACCATTGTGTTTGAAATGTTTCTCTTTGGGGAACTTTGCAGTTGACCACTTTTTATCAAAGGAATTTCCATATACAAGATTAAGTGCCAAATATATATAATGTATATAACTATCTTTGTGATGTTTCAAAAATATATCGTCACGAATACCTCGCAATCGATTGTCTCTAAACTTTGCTAATCTCATTGCGCGAGGTGATTGCGCTTCCTTTTTAGCGTTGCGACGAGCGAGACGTTCAGTACGATCCATTTGAATAAGAATATAAATATTGCCTTATAATGAGTTCAATTTTTAATAAAAAATGGTTGGTCCCGCTGGACTGTGTCAACCGATTTTTTATTTATTCGTCGCGTCCCATAATGCGAGGTCCCTTCTTGACTTTCTCATCGACCTTCTCAACGTCGATCTTTTTCTTTGCGAGAGTTACCTTCCAGAACCACTCCCCGTCGTACTCGACCCTGACGAACTTTTCCTCCTCGATGCGCGCGACGACGCCTGACAATTTATCCGATGCCCGCTTGAAGTTGATGAAGAAGATCTTGAATGGGCGCCCAGTTGTGTTGTTCGTCTTGTCGATTACCTTGACGTTGTCGACCTCGTTATCGTCAATGATGTAGTTGAAGATCTCGGTCACTTGCTCGACAGAACAGCGGTCAAGAGCATAACCGATGCAGAGCGAAGGAATCGCGGAAGCAGTGGAAGCGGAAGTGGAAGACATTGTTAAGCGTCTGAATGTAACTATTTCTATGGATTATTTTGGTTTCAATTTTTGTAATGGAGTCGTGGTTACCTTAATACTCTATGTCGGTCCACTGCCCCCATTCTTCCCTTGCGTCCTGCCAATGGGTCCAATCCTTTTCATCGAACTCGATATCGTCCCATAAGTCGGGCGGTTCACATAATGGTTCTTCCTCGACAATTGTCTCTAGAGTAGGCAACGACCGAAGACTCGCGCGGAAGACAGCAAACGAACGATGTAAACAGTTCATCATACAGTTCATCTCATTTATACGTCACACTTGTGTTTTTTCTATAGTTTCAATTTTCAAAATAAAAAGTGGTCCCGCCGGACCGTGTCTTTTTATTTTTAGTTTATCGTGAATCGCATTGACATCTTCTTTGTGATGTAACCGACTGCATCATTACCGTGATATACGATACCGGTTCCTGTCTTGGTGCAGATCTTGTAGTCTTTGCCTGCGAGAGTGAAGAGTCCATTTGATGCATTCCGTTGAAGCATATCGGTCACTACCGAAAGAGAAGCAGGAGGAATACATTTACGAAAATTATACCACGCCTCGTCGAAACCAAACTCGCCGTCGGGTGGACCACCGAAGACCTTCTTGTAGATCGGCGCAGGAATGCCGATATTGGAGACACCTAGTTCGCGATAGATCTTTACCTTTTGAGTGTAACGCCCCTTGATGGTCTTCTTGAACACGGGATCTAGGATATCGATGCACTTCACCACAGTTTTTGTAGTTCCAGAGCGACAGTCGTTATTCATAGAGACACTATGAATCTTCTCCGTCGACTTGTAAGACTTGCCGTTCATGATGACCGTATCGTAGACCATTCCGAGTGTATACGACCCCAGAGCGTCGTTGAAACAATACGTCTTAGGGAGGCGTTTTAGGTGAGTTGTGACACCTCGTATGTGACCGCTGGATTCTAGGCGAGAACGATACATAGAGACGCGGCGCTGAATCTCGAAAGAATATTCCGGAAAGTCGCTATGGAATGTTTTCATCTTGAAATCGTTGATCTGACTCCAGACATTCTTCCATTCGCCAGACCCTCGGATGCCAACAGGGGTATGACCGCGCTGCCGGATGAGTTCAATGCACTTGTCCTTTGCAATCTTGTAACGCCCGTCGAAGTCATAGATGTAGTCCTGGATCTCGAACGGAAGAGCATTGAGAAACATCGGATAACGAGTTTTGAGTTTTTGCTCAGGGATGTAATTAGAATCTAGGGGTCGAGTTGGTTCAATTTTACAATAAAAAGGGTTCGCCACCCGTTTTATAAACTTTACCTTGCGTCGCCCAACCACACGCACTCGTCACCCTCCACCGCGCCCAAAATAACTCCGCTCATGTCGAGCACCATTCCGTTGCGGACAATGTAGTCGTTGCCATCGATCACCACCTCTAAGTCAGGTACTGATGCCTCCGCTACTGGTTGTTTCACCTTACGCGGTTTACGTACATTGGGTTTCGGAGTGCCAATGGGAGAGAGTCCATGCTCCAAGAACACCTTGGTAGGGTCCTTACGCCGCTTGATCTTCTTGATAAGTTCAGGGTCAAAGAGATAGTACTTGCTTACCTTTGTGGTGATGTTTCCCGCAGTTAGCATCTCTCCGTAGCGATCGCAGATGGAAACAGTCCAGTGCTTCTTGGCACTGAAGTACTCCTCTCCGTCGATGATGGTCATCCGATGTTCCTTTGTTACCTTGTATGTTCCAAGGACGTCCTTGAAGACCATCCGATGCTCGTCGCTTTTGGGGGTGTACCAGGTTGCGTCCTTAAAGTACTTGCGGGGGTCAATAGACCCTTCTGGTGTGAGATACCGCTCATAATGCTTGAGGCGACGAAGGAGTTCCTTGTGGTAGTGCTTGCTCGGTATAGTTCCGTTGAGTTTGATGCACGCCTTTGCCGGACGGTTCAACCGCAGTCTTATAGCGGTCTGGGTGTCCCCCCACCCATTGATCAGGCGAATAGTGCGGTCCATTGCCTTCTTATAGCGACCGTCAAAGGCGTAGATGTAGTCCTGGATCTCGAACGGAAGAGCGAAGAGCGACATCGGATGAAGTTTCTTGAATTTCTCAAGGGGATACTCCAATAGACCGTATTTCCAGGCGGTTCAATTTCGACTCCATACGTGCGAGTGGCAGTCTACAAGCGTGCAGGTGGCAGTCTACAAGCGTGCGAGTGGCAGTCTAGTGCAGGTATAGACGGGCGGGTCACGGGCGGGAGGCGTGGCGGCAGCGCCAAGGGGGTCATCGAAGTTTTCGCCATTTCTCGAAGTTTTCGTCATTTCTCGAAGTTTTGATCATTTCTCGAAGTTTTTAAATTAAGAAATGAGTAAGAATTCGAAGTTTTCGTCATTTCTCGAAGTTTTGCCCATTTCTCGAAGTTTTGACCATTCCTCGAAGTTTTCGTCATTTCTCGAAGTTTTGCCGTTTTCCGACTTAGGCGGTGCGGCGTCACGTCGGGCGGTGCGGGTCTGCCCTTCGCGGCGTGTCTGCGGTTCAGAAAAATTGAACCGTTTTGTCCGCTGTAGAGAACTTACATCCGAGTTAACACTCAAAGCTCTCAAAAGTTCTCAACGCTCAAACCCGCTCCCAAAAATGTCTCTTCTCGCAACTCTTGCTCGCCAGTCGCTCGCCCAGTTCGTCATCGTCTACACGGAGATCTACGACGGATCTGCTATTCCTCCGGAGAAACTCGACGCCCTGATGTGGGCGAAGATGTGCGCCAAAGAGGCAAACATCGCTCCGGTCGGATTCAAGATCCCCTTCGACAACATCCGCCGCGCTAAGGTAACACTCCCCTACTTGCCTGACCTAATCAACTACACCGGTTGCTGTGCCATCAAGAAGAACGGCGGTCTCTACACGCCCTGCTGCGGCAAGGTTGCCGAGGACGCGGTCTACTGCAAGACCTGCTCGGTGAACAAGGACGGCGAATCCAAGGAACTCGAGTTCGGGTCGATCACCTCGCGCGAGGTCAACATCGAGGAAGAGATGTTCGCGCCAATCTCTTTCGGCGAGTGGATGAGGGGACACAAGACCACTCTCCCCGAGGTCTACGAGAAACTGCGCGAGGCGGGCGTGCCAATCGAGATCCCTGCGAGCGAACTGAGCGTGCGCGACCTCCCCAAGCGCCGCAAGGGACGCCCAACCCGATCCGAGGACAGCGTAGAGGACGAGGACTCTGTGCCGAAGAAATCCAAGGCGAAGAAATCCAAGGCGTCTGACTCCGACTCCGAGTCTGATGCGCCCAAGGCGAAGAAGGCGACCAAGAAGGCGAAGGCATCGGAGGACGAGGCGCCTAAGGCGAAGAAATCCAAGGCGAAGAAGACCGAATCTGAGGACGAGGCGCCCAAGGCGAAGAAGGCGTCCAAGAAGGCGGAAGCGTCCGAGTCCGAGTCTGATGCACCCAAGGCGAAGAAGGCGTCCAAGAAGGCAGAGTCGGAGGACGAGGCGCCCAAGGCGAAGAAATCCAAGGCGAAGGCGGAAGCGTCCGAGTCCGAGTCTGATGCGCCCAAAGCGAAGAAGGCGTCCAAGGCAGAATCGGACTCTGGTTCGGACTCTGACGCGAAGGCGGCAAAGAAGGCGGCAAAGGCGGCAAAGAAGGCGGCAGCAGAAGCGGAGGCGGCTGCGGCAGCGGAAGCGGAGGCGAAGGCGGCGAAGAAAGCGGCGAAGAAGGCGAAGGAAGCAGAGGCGGCGAAGAAGGCGGAGGAAGCGGCGAAAGCGGCAAAGGCGAAGGATTCAGAGGAACTCGAGGAAGAGGAAGAGGAGATCGAAGGCGACTACGAGCAGGACTGCGAGATCGATGGCAAGGATTACAATCTGCGCAACGGCAAGATCATCTGCGACAAGGAGAACGGCGAGATTCTGGGGACTCTGAACGAGGAGGGCGACCCAGAGTGGAACAGCGAGAAGCGGTAAGCGGCGACGGAGCGACGGTGGAGCGACAACGGTGGACTTAGCGGCGTAAACAGATAAAAAATAAAAAGCGGTGCGGCGGCACCATTTTTATTGTAAAATTGATTCAGTTCGTCTGCTCTACTGAACTTGTAGAGTCCGGGAAGACATTAAACATCCACCGCTATGTCTATCTCCTGGTCATCCAACTCGGGGGTCTGTCGCTGGGAACATCTCTGGACGGATGAGGGTATCGCCTTGTGCACGGCGATCATCAAGGAGAAAGATCGCGCCTACTTCGCGGCAACCACGGCAGCAAAGATCAAGGCGGACGTCAAGCAGATACTCGAACCGATGTGGGCACTGGTACGCCCGAAAAAGGCAAAACCAGCGCTTCCCTTCACTCGCCCTATGGTCGCACCTACTCGCTCATCGATCGCTAAGGTAACTACATCTCGCCCCTGCTGCATCGGGTGCAAGAAATTCCAGATCCATCCTAACCCGCCCCCCCACTTCACTGCCGAAGACACGGCACACTGTTGCGCACTCTGCAGGTTATCTGGCGGCAAACGCCACGGCGACCACTGCTCCAAGCAGAAGGCATAAATAAAAAGAAAGGTCCAGGCGGGACCACTTTTTATTGTAAAATTGAACCGTTTCAGGTACTATAGACAACCTTATCGACGCAAGTCAAACTTAAACCAAACGCAATGCCTCTCTACTACGAATGCCTCGAGTCCATCGCGCAGGCGGTCGTGACGGTGAAACGCGCGCTGAAGGATGGGGTGATCCAGAAGGAAGAATACAAGGAACTCAACGACTACATCGCCAAGCGGGCGAAGGACTTCAAGGTCAAGAAGATCCATCTTGCGAAAGCGAACAAGGACTTGGACGACGAATTGAAGGCGGAGGTAGAGGAGTTCTTCATGGAAGAGGGCGAGGCGCTCTGCAAGATGGCGGAGGCGCTGTTGGAGGAGTACAAGGGGGACGACAAGGCAGCGGCGGTGGAGGAAGACAAGCAGGCGGCAGCGTGCGCGGCGTGGGCGAAGATGGACGACAAGGAGCGGACGGCGATGGCAGCGTTGGCAAGCGCGTGGCAGAAAAGCAGGTAAAATAAAAAGCAAGGTCCAGGCGGGACCACTTTTTATTCGGTGCTTCGCTATAAAATTGAACCGTTTCTCACGCTAATATTAACTGTATAGTCTTAAAGACAATGAACAACGAACGCCCAACGAAACGCAACAGGATCGAGATGGAGGGAACGGCAATGGACGTCGACACAAGGTACAAACGGAAAGCGGAGGTGTTAGATGAACCAATTCAACTCACACCAATGGAGATCGATGTGCGTCCGCCATTCATCTTCTACCCGATGCCGCGACTCATAAGGTGTGATGGAAATGCGTTGGACGAGGACGAGATGTACAACTAGGAGCGACGACGGTGGAAGCGACGACGGGTGGAAGCGGCTGGAGCGGCAAGGCGGCGGTGCCTTTTTATTTGAAAAATTGATTCTTTTTTTATTGCAATAAGTTAATTATCCAAATGTTGTTTATCTGTGCCACAGACTTCACTGCTGAGGAGGCGACCAACGTCTTCAATTCAATCTATCAAGAAAATGTTGTACACGAAGTCCTGATCAAAGGAAAAACGATGTATGTGTGGATTCTCAAGCGGATAGAGATCAATCCTAACGTTTACGCGCGCTACGGTATACAGGTCTACAATATCCAACAAACTACTTGCCGAGCGAAGTTCTAAACGCACATCGGAACCATAATCGAAAACCATAATCGAAAACCAAAAAAAATTGAACTGTTTTTTTTGTTCTAAGAAACCTGTATCAGACGCAAGTCTAAAGTTCTCAACGCTCAAAACTCAACAATGTCCAACGTTTCCATTCCTTCGGCACCTGTGACCTCGGTCAAACTCTTCATCTCCTACACGCTCGGTCACGTCACTACGGAAACGGTCAAGGAAGTATTCGACACGGTCTTCGATAATGAGGTTACTCAGATCGAGGAACTCGAGCGCAATGATCGTAATACTGGAAAGTCGTTCAAACTCTTCTGGATCACGCTCAATCCTGCTCGGCACTCGCGCGTCTGGCACTTTGTAGAAGAGATCGAGAGGTTCGGCAACGCGCGCATCATCTACGAAACTCGTAAAGGTAAGGACTTCTATTGGAATGTACGTCTCAACAAGGAAAAAGAGCAAGTAAAGACGACGCCTCGTATCTTGCCTCGCGAAGAAATCACAACATCCGACACCGCGACTTCAAAGGAACGTGCCGACGTCATCGCATTCACCAAGACTCCTGCGTTCTCCAAGTTGGTCGAGTCAGTCGTCTTCGAGGGCGTCTTGGAACCAGGTGAGATCAAGGAAACTGCAAAACTGGAACAAGAGGCGGCATTGGCGGACTGGGAGATCGATGCATAAAATAAAAAGAAAGGTCCGGCGGGACCACTTTTTATTTTAAAATTGAACTTCTCAAAAATCATAGTTCATACGCTAAAAAATGTCGACTCTCTATTACGATGGTATCGGTATTAGGTTGGAGAAATACGACAGGGATTCTATAGAAATACTTGCTAGAGACGATGTTAGGGAACGTCTCAAATACTCTTCGGCAACAACTATTCTTCAAACTTATGTCCGATTCTTGGACAATACAACGCGCGGTTTTAGGCGCAAGTTTGGAAATGATATGGATCTTACATTAGCACAATGCTATTGGCAGCATTCGCGTAAACCTCAAATGGTTTGGTACTTTGCCATCATCTACTTGCTCAAACACGGTATCATTCAAAATGATGATGAGAACGGATGGAAATAAATATAATTTAAAAATTGAACTATTTTTTATTACAATATACTTGATTATCCCCTTCAAAATGAACTACGAAAACATCGCTTGGAACGACCCCGTAACACCTATCCCCGACAACTTACCTGAGTTGCCTGCACCAGTCATCGACCCCAACGGATGGCACTGGTATCCGGACTCTAACGGTCAACTATTCACACTCTATTTTGATGCGGATGGCAACGAGTGTATGATGTGGCAACTACATAACGACGGTTCTTACTACTGGCGATGCGCTAATGTTGGTTACACGTGTCGAGACATTGGCATCGAAGATCGCAGGGGAATTTTCTTCCAAAACCACCTCGTCGGTACAATGCTTCTCGACAATGATCTCACGGTAACGTGGCTTCCGGAGACATATATTAATAACGGTCACATCAATGACTACATCAATCAATATAATGACAATATAAATATCGACATCAACATCAACTACAACTTCACGGATGTCAACGATATCGACGACATCGACGAAGATGATACCAATGATGAATAAAAAAGTAACGGGTCAGGCGGACCCACTTTTTTATTTTTTTTATTTTTTTATTTCTGAAATTTTTAATTCAAAAAGTTTAGAGACACAGGACCTTAACATTACGTCTTTTTGCATATTTTTGATGATTTAAATTTTTACAGATTTTATTTCAAATATTTTATTTTTCTTAATTCAAAAAAGTTTAGAGAGAAAACTCCTTAACATTACGTCTTTTTGCATAT
>Ga0209230_10000971_pt1 | contig 11411 bp, 7 predicted proteins | sample LakOntMetagenome_FD_187467 | JGI IMG/M metagenome (GOLD analysis project Ga0209230, IMG submission 187467) | Freshwater and sediment microbial communities from Lake Ontario - Sta 18 epilimnion Metagenome (SPAdes) (version 2) | ecosystem: Environmental > Aquatic > Freshwater > Lentic | place... | reverse complement strand
CAAAATGAAATAAAAGAAATGTTTGAAAATGAATTATACGAGTTAGTAAGCCAGATTGCACATGTTCGTAAGTATATTAGAAATATGAAGTTTGAGTATTGTGGTGAAACTGCAGAAGAAATAGAAATTTATTGGCTAACGATTGACGATTTGCATCACTCTTCTCTTAAACATTATCACGAATCTACAAAAGATGAAAGAGAATTACGCTACGATCATTTAGAATATTATAAAAAAGAATACAATGCCTTTATGGATGAAGTTGGAATTACTTACGACAATGTATATGAATATTTGTTTGATTTTCCAGATGATGGTGGATATCAAACGCCTCCAAAGAAAATTAAACAATTACAAGAAACATATGATGAACTGGAACAAATTACTAGTGGGATTTGTGCATTGTGATTTGTGCATCTTAAACTCTTAAAGACTCTCAACTATATACTAATAGGATATTTGCAAACAAATAATGCTTAATAGAACATTTAGACGTTTTTTAACATTTGATGATGTAGGTCTTATTCCTAAATACAATAGTATTACATCAAGACTTAATACATCACTAAATGTAGTTTTAGGAAATGATTTATATAATTCACCGTTCATTCCAGCAAATATGGATTCTGTAATTGGAACTGAATTAGCTCAAGTATGTGTACGTAGAGGAGCTCCTGTTATTTTTCATAGATTTGCACCATTAGAACAACTAACTAAATGGATTCAAGAGTTTCCTTTTTCTTATATGAGTATCGGTGTAACAAAAGAAACAAATAAATTTAATGAATTATATGATGCAGGTTGTAGACGTTTTTGTATTGATATTGCACATGGTCATTCACAACAAGTAGTAGATATTATTAAAGAAATTAAAGGTACATACCCTAAATGTCAAATTATTGCAGGAAATGTATGTACTGCAGAAGGGTTTTGTGATTTAGTAAAAGCTGGAGCTGATATTATAAAAGTAGGAGTTGGTCCTGGTGCAGCATGCACTACTCGTATTATGACAGGCGTTGGTGTACCACAATTCAGTGCTCTCCAAGAATGCGCGGAAATGAAGCTGCGGCTGCGCGATGAAGGATATCAGGCATATATGATTGCTGATGGGGGCATTAAACATCCGAGAGATGCATGTTTGGCGATTGCTGTGGGGGCTGATGCTGTGATGATGGGAACAGTTTTTGCACGTACATTTGAATCTGCTGCGAAAAAGGAAAAGCGTCAAGATGGCTCCATACATGGTCGTTATAGAGGGCAAGCATCAAGTGAGTTTATGGGTGATTATTTTGGAAATGAGAAGATGAGACAGCCTGAAGGGGTTGCATTTGATGTTGAAATTACTAAATCAGCTGATAATATTTTTGATTATTATGAAGGAGGCTTGCGTTCGTCTTTTACATATCTTGGTGCAAAAACAGTTAGCGAATATCAACAAAATGCCGAATTCTTTGAATCTACTTCTGCTTATATGATTGAATCTAATTCAAGACCTAATCATTAATTTTTTTGGAAAAAATACATTTAAATATATTTTATATATTATGATGTAACTGTAATCAGACGATTTTTTATTTGTATTATATGTTTAGATAACTTCTTCTTTTTCTTTAAGAGCAAAATAGCAGCGAGCAGTTGCTTTAACATCTTCAAGGGCGTCATGTTGAATAACTGGTTCAGAGCCAAATAGGTGTTTGTGTAATTCCGAAAGTTTAGGAAACTTATATTCATTTGGTCGTGCATATTTCTGTTGTTGCACAGATAGAGGAAGTTTACAAATAGGTCTTGCAGCTCTCATAGTACAAACGCAAGGCATGTTTTCAAATCTAACAGCAAAAGAATCAAAACAACAGCGCCAACATTCACTTGCTACAATATTTTTATCAAAGACAGCATTATGACCAACAAGTAAAACACAATTTTCTAAATCCTTCTCAAAAGTACGCAGCACATCTCTAATAGGAACCCCCTTTTTCTGACATAGTTCTTGTGTAATACCATGTATTTTTTGAGATTCAGCAGTAATAATCCATTTATCTGGTTTAATATAATACATATTTTCAGATAGTAGAAACCCACTTAGTGTATAGACAGCATATCCTAATTGAATAATGCGTGAATTATTATAGCGTCGTGTATCCCATGCAGGATAATTTTTATCAAAACCGGCCCTATCAGGAAGACCAGTTGTCTCTGTGTCAAATACGATAATAGTCTTCATTTAGTATTTTTAGTTATGTGTTATTTAAGTGATTCTATAAATCATTTTTTTATGTATATATTTTTGAAGTTAGTCAACCTTATCCCAATTAGATTGTTCTTGACTAGTTTCTCTATTTTTAATAAAACCACCTGTAAAGGAGTATAATGTTTCTTTTGAAGGTAATTTAGAGTATATATAACTAGCTCCTGAACCAATAAGAGAAACACTTGCACCAATAATAGAACTACCAGCGCTGACAGCGAGAGCTGTTGTTGCGCCGACCACAGAGCTGACAGCGACAGCCGCTAAAGTTGACTGAAGCTGCATCGCCCCTTTTGCTGTCTCAGCAGCGACAGTTGCTGTCAAATCAACAGCCGTTTTTGCTGCAGTGCCAACTGTGAATCCAGCAGCATGACCTAATAGGAATCCAGCTGTGTTAACTGCGAGTGATGTTGCTGTTCCTGCAGCAGATACAGCAGTTTGTGTAGCAGTATATGTAATAGATGCAGCAATTGCACCTGCAAGAACACCTGCTTCATTTATACGAAATTGTATATATGGTCTAGAAGCATCAAATAAAGGTGGAACATAAGGTACTATTTGTGATTGTCCCATTGATTGAGTTGAATATGATGATACTGGGGTATTTCTTATTTCATTTATTTGGTGAATCATGTTTATCAGTTCAGGGTCATTTACATTGTTTGGCATTATATTTGTTTTTTTCTGTTCTTTCTTTTCTTCTGTTTCTGTTGCTGTTGCTGTTGTTTCTGTCGCTGTCGCTCCCGCTGTCGCTGTTTCAAAAACAGTTTCTTTATTTTTATGTTTATTTTTACTCATCCTATCTAATTTATAAATGTATTTATTTAAAAGTTTAGGCTGTGATTATTTTAGGTATAAACTATATATGTGTTATAATAGTAAATATATTATATAAGTAATATTATAAATGTCAGGATGTGCGCTTCGTAGATGGGGACCAGGTACAACAAAGGAGAAAATACCAAATACGGAGGAGGCAAAGAAGTTAGAGAGTGAATTACATGAGATAATTAAGAGACGTCAATTGCAAGATGAGGATTGTTTTCCTCCTCTTCGGGATTCTTCAAACAATAATATAGAAACACACAATCTCCGCCAAAAGAAGGAATACACGCTGTATAATAATCAATAAAATTACACTTATCTCCAATTTTTTCAAGCAATATATCTAAAATTGTATATATTACGGGATTAAGTGTATGATACATACCTACGTATGCAACAAGATATCCATCCTTATTTAACCACTTACTACAATTACACAATAATTCGCAAAAGTAATCTGCACTTTGTTCAGTTGGATCAAATAAATCAACAATGATATAATCATAAAATACATAAGGTTCTTTCTTTAATACTGTCCATGCATCATCATACACTAAATGGACACGAGGGTCTTTAAGAGCTCCATCATCCCATTTAAGTGTATCGGATGCCCACTTTACAAATGTATGGTCAATATCTATTTGTAAAACAAATTGTGGGTCATATTTAAGAATTTCTCGGGCAGTACATCCCTCTCCTCCTCCAAGAATCAATACATTATCTAATTGTTTGCTATATTCTGCTAAAGGATGTACTAATGCAGTATGATATATATGTTCATCATTTTCAGTTGATTGAAGACAATTATCCATAAAAAGCATATTTCCATAGATTTTTGTTTTTAAAAGGGTTATATCGCAATAATCTGTATTGAATTTTTCTATTAATTGTCCTTTCCAAATCACAATTTTATCCGGTTCATCTGGCTCAACTGATTCAAGATAATAGTTATTATCTGTCATAATTACTATTATCTATGATAATAAAGTTTATGTAGGCTATATTGTTCAAAGCTTATACCAAAATAAGAACTTAAAGTCTACTCTCAAAAATTTGAAAGATTAATTAACTTAATTTGAGAGTACCTAGACACACGCAATCTATACATTAATCAGATGCCAGCAGGATTTAATAAACAGTCTTCCGATGTGGAATCAATCGTCGGTATTCAATTTGGTATCTTTTCTCCAGAAGAAATTGAGAGAAGGTCTGTGGTTGAAGTCACAATGAAAGAAACTTATAATGGAAATGAGCCCTATATCGGAGGATTATTTGATCCGCGAATGGGTGTATTAGAAAATGGTAAAGTATGTCGTTCATGTGGTCAAACCAATCATGGATGTCCTGGTCATTTTGGTCATTATAAGCTGACTAGACCTGTATACTATTACCAATTTCTTCCTATTATTCTAAATGTATTACGTTGTGTTTGTATTCGCTGCTCAAAAATCCTTTTAAACAAGGATTATCATTATGATATTGCGAATCGTAAAGGAGAGGCAAGATGGAGAGAAACTGTTAAAATCTGTTCAAGTATTGGTCGTTGTGGTCAAGAAACGGAAGATGGATGCGGTGCCCCACAGCCTGAAAATTATATTAAGGATGGTATTGCGCGTATTATTGCAAAAATGCCTTCTGGAAATCAGCCATTAGAAGTTGAGTATGTTCTTCGTTTATTCAGACGTATTTCTGATGAAGATGTTGATTTTATGGGATTAAGTCGCCACTGGTGCAGACCTGATTGGATGGTTTGTACTGTTCTACCTATTCCTCCTCCTCAAGTACGCCCTTCTGTTGTTCAAGATAACAATCAGAGGTCAGAAGATGATTTGACGCACAAACTCGCTGATATCATTAAAACCGATAAGATTCTTGCAGAAAAGATTGAGAAAAATTCTTCCAAGCATAATATTGATGAGCTTGCGAGCGTACTTCAATATCATGTAGCCACACTAGTTGACAATGAAATTCCTGGTGTTGCTCCTTCTGCACAGCGTTCTGGTCGTCCTCTTAAATCAATTCAACAGCGTCTTGGTTCAAAGGAAGGTCGTATCAGATACAATATTCAAGGTAAACGTGTAGAGTTTTCAGCTCGTTCTGTTATTACTCCTGACCCTAATATCTCTATTGCAGAGCTAGGTGTTCCCTTGAAAATTGCTATGAATCTTACAGTTCCTGACCGTGTAACTGCATATAATCGTGACCAGCTGTATAAGTTTGTCCAAAATGGCGCAGATACCTACCCTGGCGCTAAAACTCTTGTTCGTGCAGATGGTCGTATGATTAGCTTGAAACACATTAATACACGAGAAATTGTTCTATACGCAGGTGATACTGTTCATAGACATTTGATGGATGGCGACACGATTCTTTTCAATCGTCAGCCTACTCTTCACAGAATGTCTATGATGGGTCACAAAGTACGCGTACTCCCTTATAACACTTTTCGCTTGAATGTAAGTGTTTGTTCAGCGTATAATGCTGATTTTGATGGTGATAAATCTTGTCGCCAACAGGTAGCTGCCTTTTAAGTTGTGAGAAAACTTGAAAGGGATAACAGTGTAATCTCACATATTACCAATTCGTGCAAATTAGTAATATATATAACTGCCTAGTAGTTATTACAGTAACTTAAATAAATCCTACAATAATTATATAATGATATTAAATACATCTGATGATGTAAACGGTCATATCTATATTATTACTAATAACTCTAATAATATGTCATATATTGGTCAAACAGTTAGTCATCGCAAAAATAAGAATAAATACCGTCCTTTTGGTTATGAAGGTCGCTTCAAAGATCATATCAGTGAAGCGATTTGTAATACTAAAAAGAAACAATGTAGTTATCTTAATAATGCTATAAGACTATATAGTAAAGATGCTTTTACAGTATCTTTGCTAGAAGAATGTTTTAAAGACCAAATGGACATACTAGAAAAAGAGTATATAGTTAAATATAATACACTATACCCCAACGGTTATAATTTAACCAAAGGTGGAAAAGGAGAAATGTTCATACGAACTTCTGAAACAGTTGATAAAACTACTCTACTGCCGTCATCTAAACGAGGCGGTTGCAAAGAAAGAACAACTGAAACAAGAAGTAAAATGTCAGAATCTCTAAAAGAAACCTTTGGTAAACAAGAAGTAAAAGAAGAATTGATGAAACGTACTCAACAACAACATCTTTTACAGAAAATTAACCGTTTTAAAGGTTCATGTATTGATATAGATAATTTAGACCAATATCTAAAAGAAAGAAAGTTCAACGGAAACAAGGGTATTCTTGTTAAAATTGGACATCTTGAAACAAACTTTGTAGGAAAACATGAAACATTAGAAGAAATACGTAGCAGAGCTATGGATTTCCTAAAAGCTGTAATAATTGCAACATAATCAAATTGACGGGAAACCCCTAAAGTCTTAACTACTAAACCTATTATGAAAATAATAGGTGGCTCTGGAGAAAAATCAGAGGTATAGTAAAAAAGTTAAGAATGAGCTGTTAAAAGCGAAATGGGCAATCCGCAGCCAAGCCTCTAAATCCGTTATGATAGGATATGAGGAAGGTTCAGAGACTAAATGGTCGTGGGTCATAAATGAAGGTTTAATCAACCAGATATGGCATAAGATATAGTCCATCCTCTTTGGAAACTTTGAGGGCATGGTGGTTTAAAACCCATCATGGAGATGAACGCACACGTGGCGCAATCCTACGAGGCTTCTACAGAGTTAGAAGAGATTGCAGCAGTACCTCACCAAATTATTACTCCCAGAGATGCCAAACCGATTATTGGTGTTGTTCAGGATACATTGGTGGGTTCTTACAGGATTACTCAACCTGGTAATGAGTTTAATTTGCGTGAATATATGAATCTTATGATGTGGAATAAGAGATTTGATGGACAAATTCCTCAAGCTCGTGCAGGAGATATAAATGCTCCTCGTTGGACAGGACACCAAGTTGTATCTGTTCTTCTTCCTCCTCTTAACCTTTCTATGCCTAACTCTTCATATGAAGACCAAGGTGGTGAAAATTCAGAAAATTATATTAAAATTGTAGAAGGTGATATTAAACAGGGTACTATTGATAAATCAATCTTCTCTAAACCCTCTAAAGGCATTATTCACACAACATACAATGATTATGGTGCAACAGATACAGTAAACATGATTGATTCTTTCCAGCATACAATTGAACAATATCTTATCCTAAATGGATTCTCTGTTGGTATTTCCGATTTGATTGCCGATAGTAAAACCAAGGAAGATATGGATGTTGTTATTAAAGACCGCAAAGATGATATTTCTAAGCTCTTGCATCAGATTCATCTAGACCTATTTGACAATAATACAGGTAAGAAGAATTATGAAGAGTTTGAAAGCCGTGTATTCGCATCACTCAACAAAGCTACCGAACAAGCTGGTAAGATTGGTCAATCATCTTTGAGTAACGATAATCGTATGATGGCAATGGTACGTGCTGGTTCCAAGGGAGGCACTATTAACATTGCTCAGATGATGGCCTGTGTAGGCCAGCAGAATATTGAAGGTAAGCGTATTCCTTATGGTTATACTGACCGCACTCTTCCTCATTACAAGAAGTATGATGATGGTGCAGAAGCTCGTGGCTTTGTAGAGTCGTCCTTCATTCGCGGTCTAACTCCTCAAGAATTCTTCTTCCATGCTATGTCAGGCAGAGAAGGTCTTATTGATACAGCTGTTAAGACTGCTGATACTGGATATATTCAGCGTAAGCTTGTAAAAGGTATGGAGGATTTGGTTGTACAACATGATGGAACTGTTAGAGATGCAAATATGAATGTAGTGCAGTTTCATTATGGTGAAGATGGTGTGAATGCGACAAAGATTGAGTCACAGACACTTGCATTGGGTAAACTATCAGAGACTGATATTAAGGACATTTATTCAATGGGAGGTGTTGATTTCTCATTAGTCTTTATGGAAGGAGTTGAGAGAGAGAATGATGAGATGGAGATTGATAGGTTTATCAAACAGGTACTGAATGATAGAAAGATGATAGTTGAAGGAGTATTTGGTTCAGGAAGACAAGGGGGTGTGTATTCTCCAGTTAATATTGAAAGATTAATGACAAATCTAACAGTTAAGTTTGGATTAACATCTACAACAAAGACAGACTTGACACCCCTAACAGTATTGGCTGGTATTCAGAAAGTTATTCAGAGAACACAAGAATATCATCGCATTTGGGCAGCTCTGTTGAGATATTATCTTGCACCTCATAGGATTATTGTAGAGAATAGATTTACACGAAATGCATTTGAAGCTCTTTGTGAAGTGTTGGTTGTTAAAAATTGGCAGAGTTGGGTACAACCTGGTGAACTAGTAGGAATCCTTGCCGCACAAAGCATTGGCGAGCCATCTACTCAAATGTCGGCCATCAAAACTACCGTAATTAATATTAAAAAATGTTCGGGAGAAAACTTTTACGGTACAATCGGAGAGTTTATTGATAACCTGATGGAAGAAAATAAATCTCGTGTTGTTTCTCTAGGCGGAGATAGTACGGTTTTGGATTTGGAGACATCAGAATATCAAATTGTAGGTGTAAGTGAAGATGAGAAGGTATCATGGAAGGGTATCTCACAAGTAAGTAGACATCCTGCTAACGGTGGACTTGTAAAAGTAACTACTCAATCAGGGCGTACTACAACAGCTACTCTTTCACATTCATTCTTGCGCCGCGACCGTACTGGAATTGTACCAGTGTTGGGTTCTGATTTGAAGGAAGGAATGCGTATTCCTATTGCTCGTTCTATTCCTGAAGTACCTAATGCACTTAAATCAATTACATATGGAACTGAAACATATACTCTTGATAAAGAGTTTGGATGGATGTGTGGTATCTATCTTGCAGATGGATGTCTTAATGGTAATACTGTGCATATTAGTAAAGTTGCTACTATTGTAGAAACTAAACTCAAAGCTATTGGTGATAAATATGGATGGAAGTTCTCAACACGTGAATATAAAGGTGAATATGGGCCTAGTAAGGATAACATTCTTCATTCAGCAAATCTGAAGAATTTCATAAATGATACATTTAAAACAGGTTCTTATGAGAAACGTGTAGGGGGACTTGTGTTTAATTCTAATAAGGAGTTTATTGCAGGAGTAATTGGAGGATACTTTGATGGAGATGGAAATGTCAATCCTACAAGACAGATGATTCGTGCAAGTTCCCGTAATAAGGAGCTTATTGAAGATGTTGCTCGTCTCTTTGGATTTATGGGTATATTCTTAACATTTGGTGAAGAGACTTCGGTTAATATTCCAGATAAGACACAGTATACTATGACTCTCACAAAGAAGTATGCTCAAATCTACAAAGACCTAATTGGATTTAGTATGGAGGAGAAGGCAAAAGCGCTTGATGAGATTATTGAATATGAGAATCGTGATGAAAAACATGATGTGAAGCAGAATATTGATATGATTCCAGAGCTAGGAGATGTAGTTGCAGATGTAGGCAAGGCACTTAATTTACCTGGTCAGTCTCGTAATTATGGTCGTTGGAGAAAGAAGGAAGCAATTGGACGCGAGACTCTTGATAAGTATTATACTATCTTTATGGCAGAATTTATGAATCAAGGTTCTGATGATGAAGAAGTAAGAAACAATCTTGCAATTATTAAGTCAGCATTGGATGCTGATGTAGTATGGGATAAGATTATGAAGTTGGATTATCTTGATGATCCTAAAGAATATGTATATGACTTTACAGTTCCAGGAAACGATAGTTTCATGGTAGATTGTAATGTATTAGTACATAACACCCTCAACACTTTCCATTTAGCAGGCGTAGCATCAAAGTCTAATGTGACAAGAGGTGTACCTCGTCTAAAAGAGCTTCTAACAGTAACACATAATCCTAAGGCGACTTCGTTGACTGTGTATTTGAAGCCAGAGTTCCGTGAGTTGAAGGAGAAGGCTCGCGAGGTAGCGCAGGATTTGGAGCTAACATTGCTTCGTGATATTACGATGAAGGCTGCTATTTATTATGACCCCAAAGATGATACAACAATTTTGAAGGAGGATAAGGATGTGATTGATTTCTATAAGTTGTTTGAGCAGACTGCAAGTGCAGGAGAGGAAGAGAAAAATGATTGGAGTAAATGGATGATGCGTATTGAGCTTGACCGCGAGAAGATGTTTAATAAGAATATTACAACAAATGATATTGCATTTGTACTGCGTGATAGTTTCAGTGGAATTGATTTGGTCTACTCTGATTATAATAGTAAGAAATTGATGATGCGTATTCGTGTCCCTAAAGGCAATGAACTTGACGATTTGCAAGGATTTAAGAAGTTTCAGAATAAGATTCTAAATGGTATTGTAATTCGCGGTATTACTGGAATTAAATCCGCAACATTCAGGGAGGATAATGAGAAAGTAGTAAATGTAGATGGTGAGTATAAATCAGTTAAGCAGTATATTATTGATACTGATGGAAGTAACTATTTGGAGGTTATGAATCATCCTGCAGTTGATGGAAATAGGTTATATAGTACAAACTTATTGGATGCATATGAGCAATTGGGTATTGAAGCTGCGCGAAATGTACTGTTATCGGAGATTACAACACTCTTTGAGGAAGTGGGGGTAAATTATAGACATTTAGGATTACTCTGTGATGTGATGACAAGACCAGGTAGGATGATGTCAATTGACCGTTATGGTATTAATAAGAGTGATATTGGTCCGATTGCAAAAGCATCCTTTGAGGAGACTGAACGTATTCTATTGAAGGCATCGCAGTTTGGAGAGGTAGACCCTATTACAGGTGTATCTGCGAATATTATGGTAGGTCAGCCTATTCGTGGAGGTACAAACTTCTCAACAATCTTATTGGATGAGGATGCGTTGGTTAAGATGAGTGCAGGAGTTACACAAAATTGTACGATTGAAGAAGAAGGAAATGATATTGTGGAAGATGATGAGATTGTGGATGATATGACAGACCCGTGTGCTACATCAAGATTTAATGTGAACATTGCAATGCCTAAAGTACAAAATACGATTGTTGAAGATGATATGGAACTTGTAATTGTATAAATTATGTAAGTATAAAGGATAATTGCGAAATAAAAATATGTCTGTATTATTTAAACCTCCTTGGAAAAATATAAAATGGTATGTATTAAATAAGAATATAGAGATAGAAGATAAAGAAGTTGAAAATTTTTCATTTGATAAAACGATTGTTGAAAAGATATATACGTTAAAAGATAAAATATCAACATTTGACGAAGAACAATGGGAATACTCTAAAAAAATAACAAATACA
>Ga0209230_10000969_pt1 | contig 11421 bp, 12 predicted proteins | sample LakOntMetagenome_FD_187467 | JGI IMG/M metagenome (GOLD analysis project Ga0209230, IMG submission 187467) | Freshwater and sediment microbial communities from Lake Ontario - Sta 18 epilimnion Metagenome (SPAdes) (version 2) | ecosystem: Environmental > Aquatic > Freshwater > Lentic | place... | reverse complement strand
GGAACCGCTCTGGTTGAACAGGTGTAAGGGTAACCGAACACCTGTTCGAAAACTAGCACCCCCCACTGACATCACAAGCGGCGTGTCGCTCTTTTACGCCTCGTAGAGGCTCCAAGCACCCAGAATGGCCCCATGCTGATCCTGCTTCCACCCTCTGAGGGCAAGAATCAGACGCCACAAGGCCCTCAACCGGCGATGGCGGTCTACAGCGGGGTTTTATACAAGGCGCTGGATTATCCAACGCTCTCACCTGGCGCAAAGGCGCGCTGTGAAAAGTCGGTGGTGATCTTCTCGGCAAAATATGGAGCGCTCTCCCCCAGCGATCGCATCGAGTTTTATAAAGAAAAGATTAATTCGACAGCGATGCGTCCGATTGTCGAAAAGAAATTAGCTGGCTACAAGCAAAAACTGATTGTTGATTGCAGATCATCTACGTATCAAGCTGTGTGGAGTGCTCCCGCTGATGTAACGGTAGCAATTCGGGCTTCTACAGTTGTTGATGGCGAACGTAAGGTAATTACGCACATGTCTAAAAAGACGCGCGGAGAAGTGACTAGAGCTCTTCTTGTCAGTCGGTCAATTCCAAAAACTGTTGAAGATATCTACGCGATTATCTCGGAGAAATTTCCTTGCGCACTCACACCGCCACAAAATGGCGATCCGTGGGTACTTGAAGTGATCGCTGTTTAAATCTTATGTAGCTTGAGTTTAATACTGACCACTGTTCCAATAAACACTGTGGCGAAAAAGACCCAGCCTGAGATAGCAAAAGCTTGTGTTCCTGAAAGCAATACTCCAACAGTGCAACCAAGTGCAATCATGGAAGACCAACCTAAGAGCACTCCACCGATCAGTGCAGTGAAACCATTCTTGACTGTGATGGACTGCCACGAGAATCTATTTCCGGCAAGAGCTGCTGCAAGGGAAGCGAAGACTATTCCGATAATGAGCCATCCGTTGTTTGTAATCGTTGAACTAATTACAGCGATACAACCCTTCATGACATCAAGACCTTCAAGGGTTTCAGGTAGGTATCCTCGATCGCTTAATAAAGTGCGGGCGGTTGTACTTAATTGTCGCGTGACACCAAGAGGTTCAATTCTTAGGTAAGCCACAGTTCCAATCACTCCAACGAGAGCACCAGATAAAAGCGGCGGCCAACGCTTAATAATGAGGGCAGAGTAAAAGTTCGTTGCTGGTTGGTTAGAGACAGGTTCTGAGGTCGCGCGCCAACGTCGTGCTATGAGGGCCAGTACGAGTAAGACAGCCAACGTTATGAATAACGAGCCAGCGTAACCAAATGTGTGAGGCAGCCAAGTTTTAGGTGCTGATATCAGCGTCGAAAGATAGAGCTTGTTCCAGGTGGCAAATCCCAATCCGAATCCGATGAGAGAACCAAAGAGCGCTGGAAATGCACGTAATGAACCTTGGCCGATGCGATAGAGATGGCCACTGATACATGCACCAGAGAGTGTCATTCCTAAACCAAAAACTAATCCCGCCACAGCTAGAACCCAACTTACGGGACCAATATGTGCATTTGGGGGGAAGTATTCTGTAGATGTATCGGGTAAAAACTGACCGAAGAGAATTGCATATCCCACGCTACCCACTGCGATTGCACTGAGGATAGAGAGAATCGGCGTTGTGTTGCGATCTTCAATGGCATCACGAAAAATACAGAAGAAACAGAAACGTGCACGTTCAAAGATGATTCCAAGAGCTGTTCCGATCAAGAGTGAAAATGACGCTTGCGCACCGGTGCCTTCGCGACCAGAGAGAACATAAGCAACGCTGAGTAATACCGCAACGATTACTGCAGCTGCAGTAGTTCGAAAGGTATCGCCCCTGCTCCAAGAGAATGACTCAGCAGGAGTCCCAGATGTACTGGAACCCCCGATGATTTGAGAGTCTGTAGAAATTACGAGTTACCCCAGATCGTTCCTGAAGGATTCGAGATTGGAACACCGACAGTGTTTCCATACTCAGTCCAAGAGCCATCATAATTCTTGACGTTATAGCCAAGGATTTCGCTGAGTACAAACCAGGTTAGCGATGAACGCTCACCGATGCGGCAGTACGTGATGATTGGTTGCTTTCCATCAACGCCTTTATCAGCGTAGAGCTTCTTGAGCTCAGTTACGGTCTTAAAGGTTCCATCTGCATTAACATTTAAGCCCCAAGGGACGTTGATCGCACCTGGAATATGTCCGGCGCGAACTGCTAATTCTTGGAATCCGGCTGGAGCAAAGATCTTTCCGCTGTACTCATCTGCTGAACGAATATCAATCAGATCTGCCTTCATACGCTTCTTTGCAACAGGGATGATGTCCTGAAGCAGCGTTGCACGAAGCGTCTTATCTAAACGAGTGCTTGTGAAGTTGCCTTTTGTTTTAGTGGTTACTGCAGTTGTGAGAGCACGACCATCCTTCTCCCACTTGACTCGACCACCATCAAGAATACGAACATCCTTTGCGCCATAGAGATTAAATATCCAAGCACCCCATGCAGCAAACCAGTTGTTCTTATCTCCGTAGAGAACCACGGTGGTGTCCTGACTAATTCCAGCAGCTTGAGCAAACTTTTGGAAGTTTGCAGCAGAGACAACATCACGATTGACTGTGTCAACTAAATCTGTATGCCACGTGATTTTAACTGCATTTCTGATGTGACCACGTTCGTAGACACCTGGTTCAGTACTTACTTCAACCACAACAACCTTTGGGTCATCGAGATTCTTTTCAAGCCAATCTGGCTGAACAACTGAACGTGCCTGATTCTTTGGAGCAGCTTGCGCTGATGGAAGGGTAAGAAAAGACGAGAGGCCAATAGCCAGAGCTCCCGCTACTGCGGCAGATTTTTTGCTGAGTTTATTCATGGTAATCCTTAAGTTAGAAGTTGATTTTTATCTGTTGAAAAAAAGAAAGGCAAATAGATTGGGTTGTCGAGGCTTTAACGACAGATACAAGTGCTAACGCGGCAGTAATCAATCACGCGTCTCTTTGTAAACATAATGCGTACTGTAGATATGAGAGTTGGATAAATCAATTTCTACTCACAAAAAATTGAGTGATCTGCAATAAGAAACTCTGCAAATAATTCGCACTTAGTATTTGTGAGCAAAAGTTTCCGCAGGGTGTGATTGGCACACTGCACGCCATATATCTGCAGCCTCAATACCTGCTGCTAAAGCCTCGTCAACTGTTTTGCTGCCTAACTCTGAAATTGCAATGTCTTTGCAGAAGGAAAGAGCCCACTCTGAGCCGAAGGAGAGTTCAATACGATTGCGCAAATCTGAAATTCTCATCAGATGCAATTACTTTGCAGTTGCATGGACTAGAAGAGAGTGCTTTCAACGAGCAGTGCTGCTTGTTCGCGAGATTGCTCCGGGGTAAGGGGTTGAACCGCCTGCCCCAATAGCCATCGCATGGCAAGGCCTGTGGCGCTCTGAGATTGAGTGAGAGCGTAAATTGCGCGTGCGAGCTCTAAATAGAGGGGGTGTTCGCTGTGGATGAGCAGTTGCGCAATCAGTGCCGGATCGTGCTGGCGAAGACTTGCTAACGCCGCATCGGAAGAAATTGCAATAGAAAGTGACTCGAGTGCATCTGCAGGTGTTCCAGCCAACTTAGATATCTGGATGATGCGTGCGACTTCAGATGCCAAGAGGGCTTCAATAACTGAGTGCTTGTCGCGATAGTGATTGTATAAAGTTGCGCGAGCTACCTCAGATGCTGATGAGATATCAATCATTGAGATTTTCGTCAGACCAGATTGCGCAATTAAAGCTTTCGTTGCTTGAAGAATTGCATCTTCAGTACGGCGATGAGAAGCGCCTTGCGTGGCGTACTTAGGCTGCGTCGACAACGGAGAGCTTTGCAATCTCGCCAGATGCGATCTGAACTGTGACATCACTCAAAAGAGCTGATAGTTGAAGACCAAGTGCCTCACAAATTGCGTTGAGTAATTCAGATGATGCTTCTTTCTGTCCGCGTTCAACTTCAGATAGGTAACCCAGAGAGACGCGTGCTTCACGTGCAACATCACGTAGCGTTCGGGATTGTTCTGTTCGGGCAGCGCGAAGTGAAGAACCAACTGCTTCACGTAGTAATACCATCGCTGCCCCTCCTAATCTGTAGTCGCTTGGCGCGTTCGTTCTCTAAGGATACGCGTAAATGTGCCGATTGCAGTGGCAACTGTGGCGTTTCGCACGCTTTCACGTCCACCCGCCAGGGAAAGTTCCAGACTTTGGGTAACCGGCCCGTCAATAGCAACCCACACTGTCCCAGATGGAACGCCATCAGATGGTCCTGGGCCCGCTACTCCTGTCGTTGCAATTGCCCACGTTGCGCCAAATTTTGCGCGCACAGCACTTGCCATAGCTTGAGCTACCTCTTGGCTGTAAACAGTATGTTCTGCAATCAACGCTTCATCAACACCGAGGATTTCTGCCTTGACGTGATTTTGGTAGGCAACTATCGCCCCGAGAAATATTTGAGATGAACCTTCGACAGATGTAATTGCAGAGCTCAATCCACCCGCTGTAATTGATTCAGCGGTGACGAGTGACTCATTGCCTTCATAAAGGGTTCGGATGATCTCTTTGACCATTGAAGTAACTTCAGAGGTAAGTGACATATTCCCCCCCTTTCCGTTTAACTTACGGATTGACTTATGGTCTCTTCATTGCCAATCGTACATAGTTAAAGCCCGTCACGATAGTGAGAATTATTGCAATAGCGATAAATCCATCGCGGAACCAATACAGACTCTCAGGCATTGGGAGCATAAAGAATCCGACACCAAAACTCTGGAAGGTGCTCTTGATTTTTCCTCCACGGTTAGCTGGAATCACTCCACGCTTGATGACTGCTAAACGAAATAGGGTAATTCCAATTTCGCGTGCCAAAATGAGAATTGTGATCCACCATGGAAATCTGCCGAGAATTGATAGCGAGATCATCGCTGAACCAATAAGCGCCTTATCTGCCACTGGATCAAGAAACTTTCCGAGTTCGCTCACTTGGTTAGTTGCGCGCGCTAAGTGACCATCAAGTAGATCAGAAATGCCCAGCACAAAGTAGATGCACCATGCAATTATCTGCCAGGTTGAGTCGTCGCCACCATTTTTAAAGATCGCATAAACGCCAAATGGGATAAGGACTATTCGCGCGATGGTGATTGCATTTGGTGAAAAATACTTTTTCATAGGGGTTGTGCAATCAAATCTGCGCCAAGTGACTGGGTAATAACTCCATCGACATAGTCGCCAACTTTAAATGATGTTCCAACAAATGAGGTTGTTCCATCGACTTCAGGGCCTTGATGGGCGGCGCGGCCCTCTTGGTTCTCCTCGTCCTCTATTAATACCCTCACATGCTCCCCTATGCGAGTAGCAGCGCGCAGAGTCACCATTTCATCGGCTAAAGAAGATAGGGATTGGACGCGCTCTGCGATGATCTCGCTATCGACCTTATCAGATAAGTCGAGCGCTTCGGTTTTATCTTCATCTGAGTATCCGAAAATTCCGATTGCATCGAGCTGCGCTTGGGTGATGAAATCTGCCAAGAGATTGAAATCTTCTTCTGTTTCACCAGGGAATCCGACGATGAAGTTTGATCTAATTCCAGCTTCTGGCGAGAGTGCTCGGATCTGAGTGATCAGATGCAGGAATTTTTCGCTATCGCCAAAGCGTCTCATTCGTCTCAAGAGAGTTGGGCTTACATGTTGGAATGAGAGATCGAAGTAAGGCGCAACTTTATCGGTTGAGATCATCGCTTGAAGAAGTGATGGACGCATCTCGGCAGGCTGCAAGTACGAGAGACGAACGCGTTCGACTCGTGGAATTTCGCCGAACTCGTGAAGGATTTTCTCCATAAGCATCAAGTCGCCAAGATCTTTTCCGTACGAGGTTGTGTTTTCGCTGACCAGAAACAGTTCACTCACACCGTTCTGAGCAAGCCATTCAGCTTCCTTTAAAACTTCGGTTGGTCTGCGAGATACAAACGATCCTCTGAAGTACGGAATCGCACAGAATGAACATCGGCGATCACACCCGGATGCAATTTTCAATGGTGCCCAAGGGGCATCTCCTAATCGTTTGCGGAAGAGTGAACCTCCAGCACCTAGGGATGACTCATAACTTTCATCTCGTGCTTTTGCGCGTTCCACCGGAGCAATTGGCAGAAGTGAGCGTCGATCTCTTGGGGTATGTGAGACGTGACTCTGGCCAGAAATGATGGACTGTAAGCGTGCTGAAATATCTTGATAATCATCAAATCCCAGAATTGCATCCGCTTCTGGAAGCGCTTCGGCCAACTCTTTTCCATAACGCTCTGCCATGCATCCAACGGCAACAACTGCGCGTGTGACCCCGTGGCCCTTGAGAGAGTTAGCTTCTAGCAGGGCATCTACTTAGTCTTTCTTTGCCGATTCAATAAAGCCGCATGTATTTACAACTGCAACTTCGGCATCTTCAACATCTGAAACTAGCGTCCATCCATCAGCTTCAAGACGACCAGCGAGCTCTTCGGAGTCGACATCATTTCGGGCACAGCCCATTGTCACTATTGCTACTGTCCGACTCATTTGTCAGATAGTACAGTGTGCGACCTTACTTGGCTCTGAAAGTCTTACGTATTTCCTGATTTCGCTCGCCTAACGGAGCTAATTCTTCGCCATTAAGAGTTAAATCGAGATCACCTGCATTGCCTAAGTAGATCGATATCGAGTTCTCACCCACAAATGATTTAGATTCGCCTTGAAAGAGCGGACCTTTGTAAACACTTACTCCCCCGATGACAACATCAATGTTTGAGTTTCCTCGAGTTGCAGTGATCACCAAATTGAGTAATTCTCCCGCTGGGATAACAACCTCTGTCGATGCAGATGGTGACGCTGTTGGCAGCACTTCGGCGGTAGGTGACGGTGAAGGCTCAACTTCGGTGACTATCGATGTTGTTGCAGGCTCTGATTCAATTGCACTGAGAGCGAACTGAGCGACACCGATGAGAACGATAATAGAGAGTGAAGCGCCAACGAGAACTTTCCATGACAACTTTCGATTTTCGCTACGAATGGCAGCTGCATTATTATCGACAAGTTGAGAATGAATTGAGCGAGAATCGACCGCGTGTTCTGCGTCGTACATTGTTAGTAACTCTTGAGGATTACATTTAATTATTTGAGCAATGTTGCGAATGTGTCCTCGGGCATATGTATCACCGCCGCAAGGAAGAAAATCATTTGACTCCATGGCCTTAATGAGTCCAGGGCGAAGATTTACAAGGTGTGCGAGTTCGTCAACGCTAAAGCCCGCGTCTTCGCGCGCTTTTCGTAAGAACTCACCAAGTGCCATGTGCCCAACAATCTGATTTGGTGGGGTGATAACTCATCCCTCAGTCAAATTGTAGGGTGATTATGACCATTCAACCTAGCCCGCTTAGGGTGAACTTTTCCTTAACAGGGTGAGATCAATAATCGCGGAGTGTAGCTAAAACCGATTCCAGTTCATCAGCCTTGACCATGACAACGCGTGCCTTCGATCCTTCAGATGGACCAACGATTCCGCGTGACTCCATTAAATCCATCAGGCGCCCAGCCTTTGCAAAACCAACGCGCAATTTACGTTGCAACATAGATGTTGAACCAAATTGTGTGCCGACAACTAGCTCAACTGCCTGGCAGAGCAGATCAAGATCATCGCCAATTTCTTTATCAATCTGCTTGGTCGAGGCAGGAGGTGCCGTTACATCTTCACGATATCGAGGTGATAGTTGTTTCTTTACATGGCCAACGATCGCTTCAATTTCTCGCTCTGAAATATAAGCACCCTGAATACGTATTGCGCGAGATGTTCCCATTGGAATGAAAAGGCCATCGCCTTGCCCTACAAGCTTTTCAGCGCCTGGGCTATCGAGAATAACTCGACTATCAGCAAGGGAAGATGTTGCAAACGAGAGACGAGATGGAACGTTCGCCTTAATAAGTCCAGTCACAACATCAACGCTAGGGCGCTGCGTTGCAAGAACTAGGTGGATACCAGCAGAGCGTGCCAACTGTGTAATGCGAACTACAGATTCTTCAACTTCACGTGCTGCAACCATCATGAGGTCTGCTAACTCATCAATAATCACAAGCAGATAAGGATAAGGCTCGACTATGCGATCGCTGCCCTCGGGAGGTTTTACCTTTCCTGCGCGAACCGCCTTATTGAAATCATCAATGTGTCTAAATCCAAAGGTTGCCAGATCCTCGTAGCGAAGATCCATCTCACGCACAACCCATGTAAGAGCATCGGCAGCTTTCTTTGGGTTGGTAATAATTGGCGTAATCAGATGTGGAATTCCTTCGTAAGCGGTGAGCTCGACTCGCTTAGGATCAATAAGTACAAGGCGAACTTCATCCGGTGTAGCTCGCATCAGAATCGATGAAATCATCGCATTGATCATTGATGATTTTCCAGCACCGGTTGCACCAGCCACAAGTAAATGAGGCATCTTCGCTAGGTTTGCACAGACAAAATTACCTTCGACATCTTTTCCAAGGGCTACCAACATCGGGTGGTGGTCTTGACCGGCAACTGATGAGCGCATCACATCACCTAAAGCGACAATTTCACGGTCAGCATTTGGAATTTCAATTCCAACGGCAGACTTTCCAGGAATTGGAGAGAGAATTCGGACATCGCTGCTCGCCACTGCATAAGAGATGTTCTTAGCAAGTGCTGTAATGCGCTCAACCTTTACAGCATTTCCCAACTCAACTTCATAACGAGTAACGGTTGGGCCGCGCATAAATCCTGTCACTTCGGCATCAATTTCAAATTGCTTAAAGACTTCGGTGAGTGCAGCTACTACCGTCTCGTTGGCCTTGCTCTTACTCTTTGCTGCAGGCCCTGTCCGCAAGAGATCTTGCGGCGGTAGCTCGTAGGTGGAATCTCCGGTCAAAAGAAGTTGCTCAATACGTTTGGCCACTCCCCCACTAGTGGTTGTGCTCGTGAGAGGGATCACTGGCCGTGGAGTCTCAACCGTGAACTCCTGATCAAATTCATCTTCATCAATTGGTTCATCTTCTTCTGGATCTGGATTCCAACCAACAACAGGTGAATCAAAAGGTGGCGTATCGGTGATTTCAAATTCTTCTTCTGTGCGCTCTGGTCTCTTAGCCCACATCCATGAGAAGAGTGCCGAAATTTTTGCGAGCACCGCAGAAAATGGCGTCGCAGTTGTAATCAATAATCCAAAGATAAAGAGCAATACAAGGAAAGGTTGCGCAAGAACTTCAGTCATGAGTCTTTCAAGCGGAAGTGATACACCGTATCCAAGTAGGCCTCCACCATTGCGCATATCTGTTGCGCCATCTACTGGTGCAGCAAATCCAGATACGAAATGGATGAAACCTGTACTTGAAATCAGAAGGAGAAGAACTCCGATCACAATGCGACCTAAAGATTTACTATCTTCTGGTTTCCTAAAGATGCGAAATGCGAAGTATCCAAGAATTATGGGAGCAAAGAAACCAATTTTTCCAAAAGCACCATAGAAAATCGCGTAGAGAAAATCGCTCAAGATGCTCTCGGACTTAAACCATGTTCCAACGAGAGAGGCAATTGCAAGAAGTAGGACAATTAGCCCTGCCCCATCACGACGATGAGCGGGATCAAGATCTTTAGCTCCGCGGGCTAAGAAGCGAACTGAGGAGCCGAGGGCTTTAGCTAGAGATGACCATGTGGCACTGACGGCACGGCCTAGGACTTCAAGGAAGGATGAACCTTGCTTTGTGCGAGTCTTTTTCTTGGCCACACCTTTTATATTATCAGTTAGACCTCTACAACTACGGGAACAATCATCGGACGGCGCCGATGTTTTTGTCCGACCCAATTACCAATGGTTCGCCTAACTACCTGCTGCAATTGGTGGGTTCCATCAATTCCATCAGCAACAGCGCGAGCTAAGGCTTTTTCAATCTCTTTCTTGACTTCATCAAAGAGCGCTTCGTCTTCATTAAAGCCTCGCGCATGAATATCTGGACCTGAGATGATCTTTCCGCTCTGTGCCTCAACAACAACAAAGACAGAGATAAATCCTTCTTCACCAAGGATTCGACGATCTTTGAGGGATGATTCAGTGATATCGCCAATGCTCTGTCCATCTACATAAACAAACCCACAAGGCACTGATCCAACAACTTCAGCAACATGATCAATCAGATCGACGACAATTCCATTTTCGATGATGAAGGCATTCTCGCGTGGGACACCAGATTCGATAGCCAGCTGAGCATTTGCTTTGAGATGTCTCCACTCACCATGGACTGGCAGTGCGTACTTGGGTTTAACAATGTTGTAGCAATAGAGAAGTTCTCCGGCAGCAGCATGGCCAGATACGTGGACCATGGCATTAGCTTTATGAACTACTTTTGCGCCAAAACGTGTGAGCTCATTAATGACTCGAAAAACAGAGTTCTCATTGCCCGGAATAAGTGACGAGGCAAGAATCACCGTGTCGCCATCACCTACGCGAATTTGATGATCGCCATTGGCCATACGTGAAAGAGCTGCCATTGGTTCACCTTGTGAGCCTGTACAAATCAAGACAACGTTATCTCCGTACGTTTCAAGGTCTTTAGAATCTAAAACCATATTTGGAGGAACGGTGAGATAGCCCATCTCTTGTGCAATCTTCATATTTCGCACCATTGATCGACCGATGAAGACAACTTTTCGACCATGTTCTGCCGCTACATCAATGACTTGTTGTACGCGGTGCACGTGCGACGAAAACGATGCAACGATTACTCGGCGTTTAGTTGAAGCAATTACGCGATTGAGGGCAGGCATAATCTCTCGCTCAGATGGGGTAAAGCCAGGAACATCGGCGTTTGTTGAATCAACGAGGAATATATCCACGCCTTCTTCTCCCATTCTGGCAAAAGTGCGAAGGTCTGTGAGGCGACCATCCAGCGGTAGCTGATCCATTTTAAAGTCGCCAGTGTGAAGAACGCGTCCCGCATCAGTGCGAATTGAGATTGCAAGAGCATCCGGTATCGAATGGTTGACAGCGACAAACTCGAGCTCAAACGGTCCAATATCTTCAGTCATACCTTCACGTACTTCACGAGTAAGGGCGGTGATTCGATGTTCTTTGAGCTTGGCTGTAATGAGCGCCAAGGTAAGCGGTGATCCGTATAGAGGAATATCTCCCTTCTCGCGAAGAAGATAAGGAACTGCGCCTATGTGGTCTTCATGGCCATGAGTAAGAACAATTGCAATCACATCATCAAGGCGATCTCGAATGTAAGAAAAATCGGGAAGGATTAAATCAATGCCCGGCTGGTTATCTTCAGGGAAGAGAACGCCACAATCGACAACGAGAAGTTTGCCCTTGCTTTCATAGACAGTCATATTGCGACCGATTTCAGCAA
>Ga0209230_10000966_pt1 | contig 11426 bp, 11 predicted proteins | sample LakOntMetagenome_FD_187467 | JGI IMG/M metagenome (GOLD analysis project Ga0209230, IMG submission 187467) | Freshwater and sediment microbial communities from Lake Ontario - Sta 18 epilimnion Metagenome (SPAdes) (version 2) | ecosystem: Environmental > Aquatic > Freshwater > Lentic | place... | reverse complement strand
TATATTATTTGAGTTGTTTGAATAAATGATTACAGAATTATCTAAAACTGTAGATAACTGACCATCATCAAATATTCTATTTTGTTCAATATCTTTAAACAAAATTTCTGTCGTGTATTCAAATTCAAAAGTTGTTTGGTCTCCATTAAATGTTTGCCAAATTAAGTTAAGAGGTTTTGTTTGTTTTCTATGAATTAAAAGTTTTTCGTTATTATGTAATTCAAAAGGAATATTTTTTTCTTTAAACCATTTAATTGTTGAGGAACAATCATATGCGTGTAAATCTTCTATAATATATAAACCATTTTCTTTTAAGTGAGGGTATAAAGCCTCAAAACTTTTAATATGGTGAAAATGAGTGTGAAGTCCGTCATCAATGATTATGTCGTAATCACCCCCATATTCATTAATACATTGATTTAAATCTTCGTTTACACTTTGGTCTCCAATGAATATTCTAACATTTTCTTTTTCATAATCTTTACAATCTTGATTTATATCAAAACCAATAAAATCTAAATTTGAAAAAAATTCATTCCACATTTGTATTGACGCACCGGGAAATCTTGGGTCGGCAACACCTATTTCTAACATTTTAATTTTTTCATCTTTTATTGGATAAAATAATTTTTGATATGTTTCCGTATAAGAGTGGTGTTCAAAATGTTCGGTACCTTTGTCAGTCCCAAGGTTATTAGCAATTTCTGTTAATGTCATAATTTTATAATTTTTTAATTATTGAAGTAACACTTCTATTATATTCTGGTGTTTTAGTCCATATTCTGATATAATCAATGTTATTTTTTATGTATTCCTTTTCTTCTTCTAACATATGATTAGATACTAAATTTTTGGTATACTGAAATGATTGTAACATATCTAAAGTGGTTATTAAATCATCAGGAAATATAGTTCCAAAATTTTCTAGTCTTGATGTGTGTAAATCTTCTAAAATATAGATACCCCCTTTTTTTAATCGTTTAAATAATGTTCCGAAAGATACTTGTTGTTGTTTCATTGTATGTCCACCATCATCAATAATGATATCGAACTCAACATTAGTTTCATCTAAAAATCTATTTAGAGCATCTCTATCTTCTTGATTTACAACATAAGTTTTAATTCTATCTTCATCGTATTGAGTTTTATCTTCAATGTCAATACCGTAGATTATTCCATCTTTAAATTTATCCGATAAGTATTTTACACTACCTCCGTAGTAAACACCGATTTCTAAGATATTTTTACTATCACTCATAGAGTTGAAGTAGGGTTCATAAACGTCGATGAACCCGTGTGCGTATTTGTCTGTATTATATTGTTCCATATTATTTTTTTTATTTTTTTATTTTGGGTAATATTTTATATTATTAGACTTATTATATATACAATAGTAAGACATTTTATTTTCAATATTAGAAAATGATATTCGTTGATTAAAAACGATAGGATATGAAAAATATATTTTTAAAGTGTTGTTTACTAATTCATCTCTACCGACAACATCACAAATATCCATTCTCCAATGTTTTTTTTCACTTAAAAAACTATAGTAACTATCAATTTGTTCCCCATGAACAATTGATGTTTTATCTAAGTAATTAAAATGTTTAACCACAAATTCTGAGAATTTTAAAGAAGTTACGTAAGAGGTTGCTTGAACAAATTTATTTGGTTTAATAAATAACTCACTTATAAATTCCGATTCTCCAAGTAATGTTGCCCCTAAAAAAAGACAATCAAATTCTGAAGAATAAATATTCTCAATTAAAGGTGTTATGGGAAAGTCTTTATTAGTATGACAAATATCTAAAAAGAAATCGTCCTCAAATATTATAATTTTTTCCCACTTATTTTTAACTTGAAGTTTTAATATTTCCATATGACTATGGGTACATCCTCTTATAATCCAACCATTATCATTATCTTCCGTTATTTTGATAGCATCAAACCTCTCAACACCAACAATATTATTTTTATGTAATTCTGATATAGATTCTTCTAATCTATCTTTTCTTTCTTCAAGATTAATTAAAAAACCTTTATCGGCTATTTTAATACCATTCCAAGTAACCATATATTATAAATTACCTGTTATTTTTTCAGGATAATCTTTTTCCCGTTCACAAAATCCTATATCATAATACGATGGATTAATTTTAGTATTACAATATAAGTTCCATTTATATGTCATAGTGTAGTGATTATTAATTACCGTATTATAATTATCCGAAAAACCGTTTCTTTGTGTGATTACAGGCATTGACGGCGCGAAACATTTAAAATTGGGGTAAACATCTTCATCAAGATACACGTCTATTGGTTTTTTACTTTCAAGTTTAAATTTAAAAAACTCTTCACCAAATTTACGGTTTATAATGTAACAAGCTAACCCGTAAATACCACTATGATGATTATTATCTTTTGGTGGTAAATTTGATAAATCCAATAAATTATCCGAATAATTATTTATTGGTCTATATACTAATGGTCCCAAATTAAAATAATCCCACTCAAGGTTATTTAATTCTTTTAATGATTTTTCTAATTGATTTTTAGCGTAAGGCATAAAGAAACAATCATCTTCTAAAATCATAATGTGTTCATCATCTGTTTTTAAAAAATTCTCAACTACTTTTACGTGTGATAAAGCACATCCGTCAACCCCATCAATATTCTCCACGGCTTCAAAAATATCATAATCCCAACCAATATAATTCATTTCTCGGTCAAACTTTTTTAATCTATCCGGTCTTCTTTTAAGATTTATAACAATTTTTCTAATTTTATTAATGTCCATACATTATAAATTCCCCGTTATTCTTTCACACCAACCTTTTGACTTACTAAACGGCCAAACAACCCAATATTTTGGTTTATGTGTTGTTTGAAATTCTCTCCACACTTTACAATACCCATCCGGGTCTCTCAACATATTATTAATCTCGTTGATGTCAGCGTCTTTTCTAAAAAGTGTTTCATCTTTTTCATCGTGGAAAGCTACAACCCAAAATTCATAATCTTTTTCAGGAACTTGAGAAAAACCAACATCAATACAATGTTTAAAGATACTAGCGTAACTTGCCAACCATTCTTCCTCAGTTTCAAATATTTGAGGATTAGGCGCATAATTTTTATCTAAAGTATATTGTTGAACAGCTCTATTTGAGAATTTAAGTCCTGAATAAATTTCATAATCTTTTAAAGTTCTTTCAGTTCCAAACCCGTAAAAACTAAAGTCCATTGTAACGTCTTCGCCGTCCATACCAAATAGTTGACGATTCTTTTTATGTGATAATTCATTTTTCTTACCCCATTCTTTATCGTCATCCCATTGTTTGGTTCTACCTTTTCTAGTGTATTCGTGCCAAATAACGGTTTTGTGTGGATGAAATAAATCGTATCCGTGAGTAAATGCTCTAACCGCGATTGAGATTTCTTCTCCGTGGAAATAAAATTCAGGGTCGTGTTGAACCTCAACACTAAATTGTCCTAAGGTAAATGCCATATGGGCGGAGTAAAATCGTGATGTAACCGGTTCGGTTAAAGTTTCCCATCCCGGAATTGTTTCAGGTAAGAAGAAGACGGCACCTTCCGGTATAAATCTATCAAACGCCATTCTCCAAGGGTCTTTAACTCGACTTGCCGGGTCATTATCCGGGTCGAATGAAGAAACATATCCTGTCAATAAAGGTTTCTTAAACCCTTTCTTTTGAAGTTGTTTAACCATTTTGATTAAGGTGTCGTCCCAATCTTTTTCAAATCTCATATGAGAATCGATTTGTAAGGTATACTCTTCACCTTTGTATAGTTGTTGAACTTGGTTTCTCGCCCAACAAACCCCTTTGGATTCGGTATATAGAACATCAATAACTCTAAAACGTTTATCACCTTTAAATTCAGATAAATCATCAAACCCATCTTCAGGGTGGTATTGACGACAAATTCCGATTATTACATTTTTAGGTCTTTTAGCATTTTCCAACATTGATTTAATTGTTGGGATAAGTTGGGGGTCACGATAGGATGCTATCTGTACAAATATCTTCATATATTTCTTGTTTTATAAAAAATATAATGAATAGAATTAAAAGATAAATAATTTTATTTAATTATTGTGTTGTTATTTGTATTGATGTTATAGTTTTTAAATTGAGTTAGCACATACTGATAATAGAGAACCGCTTAGACCACCATCACCTGAAATTGTTACGGATGTAAAATTAACGTTATTTGTTATGACAAATTTACCACCACCACCAAAAGCACCAGCGCCAGCACCAGAAAATATTTGATTACCAACTATAGTTGAAAAACAACTTATACTTGATGTTATTGTTGGAATACCTGTCCCTGTGTTTGTTGTAAATATGAAATTTTCATTACCGGGAACACCCGCACCTGTAATGAAAACAATTAAATTATTGATTGGAACACTAAAGTTCATTGTATAAGTAAATACACCTCCTTGACCTAACCATTTAGAATTATTTGGTGTTGTTACACTACCACAACTTGTATAAGAACCCAATGTGTATGTTGATACACTACCCGTACTACTATCTGTTATTGTTATACCGTTTATTGTTGCTGGTGGAACTACACTACCTGAACAGATAAGGGTTGTTGATGTTGGTGTTTGAGTCATTGTTGGAGTTTGAGTCATTGTTGGAGTTGGAACGATTGGGTCACAAGTTTGAATTTTAACACATTGCTCACAAAAAATGTATGTTGTCCCATAATCCCAAAAATCAGTCACCCAAGTTTTCTCTTTAGATAAATTAATTATTTCTAAACATTCACCATATGAATTGACAACCGCAGTCCCCGGTAAAAAGTTAGACGGTAACATTATAAATTTTGTGATTTTTTTAGAACAACAAGATTGAACTTGGAATAATTCAAACTTAACAGGTGTTGTTGGGGTAGGTGTATATGTCGGTGTTGGTGTAGGAGTATAAGTTGAGGTTACCGATGGTGTTATTGACGGTGTCAATGTTGGTGTTGGTGTCAATGTTGGACACGGATATATAAAATTGGCTTTCTGACAATGGTAGATACTCGGTTGAGAACCCATTGCAATAAATGAATAGATGTTTGTTGTTGATGAACTAATTACCGATGTTGCACATCCAACAAAACCACTACTTTCAATATAATATGCTCCTGACAGAGGACTAAACGATATTGGTATGTCTGATAAGGTAAATTGATTTGACGGATTACAACTATCCTCAAAATAACCAACTATTGGAGGTAATGTTGGAGTAGGTGTTGGTGTTGTAGTTGGGGTAGATGTTGGTCCGGGACAAACATCTCCAACACAAATATTAGACGAAACCTCAATTATTAATCCACTATCACCATACGGAAATTGACCACAAACATATAATGTTGTTGCTGAGTAAATCTCACCATTAAATAATGTTCCATCACATTGGGTATATCCAAAATTTAATGTAACTCCTGAAGGATTCTCAATTGAAATACAATTACAAACGGAATTTGTTGGGGTTGGTGTTGGTGTTGTTGTTGGTGTTTGACTAGGGATAGGTTCACCACAAAAATGATACTGAATTTCTTCACAACCTATATTGTCTGTGACTAACACTAAGACTTCTTGAGAACCTGATAGTTCTGTTGGTATATTAATTGTTAGTGGAACTGTTGTAACACCTGTTGCTCCTGTATAACAATAGGTATTTGTGATATCACAAATTGTAATATCATATGGTGAATGTCCCGATAAACTTGTTATTTGTATTACTTGCATCTAATTTATATCATTACTTAATAAGTATTTAAAAACTTATTATAATCACTAATCCGTTACCACCTTTTCCTCCGGTTCCACCCACTTGTGAGGTTGTAATAGTTGCCGAACCGCCGCCACCACCGCCTGAACCAATACCACCATCACCACCTTTACCTCCACTTGAACCTGATAGAGCTCCACCACCGGCACCACCTAATGAGTAGAATGGTTTCCATGATGTTATTCCATCACCTCCAGGTCCGGCAGTAATACCATTAAATCCTGATTTTATTTCAGGACTTATACTTGTTGCGGCTACACCAGCACCAAATGGTGCACCCGCTGAAGTTATCTGTGATGTTAATGGAGTGACATCTGAAACAAGCGATATATTTGGACTGGCTTGTCCTGCGGTTGATGAGAAAACTGATAGTGTTAAAAAAGTCGCTGTGGTTGGTGTTATTACGGTTTCTCCGGCTGCCGAAGCACCAACATTAGTACTAATACCTCCCGCCGCGGGGGTAGTACCCGAACCCATTACCATATTTTGTGCAACTATTACAGGTTGTAATCCTACCCAACTTCTTGTTCCTGCAGAACCGGTACTACCATTAGAGTTTCCCACTGTCGCACCGGCACCTCCTGCACCACCTAAACCTACTTGAACATATAGTCTATCCGGAAGTATTTGTGCGTTATACAAAGCTCTTGTGACTGCTCCGGAACCACCTCCAACACCTCCAGCAGTATCAAATGTGTAGGTGCTACCACCACCACCTCCACCAGCACCACCAATACACATTATCCAAACATAATTGCATTTTCTTGGTTTTTGCCAAGTTTGCCAAGCACTTCCATTAGCGTTAAATATTTGTACGTCTTGCCAACTATTTGGTATGTTTAATAAATCTATCATAAATTATAAACTTGTTGTTATTATTACAAAACCATCACCACCTCTACCACCGTTTCCGGCATTTACACCTGTGTTAAAAGATGCTCCTCCTCCTCCACCTGCGGCGCCTGGTGCTCCATTTCCTCCGTTTCCCCCGTTTCCTGTTACAGCTCCACCTCCACCTCTACCTCCATATAACATTAATATTGGTTTATAGTAAATTGGTCCATCTTGTCCATTAGTATTAACGGCTGCTCCTGTAAATCCTGGAAATACTCCTGTTGCTGTTACAGCACCTCCTGTTCCATTACCTCCTCCTCCTCCTGAGTTAGTTACAAAGTTTGAAGGTGTAGTTGCTCCGGCACCACCTGTACCTGCAGAATTTGAAATAACTCCTGCTTGAAAAGTAAAAGTTCCTAAATTAGCAAAAATACTATTTGCAATTAAAGATATAGTTTCTGCTGCTCCGGTTCCGCCTGCTGCTGTTGTTCCTGCAGCACCTCCTGTTGCAGGAGTTGTACCTGAACGTAAAACTACATTTGATACTGAACCTGTACTAGGTATTAAAGTTACAAAACTATTTTGTCCTGGAGAACCTGCTGTTGCAGGTGCTCCACCTAATCCACCTATTCCTCCTATACCGGGAAGTATATAAAGTATATCAGGAAGTAGATTTGCGTTAATGGTTAATCTTGCTGTGGCTCCTGAACCACCTCCTCCACCTCCACCTCTTGGTGTTGAAGCGGATTGAAATCCTCCTCCTCCTCCAGCACCTGAACCTTGACAAATAATATTGACAAGTTTAGCACCTCTTGGTTTTATCCAAGTCTGCCAAGTTCCTCCATTAAAGAAACCCTGTACATTTGAGTTTTGATTTTGAAAATATGATAAATCTAACATTATGTTATAACTGTAATTATTATTAATCCATCACCACCTTGACCTCCTTTTAAGGAGCCTCCACCTGCACCTCCACCTCCACATCCATACCATCCATCTCCACCAGCTCCCCCAATTCCTGCGGTTGCACCTGCTCCACCAGCACCTCCTGTTCCACAGAATGGTTGCAAAGTCCCATATCCATTAGCTCCGTTTTGACCGTTAGTGATTCCACCACTTACTGGTGTTGTTAGTATTGCTGATGCTGAAGTTATAGTACCACCTGTTCCGAATAATGAGACACTTCTTCCACCTCCGCCACCACCGCCTGTGACTAAAGTTGTTCCTAGTGCTGCTTGACCTGAACCGTTTCCTGTTCCACTACTTCCACCACTTCCAGCAACTCCTGCAATCGCAGTAAACAGTCCTAAATTACCAAATGCTGATAGTGCAACTACTGAAATTGTTGGTGCTGTCCCTGCTGCTGTATTGGTATTACCACCACCAGCTACTGTTGTAGATGATTTACATATAAGAGTTTGTTCAGATGTAGAAGGTTGTAATCCTATATAACTAATACCTCCTGTGCCACCAGCAATGGCCACCCCCGATGGCCCTAAACCACCTTTTCCTACCAAAATATATAAATTATCGGGTAATAAAAAAGCAGGTATTAATCCTCTAACTATACCACCTGAAGCACCACCACCGCCACCATTACTATTTCCTGAATCAAATACAGAAGAGCCGCCTCCTCCTCCCCCTAAACAGAATATCTCTATAAATTTAGCACCACGAGGTTTATTCCACGTCTGCCAGTTACCTGTAGCATAGAATGTAAAGGTTTGTTGTTGTTGAGATGGTATGTTAAAAACGTCTATCATTAGTTAGCCCAAGTTGGTTTAGGTGGATTTGCATCCACAACATAACTTTCAACAGGAAAGTCGGGGTATATTAAAGTATTACCATCTAAGTCAGTTATTCTAACTAAATTTCCATTACTAATTTCTTGATACGCTTGAAAATCCCATCCAAGAGTAAATTGTATTAAGATATATTCCATTAGTATTTTCCTCCTATAACTGATACAAAATAACCCGCGGCAACTGTTGTTCCAAGTGTTACATTTAATTTATAACCGGGTGGTAATGCGAAGTTTAATGGGAGTTCATAAACCGCTAAAGCGGCCACCTCTGAAAGTGTGGTTGCGGCTAATGTAATCTCATCATATAAGATATTATTTGCGGGTGTTGAGTTTGCGGAACCGTTGTTAATAAAAACTCTTGCTACGGTAGCAATGTTTGTACCGGCTGACCTAAATCTTATTCTTTGAACAAAACCCCCATTTGTTGCGTCTGCGGTAAAACAAGTTAGAACAGTTCCTGTTCCATCTTTTGCTGTATTAGCTGTTGTAATTGCTGTTGCTCCCCATTCTATATCCCCTAAACTTGAAAAAATTGGTTGTGTATTTGCTGCCATTGTAATTTAATTTTAAAATATATTTTGATATCCTATGGATGTTGCCACGATTAAACCATAAGGTGAAATTGATGGACTTGTTATTGTTGTTGCTGAAATTGTATTGGCTGTTAATCCTCCTGTAAATATTGTTGCTCCGGAAACTGTACCTCCTGTGAATGCTGAACTTGTTGTTATACCTGTTACATTAAATGTTCCTCCGGTATTATTTGTAAATATAATTGTACTACCAGTATAAGTACCACCGGTAACTCTAATATCCGTTGGTAAATTAAAATAAGTTGTTGCAGACACAGATGTTGCTCCAAAAGAACCATTTACGTCTAAATTATAATTTAATGTATCAGAGGTGTTTTTGTTAACACCAACATTTCCGTTTCCGAATAATTGAAGTATTAAATCACCACCTGAACCACCACCATTTGACCTACTATTAATTGCCTTTCCATTCGTGGAACCTGTGAAATCTGTAAAATATAATATATTCCCCGATGAACCCGGACTGTAATTATCGGTTGTGATTATTAATGGGTTACTGTTACTTTTTAGTATTACTTGACCTGTAACAGTTCCACCTGATAAAGGTAAGAAAGGTGTTGCCGGCAAATTCTGATATGTTGTTGCAGAAATTGTATTTGCCGTTAAACCTCCTGTAAATATTGTTGCTCCGGTAACGGTTCCTCCAGTAAATGCCGAACTTGTGGTAATACCTGTTACATTAAAAGTACCACCTGTGTTGTTTCTGAATATAATGGTACTACCACTATACGTACCACCGGTAACAAAAACATCTGTAAATCCACTAACATTAACATTAGCGTTATCATTTCTTGTTAATGTTAAAGTTTGGTTATTATTATTAAATGTTCCCCCCGTAACATATATGTCGGTAAACCCGGTTAAAAACCCGGTAACGTTAAATGTTCCACCGGTGTTATTTGTGAATGTTGCTGTCCCTGTTGAAGAATTGTATGTTCCTCCGGTAATCGTTACATCTGATGATAATATTGATAAATTAACAGATAAATCAGGTAACCCATCATTTCGTTTAATAGTTAAATCATAACTTGTAGGGTTAAATGTGAATCCTGTTGTATAATAATCAGTGAAACCTGTAATTGTTACAGTACCCCCGGTTGAATTATTTAATGTTAATGTGTCGGTATTATTATTAAACGTTCCCCCCGTAATAGATGTTCCACCACCACTTCCTCCGGTAGATAAAACTCTCCAAGAGGCGGTCGTATCATTATAACCATCAATACCTGAGATTGTTGATGCCGTCCAAGCGTTTATAAACGCAATACCCGCAGCTGAGTTATTTCTAACCGTTGTTCCATAATCTGAGATAACTACAGTACTACCACCAATTCCCGTAGCACCTGTCGCATTATTCCATAGAGTGTCGTAATTATCAATTCTAAATTGATATAACTTATTGGTCTCATAAACATAAACCAACATACCCAATTTTCTTCTACCCGAAGAAATGTTGTCAGAATTTAATGTTAATACATCAGGTGAGAATGCCGACCCCGAACCTTTTACTAATTGAATTGGAATTGAATTACCCGAAAATTCTATAATCCCGGTTGTTGCTGGTGGTATTGTATATGTTAATCCGGATAAATTATAAACCTCCATATATCCCCCCGTTTGAAGGATACTGAAATTTGTACCAAATGTCGCACCATTTGGAACTGAAGGATTACCGAATGATATTATTGGTGAAACCGGTATTTTATCTAAAGAATTACTCATATTATGGTGCGATTGTATTACCTCTCATATAAATATTTTGAGTGTCTGTTATTTTGAATATTGTATTTGGATATGTTGTATAAACTCTATATGTTGTTCTTGGAATTGTTGTTCCGGTATATGTAAATGTGTATGAGTTTATTGTACTGTCAGTTCCAATATCTGTTAATAAATTAGGGTTATTACTTGTGTTAATATCAATTACTGTTTGTTTTTGGTTATTTGTTAATGAAACAGGAATCATCCAAGTATACCAACCAAAACCATTAACATAATTATTTGGTATTTCTGTCGTTAAGAAATTGTAGGCAACAATTGCGTTATTATAACTATCCTCACCACCTGATGTTTGTGGAACTGTTTGTTGTATTAGAGGTGGGAATAATCCGTTTGTCCATCCACTAAAATTAACATAAGTGTTCATATCAATATTAAACGCCGTTTGATTTTGTGTTGGTTGAGAATAATTTGTAAATCCAAAGAAGTTTCTTCCACTATCGTACATCCACTGACCTATATTTGTCGACCCAGAAACAGGTTCAATAAATAAGTAAGCAAAATGAGCCATTGTTGGTGTTGGTGTTGGTGTTTTTGTATTTGTTGGTGTTGGTGTGGTTGTGGTTGTAGTTGTTGGAGTTGGTGTTGGTGCGTTAGGGG
>Ga0209230_10000964_pt1 | contig 11432 bp, 12 predicted proteins | sample LakOntMetagenome_FD_187467 | JGI IMG/M metagenome (GOLD analysis project Ga0209230, IMG submission 187467) | Freshwater and sediment microbial communities from Lake Ontario - Sta 18 epilimnion Metagenome (SPAdes) (version 2) | ecosystem: Environmental > Aquatic > Freshwater > Lentic | place... | reverse complement strand
AAACAACCTAAATCACCCTCAAAATCAAGTCCTAAATCACCAGTAAAATCAAGTCCTAAATCACCAGTAAAATCAAGTCCTAAATCACCAGTAAAATCAAGTCCTAAATCACCAGTAAAATCAAGTCCTAAATCACCGTCAAAAACAACTGCTAAACCAACAAGAGAACAGCCAAAAAGAAAGAGCAAAGCATCACCAACGAGCCCAAAAGCACCACCACCAAAAAGACAACAATATGCCCCCGTGAGACCCGGGCAAGTTGAAACTTCTAGAAATAGACAATTGGCACTTACAGGAGATGCCTATAAAAATGAACTATCTGTATTGGCATACAAAGACTCAACGCTTGGAACAGATAAAATTATACAAAATATGATGCAACAAATACCAGATTTAAAAATAGGTACCATATCTGGTAAAACATCAGACCAATTTAATATACAATCTGGAAATCTCGGGTTTGTATTCTACGATGAACCCGATAGAGACCCTAGTGAACCAGGGTATACGCCATCGGTAACGTCTCAAGAAGAAGCACTTAGTGTCTTTTATTTTACACCAAGTACGCCTTTTACCGATAAGAAAAAACATCAGTGTTTGGGAATTTTATACGACGGTAGAAGGTTAAAAATAAAAAAGATTGGTTTAAATCCCGGAACCAATATGCCTTTTCTATACGTAGAAGACCCTGTATTTGGTGATAAAGGCAAAACCGCTCAACAAACCAAATGGTACGGTGTATTTACAATTAAGGAAATGGAACAGCGGCACAAGACACCGTTCAGGACCCCGACCAGGAACTCATGGATTTTTTTAGTTTCGGAAAAAAAAGGAACAAGATGAATAAAAGGAACAAAATGAACGGTGTTCTGGAAAATGAAATCCGTTACCTAAAAAATTTAAAGTGTTAATTCACTACCACGAGGTACAAAAGTTCCACCGGTATAATCGTAAAGCGTTTCACCTTGAACCAAAATGATACCAAGGTTTTTCGCATTACTTTTAACAGTTTGGCCAAAATTGATAATCACACCTGTCGGTATATTGTGCTGGGACATATAATTGCGGGTCTGAATAACTGCGTCGTTATTTAAAACATTAACGGCTTTTAGTTCAATGATAACATTTTCCAATTTTAAATCAACCCGTCCATGTCCAATACAAGAACCCTTATAAAAGACTGGTGTAATAACTTCTGATTCGTATTGTATTCCACTAAGTCGTAGAGCAACTTCAAAAGCACGATGATAAATAACTTCGTTATATCCCGGTCCCAATGAAACGTAAATATCATTGGATATCGCTACGAGCTGGTTAACGAGGTTCTCCATTTTATTTAAAAGTTAAGGCATTTTTTTAAATAATTTTAAGGCAAATTAAAGAATATTTCAACAACTTTAACAAAAGATGTTGAAAACTCAATTTTTAAAAAATTTAACAAAAGGTTCGTGAAAACCCCCAATTTTAAAAAATTTTTAAGTTTTTACGTCCATGCCCAGATTCGAACTGGGGTGAATTGGTGCATGTACACACAGTATTTAACCAGGTATAACAGCCAAACATATTAACCACTATATGACACGGACAATTAATATAATAATCAAATCTTTAAGTTGATTTCACTTTTTATTCTCTAAATTTCCAAATAAATCCGCCGCAAGTTTTGTATCTACCTTTACAACAATTTCTCAAATTGTTAGGGTCTATATTATGTTTTCGCGCACCGTCTGCGATACTATCAAAACTATGTATTAATTCGTCATCTAAATTATAACAATCGACTTTTCTTTTATTTTTCATATTCCTGACCATTTTTTCTTTTACTGAATCTGGTTTTTTTTTACCAAATTGTCCATTATTCGCACCTGAACGCTTTTTACTAAATTCCTTTTTCTGTTCATCCGATAAATTAGAATAATATAAACGTACAGAATCACCTATTTTCTTTTTTGTTTCTTGGTTTTGCCTACCATTATTACCAGCTTCACGTAAATTATACCCATTTGGAACTAACACATTGTACTTTTCCATGTATTCTTTTTCATACTTATCGCAATCACTATCAAAACAAATACATATTATTTGAAACTTAAAGTTATCTTTTCCATACTTTTGTAAGGCACGCTTAAGATAAGTACAGTTACTACCCTTTTTAAAATGACCTTTCCATCTTTCGTAAATGTCATTTTCTAAAGTTTGACCTACGTATTTTTTATTATCTAATTTATTAGTTATAAGATAAATGTAACCCATTTTAATTTAAATACGCACCTATTTTTAAACTACTTTGTTTTCCAAAACACCGATTCTCTCCATTAAAAGAATATTTAGACGCCGGAGATGGTTAATTTCATTTTCAAGTCTGTTGATTTTAATAATGTGGTCTTTTTGGTCTTTATTGGTTTCCCATAAAACATGGCATTGTGACTTTTGATGTGATTTTAACGTAGCTGTTGTTTTATATACCTTGTTATTGCACGGATAAACAAGTTGCTGGCATATTTCCATTTTATCTTGTTTAAAAAACACGCGTTTCCTTAAATTAATGTCTCAAACAAACTCAACTAAACGCCTTGTTTGAAACCTTATGGTTTTTTAAAGCACAGTGTGCTTTTAGTCTCAACCACCCGAGTCGAACGGATATAGTACAGATTGCTTTGATAAAATAAATTATCACTAATAATGATTTAAATCACTACAGTCTGCTTCATTGCCATTATGATAGGTTGAGGATGTCCCATACCGGGCTTGAACCGGTGACCTCTGCTTCGCTACGAAAGATTGACCTTTCAAAGGGCATACACTTCATGTATAAGAGCAACGCTCTGACCAACTGAGCTAATGAGACAATTAAATATATAACCAAATCTTTAAGTAAATTTTAATTTTAACTTTTAATTGGTAATTTAATTGGTAACCATAATTTCCTTGGCCGTTAATTGGTAAGAATATTCATTAAAATTATTTATCCATAGTTTATCAAGACTGAGTAGGCATATTACCTCCATGGATTCCTCAAGATGATAATAATTGAATAGTGCGTCGTCTCGGTAGACTTTTACTAAAGGGTTTTGACTTTTGGTAAAAGGTATTTTTATGGTAACCATATTTTCGTTGAATACACTTTTTATGGGATTGTCGGTTTCCGGTGCCAAGCATTTCTCAATTTCCAAGATTTTAGTGTAAAATGTTTTACAAGCCAGTGTACTAAGGAGTTCCAGTATTATGTAATTATGGTCGTTTTTCTTCTCCACACGGCTTAATTTCATTTTGGGACTCTGGAATTCTAAGGAGTCGTCGCGGTACTTAACATTCACGATGGTCCCGTTGTTTAACTGAGTTTTATTGAAGGTAAATTGTTGGGGGTCGATTTCCTTAACACGGTATTTCATTTAATTTAAATTAAATTCATTATTTTAAATTAAAAAAATATTTAAGCAATTTATAAAAAATGGCATCTGTTCTAAAAGACGCGGGACGAGCGGTATTTGAAACAGCTGCAGCCCATCGTGGCAAAGTTGATACAGTTACTTTGTCAGTGGCCTTTGTGCTTTCAATTATGGTTATCAATAACTATCGCCAGTGTGAGGATGGAAAGGGTTACCCCAAAAGCCATACTTTTGTAAGCATGTCATACGCACTTGCTATCGTTTTACTTATCGCTTGTATTTTACTTTTTAGTTATGACCTTGCGATAATGGTAAAATTTAAATTTATGAGGTAAGTTTAACTTCACCAACCATTGATTCCATAATTTCCGACGCCGATACACCAACGCCTTCTTCGCTCATTTCAGTGATGTCACGAATGCGTGTTTCGTCATCTGATAATTCAAGTGGCTGTTCGGCCTTAATCATTTCACCTTGAGACTCTTCCTCAATACGACGGAGAGCTGCCCTACGTGCTTCATCGGCAGCCTGTTGAACCATTTCGCGCTTACGCTCCTCAAAATGTTCCTTGGCATAAATTTGATTCTTACGATATTCGCTAATGATACCATTGAGTGTCTCGTCTTGGTAAGTCTGATCGGAAACCATCTCCGGGTCTGGTGGGACTAGGCACCAGTTGTACATATCACAAATAAAAATGTCAAATGTCGGGTCCAGACGGATAAGACGTTTTACATGTTCTACTGCCTCATCGCGATGTTCAAAGCAACCACGGATTTTCATACCAATGCTCTGGCACTTTTGGTTGCTTGTTGGCGAAACAAATGAAACACAAGCCCAGTTTTGACCAGGTACCTTGATTGTGTCTGTTTCAAGATTTGCCTCCTTTGAGTCAGTTGCCTTGTGGATTGCCTCAGTGAGGGCACGTACCTTGGCGAGTTTGTCTTCGGGGAGCTCATCCCAGGGGTCTAAACGTTTGAGGGGTGTTTCTTCCATTTCTGTAATTTTTTAATTTGCCAATTCTTTAAATTAAATTATCTTAAATTAAATTGACGGTATAAATTCCCATTCAAGGTCGTTACAGATACCTCTCCATATCAAGTCGTGTTCATACAACCGTTCCCTATTTTTTAACAATGGAAAATAATTTAAAAACTCATCTTTACCCAGCAGTTCGCACATCTTGAAAAATGTGTAATTGTAATTCAAAAAATTCTTCCGGAGAGGACAAACTATCTTGGAATATTTCTCAAATGGAACCTGGATTTCATCAAACATAATTTTAAGCTGCTGTTCAAGTTCTGGTGTAAGTTTGGGTGCCTTTAATCCACAAAATTCATTAATTATAGTAGGTATATGTTCGTAGTACTTATTGTATTTTAATTTTTTTAGATAACTCTGTACAAGAGTATTTGTAAATTGTTCGGGGCGTGTTATACCGTACTTTTTAAATTCCATACTCAGGTCTTTTATTATACAAACAGGTATAGTAGTGTTTTCTTTGGCCTGAAGCTGATTTAAACATTCCTGGAAATGGTTTTTACGGTCATAGTTAAATACAATAACTTGTTCTAAATTTTCGTTGTACACAGGTACATTTTCATTATGTAATATAATGTGCTGGGTTGCACCGCAGTTTATACACAACTCGCTGCTTGTTTTGTAATCGTAAATAAGTTTTTCACCATCACATCCACATTTTACGCAATTAGGTGCTTTTGAACTAACCGCATTTACAATTTCCTTGAGTTCTGGATTAAACTTTTGGATGTAATTGTTGTATGTTTCTATCTTTGAATTGTTTACACGCGATGTATAAAAAGAATCCATTTGTCCTTTATTTAGGTTTTCTTCATACAGCCCGTCCTTGTTGGCATTTATAGTCTCAAAAAAATCAAGAAGGTATTCATTTAATTCTGTATCATTTTCTATTTTGTCTATAAGCGCTTGTAGTTCTACAATTTGTTTATAATTGGTACCCCGATTTTTTTCTAAACATTCAAGCTGAGATTTGTAAACAGGTAACCGCTTCTTTTCTGTTTCAAAGTATTCTATCTTTTTTTCGTGAAGGTCATATATATTTGTACGAGTGTCTGAAACCGCATCTTTTTTCGCAAGTTTAAACGTCGCCATTATCATCTAAAAGAGGTTTATTCTTTAATTAATTTAAATTAAGTTAATTAAAATAAAATAAAATGGTAAATTAAATGAATTATTACAACAGTGTACTCAATTTTTTCAATGGAACCAGTCAGTCAAAACCTGAACGCATGGAGTACGCAACTGTAAATACCTTTAATTCAATAAATATACCTTACGCCGATTATCTCTTACCTTCAAATAGCCTAAACAGACAAGGTGCTCCACCGGCAGGTACATTTGGCACAAATTCAAGAGAGCGAATGGGACAAGTTGCACAGCCTGTCGATTTAATAGCACAACAAAATTCACAAACAACCCGCTCAATCGATAACTATTTTTTAAACAACACCGAGTACCCAAGTGGAATACCACAGAAAAATGTGTACACAGACAATCTTGCCGATACTACTTTACAGGCAGCACGACCAAGCACAAATTACGGTATATCACAGAACCAGGTATACACTAACAACAATAACCAGGTTGTACACTCTACCGGTAATAAACCGGTCCAGAATTATTACATATCACTTGCATCTGAGAGTCTCCATGTCAAACCAGACCCACTTATGAGAGTTTTCTTTAGCGACGATAACATAAATTATCTTAGAAATCAAGTTGTCAAAAAAGTTAAACAAATTACCGCCGATTCAGGTGTAGCCGGTGATAAAGAGGGTGTAACTATAAAAACCCCAAATATGGATGATTTCTTTTATTATATGGTCAATATATTTCAAAACTACAAAATCCATAACGGGAGTATTTGTTTCGTAGCTCTTAAAAACCAAGGAGATTTAAAATCTGATATAGCAAAATTGAATACAAACGTATTACAAGAATACGTGTCAAAAATGGTATCACAGATTAATATGTATATTTACTATTACCGCGACGCTTCCCAGTTACCTGAACAATTGAGTCGCCCAACATACACGGCAATGAAAGGCAGCAAATCACTTGAATACAATACCGGTTTTACATCTGGTAATAGTATTGGTATCGCCAGTTATAACCAGGTTGGTAATATAATTTAATCGTTTTTAATCGTTTTTAAATAAATTATTCAAAATAATTTCCAGGCATCATGGGTTCGTGGGATTGTTCTCCATACTTAATACAAAAAAAGATAAGAATACTTACTACCAGCGATGGTATAATTGATTTTACATTAAATGTTAACGTCTCTTCTTTGCTGTTAATATTTGATATAATAAACGTCATTACCAAAAAGGTGACAAAAGGTAAAGCGTATATCCACATTTTTATAAAATAACCTCATTTTTAATTTCCTATCAAAAAAACGAATAACTTCCATTTTGGGAAGGTTGTTGTTGTTGGGGAACTTGAGGTGGTGGGGGTGGTTGGTGTTGAACCTGTTGAACTTGTGGTTGCTGTGGTGGCGGTGGTTGGGGATAAAATTGCTGTGGTGGTGGCTGTGAGGGTTGCGGGGGTGGAGGTGAAGAGTTAAAAGGAGACAAATGGGGAATTGGTTCAGATGGGAGTTCTTCGTCTAATTCTGGTTCACCACCTGGTAGACCGGGTTCGTTGTTATCATCGTCATCAGGGATAAACTGACTCTTTAATCCATCCAGGTTAAATGATTTTACACGGTCTTTATCTGGGTCTGGTTCATCATCCTCAAAATCACTCTCATCACTTGGAAGGTCATTGTTGTTTATGGATTCTTCATCGCTATCGGAAACACTCCCTTCGGTAGTATCTGATTCACCATCACCAAATTCGGCATTGTCGTTAAGAGCGTCTGCTAAATATTTTTGTAGAATGTCATCAAATGGAAGCATCTGGCGTATAGTTTCATCTACAGCGGCGTCGATAATTTGTTTTACGTGATATTTATTTTGTTGTACGTCCCTATTTTTATGGTAGAACAAAAAAGGGTCATAAAATATTTGATGGGCTGCCTCGATATAAATTGAATGAATAAAGATATCACTGGTTGGTATTTTTACACGTATGTCTTCACGACTTCCCTTCAAACGAACACTTGCTAAAATCTTTACGTTTGTTACAAATATAGCTGTAACGATATCCATAATGTATGGACATTTGCGTTTAATTCGTTTTGATTCCTCTTGTAGAATAGTCTGATTCCATTGCGGAATTTGTTTGAGTAGTTCCTGGAATTTCCATATAACTTGTCTTCCGCCTGAAAGTTTTAAAGCATCTTGGTAAATACTATTGAATCCCTGAATTAACAGGGGTACCAAAATACATTTTAACTGGTCAATGTATTCATCGCGCGCTGCAACCAAGACGCTGATATTTAATGTTTTGCTCATTTTACTTTACATTTAAATAAATATGTAAAATATTACGAATTAAAAAAAAATAAATGTAATTGTAAGATGATTGGTAGTTTAGAGACGAAAAGAAAGGTTGCGGGTAATTTATCTGATTTAGACGCCAATGGATATTACAATAAAACTATCCATACCTGCGTATTAAAATTACACTTACCTTTAGAAATAATCAACGATATTTATAAAAACTTACATAAGAAAAATGAAGTATCAGGTGTTTTTTATGTTGACGAAAATGACAAGGTAAAGTATGTGGACAAAAACGAAGGCGATACCGGAAGCGTATTTACTCCAAATAATGTAATTAACTACCATACACACCCTATTAATGCTTACCGTGGAGGGAAAACAGCACTTGGTTGTCACAGTGGAGAAGATGTTCGCGAAACCATTAAATTTGCTATGGCGGGTAATAAAGCACATATCGTATTTACAGTAGAAGGGCTTTACGTTATTCAAGTAAGTCCTTGCAAACTTAAAAAACTGAAAGAGCTTTTAGATGACAAGGAACGTGGTATTTTGATATTTGCAATTGAAGAGTATTTTAAAACAATTCACGATTTTCGTTGCGTAGATGAATTAAATAAACTAAACTCAAATGGAATTTGTATTACACCGTATTCATTTGTTGATTTTACAAATACATTTGATATACCCAATTTGTTATCTGAAAAACGAACGGTTTATAAAAAATGCCAAGAAATTCCTATCCATAAAGCCGGACATTCGAGTATAAATAGCCCAAACAATAGTAAACTATATACCCGGATGGACACCAACGCAACATTTAGTAAAATCCCCAATGTTGGTTTTCCGGAAATAAATGACGACCACATAGTAACAAATCCGCTTTCCAAAACAATTTCACAAGAAGACTTTGACGATTTACGTTTAATTGATGTTAATGGCAAAGAAAGTGAATTTACTGGAAAAATAACAACAGGTGAGGTTACCAAGGTACTCCGGGAAATTGCACGAAAATTCGAGAGTACTACTTGTAATATAGAATGGAATAATAACCCAAACGCATGGTTTTTTGTAAATTTCTTTCCAACACAGCACTACATTAATGACTCACATAAAAAAAATAATAAATACATTATGCCTCAAAATGAAACAAATGAATTACATTTACCACACGAACCTTTTATTCGTATATTTTCGGATAGCAAAACGGGATGCAAAATTACCAAAATAGCCAAAACCCATAATTTCAATATGGGGCGGCGTTTCCATTACTTTGGTACGAAATGTTCAAAAAGCACCAGGGACACATTTGGTTTTGGAGCTAAAAAACATACTTTAACTTATCACACTTTAACGAGAGACATTAATTACTTAAACACACTTTAATGAAAATAAACTTGTTTTGCTTTCTTTAGTTCGGGTATTTCCGGGTAACATTGTAACAAGTAATTTCTAAATCTGGTACCCGATTTTTCCCGGCTATAATTTCGTTTCCACCAATTTATCGGGTGCATCGTTCTTTTTAAGAACCTGTTTAAATGGTATTTAATATCGTACTGGTCTGTGAAAAGTTCTCCTGTCTCGTCATTTATATACTTAGTTCCGCATATTATTGCTCTATTCATAAACACAGGTATATCTTTTGATAAGGCTTCAGTTATAACACGCGGCGATGCATCGTATATATTTGGAACAAAAAGGTACCTAGATTGTTTTAATCTTTCTTGGAAATCATTATATGGTAACATACCAACTACCTCTATGTTTTTGGGGTATTTTTCTTCAAGTCCGCAATTTAAACGTCCAACAACCAGTATTTTCAGATTAAACTCATTTACCATAATGGGAAAACATTTTAATGCCAAATCAAAATTACGATTAATAGCATTCCATCCTGTTAATGGACAACTGTCTTTATTGTCGTGTAAACAGCTATAAATAAAATCATATTTTTTAGGTGTACTATTTTCTTTTGCATCTACGAAATCAGATTCACTCATTTCCAATAAATTGTTGTAGTCGGTAAACGTGTATTCTTTGGGGTTTTTAAAACACGATACCCAGTTTTTTATTTCTTTTGTGTATTCAAATTTATCATTAAGTGTTTGGTGGTCTACCGTTCCGTCTGAAATAGGTTTCGGAAATGTTTTATAGGAAGTATATCCAATAACCTTAATACCATTGGCGATATATTCACGGTATTTATTAACCATTTCAGGTGTGCTTAAAAACGCAGTCAACGCAATTACAGGAATTACATTTCTATTTTCATCGCTCAACAATCTAAATGGAACTATTTCTGAAAATTTTCTTTGCGATTCTTTTTGCAAATAAGTATTAACTGGTATAAATTGAGAATTTCGCCTTGATAAGAAGACACCCAAACCCAAAAGTACCAAAAGTACCAAAATTACCAAAATCATAAAATTTACTCTAACCTTTTTCATTTTAATTTACCTCTTTATTTTTTTATTAACTAATATACCCTGCTGAAGGCATTCCCAAACCTGTAAATGTATTATTAGGGTAATTGAGTGATATGTTATTGAGATACTGGTCAAATACAGCTTTGCTACCTCCATAACTTGTAATTGGCACTGGTTCCTTTCCGATATCCTCAGGTGTATATTGTATACCAGCCAAGGTATTAACACCGTTGGACCATTCAAGACCAGGGTTGTGAATACCTTTATCCATATCTAAAACGTAAGCATTTGTACTTGCACGTGAAGGGTCGCTTTTCCATGTGTCGTTGTAAGCGCCCTTGACGTACTTGTTTTCAGGAAGTGGTTTCATATTTGTGTAGCTAAAATCAGTAGGTGTATCAACTCCATAAAAGGCTGGTATTTCACCCTTGTTATCCGGGTCCCAGATAACATGTAGAGGATTGGTAAACAATGGTGCTATCTGATAACTTGCTGTGTACCTGTTTTCTATACCATTTACATTTTTACCTAATAACTGGGAATAACCTGCAAGAGTTCCACTATCTTTTTCAAGGTTAAAATCAAACTTAAGTGCGTTTGATGTTGGTTGTGAAATAAGGCGATAATTTTGAAATCTCGCCCCGTCGGGTAGACTTCCACGGAATGTACCAGGTCCATCTACATGCGAATCTGTTACTGGTTTGGTATTTTTACCTATCGCGGAGTCAGGGTTTTGTAAACTTTGTCCATTTATTCCGGTTGGTGCTGCTCCATTAAAATGGGAATACTCTACGGCCGTGCGTAATCCAAAGTTTGTTGCACCTCCAATACGAACCTGTTGACCATTAATATTAGTATAAGTCGGTATAAATTTTGAGTAATCTTCAGGTGCCTTTGTAACAGGTGCGGTAGTTCCGTTATAACTGTAAAGCGTAGTTTCCTTCATAGTCGGCCTCACTACGTCTTGAAGACGGTTTTGGAATTGCTTTGACTGAATACTCGTTACGTTCATTTGAGTCTCAGCCGTTGCCGAAAGTTCACCACGGTCGGTTTCCTTCGCATAAATACCTGTGCGGTCTTGTTCTGCCTTGGGAAATCCACCTGACAAAAAACCTTCAGGTTGGGGATTTAAATTGTAGTCGCTTTTTGATTTAAGTGAATAATTGTAACTTCCATTCCATTTCTCG
>Ga0209230_10000962_pt1 | contig 11440 bp, 14 predicted proteins | sample LakOntMetagenome_FD_187467 | JGI IMG/M metagenome (GOLD analysis project Ga0209230, IMG submission 187467) | Freshwater and sediment microbial communities from Lake Ontario - Sta 18 epilimnion Metagenome (SPAdes) (version 2) | ecosystem: Environmental > Aquatic > Freshwater > Lentic | place... | reverse complement strand
TTGTTGGCACCCATGGAAGACGTGAGTGATCCGCCGTTCCGGTATGTGTGCAAGCAGCAGGGGGCCGACCTTATGTATACCGAGTTTATTAGCAGTGAGGGGTTGATTCGCGATGCGGTGAAGAGCCGACAGAAGCTTGATATTTTTGATTATGAACGCCCCATTGGCATACAGATTTTCGGGGGTGATGAAGAGGCGATGGGATTGGCGGCGAGGATTGTGGATGCCACGCAGCCTGATTTGTTGGACATCAATTTTGGTTGTCCGGTGCAGAAGGTGGTGTGCAAGGGCGCGGGTGCGGGGGTGTTGAAGGACATTGATTTGATGGTTCGATTGACATCGGCGGTGGTAAAGGGAACGTCGTTGCCGGTAACGGTGAAAACGCGATTGGGCTGGGACGATAGTACGAAGAACATTGAGGAGGTGGCGGAGCGATTGCAGGATGTGGGGGTGAAGGCGTTAACGATTCACGGCAGAACGCGGGTGCAATTGTATAAGGGCGAGGCGGATTGGACGTTGATTTCGAAAGTGAAAAACAATCCTCGGATACAGATTCCGATTTTCGGAAATGGCGATATTGATTCGCCTCAGAAGGCGTTGGAGTACAGGAATCGGTATGGGGTTGATGGGATTATGATTGGAAGGGCGAGCATTGGCTATCCTTGGATATTTCGGGAGGTAAAACATTTTATGGCTACGGGCGAGGTGTTGGATGGGCCTACTTTGGCAGAGCGATTGGATGCTTGCAGAACCCATTTTGTGAAGAGTGTTGAGTGGAAAGGTCCGAAGGTGGGGGTCTTTGAAATGCGCAGGCATTATGCCAATTATTTCAAGGGGTTACCGAATTTCAAGGACTTCAGGGTGAAGTTGGTGGGTTGCGAGGTTCCGGATGAGATTTTGGAGACGTTGGATCGCATTTTGGTGGAGTACGAGGGTTTGGTGAATTAAGAGTTTTCCTTACATTTGCCATTACTACAATCAATAACTATGAAAAAAATATTACTATCTATCATGGCGATGGTGTCTTTTGGGGCTTATGCTCAAACGGGATACTATATTGCTCCGGGTTCTGGTGCCGGTAACCCAGGTGGCTTGAATGGCGATGCAGAATACCCTCCAGGGGGTGGATTGCCAACTGGATGGACAACCGTTTTAACTGGACCACAAAATGAAATGTGGAGTGCCAATCAGTCTTTGCCTTTTGCATTTAAGTTCAACGATCAGGATGTAACGAGCTACAAAATTTCGGCCAATGGCGTGGTTACTTTTGATGTGGCTACCAGCATCACTCCATCTGCGGTGAATGCCGATTTGCCAAATGCGGGTATTCCAAATCAATCGGTTTGTGTTTGGGGTGTAGGTGCAACGGCGACTAGTGATTTCGTAGTGTCTAAAACTTTCGGTACAACTGGCAAACGTCAGCATTGGATTCAGTACAACAGTTGTTCTGAGGCCAACATTGGTACTGGTTGGATTTACGCCAGTATCGTATTGGAAGAAGGAACCAACAACATTTACATCGTAGATCAGCGTTACAACGGTACAGCGGCATCTAAGATTTCTATGGGTATCCAAATTGATGGCAGCACTGCGGTAAAAGTGAGTGGTACGCCTGCTTATGCGATGAAATCGGTGAACGATGCAACCACAGCGGATAACGTGTTTTACAGTTTCATTCCTGGTAGTCAGCCTGCGGATGAGGCCGGTATCGTTTCTGTAACCATGGCGAATTACATCAGCGTGAACAACGCGCCTTTCGACATTACCTTCAATGTACAAAATGGTGGTTCAAACGCGATTACGTCTTTGGATGTAGAATATACAGTGGATGGTGGTACTGCAGTTAGCGGTAAAATCACTGGCTTGAACATTGCTTCTGGTGCTTCTGGTACGGCGGTGCATCCAACCAAATGGTCTGGCACTGTGGGTTCACACACCATTGCGGTGAAAATTGTGAAAGTTAACGGTTCAGATGATACCAAAGTTGGAAACAACAATGCATCGAAGTCTTTGATGGTATTTGATAAGGCGGTTGATCGCAAAATTTTGAATGAGGTATTTACTTCTTCTACTTGTCCTCCATGTACCCCAGGAAACATCAATTACAACAAGGTGATTGACGGAAGAGACAAGCACAGCACCATTAAATATCAGGTAAATTTCCCAGGAACGGGTGATCCATATTGCACTCAAGAGGTGCGTGATCGTATGACTTTTTACAACGTAAATTCTGTGCCTCGCATGGAAATTGACGGTGGTTGGGATAACAATGCCAATTCATTCACAACTGCGTTGTACGATGAATACCAGAGCAAACCATCTTTCATTGAAATCACTGGTAGTGTTTCATTGACTTGGAAGAATACCATCACTTTGGATGTGAATGTGAATCCTTTGTTAGACAATGCTAGTAACAACTTGAAGTTGCACGCTGCGATTGTTGAGGGCGTGACTTATGCCAACAAAAAATCGAACGGTGAAACCCAGTTTGAGTCAGTGATGAAGAAGATGATGACTGGTTCTGTGGGTCAGGTATTAACACCCTTGAAGAAGGATACAAAAGTGAGCAAGAAAATCGCTTACACTTTCAACGGTGGATATCGTTTGCCTTTGGATGGTTCTGTGGCCCAGCACATCAATCACTTGTCTGAGAACAGCGTTGAGACTTGGAATGATTTGGCAGTAGTTGTATTTGTACAAGATGCTACTACCAAAGAAATTTTGCAATCTGAGACTTTCCCAATTGCGTTGGTAGGTACTGAGGCTGTTGAACAGAATTTGAATTTGTATCCCAACCCAGCGAACAATTTGTTTGTGGTTGAGGCGAATGAAATGGGCAATGCCACTGTGGTTGTTACTGATTTGCAGGGCAAGGTTGTATTCAATGGCAACATGACTTCTGGTGCTTTGTCTATGAATGTGGCTGACTGGTCTGCAGGTGTTTACATGGTAAGTGTAAATGGCAACAACAAGAATTTGAACAGCAAGATGGTTGTTCGTCACTAATTTTTGGCGACAGAATTTAATCATTGATTTTGCGTTTTATACATGTGAAGTATCTAGCCAAAATTGCAGGTGTTTTGTTGATTGTGATTTTAGCAACGATGTTGTTGGAATCATGTGGTTCAACAAAAGGGAAATCGTGTAAACCACCTCGCAAGAGATATTATCACCACACTTTTATCAAGATGTAACAAAAAGCCCCGGAAACGGGGCTTTTTTGTTTTTGGTAGTGGCTGTTTGTTATGGGGTGGTTGTTTGATATCGGTGGGCTGCTTGAGGTGATGCGATTTTGTTTAAGATTTCGTATTTTTGTGGAACTTTAATTATATAAAATCTCAGTCCATGTTATTGCGAAACATTGTGAACCGGGAGGAACTGAAACGTCGGATGGATGCCGATGTTCGTCCTTACACCACCATTTCCTTTTATTGTTACCATCCCATTGAGGATCCACTGGCGTTCAGAAACGATTTGTTTTTGCGTTTTTCGCGCTTGGAGGTTGTGGGAAGGATTTACATCGCCCAGGAGGGCATCAATGCACAGATTGCGCTGCCATCGGAGCATTTTGAGGCATTTAAAGTCGATTTGTATGGGATTGATTTCTTGGATGGGATTCGATTGAATGTGGCCATCGAGGAGAAGCAGAAGAGTTTTATCAAGTTGGATGTGAAGGTGAGGGAAAAGATTGTGGCCGATGGGATTACGGATCCTACGTTTAGTTTGCAAAACCGTGGCAAGTATTTGGCGGCGGCGGAGTGGAATGCGAAGATGGATGCGCCAGACTCGGTGGTGATTGATATGCGGAATCATTACGAGAGCGAGGTGGGCCGGTTTGATGGCGCTAGCTGTCCGGATACCGATACTTTCAGGGAGGAATTGGCGCGTGTATTGGATTTGTATAAGGAGGAGAAGGACAAGCCCATTTTGATGTATTGTACGGGTGGGATTCGGTGTGAGAAGGCCAGTGCATGGATGAAGCACAACGGTTACAACGAGGTGTATCACTTGGAGGGAGGGATCATCAATTATGTGAATCAGGTGAAGGCGTCTGGCTTGGAGAACAAGTTCAAGGGGGTGAATTTTGTGTTTGACCAGCGTTTGGCGGAGCGGGTTTCAGACGATGTGATCGCGGTTTGTCATCAGTGCGGAGAGCCGGCTGATAAGCACATCAACTGCGCCAATACGGGCTGTCATTTGTTGTTTATTCAGTGTGAGGCTTGTGCTGAAAAATATGAGCGTTGTTGTTCTGAGGATTGTAGGGGTGTGATTCATTTGCCGGAGGTGGAACAGGTGGCGAGGAGAAAGGGGAAACCGGCGGGTAGAATTTTCAGCAAGGGAAGATTTCCTGGCAAAGTGTAAAATAATTTGAGCAGTTTGTCGTTTATGTGTAATGAAATCAGAGACGGCGGGCCGCTGTGGGGGGAAAGGAATGTCTCTGCGCCTTATATTCGCGGAATTAATTTTAAAATACGATACAATACGATGAGAGATACTCGTAATGCGCAAGAGCAATCTTGGTTACGATGGGCAGTGATTCTGCTTTTTGTGATAGGGGCACCTGGTGATGTTTTTGGTCAGTGGGGATTTGGTGGCGATGCTGGCAGTGGCAGTGATACTACTGCGAAGGATACTTCTGCGGGAGCTGTTGGTGGTGGCGATGGAGGTTGGGGTATGGATGGCGGTGGATCTGCGGAGGAGCCGGTGGTGAAGCGTGCGCCCTATGTACGTTTTGTGCCGCCTTATGATAGCATGCGTGAGATCATTTTCTACGAGAACATCATTGAGGATGAGATGTGTGAGAATTGCGGTGCTGATTCATTGTATTGGCGTGCGAAGAAGTATTTGGTGCAGCGATTGGGCAAGGAGGGTTATAAGAAGATGGTGATAGAGGACAAGGTGGCGGAGCGGATTGTGTTGAAGGTGACTACTCCGATGGTTTGTAGGTACGGTCAGTACAACAAGAAGCAGGAGGGAATGATGGAATATCGATTGACGTTGCGATTTAAGGACAGCAGGTATAAGTATCAATTTGGAAATTTTGTGCATGTGGAGGCGGAAGAGGGATTGAGCACGAAGATTTCTCGCACGTACCATGAGCATTACATGCGTTTGAAAAAGGGCTTTCAATTCACAGACCGATATTTGTTGGCTGCGGATTTTGAGGTGAGCGAGGTGGTAACGGGCTTGAAGAAGACGTTGCAACAACCTTATCAACCCGACGAGGACGATTGGTAGAGATATTCTTGATTTTCAGGAAATTGCCTATGATTGTTGGCTGGGAAATTGGCGCAGTTGGGGTGATTTTGGTGTCTAATTAAAGAAAGCATGAAAAAAAGTTGTGGATATCTTGCTCTAAGAGATAAAATATCCTATTTTTGCAACCCCAAAAACTAAGTAAGAATTACAAACGTGAATCCGCTGAGTACATACAAAACCGTTTCGGTTAACAAAATGACTGCCGACAAGCAGTGGTTTGTTGTTGACGCAAATGGACAGACATTAGGCCGTATGGCCTCTCAAATTGCATCGGTTCTCCGAGGCAAGAACAAGCCATCTTACACACCGCACGTTGATTGTGGTGACAATGTAATTGTGATCAACGCTGCTCATGTTGTGATGACTGCGGGCAAGTTCGACAAGAAGGAGTATTTGCGTCACACAGGATTTCCTGGTGGACAGAGAAGCACCTTGGCGAAGAACGTAAAGCCAGCGCGTTTGATTGAGATGGCGGTAAAAGGGATGTTGCCTAAGAATCGTTTGGGCCGTCGTTTGTTTACCAATTTGTTTGTGTACGAGGGAACTGAACATCCTCATGCTGCACAACAACCCAAAGTAATGAATACTGAAAACTGAGCCCTATGATAAACACCTCAGGCAGAAGAAAAGCCGCTGTAGCACGCGTATACCTGAAAGACGGTAACGGAACCATTATTGTAAACAAGAAGGCGTTGGAAGTATACTTCCCACTTCCTTGGCACCAATCAGCCATTCAGGCTCCAATGACATTGACAGAGAATGCCGGCAAGTACGACATTCAGGTAAATGTTTGTGGGGGTGGTGTAAGCGGACAAGCGCAAGCGGTTCGTTTGGCCATTTCGAAGGCGTTGGTAGATATCAATGCAGAATTGAAATCACCTTTGAGACAGGCAGGCTTCATGACACGTGATTCACGTGTGGTTGAGCGTAAAAAGCCAGGTCAGAAAAAGGCTCGTCGTCGCTTCCAGTTCTCTAAACGTTAATTATACTCATGGCATATACTCAGCAAGATTTGTTGGAAGCAGGTGTACATTTTGGTCACCTTACCCGCAAATGGAATCCAAAAATGGCTCCATATATTTTTATGGAACAGAATGGTATCCACATCATTGACCTTAAAAAAACCGAAAGTAAATTAGAAGAGGCGAAAGCCGCTGCTAAGAATATTGCTCGTTCAGGCCGTAGAGTTTTGTTTGTTGCTACTAAGAAGCAAGCAAAAGAAATCGTGGCTGAGGAGGCCAAGCGCGCCAACATGCCTTTCACAACCGAGCGTTGGTTGGGTGGTATGTTAACGAACTTCCAAACGGTGCGTAAAAGTATCAAGCGTATGCAAAACATCGACAAGATGGCTACGGATGGTACGTTTGAGCGTATCAACAAGAAGGAGCGTTTGATGTTGGACCGTGAAAAGGCAAAATTGAATATGATTTTGGGCGGTATCGAAGATATGACCAAATTGCCTGGTGCAATTTTCATTATCGACGTGAAGCGCGAGCACATTGCGGTATCTGAGGCTACTCGTTTGGGTATCCCAACCATCGCTTTGGTAGATACAAACTCAGATCCAACGGTTGTAGACTATTCTATCCCTGGAAATGATGATGCATCTAAGTCGATCCAATTGATTGCCCGTGAAATCGCTGATGCGATCATCGAAGGTACCATGGAGCGCAAGCGTGAAAAATCAGAAGATGAAGCGGCTCCAGTGGCTGAAAAAGAAGTTGCTGCTGAAGCTTAATTGAATTTATTGATATGACAACAATTAGTGCATCAGAAGTAAACAAGCTCCGCCAGATGACTGGTGCGGGTATGATGGATTGTAAAAATGCTTTGGTTGAAACCAACGGTGATTTCGAAGCTGCAGTAGATTTTTTGCGCAAGAAAGGTGCAAAGATTGCAGCCAAGCGTGCCGATCGTGAAGCAACTGAAGGTTGTGTGATTGCATTGACCAATGATGCTCGCAGTGCGGGTGTGATTGTGTTGGTGAGTTGCGAAACTGATTTTGTTGCCAAGAATGAAAATTTCGTGGCAATGGCGAAAAATATCGCTACAGTGGCTTTGGAAAACAAACCTGCTGATGTTGAGGCGTTGAAGGCATTGACCATCGACGGTGTTAGCATTGCGGATCGTTTGATGGAAGAAGTTGCTAAGATTGGTGAGAAGATCGATGTAACGAAGTATGAGTTGGTAGAAGGTTCAAACGTGGTATCATACATTCACGGTGCTAATCGCATGGGTGTATTGGTAGAATTGAGCAACGCTGCCAATGATAGCAACCACACTGCGGGTAAAGATGTAGCGATGCAAATTGCTGCGATGAACCCTGTGGCTGTGAATCGCGACAGTGTAGATGCTAAGACCATCGAGCGCGAATTGGAAATCGGTCGTGAGCAAGCACGTGCTGAAGGTAAGCCTGAAGCCATGATTGATCGTATCGCTACCGGTAAGTTGGAGAAGTTCTTCAAGGAATCTACCTTGTTGGCACAAGATTTCGTAAAAGATGGTTCTTTGACCATTGAGAAATATTTGTCGGGTGTTGAGCCTGGTCTCACCGTATCAAGTTTCAAGCGAGTTCAGCTCGGTTAATTAAGAAATATCAAATCCCTCGAAAGAGGGATTTTTTTTGCTAATATTACAACGTCAAATGAAATTCAAAAGAGTATTACTAAAATTGAGTGGAGAGGCCTTATTGGGCACGCAATCCTATGGCATCGATGCGAAAGTGTTGGAGGCTTATGCGAAAGAGGTAAAGAGTGTTGTGGATGCGGGAGTGGAAGTAGCGGTGGTGATTGGTGGTGGAAACATATTCCGCGGGGTTCAGGGCGCTCAAGGGGGTGTTGTGGACCGTGCAACTGGTGATTATATGGGTATGCTGGCAACCATGATCAACGCGATGGCTTTGCAGGGTTCTTTTGAAAAGGCTGGTTTAACCACCCGATTGTTATCGGCCATTAAAATGGAGCAAATTTCTGAGCCTTTCATTCGCAGACGTGCAATGCGTCATTTGGAAAAGGGTAGGGTGGTGATTTTTGGTGCAGGTACTGGCAATCCTTATTTCACAACAGATACGGCGGCTTCATTGCGCGCTGTAGAGATCGAGGCAGATGTTGTAATCAAAGGGACGCGTGTAGATGGCATCTATGATAGCGATCCTGAAAAGAATCCAACTGCGGTGAAATATGACGAAATTTCTTTCAAAAAGGTCTATGATTTGGGCTTGGAGGTGATGGATCTTACGGCCATTACGCTTTGTCAGGAAAACAACAAACCCATTGTGGTTTTTGATATGAATACCCCAGGCAATTTGATGCGTTTGGTATCTGGCGAAAAGGTGGGTACTTTGGTGATCGATTAATTGCTTTTATGAGTCGGTGTAATTTGCAATTGAATCAGCATTTACAGCATACGATGGCACATCGTTGCCAACAAATGGATACACGTATTTTATCATGGGGGCTGGCTTCGCCAGCCCTTCGTGCTTTGCTTTCGTTGAACATCAATACGATTGACGATTTGCTGTTATATACACGCGCTGAGGTGGCGGCTGCGCACGGTATGGGAAATACCGGTTTACAGCGGATAGAGGAGGGACTGTTGGCCCTTGGGATTACTTGGGACAAGTAATTATTTCTTTAGGGCTAGGACAAAACAAAAAAGACGACCAATGGTCGTCTTTTTTAATATCTAAAGAACTGATTGGGCTTACGCCAAAGAGTTCACGTGCTTTTGCAAACTTGACTTCAAGTTGCCAGCTTTGTTTTTGTGGATTACGTTGCGCTTCGCCAACTTGTCCAATGCAGAGAATGCGTTGGTCAACAACTTCAAAGCCTCGTCTTTGCTGGTGGCTTTGCGGATGGTCTTAACGATATTACGAGCAGTTTTGTGCTGGTAGCGGTTGAGGTCACGCTTGGCAGCGTTGGCTCTGATTCTCTTGATTGCGGACTTATGATTTGCCATTTCTGTTAAAAAGGACTGCAAAGATAACCAAATGCAATGAATTCAACAACATATTTGAAAATTTATCCATCAATTTCTGGAGCGAGTTGAACTTTGAGTCCGTTCAATGCTTTGTGGAGGTGAATTTGGCATCCCAACCTACTGTTATTTTTCACAAAGAAGGCTTGATCGAGCATGCCCAGTTCATCGTCTGTGGGTTCAGGTAATTGGTGATCGCTCAGCACATACACTTGGCATGTTGCGCACATGGCCATGCCACCGCATTCGCCTTTTACGGGGAGTTCAACGGCTCTACAAAAATCCATCAAGTTGAGGCCCATATCGGTGGGTGCTTCGAAGGCGGTTTCTATGCCTTGTCGGTCTGTGATGTGAATGAGGATGGTTTGATCGTCCATGAGGGTTAACGCAGGTGGGTGAGGTGATCGAGGCTGTTTTTTACTTTCACGCGGTAATGGGATTCGTGGGGGTGTTTTTCCACGATATAAAGGCACACGTTGTTGTGTTCGAAATCGTCCATTTGGTGAAGGGGTGTGTTGGTGAGCAAACACAGGAAACCTCTCAAAGCCCGGCCATGCATACAAATGAGGATGGGGTTTTCTGGGCTGGTTTCGATTTTTTTGAGTCCTTGCTTTTGACGTTTCACCATCGCTACGGGTGTTTCGCCGCCGTTGATGGCTTGGTTGAGTTCTCCGTTTCGCCATCTTTGCAACATCGCATAGAATTCTTGGCGTGAATGTTCGCTGGGCTGCTGACCTTCTAAAACGCCCCAATTGATCTCATTGAGTTCTGGGATGATTTGAGTGGGGATGTTGTGCGGGGCGAAGGGCGCTACTGTTTGGTGTGTGCGTTTGAGGGAGCTCACAAAAATCCGTTGAAAAGGGATGTGTTTGTAGGCTTGATAGAATGCATCGGCTTGTTGTTGGCCGAGTTCATTGATATCGGTATCTACGCCAGAACCTTGCACGATGCCCAATCGATTGTAATTGGTTTCCCCATGCCGGATGATATACATTGTTTTTATGGCGTGGGAGGGTGAACTTTGCATGGGATCAATAGAAAATGGAACTAACGAAGGATGGGGCAAATATACAACAGGCGAGGGCGATTTTCCGTTTACCGGGAGAGAGTTTGCCTCAATTTGTGGTAGGGAATCTTGCGAATCCTGCGGATTTATTGGGTGTTTCGGGGGATTTGTTTTGTATACAACCGTTCGATCCCAATTTGAATGCACAGTGCATAGTGGTGAGTGAGCACGTTTCGGGTTGGATGGCGTGTTACGAAAAGTGGGCGTTGATTTTTCCTGCGCTCATTACGGAAACATTGTTGGCAACCACCTCTCGGGATGCTTTTGAGCGGGAGATCGAAGGGATTCGCACCGAAATCGCCTCGGGACATTTAGAAAAAGCAGTGGCGGCCCGGGTGAAATCGAGCCAAATAGAGATGGATGCGGATGCAGTTTGGCGGGTATTTGAGCAATTGCACCATGATCACCCCAGTGCATTTTTGTTTTTGATAGTGCATCCGGAGTGGGGCTGTTGGATGGGCGCTACGCCAGAGAATTTGTTGACCGTGGAAGGCGGTGTGGGCAAAGTGATGGCGTTGGCGGGTACATTGACAGCGGTGCAGAGTGGGTGGACAGACAAAGAGAGGTTGGAGCAAACGGTGACCAGCAGGTTTATCGCCGAGGCTTTGGCATCATCGGGCATTGTGGGCGCTGAAGAATCGCGATTGGGGGAGTTGGCGATGGGGGATATCAAACATTTGGTATCGGAATGGCAATTTGGGGGTGTATCGCCTCGACCTTGGCGCTTGTTAGAGAAATTGCATCCTACCCCAGCGGTGGGCGGATATCCTCAGCAGTTGGCGTGCGAGTGGCTTAGAAGCAATGAGGGGTTCGACCGCGGTTTGTATGCGGGGTATTTGGGATGGATTGGTGCACAGAAGTCGGTGTTTTACGTGACGTTGCGATGCAGTAAAATCGTAAAAAACGGGTATACGCTGTTTGCGGGATGTGGGGTGAACGCGGGTTCAGAGGTAGAAGTGGAATGGCAGGAAACCCGTGCGAAGATGGATTTGTTGGGACAATATTTGCCCGAGTGATCAGCGAAAAATGGTTGGATTGGGGATGCCTTGACCGAAATCGGTGGCGTCGAGGGCTTCTTTGGTGAAAATGCCGCGCTTGGAGGGTTTGTAGCCTGAATAATCACCCGTGGGGATGTAATAG
>Ga0209230_10000959_pt1 | contig 11447 bp, 20 predicted proteins | sample LakOntMetagenome_FD_187467 | JGI IMG/M metagenome (GOLD analysis project Ga0209230, IMG submission 187467) | Freshwater and sediment microbial communities from Lake Ontario - Sta 18 epilimnion Metagenome (SPAdes) (version 2) | ecosystem: Environmental > Aquatic > Freshwater > Lentic | place... | reverse complement strand
CCTCCGGCCTAAGATAACGATGTCCTCCGGTCCAAGATACGATAGCCTCCGGCCTAAGATAACGATGGTATCCGGCGATGTTGGAATGGGAGTGGCTTTCGTGCAGTTTTACTTTTGCGACGTCTCTCGGAAAAATTGATTTGATTTTAGTCCAGAAAGGAATGTATAATTGCAATCATGGCTATCTCGTTTCGTTCCGTTTGCGTTCCTCGCGTGACTATGCACTCCGACGTCAGTGACGTTGAGCGTGTGTTCAACTCTGTGTTTGGCGGAGAGTATGTGGAACGAGTAGACATGCATGAGACAACCGACTCCAAAGGCTTGAGCTTTCAAGTGATGTTCGTCCATTTCAAGCAGGATCTCCCTGCGAACCGGTGGACCGATCAATTCTACCAGAAGCTTGAGCGTGACAAGATGGTCAATGTGATGACGGGTTACCGCAAGTTCTTCTGGAAGGTCTACTACAACCAGTCGGCTGACAAGGACAAACCCAAGAAGGTGCCTCACATCATGACGCCCGAGGAAGAGGCCGAGATTGCCATGGCCAAGGCTTACAAGGAGGCCGTCCAGGCACAGAACGATGCAGAGGTGACCCAGCGCGCTTTGGATCAGGAAAACAACCTTGTGGAGGAGGTGGCGGCCGAGCTTATCGAGGCTGAGCCTGCTGAGGCTGTGGATGCTGCTGCGGCTGCTGAGGCTGCTGAGGCTGCTGAGGAGGACGTTGTTCTTTCGACGGTGGATTAAGTTATTGTGTTAAGACCCAGTTTCAAGGTCGTTTTTTACTCTATTGCCTGGTGTAAAAATGGACGTCTAGTCATCCTCCGGGTACCACACTCCATTGAACATGAGCCTTGTCACAGGGCGATTCACAAAGTACACAGGCGGTTCGTAGTCATCGTAAAAGAACAATTCCATCTGGTCGTCGGTTGCGCTGTTGAATGGGAACACGTAGTCTCCATAGCTCAACACGAATTCTTCTGGTGGACGATAGATCCTCTCGGGGAACAACTTCTCGTACTCTTCGACGATCCGATCGATTTCCTCTTGAGTAAACTCCATTTTTTCTACACCGACTACTCTTATTATTCTCTACTTCAATTTAAAGCTTTAGGAAAAGCTTTGGCAAAAGTGAATAGTCTCTGACAAAACGGAAGATCTGAATAGTCTCTGACAAAACGGACGGATCTGAGTAGTCTCTGACAAATAAAAAGACTTCACATCGGATCCAAAATCCACTCTCCGCTGACATGATCCCAATGCCACCGTGGATCTCCGCTCACGACCCAATTGTAGAGGTGCAAGTACCACTCAGGTAGCAGAGGATCGGGCTCCTCACTTTCGATCCGATGTATCCAGCCTTGTGGCTCGCGAATGATCTTGCGAAGGCCGTACAAGGTCCAGCTATGGAGTTCGCGCACGATGCAATGTGCAGCCAATCCATCGTCGTAGATGCAGTTGATCTTGTATTTATGTAAGAACTTGACTTCTTGCATGTGTTTTTTGATATGTCCCGCCTCGACATCCTTGCAGGTTCGCCAGTCTGAACGGCGCAGTGGGCGGGCAAAGTCTTGGATCACTTTCTGAATCTCGGGAGGCATATTCATTTCGTTGTAAGGGAATGGGAATAAAAAAGGGCTTCAAATTTAAAGACAGTAAATCTTTAAACAGACCATCTGCGATCCACAGTGCGTTGTCTCGGTCCTGGCGCAACCTGCGTGCCTCGACCCAATGACCTTGAACCGATTTTTTGCCGAACGTATACGTGTCTGTCTCGACGAACTGCCTGTACGCTTGGCTTGCCTTGTGTAAAGCGAGCGACGCATTCACGTAATGATAAAGCAACGCATGATCTTTGAATTTCTTCTTGAGCACGGTCCAGTCCACCTCGGTCGCCATCTCTTATAGATACATAGTTTAGGGTTTATTTAGGTCCTCAATTTTATAAGCAAAAAGTTACCGAGGTTCCTCTTTGGTCTCTTCGATTACTTCTTCCTCAGGCGGCATGCAGCACCTAAACCAGCAAATGATCCTCATTCTGTAGCGCATTGTTTGGATAAGTATTTGAATATTGAGGCGGGTCGATTTTAAAATTGAGGCGGGTTTTCCTTCCGGGTTGAAACCATATCAGATAATCCGTGTCAGACCTTCAGTTTGTCACAGACTATTCACTTTTGTCACAGACTACTCCCAGTTCCTTCCTAAAGCTTTATGAATACCGGATATTGCCTTCCTCCGCTAAGGATCGTCGAGGACAAGATGTCCAACCACGAAATCCTGCAGACCTTCAACACGGCGTTTGGAGGCGGCGGCGTCCTTCGGGTGGCCAAGAGCAAGAACACTCGGATCATTCACATTGACCCGTCGAACCAGCAGCGCCTCTATCTGTGGGACGAGTTCTACGAGGCTCTGGACGAGTATGGTGCGCTATGGATCAAAGCAGAGTACTTGGGCGACGATGAGTACACCCAAAGCCATATCGAATTCAGCAAGGTCCCCAAGGAGGGTCACTGGGAAGTGAAATACGCCAAGAAGACGCCTCCTAGGCGCAGCACGACCACGTCTAATCCGCGCGTGGGACCAGACGGGAAACTGAGACACTCGCCGGTTCGTCCGCCAACGGTGCCTGCTCCTTCGGTTGTGCCAAAGGTGTGCACGTGTGGCTGCACCTGCGGGGCGCGCATGGGAACCACGTTCTAAGTTATTGAATTCCTTTTTTTATAAGTTAGAAAGTATCATCCACCATGGCCTTTATGTTCCCATTTAACGATCTCTCGGACTACCAGTTCAAGCACCCGGACAAGCCGCTGTTTATTCCAGACGACGTACTGTGTCTCATCCGAACCTTGTCCAAGCCGTTCTTTCGCTATCCAGTCGAATACGAGGACGCGCTGCGTGTGCTCAACAAGCGAGAATGGCCGAGACTCAAGGAGAAACTCTCAGGCCCCAAAGCGGATCAAGGACTGGACTGTCTAAATCGATTTCTGGCTGCCCGCATTGTCTCGGAACACGCCTACGCCGCCTACAAGACCCCCGACCATGAGCTGACGCCCGAAGAATACGAGCGGGCTCGAACCGAGTATTACGCCGCGACGTGCAACCGGCTCGATATTCTGGGCGAAATCTTGGACTAGTTTAAAGGTCACTTCTTTTTATTTGCAAATTCATTCTTTTTTTAAATCCTTCACCAGTCCTATGTTTTGCCAAAATCTTTAAAATTGATTTGTTTGTGTGAATAGAAGAACGGTATAAGTTAAGATGTTGTCTAACACGCTCAAATCCAAAGCTCAGGTCGCGATGACCAACTTCCTCTCGAAGGTTGACCGTGAGACAGAAGACGTGGACGCACAATACGAAGCCTTCGTGGATGAGTTCGTGGGTCAAATGTATGTCGATTCAGAACCTTGGTGGAAGTTCCGCGAACAGGACGCAAGTTCTTTCGATGAGGACGCTCTTACGATGAAAGAGATCAACGTGCTACTTCGTGCAGACGCGGATCTGTGGGAGAGACAATCGGTCTACAAGAAGTCCGGAGGGTACATTCCACCAGGCTCGGTGACGGAACTTCTGCGTCGCTACGGCGTGTGGGCGTTTCAAATCGGCCACTCAAAGGACCTCGCGAGGATGTTTGACCAGGCGTGGGAAAACGCTTAGGCCGTGACCCAGTTTAAAGGTCATTCTTTTTATTTGCGAATTCATTCTTTTAAAATACTTACGCTTGCGTCACCAGTCCTTCCGTAAATCCTATGTCGTCCTTCACCCGTCCCATGTTTTGCCTAAGATTTTTCTAAAATCTTATAAAATTGAAGATTGGTTTAGATCAGTGTTTATGGTGAATAAAAACAAGATGAGTGCATTTGAACCACGTGACTGGCATACCCTCGACATGGAGACAAAAGTCCGGCTCTTCGGTCTCCATTTTCCGCCACATCAAGTTCTGCGAACGCTCCGTGCAGGCCAAGGCTTGTCTCGGGCGCCCCTTCTTCCAAGGCTCTACACGGAAGATGAACCGATCCCGCCCCCAGGTCCGCCGAGACTCGTGCGACACGACACCTCGATTGGAGGCTGGGTCGCGGAACGAGGTTAAGGTCGTTGTTTTTATTTAAAATTGACTGGTTCGGGTTAAAATACTTACCCGTATAGTTTCAAACATAAAGATGGCATACAGCATGACCTATGACCAAGACAGCGTGTCTCTTGTTGGCGAAAGGAACATCACCCTCAAGGTGCCCAACCCGAAATATGTGATGAGACACACTTGGCCCTTTATCAAAGACAGGCGCGAGGTTGACACCTTCTGGTTCCACTTCTCGGTGGCTCGTGCGTTGCAGTTTCACGAGATTGAACATTCTGAGAAAGGTCCTTGTCGCGTCGTCATTCAAGACCATCCCGACCCGAAATATCAAGTGGTGTTGTCCTATGATGAGACCGCGGTGAGGTTGGAGACACTCTGCCAGAAATATGGTTTCGTCACACGGTTCCCTCATTTCGTTATGGAACATCTCATCGTGAAGTTGCAGAACAAGGACCCACAGCAGACGTTACGTATCTTCCACGACGAAGCGCTAGACGCTCAATATCTCTACCATTTTCCCGATTCATCCATCGTGTGGCGTTACTTCAAGGACTATGAGATACCTGAAGACGAGCTGGATGACTCTGAAGACGATGCGTATCCAGAAAACAATGAGTATCCTGAAGACGATCTGGGGTCTGAAGACGATGAGTATCCGGAAAACAATGAGACCGAGCCTGAGCCTGCTGCGCCTGACCCATTCGCGGGACTAAATGCTGCGGGGTTTGTTCAAGTGCGCGCAGATCGTCCCTGTGCCTGCGCATACTGCTCTCCTCGTGTGCCTGCTGCTCCTGTGCCTGCGCCGGCTGTTCGTGTGCCTGAGCCAGTCAAGAAGTCGTTCTGGTCACGCGTCTGCTCATGGCTCCGTCGGTAATCTGAGAATGGTTCACAAACCCCATTTTCTAATTTAAACCGTTTTATATTTTTATTTAAAATTGATCGTTTTTTCAGAAGAAAAGAAAGGTGTATTGCTAAAAACATGTTGTGCAGCGAGCTTCTCCTTTCGCACGAGCCGGTCGAGGTTCTCTCTGTGCAAGACTTGATGCGTGACTTCAAGTGCCTCGAGCGTCTCGACACGTACACCCAGTCGATCCGCGCGCTGGACATGGATGATTGGCGCGCGCTTCGGGTCAAGCTTTGCTCGGACGACGACGTGACGGAGGTGCTGCAATTGCTGGATTGCTACGTGCATGCGTACAAGGCGAAGAAGCAGGCGGATGACGAGTACAACGACTACGTCGACAGCCCACGCGTGCTTCACTACACGCGCGATCTGCAAGAGCACTGGTCGTGGATGCAGAAGTTGCGCGACGAGTGCGAGGAGGCCTTCCTGCTGTCGGATGAACTCTACGGCGAGCTCAGCGCGCTCTTGTAAATCTTGGACGTGAAGACCCAGTTTAAAGGTCACTTTTTTATAAAAAGATAACCACAATCCTTCCGTGAAGATTTACTCGTACTCGCGGCGCAAGACCTCTTCCTCTCCATACAAGGCAACCCGCAGTTCGCGAGACTTTTGCTTGTACACCTCGGCCGCGTCGTTTGATGCTTGGATGAGACTCGCCACACGTCCGTAGAGACAAAGCCCCAGCCGGTAATGATACTCCACATGGGCATCCTTGAAAGCCACGAGCGCGGCAAAGACATGATCTGCCTCCGACGTATACAGCTTTTTCTCTACGTCTACCAACATCTCTTGGTGGCAATAGTGATCGAAGATGCGTTTTAGTTCCTTGAATTCACGCCAGTGTCGGCAGGCGGGCTGGGACAAGGCATTGATCAGACCCAGCACATCGTCGGGGAGGATCAGCGGCTCGTCCATGTGCTTGAACTGGTAAGGCGTCAGGTCGTGAAACGGGAACATATTCATTTTTTATACCTGAGACGTAAAGAATTTAGATGTATTCAATAAGATTTTAGAAAAATCTTAGGCAAAACGGAAGGACCACGAAAAAAGATTAACCTCTCGCATACTTTACTCGTGTGCACGGTTCAATCACCATAAACAGCCACTTGCAGTTCGCGAAACTTCCGGTCACGGTCTTCTTTTGCATAATGGGTTGCGAGGAGCAGGTGGACCGTGCAACCCTCGATACAATACGCCAATAGCCATTCGTAGTAGTCATTCATTTCCTTGTAGGCCACGACTGCATCCAAGACGATGTCTGCATCTGACGTACACATCTTTTTCGTCACGTCTCGCAACAATTCCTTGGAGAGAACGTCTTTGACCTCCTTGAATTTTTGCCAGTGCTTACAGGCGGGCTGGGACAAGGCACTTATCAGACCCAGCACGTCGTCTGGAATAAACAGCGGCTCATCCATGTGCTTGAACTGATAATCCGAGAGAACGTGAAACGGAAACATAGCCATTTTTTATACCTTCCACTGTGAATAAACCAGAATTCAATAAGATTTTCTAAATTTTTACGTTTTGCCAAAGAGTTGACTAAATCTTTAAAATTGATCGTTTTTTCTAGATAATAGAGAGGCGAACCTCCTGTCATTGAGTATAAACGATGGCTTTTATGTTCCAAGACTACAAGGCGTACGTCGATCTCTTCGGAAAGGAATACCCAGAGCTCAAGGCGAAACTGACTGCAAACGACGAGGACACAGTCGTTGCGCTGCGTGATTTCCTGGATGCACAACAGTACTTGCAACGCTCGGGAGCGAACTACAAGGCCCACATGGCGCGTCCGCGCCCGGACAACGTGGAAGGCCTCATCGAGTATCGCGTCATGCAAGAGGCCCTCTACGAAGAGAACTGCTACGACTCGTGGTGGTCCTGCCGCTGTCATCGGGCGCTCCAGTCTGCGGTCCTCGAAATTGCGTTCGACTTCTGGCCCTTCGAGAACCCTCTGTACGAGGAAGACGAGGACGACTACTCGCTTCGTCGGTGGGAGCGCACGGCGAACGGTTGGGGGGCGACGGAGGTCGGCTGGTAAAAAGCTTTTAGGAAAAGCTTTGGCAAAGATGAGATTGCAGAGGATTTCGGAAGTTGCGACCCAGTTTAAAGGTCAATTCTTTTTTATGAAAAACGAAATCCTCAGATTTTCTAAAATCTTATTCGATCTCCACGAAATAACCCCACTCGCAATCGTCTTCCTTCAGCGATATTTCTTCCTCTTTCAAGAGCAGCGTAAAGTCCGGTATGAGACAAATCCACAATAGCTCAAACATCTTTCACCTAATTTCTTTCTATTTTCATTATTTCGATTTTATTAACAGATCCATTTTGCTCACAATCCTGCCAAGATTTTTTTCTAAATTACATCTTTTGCCTAAAAATTTTAAATTGAACACTTTTTCCAAACGATAGGATTGTGCACCTCTTTCCACGAGCATAAACATGGAATTTACGCGAACTATCATGATCATCAAGGCGATGACGGTCGAGGAGTTATTCGTGGGGACCCTTGTCTCCATTGAGGAATTCAATTCGTTCACGCAGCCGTCCTGCTTGAAACCATTCAAGGCTATCAAACTTCTTCTTGGTGAACTGTTTGATAGGAAGTTGATTTCCCCCCTTGTCATGCCAAGCTTGTTGGGTATCTTTGATGTCGGATGCCCGGACGATGTCAACCATCACAAGGTTGTAAGCGATTTGACTATCATGAAAGATTTCTGCAATGAACGCCTCACCTTATCACGCGTGTCAATCCGTTCATGCTGATGCTGCCGAAAGCACCCTTTCCAAGCAAATCAGACCCAGTTTAAAGGTCACTTTTTTTAAGATTTGCATTCTTTCCCAAGCCAATTATTTCGATTTTTATAAAAAAGAAGTGACCTTTAAACTGGGTCTCCGTCTGCTCACATGTCCGGGTCGAACCCCTCCTCCGCCATGATCATGTCGCGCTCCTGCTTGGTACGTGCAGCCCAGTACCGAAATTGGTTCGCCTCGGTCAGAAAGTCGGCACGGTTTGGTGTGTCCAGGATGGAGACAAACGGGAACGTATCCAGGATGGCTTCGCGTTCCTCTTGACACGTCGTCTTCTTCCACTGATCCAGCTGTTCGTCCGAGAAATGCGACAGCTTGTTCGTCTGACGTTCGAGTGGCGGAGGCACAAGGGAGAGAATTTCGCGGGTGATTTCATCGTCGCGTGGGTTCACCCCAGAAGAGAGGCGGACCCGAATGCGTTCCCAGATGGGTTCGAATTGTTGAATGCGCTGGTTCATGGTAAGTTCCTTTTTCATTCTAATTCTAATTCTTTTTAGAATATTCAATTTAAAGATTTTAGAAAAATCTTTGGCAAAAGATAGGATTTTGTGAATATCCATGCGAACTTCATGAAAACATTAAAATCTATGTTTTGCCAAAGAGTTGCCTAAAATCTTTAAAATTGAACATTTTTAGAGAAATACTGGATTGTGACCTCTTTCCACGAGCATAAACATGGACATTCTCGAACGCCTCATTCGCGAGTTGGATGCACGAGAACCGGTTGAGTACAAGCGCTACCTGGCTGTTCGCGTGCGGAACCTCATCCGTGAGTACGCGCTCCCGATCACCCGCCCCGACTGGCGCACCTGCAAAGCCGACGAAGTCCGTGCCATCAAGCTCCTGATCCGTGACGAGCCCCACAACGTGGCGGATCAGATTGGACACGAGTACTGGGACCTCGTCGTCGGCCAGAGCCTCTACGAGCTGGTGACCCGCTACCCGATGGGCCCGCCAAGCGAGGAGGGCTACACGACGGTGCGGCTCAAGCGGGTCTGGCGCGGTTGGGCTTAGAGACGACGACTACGACGACCAAGACCGAGACGACGACCTGACCGACGACCAAGCCATCGACGACTTTCATCAGCAACACACACCAATTCATCAGCAACACACACCACAAGCCATCGACGACTTTCATCAGCAACACACACCCAATTCATCAGCAACACACACCTGGGGGAAACCCCTTTTTCATATTTTTTTGAATAAAAAGATTAACCTAATCCATCGATGGACCGCGCACAGCAGTCAAGAGCATATCCTCCATTTCCTCGTGGTGGAGCATTGCCGCAGTGAATGCGTTCTTTTGCGTGGCCAGGTGTTTTCCCGCTTCGTGCAAGGCCAACGTTGCCTCGATGTACAGACGAAAGACTTCAAATACTTGTTCCGCCTCGCCGGTCGAGAGTTTGGCCTTGACGCCCTCATGAAGCGATCGAGAATAGACGATGTTGTTTTCGCGTAGGATCCGGTTTGCTTCGGCAAACTCGTTCACATGCTGCATTCGTGGCTGAGCAAACCCGCGGATGACGCCAAGGATGTCGCCATTGAATTCCATCTTTAGTCTCGTGTTCCGACTAATTCACAGTTAAGTTTTAACTCAGAATGCATCAATTTTTGAAGAAAAAGGGGTTTCCCCCAGGTTGGTCTTGGTCCTAGTCGTCCTTGCTGCTCTTGGCCTCCAGCTCCCGTGCTTTGGCGATGTGCTTCTCCATGTTGACTTTCCACTGCGGGTTCTCGCACTCGAACATGTCGGCGTAACCCTTTCTCAGGATTGCCACCGACTTGGCGTCCATCTCCGCGGTCTTGCGAAAGAGCCATGATTCCTTGACGTCACCCCGTGCCTTCAGCTCCTCCATGCGTTTCTCCTCCATGCGTTTCATGTGAGCCTCGTGATAGCCCCACTGCTCCGCCGAGATCACCGCAGCCTCCGCGGGGCTCAACTCCGGAGGACGGCGCTCGTTGGTCTGGCGAACTAACGGTGATGGTGGCGGAATTTCCATGGTTGTCAATGTCACAGAAACGTCTTTGGTGTAAAACCATCAATTTTAACAAAAAATCGCAAACGAATAAAAAATAAGGGTAGCATTCCGCGAGCCCTTACCAAACCTCTATGTTTCGCCACAACAGCAGAGATACTATGGTGTTCGGCATGTATACATGCGTACTTCTCCACTCACTCCTACTAAGGCTGTTGCCTGCAACTTTCGTCGCTTATGGATTCAATATCCATCATCCCAAGCTGGGACACTTCCCTCTTGTTCAGAAAAAATGTTCAATTTTAAAAACTAACATGAAAAAGGGGTTTCCCCCAGGCTTGGTCTTGGTCTTAGTCGAGGTCGCGCGGGTCGTCGTAGTCGTCGATGAGCGGGTCTGGTTGAAGAAGTGGCGCAGGTGGTCCGGGTTGTCCGTAGGTCTCGTATCCGAAGTGGAGCGCGGCGTTGAGTTCTGGGTCTGCATCTTGGCGTTGGTCGATCCGGGGCTCGAACATCCAGCCGACGCCAGTAAGGTACCATCGCTTGCCGAAAGTCCACTCGCCGCTCGCGGTCTCCTCCCATTCAAAGTCTGCGAACAGCTCGAGGAAGGTCTCGTCGGAAACATCCGCGAAAGGCATGTCCATTGTTTTGCTTGTATGGAGACAAGGTCAAAGTTCAGTACTTTGTTAAAAAACATCAATTTTAAAGATTTTTAAAAAATCTTTGGCAAAACATAGGATTTGATTAAGAAAAAGGGGTTTCCCCCAGGTTGTCTTGGTCCTAAGCGTCCTTGTCGTCCTTGGTCTTGCTCTCCTCCAGCTCCCGTGCCTTGGCGATCTGCTTGTCGAAGATGCTCCTGAAGTACTTGTCCGTGTCGTCTTTGCTCTCCTCGGCGGCCTTCAGCTCCCGTGACTTGGCGATGTAGTTGTCGAACTTCACTTTCCACTCTTGCTCCTGACTCTCGGACATTTCGGCGTAGCCCTTTTGCAGGATTGCAATCGACTCGGCGTCCAGTTCTGGAAAACGGTCGACCGCGGTGGTGCGAACGAGCCAAGAGCGTGATGGTTTCGTGAAATCCATGATGAGACAAATTCACAGTGCAGTATTTTAGAAAACACCTTCAATTTTAAAGATTACGTGACATTTGCAATCCTACGTTTCGCTTCATCAATCTTTTGCCAAAATCTTTAAAATTGAAGGGATTTTCCGAAATACTGCACTGTGAATTTGTCTCAACCATGAATATCCCACCACCCTCGAAACTCGTTCGCCAGACCTGCGACATGCCTCTGCCCCAAATGGACCCCGTTGCGGCGGCGGAGTTGAGCAAGGTGCTGTTGGGCTATCACGAGGCGTACTGGAAACCCATCATGGAGCGGGCCTACGCCAAGGACCGAGAATGGAGGCTGGCGAACAAGGACATGATCGAGGCCAAGGAAGCGGCATGGGAGAAGGCGATCAAGGACGGCAAGGTGTGGAAGCTCGAGAGCAGCAAGGACGACAGCAGCAAGGACGACAAGGACGCGTAGGACCAAGACCAACCTGGGGGAAACCCCTTTTTTCTTAGGCATGCAACCAAAAAAAATAAGAAAAAGGGGTTTCCCCCAGGCTTGTAGTCGATGCTCCTAGTAGATGTCGCGCGGGTCGTCGTAGTCGTCGATGAGCGGGTAGTCGAGAGGGT
>Ga0209230_10000957_pt1 | contig 11448 bp, 5 predicted proteins | sample LakOntMetagenome_FD_187467 | JGI IMG/M metagenome (GOLD analysis project Ga0209230, IMG submission 187467) | Freshwater and sediment microbial communities from Lake Ontario - Sta 18 epilimnion Metagenome (SPAdes) (version 2) | ecosystem: Environmental > Aquatic > Freshwater > Lentic | place... | reverse complement strand
CCAGGTTTGCCACTGCGGTGTCGGCAAGGTCATTCCAACCCGCGCCAGCCACATTGAAGTAGCGAAGGTTCACTGTGCGAAGGCCCCAGGCCGCAGCAGCCGCATCGGCCATCCATTCACCAACCAGTTTGGTCTCGCCATAAGGGTTGATTGGCTTGCAAGGGGTGTCTTCGGTCACTGCCGGAACATCTGGCATTCCATAGGTGGCGGCAGAAGATGAGAAAACGAACTTGTTTACGCCAGATTCGCGCATCGCGCCCAAGAGATTGGCCATGCCACCGATGTTCTGCGAGAAATACCATTCCGGCTTCTCCACAGATTCGCCAACCTTCTTACGGGCGGCTAGGTGGACGACGGCTTCGATACCATCGGTGTTGAATAGGGTTTTGAGGGCCTCAAAGGCCTCTGGAGCGGCCAAATCCAGCTGAACCAGCTTGGTGTCACCGATGCGGGTGCGCACACCCTCGGACATATCGTCAACCACGACCACCTGGTCACCGCGCTCCTGCAGCATGCGAACGACGTGGCTGCCAATGTAGCCGGCGCCGCCGGTGACTAGAACCTTCATGCGCTCAAGTCTAAATGGCGAGTTGTGCGTTGGCCGGGGCAACGCAGGCATAAACTCGTGGCATGAACCTCGCAGCCCGCTCCAAGAACCTGGCAAATGCCCTTGTATTCACCTCAATTACCGCCGTAGCCCTGACCGGCTGTGCCAATGGAGCGGTTATCAACCCAATCGCCCCGGCTGAGCCAGAACCCGTCTATGTCACCGCTCCTCTTACAGGCGTGCTCTACGAGGACACCACCCCTGAGGCGCTGCAGCTCAAGAAGCCATCGGTCGCCTGCAAGATTGACAACGGCTCAGAGGCACCTAGGCCGCAGACAGGCCTAAATAACACCGATATAGTCTTCGACGAGATGGTTGAGGGTGGCCTGACCCGTTTGGTGGCCATCTGGCACTCCAAGCAGCCTGAGGCAATTGGCCCAGTTCGTTCAATTAGACCCATGGATCCTGACATTTTGAGCCCTTTTGGCGGAATCGTCTGTTTCTCTGGTGGCCAGCAGGTATTTGTGAACATGATAAACGAGGCCCCGGTTTTTGTGGCTTCGGAGACTACCGAGCAAGATAAAGGCACATTTAGCCGTGCCAGTGACCGAATTGCCCCACACAACGTGATTGTGAATGTGTCAAAGCTAGCTTCAGATCACCCAGAACTGAGTGCTCCGGCCCAGCAGTTCCAATATGGCAAAGATGTACAAACTTCTTCAGCTGGCCTTGCTGGTGCAGCGGTGACCAAATTTGAGGTCAAATACCCTCAGGCCAGTGCCCTGTGGACCCCAACCAGCGACGGCTCAAAGTGGCTAAGAACTCAGGATGGCAAGCCACTCATGGATAAGGCCGATGGCTCTCAGGTTGCCGCCACCAACATTGTGGTGATGCAGGTCAGGATTGATCGCAGCTATCTAGACAAGAAGTATGGCAACATTCCAAAAACTGTAATGGTGGACACCGGTAAGGCCTGGGTGTTTAGCGGCGGAAAGTTCGTAGAGGCCACTTGGTCAAAGGCTTCGGCAACCTCACCGATTGTTTTGACCGATGCCGCTGGATCTCCAGTCCTGCTGGCACCGGGAAATACCTGGGTTGAGCTGATGCCGGTGGCCCCTGAGGGCAAATTGGCAATCACTAAGGCGCCGGTTGCTAGCCCTGAACCCAGCCCAAGTGTGAGCGTGTCGTCAAAGAACTAAATCTGTACACAATAGACTGTGGGCATGATAAACATCGCCCAGTTGCGTCTAATCCTTGCTGAAGATGGCGTTCAAGCCACCTCTATTGCCCGTGCAGAGCTAACCACCCGAGTCGCTGAATTCAAAGATTTGGGTGCCGAGGCCAGACCAATCGTTTTTGGTAGCCACCGCAAAGCCCAGGCAGTTGTGCTTTCCTACGACCTATTCACCGAGCTACTTGATGTGGCTGAGGGTGTGCCGCACATTCCAAGGGCAGAGGTCAAGGCCGGGCGCTCACGCAGAACCGTGGCCAAGGGCCGCAAGAAGCAAGATTTGACTGAATCCGAGCAAATTGTGCAGAACTTGCCAGAACTTGAAAAAGAGCACATTGGGCAGTCCACCCAAGAGCTGCTAGATCAGATCATGTCTAAGTGGAAGCTCTAGTCCGGGTTCAATTTCAAAAGCCCAGATAAGTGCAACAATTGGATTTTTGTCAAGCAGACTCTTTGGGTCTAAATTGACGCCTCAGATAAGTGTTGATGTTGGGTTAACCGCACAAAATGATTATTGGAAAGAGGTCGTAATCTACTCTTGCTGTAGCTAAGAGGCCAATAATTTACTTACTTTTTGAGGGATAAACGTGCACGAATTGAAACGCAAGAGCTCCAAAGCTCTAAATGCGTTCCTCGCGCTTTTTATTGCTCTTGCTGGCGTTGGTTTGACCGGTGTGTCGGCAAATGCAACACCGGCACTCTCTGTCCCGGCAAACGCCAAACAGGTATCAACTAGCGCATTTAATTTGATTTGCTCGAGTAGTTGCGATGTGTCCGGATACACAACTCAAACTTTACAAACAACCATCACACTTGTGACGGCCGGCACCGGTTACCTTCAGCTGGGCACAACATCGGGTATCGACACTTCGAAAGGTTCATCAGGAGCACCCACGGGCTACACCTCATCTGAGTGGACCGGAGCCACATCTACAAAACTTGGTTTCATTGCCAATCTCACCAATACGAATGCAATTCTGGAAACTTTGAAGTTCAAGTCGCTTTCTTCCGGATCAACTAATGGAGTAACAATTACTACATCGGTATACACGGGTGCTGATGCATTTAACTCAAGTACTGGGCATTTTTACGAAGTAGTCAACAACGCTAGAACCAGAAACACATCTTCGGGGGGAAGCGCTGGAACAAGAATTTACTGGGAAGATGCGCGTTGTCAGGCTAAATGGGGCCCAACTTCTTGGGCAACATCACTTGGAACTTATGCGCCAGGAGACAATGATGGCTGTACGAATAAGACAACAAGAAATACTAAAAATGGTCTGAACGGCTATCTAGCAAACATCACCTCTTTAGAAGAGCACCAGTTTTTGCAAACCTATATGCCTGACGGCACAGTCGGTTGGATTGGTGGCTCTGACCACGTTGCGGATAATGCCGATGGAATTTGGCGATGGTTTGATGGTCCAGAGTCAAACCAGGTCTTCTATATTCAGACCAGTCGCGGGTCCTACACCCCAAATTCAACACCACGCGTTACCCGCACGATTGATGGTCGATCGATGTTTAACTACTTTTCAGATGGCGAACCAAATGGTGCAGGCGGAGGTGAAGACGGTGCCGAATTTGGTTTTGGTTCCGCCGGAGCCGGTGACTCTTGGAACGACTGTGGAACAAACTGTACGCGCACTTATTACATAATTGAGTACGGTGGCGACGGTGGCGCTGTGAGTGGCGCTGCAATTAACACCGTTTTTGTGGTAACTCCAACTTCGATTTCAAACACTTCAAGCGCAGCTCCAACAGCGTCGAGTTCACTAATTCCAGGGACAGTACTTACTTCCGCTGTTACTTTTTCTGGACACCCAACTCCAACTAAGGCGATTACTTGGCAGCGCTCTACCGATGGCTCAACCTGGGACACGATATCTGGGGCTAGTTCTAGCACTTACACTCTGACTAGAGCCGATGTTGGCAATTTCATTCGGACAAATGAAACTGGCACTATCACAGTTGATTCACAGGTCTTTAGTACTTCGACCGTTGCATCCACGGCTACTACAAAAGTTGGTCTCGGTGCAATACCGAATGCACCTGATCTAAACCCCAGCTCTGACACGGGTGCCAACACGACCGACAATAGAACTGCGGATAGCACCCCAACCCTCGATTTCACTGGGGTAACTGAGGGAGCAACGGTAACTGCTACTGCGACAAAAGCATCAGCCAGCAACGTAACTTGCACCACTTCAGCCGCAGGCGCCGGGGGCACAGCGAGTTGTACTTTGGGCACATTGGCTGACGGTATCTGGGCGCTTACCGCAACCCAGAACCTTAATTCACAGACTTCCTCAGCATCTTCGGCGCTATCAATAACTGTCAAGACATCAAACCCGACTGTTTCAGACACAGTTCTTTCGCCAGACACATCTACCCCAGGCAAAATAAACATCACTATGACGTTCAGTGAGAATGTCGTTGAAAATGATTCCAGCAGAATTTCGTTGAGTACCGGCTGGAGCCCTAGCAGTGTGACATTCAGTGGCAATACAGCCTCTTTCTACATTACAAAAACGCTGAGTGGGGCTGAGACTGTAACGGTAAGCGCACTGGCTGGTCTTGCAAAAGATGATGCAGCAAATACCTCTCTCGTTGGTACTGGAGTTAGTGAAACGGTTAGCAACGTTGCTCCAACTGCATCCCTTGCACCAACTTCAAGTTTTTCAAGTGGATACACAAACGCATCCACAATCACATACGATTTGGTTTTTGATCGAAGAGTTTGGGACTTAGACGCAAGCGACATAACTTCGGCTTCGACTTTGCCCTCAGGGTGTTCAGTAACAATTTCAGCAAATTCCGGATCACGAACAAATTACACTGTCACCGTCGCGAGCTGTGCGGCAGGAAACTTGGATCTTAAGCTCGCTGCAAATGCAGTGGTCGATGCCGCAGGTATCCGTGGTCCAGGATCAGTGCTTGACTCAATCCGCGTAGTTCGCGATACAACCGCCCCAACCATCACCACAAACTTGGATTCTCAGACCGCTGAGGGCTCAACCACAATTGTTTACACAATTACCTTTAGCGAGGCCATTCTTGCGAGCTCATTCACCACAAGCGATTTGACGCTTGGTGGCACAGCCACACAAACCGGCTGGACCAAAACTATTGGCACAGCGACTAACAATGGGCGAACTTTTGAAATCACAATTTCAAGATCTAGCGCCGTCAACGGAACGCTCACTCTAACCATCGGGTCGGGCGCGGTAACTGACCTCGCAGGAAACGCAACAGGCTCAGCGAGCAGCACAGTTACTCGCACTTTCGTGGTGCTTCCGGCACTCGCCGTTGGCTCTGTAAATCCTTCAAACGGTAACAGCGCTGCAATTGCCCCAGCGCTAACCATTAGTCAGGTGGGCACAAACATCACCGGTGCTCGCGTCAAAATCAAGAACTACCAATCGGGGGACTCTCTTGCCTCGAGCCCAAGTTCACCGATTAGCGTCCAAAGCAATGGAACTGGCGTGCTTCTGCTTACCGGCACTGGCACTGAAGCTCAATACCAAGCCGCATTACGGGCTGTTGCTTTCAGTTCTACCGCTTCAGATTCAACTACCCGAGAATTTGAATTCCAGATCGCCCCAGAGGTAAGTGGCAAAGTCTACCTTTACGACACCGCGCACTTCTATTACAAGCAAACAAGTAGTGCCAGCCAAAGTGCGGCAGTCACCGCGGCAGCAGCAATGAACTTTATGGGTCAAACCGGTTACCTAATTACCGCCGACACTCAGGCTGAAAATACTTGGTTGATGACTTTCAACGAATACAGCTGGATAAGCGGGCAGGAAGATACAGCAACCAATCCAAGTAAGTGGAAGTACAACTCTGGACCAAATAATGGACAAGAGATTCCTTCGGCAGTTCAGACCGCCTTCTGGCATGTTGGTGAACCCAATGCAGGTTCCACTGAGCCGTGCATAGGATCGATTGACGCCGCATCTGGTGCTTTAGCAGATTATTACTGGGCCGATATTGGATGTACTGGACCATATGTTTACACCGTTGAGTTTGGCGACGACGCATTTGGCGACTCAGCCTGGACAACCGTTGACACAGCAAACATGCCTTTTGACCGTGCAGCACCGACTTTGAGCTTGGTTGCAGGTGTATCGACCGCTACGAGTAACTCAATTCTGTTTACCTTAGGTGGAAACGAGGCAATTGATTGCACCACCGTGTCAACTACGGATGGCACGGACTTTACATTCAGCAACGTTTCGAGCATTGCAGTTTCGCAAGCAAGTTCAAACTCTTGTCAAATCTCAGCAACAGTTTCCGGAATCGAGAAAACCGCGGTTGCCGCGACTCTTAATCGAGCTTCAAGCTTTTCCGTCACAGACTCAGCAGGAAACGCGGCAACCAACTTCACTCGTGGAACTCCAAACACGACAACCGTCACTCTTCCGGACGCAACAGCGCCAACACTAACGATGACGGTAATCGGTGGCAACAGCGCGACTGTTCGCGAAATTCAATTTGTAATCACTGGTAACGAGTCACTTAACTGTTCTTCACTGTCACAGAGCGACTTCACACTCACCAAGATGCGCGTCGCCCTTATCGAATCACATGTTTCAGACAACACAAAGTGCCTGATCAACACAGTATCGCTTGTCTCTCCTAGCAACGCGGACAACAGCACCATCGCTGCAAAAAACCCAGGCTTTTCGATGGCTGACGCCTCGGGAGTAACCCAAAGCTCCATTGGAACCGGAAGCTCAATAACCGTCTCTGTCACAATTAGTGATCCCCTATCCGGTGGCCTTGTTCTCACCCCGATAGCCGGAACCGTTCCCGCGCAATTGCCTTACGCAAAACCAACTCGCGTGATGGGAAACATAACTCAGGCACAGCAAGATGCCTTAATTGAACAAAAAGTTGTGGCTGCGCCAGCTAGCCTTCCAGGCATCAAGGTTGAGAGCGACATGTCGCACATTAGTGCTGCAGACCCAGTAGCTGTGACTGAGACTCACAGCATCAACACCGGTGAAAAAGTTGAATTGAAATTAAAGGTTTCAAACTCCATGAAGTTGACCCATGACACGGTCGCGTTCATGAAGAAGGGTGGTACTTGGTATTACCTTGGCCGTGCCAGCTTTGACACCGATTGGGCAAGCTCGGATGCCATCGCTCTAGGCGAACCTGGAACATACATCTTTAAAGTGTTCCTAATTTTAAAGACGCAAAGCGTTACCACTGCTAGGGTTCCAGCAGCAACAACTGTAAGGATCGCTCGAATTTCCGGGCCTTCAGTATCAACTCCAAGTTACCCATATGACCAAGTGGAGCGAAGTGTTTCCATCGCTGCGCTCGATGACAGCACAGTAAACGCAACAAGTGATCAAAGTTTGCGCGTTGACGTGACTGTAAATGGTGCTGCCATTCCTGTTGCTGCACCTCCTGCACCAGCTCCAGCTCCGGCCCCTGCGCCAGCACCATCGGCTACACAAACCCCAACACCGTCGGCTACACCAACCGCCAGCCCACGCCCAACTTCTTCACCGAGTGCATCGAGCACACCGCGACCAAGCGCAACACCAACTTCAAGCCCAAGCCAGTCGGCTACCCCTGCGCCAACAAATACACCTACGAGCGCACCCACCAGTAGTCCAAGTGCTGCGCCAGGGCCAAGCCCAAGCTTCACTCCAGCCACACCTATCGCGCCCGTTGTTCCAGCCCCTGGAGTGAGTGTTGCTCCACAGCCAACTGAGGCGCCAAACCCAGTTGCAAATCTTGCACCAACTATCACCATTCCCGAAATCAATCCGGGGGAGCCAGTAGCAAACCCTGCGATTGGTGCAACCGGTGATGACAATGCAGCACCACAGGAATTCTCACCGCTTTCTTCACCTGAAGGTGTTGTTGCAGCAGCAGCCACCGCGACTACAGCTGTAACTATTGCTGCCGGTGTTGCCGCTGCCGCGGCAGCTGCCGCAGGTGCAGCCGCAGCCGCTGGCGCCGCGGCCGGTGCTGCAGCAGGAGCAGCCGCCGGTGCGGGAGCCGCAGCGGGTGGTGCATCCGGATCTGCAGGTTCATCCGGTGGATCAGCCGGAGGCTCTAGCTCATCAAGCTCATCCGCTAACTCAGCATCGAGTTCATCAACCGTTGCCGATGTTCAAGGCGGCGAAGGCGAGGGCGATGCCGGCGAGATAGAAGTGGTGCAAGATAACCTCACGCTCGACCAAAAAAACTGGGGCGACAAACTCTGGCTGTTCAGCATTCCGTTTATTACATTCTTCGATCGCCGAAGCCACAACGCCGCTGAGCGCATCGCAAAGTTCTCACCATTCTTCGCCAAGCTAATCAACGACGGTGCTTACGCTCGCGCAATTGTTGGAACCCTAAGTTTCATCACGCCAATCGCTGCGGCAATCATCGCGTTCTTTGCAGTCAATGTAAACGCAGCCGAAATGGCGGCCGGCGAATACACCCAGATGATCACCCCCGCCTGGCAACTATTCCTTGCCATCGCAGTGCTCGGCGCATTCGACGCATCAGCAGGTTTCATCGGTGCCAGCGTCTTCATTATCGGCAGCATGATCAACACCGGTCGTCTACCAGACACCGATGAAGTCCGAACCATGATGGGCATCATGCTGGTTGCTGTTGGCCCTGGAATGCTTGCCACCGGTTTCCGCACCATACGCAAGCAAGCCGCTCACAACTTCAACATGTGGTGGGAGCGCTTCGCCGACTTTGCCATTGCACCGTTCATGGCCGGTTGGTCGGTCAGTGCAATGGTTGCCGGTCTGCCAGCTCTTGCCGGCCTCACCCTTGATGCCGCCAACCACGTTGCCGACTTCGCAATCTTTATCGCGCTGGCCACTGTGCTGCGCGTTGGCTTCGAAGAGTTTGCTGCCCGCGCTTTCCCTTACCGTTTGAACCGCATCAACCCCGATGAAATCCCAGACCCATCGAACCTACAAAAATCAATCGTGCTTGTTATCAAGTACGCAATTTGGGTCTTCATCGGAGGCGCGTTGATCGGTCCAAGCTGGCAGGTTTGGATTGGTTCGGCACTGTTTGTGTTCCCAACTGTGATCAGTTGGTACTCGGATCGTTTCCCTAATTTCCCAACCTTGTGGCGCCTACTACCAACCGGTATTCCAGGGCTTGCCATCACATTGTTTATCTCCTCGGCCACCACCGCAACCGTGGGAGCAATCCTTGGGGCAACCCCAGAACTAGCAGCATGGTCATTCTTGATTCTGCCTATGCCGCTGCTGATCTTGAGCCTGCTCGGCATGTTTGGTCGCCACGGCCGCGTAAACCGCCACGGTGAAGAAGAAGACCGCCCGGTCAAGAACTTCAAGTGGGTTTACCGTATCGGTGGTCTATTGATGCTGGTAATTACCCTGAAACTAGCTGGCGTAATTTAGTACTAATCCATAGGTTCGCGGTTGCTCTGCAGCTCCCACGGGATCTCGGTAACAGCATCAACATCAACTAACCCGGTGCCAGCTTCATGGTCTGCGGCAACAACTTCAACAATTCGATTGGCCGTGCGGCCAGGGTTCGGCATTGCCGCCGCAAACAACTCGGCAATTTCCAGCACGCGATTGGCGTCGTTATCTATTCCGGTTATGGCCCAGTCAAGTTCACTAATCATTTTGATCTTGTATGCGGTTGCCGCAGCGACCTCGCCCAACGGTGAGAACTCCCAGTGCCCATCGTGCTCCAAGAAAATCGCAGGCTTGCCGGTTGCCAGTGGCCACTCGGCCAAGTACGAAATACCATCTGTCAAGACATGCGTTGCCTTAGCAAAGACACTGGCCGAAGAACTTGAAACATCAACCGATGTGTTCGGCAAAGCGTTCCACCAGTTCAACCAGCTCTCCAGTTCGCCGGCACTCATAACATCGCGATCAACCAGTGTGCCAAACAAGAACGGGTGCGGTCGCAGAATCACACGCCAATCAGGATGAGCACCTGCCCACTCCAACATCTCTTCTTTAACCTGCGGAAAGTTTCCAAAGTTTAACCAGTGTCGCGAGTAACTGTGGTGCGGAGCCCAAAGCAACGTCTTACTCACGCCAGCGACGCTTTCACTCGCCAACTTGTAATCCACGACCAGCTCATCGAGTTTGGTTGAACCAACAAAGTGCACGTGAGTGTTGCCGCGCTGGGTCAGCGCAAACGCATCGCGAGTGAAATCATCCTGAGTGAAAACCAATGAAGCCAACTGATGCATGCGCTGCGTATAAAGATGTGCGGCGATGGGTTCAAAACCACTATCGGGGTTCACGCCGTCGGCCGGCTCCTGCACCAGCGGAAGCGAGAAGTAGGGCACGTAAACAATTCGCCCAAGCGCCGCCAACTTATCTGGGCGATACTGCGGCGAGTAATTGCGCTGCCACGGGTAGTTCACAAAAATGTAGTCGGGGCCGGTGCCAGCAAACAGCTCGGTGAGATCGGCGTTGACCAGGTGGTCAATTCCCAGCCGGTCAAAAAACTCCGATACGCCCTTGGCGTCATCAAAGCCGCGCTGGCCGGTAAGTTTTCGCGAAATTGCCACCACCTGCACGTCAAAGCGGCGGTCGTTCTTCATCAGCTGGTAAACGCCGGCAAGGGAATCCCACGCTTCGTAATAGAAGGTCAGGAAAACCACTTTGATTGCCATTGTTTAAGCGTATCTTGCGCGGACTGCACGCATCAGGGGGAGATTTTGCCCAACTAGGGGACTTTATTAAAAGGGAAAAGTCCCGAGGCTACGAATTCATTAGTCCCGAGACTTCCCTTTGGCCTTACAGCCGTGGCCATCCGGGACGCATCCCTTAGAGCCTGTATTACTTACAACACGCGCACGAGGCTTGGTTTCAAGTGGTTGGGTTGTAACTATTACGTTACCAGTACACGACACCCCCAGCCCTTTATTACGGTCATCCAAGGAAATAGTAGGTAAATAAAGGAATCCGGCCTTCGCAGCAGCGAACATGCCTGAAACCCCGAATCTTGCCAAATAACCGTAATAAAAGGTGCCCTCTATCGGTTAACTATGCAGAGGGCTAAACTTGCCCTATAGCCGTTATGTCTGAACGAAAGGGGTCCTGATGTCAGATGTCACCCCTATCCGTCCAGAGGGAGAATTTGACCCAACCGGCGCGAATCTGGATCCTCTAGAAGATCTTCTAGACGAGCAATCCGATGAGGACTTTGGTTACGTTGTAACCCGTGACCGCGCGACTGGCCCAGACGGCCACCCGGTCAAACTAGCTGAATGGTCAGCTCAAGACTTTGCCAGCATCTATACCCGCTTTCGCCCTCACCTAGAGCGTCACGCGCGTCGCTTCCTGCACAACCCAAGCCAGGTTGACGAAGTTGTACAAGATGCATTCCTTTACCTTATGGTTAGCCTTCCTGAGCTTGACTCAGAAATCGGTGTTCTTCGCTTCCTCAAGTGGAAGGTTCGCCTTCTCTGCCTAGATGTAATGCGCGCCAGCGGCAAGGCCTATGTAGCTAGCATCGATGACGTTGCAGAACCAGTAAGTGCCGACCCAGAGGTCAGTTCTTACCTAGAGCAGCAAGACGACGCCGCGGTATTGCGCCTGGCTTTGAGCAAGCTCAACCCTCGCCACCGCGAAGTGCTTTTGGCCTCTATATACGAGGAAAAATCAACCGAGCAGATCGCTGCCCAGGTTGGTCTATCAGA
>Ga0209230_10000956_pt1 | contig 11455 bp, 8 predicted proteins | sample LakOntMetagenome_FD_187467 | JGI IMG/M metagenome (GOLD analysis project Ga0209230, IMG submission 187467) | Freshwater and sediment microbial communities from Lake Ontario - Sta 18 epilimnion Metagenome (SPAdes) (version 2) | ecosystem: Environmental > Aquatic > Freshwater > Lentic | place... | reverse complement strand
AACTTAACCGTAATATCTGCGGCGAGTGACATCTGATCATCAAAGGAGAGAGTTCCTTCACCCCGTCGTGTTTCGATGAAACGTTCAACTAGCGGCAAGAGGGCTATGCGCTGTCGTGCAGTACGCGATACGGCACGAACCTCATCATTTGGTCCACCGGAGAATGCTGCGAGCTCTGCAAGAGTCTTCTCATCTGCTGCACGGATAGAATCAAGTGAAACTTGATGTTCGAGAATGAGAGAGGCTAGACCCATCACATCATCGATGGCGGTGTTGAGTGCGCCTTCGTAAACAAAATCTGGGTCATTCCAATCGCGCACCAATGTGTTGGCAGCCATCCATAGTGCAGCCTCTCCCATCGGTTGCGAATCTGCATCGATTCCAAAACGGATTGCATGTTCACTTAAGAGTCGACCGGCGTAAGAGTGATAGGTAGTCACCGATGTATCAAGAGTTGCAAATGGAACTTCGATCCCGGCTTTTGCCATAGCAAGTTGTAACTGACGCAGGCGCTTTCGAATACGGGCGGAGAGTTCTCCCGCTGCCTTACGCGTAAAGGTAAGGCCAAGAATCTCATCAGGTTTTACAAATCCATTTGCAACTAGATAAATCACGCGCGAAGCCATCGTCTCTGTTTTTCCAGATCCGGCGCCTGCAATAACAACTGCAGGTTCAAATGGATTTGTCAGAATAGAGATGATCGCCGCTTGTTCAGGGGTAGGGTCATAAAAGGTTGGATCAACGCTTCGAATAAGGGCTGCAACCTGCACAGGTGTGTACTTTTCGATCATTGGATCACCGACTGACCAGATGGCTGAACCGGACATGATGAGCGAACAACACACCGTGGACACATCTCATTAACGGTTGCGGTAAATGTCGAAGCTGACATTCCTTGGCCGATGATCGTTAATTGCTGGCGGACCTCATCGGCGTCGATAACAGGTCGCACACGAGTCGCAACTTCTTTGGTCTCATGGGCAAGAAAGACAAGGTGCGATCCAGATGTTTCTCGGCCAGTAATTTTCTCACCGAATCCACCCATAATAATTCCCAGTTGATAACAGGCAAGTTGTAGATTTGTGAGCGCTTCCTTATGGCCGATGGGATTCTTGCCCGTCTTAAAATCAACAACAAAGTATCTACCTTCGCTATCTACTTCAATACGGTCGGCGTTTCCTTTTACGATAATATTTCCAAAGTTCACTTTGAAATCTAGTTCAACTCCCACAACACTTCGATCTGTCTTGCTTTCGATCTCACTGTGATACTGAGCAAATCGCTCGAGCATTCGCTTGGCTCGTTTGAGTGATGCTGCACTTATCCAGCCACTCGTCTGATCGATAAGTGACCATGAGCTCTCAAGTTTTTCTACGAGCTGCTCATGAGTAATTCCAGGAGTTTCGACTTTGAGGCGAGCGAATTCGTGAATTGCAGATCCCAAGAGTTGCGCGACACCATCTCCATTTGTTCCGCCACTTTTCTCAAAGAACCACTTCACGCCACATTCAGTAAATGGTTCGGCACCACTTGGGCTGACATAGATGGGATCGCCTTCAGCAACAACGGGACGATCCGTTGATAGTGGCCTAGATCCAACCCACGAAGTTGGGTTGGCTAGTGAGATACCGCGATCGTTAAGGGTTGCAAGAAGCTGGGCGGCATCTGCAGAATTATCGGAGGCAAGGTTTCGCCGCAGCGTTGCAACCAGTGCTGGCGCAGTCAACGGTCTAGCTGGTTCAACTACCTTTGCTTGCGTCGAATCAGCTGAAAAGCCATGTATTTCTTCATATATTTCATGGAAAAAGAGCGACGGCTCATCATCTTCGCGCGAGGTAGCGGTGACTAGTAAGTCGGCTGTAGCGCGTGATGTTGCAACATGGAAGAGACGTCGCTCATCTTCAAGAAGTGAGGATGCAGTAATCGCTTGTAATTCGCGTTCAGCTAGATGATCGCCATGACGCTCGCGTTCAACAAGTCGCTCTGCACCCAAGAGAGTCGAGCGAGTCTTCAAGTTTGGCCACGTACCTTCTTGAACGCCTGCAACAATCACAAAGGGCCACTGGCGACCTTTAGCGCTATGAACTGTAAGAATTTCTAGCGCATCTGGTCGCACACCTTTTGCTGTAATCACATCTGCTGCAATGAACTCATCTGTGATCTCATTAAGAAAGAGTGATGGGTGTGCGCCAGGAAAACGTTCGATAAAGCGAGCAGCACTTTCAAAGAGGACGATCATTGCATCAAGATCACGATCTGCTGCAGCTCCTCGCGTGCCGGAACGAAGCGCGGCATCCTGCCACGCCTTACTTAACTTTGCACCATCACTGGTGACCGCGTTATCCCAGATTGCCCACAAGAGATCATGAACGGTTGAGTTTGCGCGAGAAAGTGCTTTGCGTGCATGAGATAAGAGAGCGTGCACGCGATGTAGTTCGAGGCCATCTTCAATTGGAATATCACCCTGAATAATTGCATCGATGAGCATCTGTGATCCGCTACGAAGATCTTCTTCCTCACGTGCGGCCAATAGTGATCGGCGAATACGACGTAGCGAGATTGGATCGCTGCCACCGAATTCGCTGGTGAGTAACTCTTCTGTTTGCGCCAAAGTAAGTTTCTTGGGATCTGTTGCAATACGTGCGAGAAGCAAGAACGGTGTGATTGCTGCATTGTTGCCGAGGGCTTCTATCTCACCCACCGTTGGAATCGATGCCTGCATACATGCACGGCGAATTGATGAGGCTGTTACTCCCCCGGATCTCACAATGATCGCCATATCCGAGTAAGGAATTCCGCCTAATAAATGGGCCTTTTTACAGTGATAAGCAATGTAATTAGCTTCTTCCGTGGCAGTTGCTGCCATGACTGCATCACGATTGCCAGGGATTCGATAGCTATTGCCAAGAGTAATTGTCGTGCCGTGGTCCCCAATGAGTGCTTGCGCGGCTCGATCTGCGCCATCTGGATCTGCACCACGGAATCGTCCTACAGCGCTCTTGCTATCGAGTGCGATCAGAAGATCAGTACCTGCCAAAAGTTGTAAGAGTGCGCGCTGAGCAGGATCTGACTCTTGAAATTCGTCAACAATAATTGTTGTAAATCGTTTACGTAGTGCGGTGAGTAGTTCTGCATTATTACGTAAATGTGCGATCGCAGCATTAATCAGTTCAGATGGATCAATGCGCATCTTGGCATCGGCTGCACCCGATGATGCCAAATCCATGGCGCCTTCATAGCGCTTCCAGAAAGCCGCAGCAGATGGCCAGAACTTTTCTTTGAGTTGTGAGCCACGAACTGAAAGTTGGTCTGGAGAAATTCCGCGTTCATTTGCGCGCATCATCAAGTCGCGAAGTTCGCGGATAAATCCTCGTGTCAGAAGTGGATTGCCTAACTTGCCTTCACCATCGTGTAATTCAACGGGCCAATCACGATAACCATCTTCAACATCTCCACGCAATAACTCGGCGATGAATTTCTCTTGTTCGGCACCCGATAATAAAATAGGTTCGCGATAATCTTCACCGCTCTTCATCTTGACGATGGAAAAAGCTAGCGAGTGGAATGTGCGAGCAAGTGGTTCGTATCCTGTTGCACTGCTGCGGATCGCAATTGCATCGCGTATTTCTGATGCGCGTTCGCGGCCATATGTAATATAGAGAATTGAATCCGACGATGTGCCTTCACTAATTCGCGAAAGTGCAGCTTCGATAAGAACCGTTGTCTTGCCGCTACCTGCAGCCCCTTGAATAAGCAGAGGTGATCCGCGGTGCGCAATTGCAGCCTTTTGCTGATCGTCAAAGCCCAGCTCAATGAGCCTAGGTTCAACCTTGATCAACTTCATAGGTGCCATTTAACCCTAGCCGTACGACAAAGGCTGGTCACCTGGAGAAAACGTTGCTGCCTAGCTATCGGCAGCTAGGTTCGCCTTCTTCTGACGTGAAGTCGCGCGTGCGCGCTCGTTCTGGTCTAGAACAACTTTACGGATACGGACAACTGCCGGAGTGACCTCTACGCATTCATCTTCGCGACAGAATTCGAGAGCACCTTCCATGTTCAGCTTCTTAGGCGGAATCAAACGCTCTGATTCATCGGTACCTGAGGCGCGCATATTTGTAAGTTTCTTTTCGCGAACACAGTTAACGTCCATGTCATCGCTGCGAGAGTTCTCACCGATAACCATGCCTTCGTACACTTCATCGCCTGGCTCAACAAAGATTGTTCCGCGATCTTGTGTTCCATAAAGTGCATACGAAGTAACTGTTCCCATACGATCTGAAACAAGTGAACCTGTTGCACGTGTACGAATATCGCCATACCAAGGCTCGTAACCATCGAATACGTGGTGGAGCAAACCTGTACCGCGAGTTTCTGTAAGGAACTCAGTACGGAAGCCAATAAGTCCACGAGAAGGAACCTTGTAATCAAGACGGATCCAACCGGTTCCGTGATTCACCATCTGCTCCATGCGGCCCTTACGAAGTGCCATCAACTGGGTAAGCACACCTAAGTATTCTTCAGGAGCATCAATTGTTAAACGCTCCATCGGTTCGTGAATCTTTCCATCAATCTTCTTAATAACTACCTGTGGCTTACCAACAGTAAGTTCGAAACCTTCGCGCTTCATGATTTCAACAAGAACAGCGAGCTGAAGTTCTCCGCGACCTTGTACTTCCCATGTATCTGGGCGATCAGTATTGAGAACGCGCAATGAAACGTTACCTACGAGCTCGGCATCGAGACGGCCCTTAACTTGGCGTGCAGTAAGGAGTTTTCCGCTCTTTCCAGCCAGAGGAGATGTATTAATACCGATAGTCATGGAGATCGATGGCTCATCAACAATAATCAAAGGTAGAGCGTGTGGATCTTCATTATCTGCCAAAGTTTCACCGAGAGTAATTGTCTCGATACCTGCAACAGCGATGATGTCTCCAGGATGCGCTTCCATTGCTGGAACGCGATCAAGGGCTTCGGTAATCAAAAGTTCTGAAATCTTTACGCGCTCTTGTGTGCCATCTGTCTTCATCCAGGTAACTGTCTGGCCCTTCTTGATTACACCTTCGCGTACGCGACAGAGTGCTAGACGACCAAGGAATGGAGATGAGTCAAGGTTTGTCACATGTGCCTGAAGTGGTGCACCTTCGTGATAAACCGGAGCAGGAATTGCAGAGAAGATTGTGTCAAAGAGAACATCAAGGTTTGTCTCTTCTGGCATTCCACCATCTGCTGGACGTGTCAGTGATGCGCGACCTGCTTTAGCGGATGCGTAGACAACTGGAAACTCAATCTGCTCTTCATTTGCATCGAGATCAAGGAATAGTTCATAAGCCTCATCGACAACTTCTGCGATACGTGAGTCAGGGCGATCCACTTTGTTGATCAACAAGATAACTGGCAAGTTCTTCTCAAGTGCCTTACGCAATACGAAACGTGTCTGCGGAAGTGGGCCTTCTGATGCATCAACGAGCAAGATAACGCCATCGACCATTTCAAGTCCGCGCTCTACCTCGCCGCCGAAATCTGCGTGGCCTGGTGTATCAATAATGTTTACGATTGTATTGCCGCGCTTTACAGCGGTGTTCTTTGCAAGGATCGTAATTCCCTTTTCGCGCTCTAGATCCATTGAATCCATCATGCGATCCTGGCCTTCGCCCTGAACCTTGTGAGCCGCAAAAGCACCTGACTGCCACAACATCGCATCGACAAGAGTGGTTTTGCCGTGGTCTACGTGAGCAATGATCGCAACGTTACGAAGGTCTTCGCGATGCTTTACTGGCAGGCCTTTGAGATGCTCTTGTTTTTTCGACATTGGGGTGAAACTCCATATATAAGGGCACTTACGTGCGAAGTGCAGGGTGTCAGTCTATCAGTGCCTATTGATCGTCTTCACCTTCGTTAACTACACGGCCTTCAGTGATTACACGTTAATTACACGTTAAAGCGGAATTCAACGACGTCTCCGTCAGCCATTACATATTCCTTGCCTTCCATGCGGACTTTGCCCTTTGATTTAGCTTCGCTCATGGAACCAGCTTCGATCAAATCTGCAAAAGAGACGATCTCTGCTTTGATAAATCCTTTTTCAAAATCAGTGTGAATTACACCTGCCGCCTTTGGCGCGGTATCGCCCTTATGAATTGTCCATGCACGTGCTTCTTTAGGACCGGCAGTTAAATAGGTCTGCAAGCCGAGTGCGTCAAAACCAACGCGGGCAAGTGTTGCAAGACCTGGTTCAGTGAGACCGATGGACTCGAGAAGTTCCATAGCATCTTCATCAGAAAGTTCGGCAAGCTCTGCCTCTGTCTTTGCATCAAGGAAGATTGCTTGTGCAGGTGAAACTAGTGCTTGCAACTTTGCGCGCAAATCGTTATCTGCAAGTTCTGCTGCATCGACGTTAAATACGTAAAGAAATGGCTTGGCGGTAAGCAAGTGAAGCTCGTGCAAAAGATCACGATCAATATTTGATTGCGATAGAGGCTTACCTGATTGCAGCCACTCGTTGGCAGCCTTAACTGCCTCTAAAACTGGTGTGCGATCTTTAGCAGTCTTCGCCTCTTTCTCAAGACGCGGAATCGCTTTTTCAATTGTCTGCAAATCTGCGAGCGCGAGCTCTGTATTAATCGTCTCCATGTCACTTGCTGGATCAATGCGACCATCAACGTGGACAACATCGTCGTCGTTAAATACTCGGATGACCTGACAGATTGCATCGGTCTCGCGAATGTTGGCCAGGAACTTATTTCCAAGTCCAGCACCTTCTGATGCACCTTTAACGATTCCGGCGATATCAACAAATGAGAGTGCGGCAGGTAGGAGTTTTTCCGATCCGAAGATTCCAGCCAATACGGCTAAACGCTCATCGGGTACGCCGACGACTCCGACGTTAGGTTCAATGGTGGCGAAGGGGTAGTTCGCCGCTAAAACATTGTTCTTGGTCAGAGCGTTAAAGAGGGTGGACTTTCCCACATTCGGCAGGCCGACGATTCCAATTGACAGACTCATAGGAGGTAGAGCCTACGCGTGATTGTCAGTGGCTCCTGCCACGATAGGCCCATGACAAGCACAGATAGCCCACTCGTGACCATTATTACCCTGCTCATCGGCCTGATTCTTGGCCTCGCTATTGGATACATCCTCTGGCGCAAGGGTGCAAGCGATGGCGGCGCATCATCGACAGAACTCACCGAACAACTTAACGCTGCACGTGCCGAACGCGATCTCTACAAATCCGAACGCGATAACGCGATGGCAGATACAAAGTTGGCTGGCGAACTCGAAGCGATGAAAGTTGCGATGGAGAAGTTACAGAAGGAAGCTGGAGATGCCGATCGTCGTCGCATCGAAGCCGAGTCAGATATTCGCGCGCAGGTTCGTGCGATGTCTACACATAATGAATCACTTGTGGCGCAGACCAAGGCGATTGCTGGTGCGCTATCAAATTCTGCAACCCGTGGAAAATTCGGTGAGGCCCAACTTGAGTTGATGCTCGAAGATGCTGGCTTACGTAAAGATATTGAATTCACCGCTCAGCGTTCTACAACGGATGCCGACTCATCTGGTATTCCAGATATCACTGTGAAGATGCCAGGTGGCACCAAGTTATTTATCGACTCCAAGTTTCCATTTGATCGCTTTATCGAAGCGCACGAAGAAGAGGATGCTGATGCACGTGAGGCGCTCTTTACTGAGCACCGTAAAGATCTTTCAAAGCATGTGGAGATTTTGGCAAAGCGTGGCTATCAGGATTCACAAGATTCTCCTGATTTCGTCATCCTCTTTGTTCCCTTTGAATCACTATTGACAGAGGCACTTCGCGTTGATCCGCTCTTCCTCGAAAAAGCCTTTAAACTCAATGTCACCATCGCAACGCCAACATCGATGATGGCGCTGCTGCGCACTATCGGCAACGTCTATTCACGTAATGCTGTGGCCCGCAATGCTGAAGAAATTTCAAGGTCAGCAGCAGCATTCATGAAGGATCTGACTCGCCTCCATGAGCGCATCATCAAGGTAGGAAGTGCGATTAATTCACTCTCTAAGGCCTATGCCGAGTTGATTCCAACAGCTGAATCCACCGTGAAGCGAGCTGCTGCAAAGATTTTGAGTTATGGAGTTTCTGGAGATAAAGATAAACTCGCACTTGCCTACCCCGATGCACCAACTGAGGTACGCGAGTTAAAGAACAGTGAAATTACTGCAGAAGATGACTTCATCGATGCAGAAGAGGTGAAGGAGGACGAGTGACAACCACGCGCCCCGTTATTACCGGCCCTGGCCTTAAGAAGCAGGGCGTTGTTGTTCTGCAGATTCTCTTTATCTCGCTCTTTACCCTTATCGAACTCACGCTCCGCAGCGGTCCAGGAATTCTCACAGGGCTAGTCATCGTTCTCACAACTTTTGGTGGCATCCGCTTTGGCCGCCCAGGTACGCGTTATGTATCAGCAGTTACTCCACCACTTGTTCTTGGTGCAATTGTCACAATCTATTTTCTCATTGCAGATGGTCTTGCGATCTCTCGCCTTGGTATCGATATCTTGGCTGGCCTAGCTTCTGTTGGTCCGTGGTTGCTTGGTGCAGCGATCTACGGATGGTTTATGTTCCTCAACGAAAAAGCAAAGGCCCGTAAGCCAAAGCCACGCAGTTAAAAGCTATTTACCCATCGCCTTTAGATCTTTGCGAAGTTCTGGTGGAAGAGAGAAGAGAAGTGTCTCTTCAGTTGCTCGCACTTCTTCAACATTGCTATAACCATGAAGACTGAGCCATTCAAGAACTGAGCGCACCAAGATCTCAGGTACAGATGCTCCACTTGTAAGACCAACAGTCTTTACACCAATGAGCCACTCATCATTTGCCTCTGATGCATAGTCAATGAGGTAAGCCTTCTTTGCACCATATTCAAGAGCGACTTCAACAAGGCGAACAGAGTTCGATGAATTAGTTGAACCAACAACGAGGACGAGATCTGCCTGAGGTGCAATCGCCTTAATTGCTTCTTGGCGATTTTGTGTGGCGTAACAAATGTCATCTGATGGTGGATCTTGAATCTCTGGGAAACGCTGGCGCAAAATTGCAACAGCTTCGAGAGTCTCATCAACACTTAACGTTGTCTGCGATAACCAGACAAGTTTCTTTCCAGGTGTTGGTTGGACGGTGCGTGCACCCTCAAGGCCATCGACAATAATTACTTTACCGACAGCTTCACCCGCTGTGCCTTCAACTTCTTCATGGCCTTCGTGGCCGATAAGCAAAATCTCTGTCTCTTCATTGGCAAAGCGTCGGACCTCATGATGCACCTTTGTTACCAGCGGACAGGTGGCATCAATTGTCTTAAGGCTTCGCGCAGCGGCTTCTTCGTGCACAGCTGGTGAAACTCCATGTGCAGAGAAGACCACGGTCTTGCCTTCAGGTACTTCATCTGTCTCGTTGACGAAGATGACGCCCTTTTGCTCGAGGGTAGAGACAACGTGCTTGTTATGAACAATCTCTTTGCGAACATAGACGGGTGCGCCGTAAGCCTCGAGAGCTTTTTCGACAGTGATCACTGCGCGATCAACTCCTGCGCAATACCCACGAGGGGCGGCCAGAAGAACGCGTTTGCCTGAATCCATGTGGGTGAGTCTATTAGGCTGGGCTCATGTTCGAAACTTCAAGTGAGAAACCTGCGCCAGTACGCGTCGTCACTGAAGCAATTAAGGAGTATCTCGATCGATTAGGCCCTATTTGGATCGAGGGCGAGATCTCAGAGCTCAATGAACGCAGCGGTGGAATGGCATTTATGCGCCTGCGCGATACCAGTGCAGATATGAGCCTTTCGGTGATGTGTTACAAAACAGTGTTGGCATCTGTGCAACCTCTGCCACCTAATGCTCGCGTAGTCATTCATGCAAAGGCATCTTGGTATACCAAGAGTGGAACGCTGACGATGTCTGCCAAAGAGATTAGACAAGTCGGAGTTGGTGAACTCTTAGCTCGACTTGAAGAGTTAAAGACTTTACTCGCGGCAGAAGGACTCTTTAGCGCAGATCGCAAAGTTGCACTGCCTCGCTTACCTAAGAAAATTGGTCTTATCTGTGGTCGCAATACAGATGCGATGAAAGATGTTATTGAAAATGGTCGTCGTCGTTGGCCGGCAGTCGAATTTGAAATCCGCGAGGTTGCAGTACAGGGAAGTGCCGCAGTTGTTGAGGTCTCACAAGCACTTGCAGAACTTGAAGCGATGGCCGATGTCGATGTCATCATCATTACAAGAGGCGGCGGATCATTTGAAGACCTCTTGCCATTTAGCGATGAGTCTCTGGTTCGCCTTGCCGGATCATGTTTAACACCGATTGTCAGTGCGATTGGCCACGAGAAAGATTCACCACTTCTTGACCTCGTTGCTGATTACCGCGCATCAACACCAACAGATGCGGCAAAGCGCGTAGTGCCGGATATCGCCCAAGAGATCGCCGATATTCAAGCAATTCGCGCACGCTTGCTTCGCAAAGTAACGAGCGCGATCGACTTCGAATTCTCAACAATTTCACACTTAATCGCTCGCCCTGTCATGAAAGATCCAATGGTGATTGTGAGCTCTCGTAGCGAGATAATTGCCACAGCGCGCGATCGTGCCCGTCGTACCTTTGCCGCAATTATTGATAGCGAAAAACGCGAACTTAAACAGGTACGTGCCCACCTGCGATCACTCTCGCCACAATCCACCCTCGACCGCGGATATGCAGTCGCCACGTTAAGTGATGGCCAGATTGCACGTGATTCCAAAAAGATCGAACAAGGTGCCACGCTTCACATTCGCCTAGCAAAGGGCGCACTTCAAGCAAATGTCGAGAAGAGAGTAGATTAAGAACATGGCTGCAGAGAAGAAGTTGTCCTATGAGCAGGCTCGTGATGAGCTGGCAGAGATTGTGGAATCACTCGAATCAGGAAGTGCCACTCTCGAAGAATCTCTTGCACTCTGGGAGCGCGGAGAAGCGTTAGCAAAAATCTGCCAGGAATGGCTCGACGGTGCCAAGGCGAAGATTGCAGCAAGCCGATCAACACAAGAAGCTGAAGCAGAATAAGGCCAGCGATGTCTCCACAATTTTCGTACTCAGATCTTCTGCCACTCGGTGAGGATTCAACGAAATATCGCCTTCTAACAAAAGATGGCGTGAGTGTGAAAAAGCATGGCGATCTCGAATTCTTACATGTTGAACCATCAGCACTATCGCACCTCAGTGAAGTAGCAATCCACGATATTTCGCATTACTTGCGCGCAGCACATCTGCAGCAGTTAGCAAATATTCTGAGTGATCCAGAGGCTTCACCCAATGATCGCTTCGTCGCAACTGATCTTTTAAAGAATGCCAATATCTCAGCCGGTGGAATCTTGCCGATGTGCCAAGACACAGGAACTGCGCTGATCATGGGCAAGAAGGGGCAGCACGTTCTTACATCAGGTAAGGATGAAGTTGCC
>Ga0209230_10000953_pt1 | contig 11489 bp, 8 predicted proteins | sample LakOntMetagenome_FD_187467 | JGI IMG/M metagenome (GOLD analysis project Ga0209230, IMG submission 187467) | Freshwater and sediment microbial communities from Lake Ontario - Sta 18 epilimnion Metagenome (SPAdes) (version 2) | ecosystem: Environmental > Aquatic > Freshwater > Lentic | place... | reverse complement strand
TTTTCCGACCTGCCTTGGACCAACAATCGCAACTACTGGGAAATCTTCCATTAACTCCGAAATTTCATGTGTCGCTTTCCGTATTATCATAGCACAAATATATAAAATAACCTTGCAATTTGGAAACACAACTTCCAATTTGCAAGGTTATTTTATAATTTAAATTCTATTATCTATTTGTTATTCAATAGAATCAATAATATTATTGTCTACTTCGCTTGCAACAGTAATTTTAAGCTTGGGTTCTATTTCCATAGCGCGTTTAATTGCAATTACGGCTTCTTTATTTCTAGCCCAAGCGCGGCGCGCAATACCGTTGTTTACATCCCAATGCAACATCGATTTTATTCGTCGAGCGCTATCCTCCGAGCCATCAATCACCATCCCAAATCCGCCATTGATTACTTCGCCCCAACCAACTCCACCGCCGTTGTGAAGCGAAATCCAGGTGGCGCCTCGGAATGCATCACCCGCAAAATTCTGAACGGCCATATCGGCGGTGAAACGGCTACCATCGTAAATATTAGAGGTTTCGCGATACGGTGAATCGGTCCCTGAAACATCGTGATGATCGCGTCCTAAAACAATCGCCGCTTTAATTTCTCCTGTGGCGATGGCTTCGTTGAAACGCTGTGCAATTTTAATTCGGCCTTCCGAATCGGCATACAAAATGCGGGCTTGAGAACCTACCACCAACTGGTTTTTCTTTGCTGCACGAATCCAATTCAGATTATCTTGAATTTGTCCGCGAATATCGTCATGCGCATCAATCAGCAATTCTTCCAAAACTTCCGCTGCTAATCGATCGGTTGTATCTAAATCGGTCGAATCGCCCGAGCAACAAACCCATCGGAATGGTCCAAAACCATAATCGAAACACATCGGTCCAAGAATATCCTGCACGTATGATGGGTAACGGAATTCCGCAGTTCTCCCTTTAATATCGGCACCTGCACGCGAAGCTTCCAACAAAAATGCATTTCCATAATCGAAGAAATACATGCCTTTATCTGTTAATACATTAACTGCAGCAGCATGGCGCACCAAGCTTTTATACACTTCATCATGAAAACGTTGGGGCTCGTCTGCCATCATTTGGTTCGATTCCTCAAACGAAAATCCACTTGGGTAATAACCTCCTGCAAAAGGATTGTGTAATGAAGTTTGATCCGAACCGATATCTACACGAACGCCTCGACGAACGAGTGCTTCCCATAAATCGATGGTGTTTCCTTCAAAAGCAATCGATAGTGCTTCTCCATTATTACGGGCTTCTTCGCAACGGGTAATCAATGCATCTAAATCGGTAAATAATTCATCCACCCAACCTTGAGCAAGTCGTTTACGGGCAGCAGCTGGATTAATTTCAGAAGTGATACTCACCAATCCTGCAATTTTAGCGGCCTTCGGTTGAGCGCCACTCATTCCTCCCAAACCGGCTGTTACGAAAAGCAATCCTTTTCCTTCCAATATATCAGGAGTTGCGTCGCCGCGTTTGCGTAAGCACATTCTTGCGGCATTCATTACTGTAATGGTGGTTCCATGAACAATTCCCTGTGGACCAATGTACATGTACGAACCTGCTGTCATTTGTCCGTATTGCGTAACGCCAAGGGCATTGAATTTCTCCCAATCGTCGGGTTTGCTGTAATTCGGAATCATCATTCCATTGGTAACAACCACGCGCGGAGCATCTTTATGAGAAGGGAAAAGTCCCATTGGGTGACCCGAATACATGGCCAATGTTTGGTCTTCGTCCATTTCGCACAAGTACTGCATGGTTAAGCGGTACTGCGCCCAATTTTGGAAAACCGCTCCGTTTCCGCCATACGTAATAAGTTCTTCAGGATGTTGCGCCACGGCATGATCAAGGTTGTTCTGAATCATGAGCATGATGGCCGCAGCTTGTTTGCATTTTGCAGGATACTGTTCTATGGGACGAGCATGCATGGCATATTTCGGCATAAAACGATACATGTAAATACGACCGTATTGCTTCAATTCCTGCATAAATTCAGGAGCGAGAATGGCATGATGCGCTGAGTCGAAATAGCGAAGTGCGTTTCGTAATGCGAGTTTTTTGTCTTCTTTGTTGAGAATATCCTTGCGACGAGGCGCATGACTAATCGCGGAATTAGGCAGATATGCAGGCGGTAATTCATTCGGAATTCCCTCTAAAATATCGTGTTGAAATGCTTTAATATCTGTTGGTGTAAGTGTTGTCATTGCGGCGTTTTATCAAATTTTCCTGTGCGGATATTGTAGTTGTATGGACAATGTTTACAGCCATTTTTGCAACAATAGCCGCGCTTTAGCAAGTATTTTTCTGTGAATACAACATAGCCTTCGGGCGAAAGATAATATTCGTCCTTTTCGAGTTTCGATAAACGTGAAGGTTCCTCGTAGTTCATAGTTTGGCAAAGTTCGTAAAAATAGCTTGATGGGAATGAATGCTTATATGGTAGAATTTGTTTGTTTCGCAGAATGATTTCTTTGCAATCGCTTTCTTATTACGATGAAGATGTTTCGTTTTCGTTACCCGAAAAAGAAACCATGCAGCTTTCTGTTCGCCGATTCGATCGATTGCACAGAGAGATTAGTGGCAACAAATGGTTTAAGTTGCAAGATTGGCTCAGTGATATGAGCAATGAAGAAGTTGTTCTATCATTTGGTGGAGCTTACTCCAATCATCTTTTAGCGCTATCGGCCGCAGGCAAAGAACTCGGAATAAAAACCATCGGAATTGTTCGTGGAGAAGAAGTAACTAACTCATGGATTTCAACCATGCGAAAAAATGGAATGTTGCTTCATTTTGTGAGTCGTGAAGCATATCGTTTAAAGAACCAAGAATCCTTTCTTAAAGATATTCAAAAGCAGTTTGGGAAATGTTTAATTATTCCTGAAGGAGGTGCAGGCGAGCCAGGAATTACCGGCGCAATGGGAATGGTAAACGAAGTTGAATTATACGACTGGATTGCACTACCTGGCGGAACAGGTACGAGCGCCGCTGGAATAGCAAAAAAACTTCAGAACGGATCGTGTAAAGTCCTTTGTTTTCAGGTGTTAAAGGGCGATTCAATTCTTAAAAATGAGTTGAAAGAAACTTCCGGTTTTGATGTTGAACTATTCCGAAATCTTCAAATCGATTGCGAATATCATTTTGGTGGCTATGCGAAATCAAATGAGGAGTTGAAGAATTTCCAAGAACAATGGATCGAACAAACGGCGGTTCCCATCGATTTGATTTATGGAGCAAAGGCATTATATGGTTTGTATGAAAAAAATCACCGAGGCTTACTTGGTGAAAATCCCAATATCCTTTACATTCATACAGGTGGATTAGGACCCATGATTTAGTCGAAAGCTCTTCGATTGAAAATAAGAAATCCCGTTGTGAAAATGATCGAGAACTGCTGCTTACTTTGGTCGTAATAATTAACACTTACTGCAATAGGGGCAATTGGCGTATGATATACGAGGACAGCAGAAGCCATAAAATATCGTTTGGCAAATGGTTCTCCATACGAAGCAGTAAGATCTTCATTTTGGAGTATTTGTTTATGTGGTTGAAAGACATATCCTTCCACGCGAAGGTCTAAGCGTGAAGTAAAACTAAGGATGGTTTTTAAACCTGCAGCTGCATAATTATGCGCTCTGAATTGGGTCTGAAAGAGGGTTTTGCTTTCAGGAACTGGCGAGAATGAAGCTGCTTGTAATACGCTTGCTGTATAATTATTAAACAATGGCTGATTCGAAATTACTGCTTCGCCATAAAATCCAGCATGAACTCTCCCGCGTTTATTAAAATACACATCGTAATTCAAACGCATTCTCCAGAAATCATGAACCTTTCGATAATCTTTACTAAGTAACGATGTACTTCCAGGATCATTAAACTCCTGTCCAGCCAAATACCTAAATTTCACCATAAACTGTGACCCAGTTGTTGCATACATTTTCCGATTAAGTGTATTGCGTTCTATACTTGTCCAGAAAGACCCATGATTGAAATTGGTTCTGTCGGCTGTATCGGCAGTGGTAAATGCTTTTGTTTGATAATAATCGTCGTACATACGCACAGCAGTTAGTCCTGTTTTAATACGGGTCTTGTTTTTCCAAGGAAATACAATGGCTGTTGTTACCGAACGATCGAATTGAATAAGATACGAGGGCTTTACATCTTCAAAAAAAGTACTCGCGCTGTAGAAAAAATCAGAATTATTCAGCGTGAAATCGGTTTCAATTTGAAAGGGTAGTTTGAAAGGGTAGTCGAGCGTAGATTTTACTTGAACTGAACTGTAGAATTTCCCGAAATACGAATTGAAGTCCAAGGCTAATCCGAACCGGTTTATTCGTTTTAAATGAAGCGCAACAAAACCCGTATTGATTGGTTTCGAAGAAATAACTCCGCCAAATTGTGCTTGTAAATCTTTATCGATTTTCATTTGCAACTTAAGCTTGAACAAGCCGCTCTCTTCGTCTATACGTGCCGTTGGATAAATTTTTCGAATGCGTTCGTCGTAAGCAGCACGATAAAAATAAGGTCGAATATTTTCGATGTTTGCGGGAAACTCTTTTTGTCGAAATGATCGTTTTATAAAATTCGATTGGTTCTTCGTCAATCCTTCGATTTGAATTTCGTCAATTTTAACTGGCTTTTGTTTAATGTAAAATCGTTTCCTTTTTTTGGCAAGGGAATCCTGATCCTGCCGTCTCGAAATCATGGATTGTATCTGAGGCATTCGAGCTAATGTACTTTGATAACCTCCTTCAATCATCGCTTCCGTTTCGTCAAAATCCAAGATGCCCAATTTGGGGATTTTAGGGCGAACAATGAGCATGTTCTCTGTTTCACAAACCTCGCCGAAGCTGGTGCGTTCCATGAGCATGTTTTTAATTTGCGAAAGGATGTCTTCTTCTTGTGGTGGTTTAATTTCCGAAACAACGGTACTTCCAATAATCACATCGGGCAAAAAATCTCGGTACATCACATCTGCCGGAAAATTATTGTACAATCCTCCGTCAAACAAAAGTTTATCGTCTACCACAATGGGTTTGTAAAAAAACGGATACGTCGATGATGCTCGCATGGCTTGTCCCACATCTCCATCTTTAAACACCACTTCGGCTTTATTGTAAATGTCTGCAGCCACGCATCGAAAGGGAACAAACAAACTGTCGAAATTATAGTGCGCCGCTGCACTTATTGCGGATGTTCGTTCCAAAAAGGCAAAGTCCATATTTGCCGGCGAAATAATATTTGTAGGAAAACGTGTTTGGATAACCGAATCGATTCTGAATTTTATACCAACCCAGTTTGCATCAGGTTCGCGCGCTCTGTAAAAATATACGTATCGATCTACCTGCTTGCCAAACACCCAGCCCTCGAACTCCTCACTTTTAACGAGCTTTTCAATTTCAGCTGGCGTGTATCCCATAGCGTACATTCCACCAACCAAAGCGCCCATAGAGGTTCCGGCAATGTAATCGATGGGAATGTGTGCTTCTTCTAATGCTTTTAAAACACCCACATGTGCTAATCCGCTGGACCCACCTCCACTCAATACCACGCCAACCCGTTGAGCCGAAGAAGCGAATGGCAGCAGTATAAAGGAAAAGAGAATTAAACGAAAAACCAACACTGCTCGAAGCGTTATTTATTGGGCATAAACTTACGGATTTTGAACGCTTATACTATTCAGCGATTCCAAAAACGGATTAATTGTTTAAAATAGGGAGCCGATTGAATTAAACGGCTTCCATACCAAGAAAATGCTTCGCCGTCAACCAAACCAATGCGGGCTTTAGGAAGCAGTCGACTGAGCTCTTCGGCATGTTTTTCGGCAAAGGGGAAGGGTTCGGAAGAAAGCAAAACCAAGTCCGGATTCATTGCAAATAGTTGCTCGGGGCTTAAGGTCGGATAACGATCAGCAAAATCGGCGCTTAGATTTATCAGGCCGCATCTACGTAGCATGTCGTGAATAAACGTATCAGAATTAACCGCCATGTATGGATCTCTCCAAATAAGATACACTGCTTTTTTCGGATTTGGGATGGGCTCTAGCATTCCAAAATTGTGGGTGATTTTGGAGATAATCTTGGTGGCCTCTTCTTCCCTGCCTAAAATTTCGCCCAATTGGGTAATCATGCTCAAGGCATCGTCGAGGTTGCGGATATCCGAAATCCAAACCGGAACATGATTCGCCAGTTCTTCCAATTCGGACTGTGTATTTTCTTCCTTGTTGGCGATGACTAGATCGGGTTTGAGATTTAGAATCGCATCAAAGTTCAACTTCTTGGTTCCACCTACTCTAGTTTTAGTTTCGAACCAATCATTTGGATGAATGCAGAATTTCGTGATTCCAACCACCTCTTTGTCAAGACCTAAATCATAAAGCAATTCAGTTTGCGATGGCACCACCGAAATAATTCTTTGGGGATTCTCACTGACCGAAAATGTGCGACCCATCATATCGGTAATGGTTCTTAATGACTGAGATTTCATGGGGCAATACTAAGATTTTTAAGTGTTGAATTAAAGCGGGCTGAATTCTGTTTTCCCAAAAATGAAAATCGTTATTCCTTTTTAAGATTGTTATAATATCTTGGCTTAAATGTTGCCAACGAGGATTTTCCTGTATTGGAAAACTCTTCTTCAACGATTAACATTAGACATCTGTAAATGAAAACAAAGGTTGTTTTATTTCTACTATGTGCAATTTTCTATCAATATGGAAACGCACAAAAGCTAAGTATTGAATTGTTTAATAAAACTGGACTCGACCTTGATTCGGTTACTCTCAACAAAGTGTATTGCGGAACAATAAAAAAAGATTCATCCCTTAAAGTTCTTAAATGCAAAGGGTTTTATTCCTCAAGCGGATGGCCTTTACTAAAAATTTCCGGTATCATCCATAATAATACTCCTGTCCGAAGTTTGACGGAATGTGGCACAAAGGCGAAGTACATTACAACGGGAAAACACCAATTTGACATTTACTTGAGCAAACCTGAATTGGGCAATGTCCTGACGTTAAAGAAGCATGAGTGAGTTTTTTGTGGTGATAAATTTGATTGAGGCTTCCAAATAATAAACATTTCCATCCGTCCTTATTCTGCAATTTTTACCTTTGCAGCATGTATTACAAAAACATCCTCGAAACCATTGGAAACACACCGATGGTTCAGCTTAACCGCATTACCAAAGACATTAAGGCAACCGTTTTAGCCAAGGTGGAGACAACCAATCCCGGAAATTCCATCAAAGACCGGATGGCGCTCAAAATGATTGAAGATGCCGAAAAAGACGGACGCCTAAAACCAGGAGGAACAATCATTGAAGGAACCAGCGGAAATACCGGAATGGGTCTCGCTATTGCTGCGGTTATTAAAGGATACAAATGTATTTTCACCACCACCGATAAACAATCGAAGGAAAAGGTAGACGCGCTTCGTGCTTTTGGGGCCGATGTAATTGTGTGTCCAACCAATGTGGAGCCCGAAGATCCAAGTTCGTATTATTCGGTTTCGAGCCGCTTGATTGCCGAGGTGCCCAATTCTTGGAAACCTAATCAGTACGACAACCTCAGCAACTCACAAGCGCATTACGAACAAACCGGTCCCGAAATTTGGGAGCAAACCGAAGGCAAAATCACACATTTAGTCGTGGGTGTTGGAACAGGCGGAACAATTTGCGGAACTGGCCGTTATCTGAAAGAGAAAAATCCAAACATCAAAATTCTCGGAATCGACACCTACGGATCGGTGTTTAAAAAGTACAAGGAAACTGGCATTTTCGATAAAAACGAAATTTATCCATACATCACCGAAGGCATTGGCGAAGACTTTCTTCCTCAAAACGTCGATTTCAATATAATTGACCACTTCGAAAAAGTAACCGATAAAGATGCTGCAATAATGACCCGTCGCATTCCTCGTGAAGAAGGCATCTTTGGAGGAAATTCAGCAGGTTCGGCCATGGCTGGTTTGATTCAAATGAAGGATATGTTTAAGGAAGGCGACATGGTTGTGGTGATTTTCCACGATCATGGCACGCGTTACTTGGGCAAAATGTTCAACGATGACTGGATGCGCGACCGCGGTTTCTTGGAAGAGAAATCTCCTAAAGCCATCGATTTAATTGAACGCCACAAGCATTTGAAACTGGTTACTGTGGATGCGGAAGATTCCGTTTCAGAAGCATTTGCGATCATGCGCAAGTTTGATGTGTCGCAAATTCCGGTGAAATCTGGAAACGACTTTGTTGGTTCTTTGAGCGATAGTCATTTGTATGCACTCATTTGCGATAACCCCGAATTGAAGCAATCGAAGGTGAATGAAGTGATGCAGAAATCCTTCCCATTTGTGAATCCGCAAGCCAAATTGGATGAGGTTTCGAAACAAATAAACCGCGACAACGAAGCCGTATTGGTGCGCGATATGCTGGGAGCGGTTCACATCATTACTAAGTACGATATTATCGAAGCATTGGGTTAATCTTCTTTCGGTGGGTCGTCTTTGGGTTTTCTGGATTTTTGGCGAATACTAAAAATAAGAGGTCAATGATGTGGCCATCTTTGGGGATTCAGGTGTTTTTGTCATTTTCAAAATCTCTTGAAAATACGTAACAATTATGTCTCAGAAGTTAGACTAAAACTGAGATTTATTGGGTTCGTCTATTCTTGAATTTAGGATAAAATAGAATATTGATGACCGAAAAAATTGTTTTTAATGAAGATTAAATTCCATTTTTCAAAACATTAAATCTTCCTCCTTTTTCAATTATAAATATTTGTAGATTTGGGGGCAAAATTCGGGCGAAACTATTAAACATAATCTCTTGCGAAATGTTAGACGTTAGCTGTAATAAACCTTTATGAACGGAACAAACGAATACATTCCTCTGCTTATACAAATGGTGTTTGCCGCAGGATTTGTGATTATGGTGCTTGTTATTACCCATTTAATTGGGCCTAAACGGAGTGGAGATAAAAAGCTGGAGAATTTTGAGTGCGGTATTGAATCGAAAGGAAACGCGCGTTTGCCTTTTTCCATCAAGTATTTCCTAACAGCCATTCTCTTCGTTTTATTCGACGTAGAAGTTATTTTCTTTTATCCCTGGGCCACAAATTTTCGTGAGTTTGGGGTTGACGGTTTCATTAGCATGCTCATTTTTGTTGCGTTTTTTCTTTTGGGATTCTTATATCTCAAAAAGAAAGATGCTTTTAAGTGGGAATAAACATCAATAAAATTGCACTATGAGTGATTTGAAGATGGTGGAAGCACCTGCAGGTGTTGAGGGACAAGGTTTCTTCGCTACCAGCCTTGATACAGTAATTGGATTGGCTCGTGCTAATTCTATTTGGCCATTGCCATTTGCAACATCATGCTGCGGCATTGAGTTCATGGCAACGATGGGGTCGAACTACGACTTATCGCGTTTTGGTTCGGAGCGTTTGAGTTTCTCGCCTCGCCAAGCCGATTTGTTAATGGTGATGGGAACTATTGCAAAAAAGATGGCTCCGGTATTGAAACACGTGTACGAGCAAATGGCCGAACCGCGTTGGGTAATTTCCGTTGGAGCTTGCGCTTCGAGTGGTGGTATTTTCGATACTTACAGCGTGTTACAAGGAATCGACCGCATTATTCCGGTGGATGTGTATGTTCCCGGTTGCCCTCCTCGCCCTGAACAAATCATTGACGGTGTTATGAAAATACAAGAGTTGGTGAAGAGCGAAAGCCTTCGTCGCCGCAACCAGCCTGAATACAAAGCATTGCTCGCATCATACGGAATCGAATAACATGGCACTTACACAAGAAACAACCCTCGCTCGTTTGCAGGATCATTTTGCTGATGCGATTCTTAGTCATGATGCGCCTTATGGATTTTTGACTATTGAAATTCCGGCAGATCGCAATTTGGATGTTATTGGATTTCTGAAGAACGAAGCCGATTTGGCTTTTGGTTATATGACAGACCTCTGTGCCGTTCACATGCCCAATCAACCAGGCCGTGAAATTGCTGTGGTGTATCACATGCATAGCCTCACCAATAATGTTCGCCTTCGTCTAAAATGTTGGATTCCAGAAGCAAATCCAGAAATCGCTTCTGCAACCCCACTTTTTGCTGCAGCTAATTGGATGGAACGTGAAACCTACGATTTCTTTGGTGTTCGTTTTCAAGGGCATCCTAATTTGAAACGCATTCTCAATGTTGACGAGATGGAGATGTTCCCCTTGTTAAAACAATATCCACTCGAAGACTCCTCACGCGAAGATAAAGACGACCGATTCTTTGGACGCTAAACAACCTATTCATGGCAGAGCAATCGATATACGGCGAAGAAAATATAGACCAAGAAGTTAAGCAATACAACACGCTTAATCTTGGTCCAACACACCCTGCAACGCATGGGGTGTTTCAAAATGTTTTACAAATGGATGGCGAGATCATCATGAGCTCCGAACCCACCATTGGATACATTCATCGTGCATTTGAAAAATTGGCTGAACACCGCCCGTTTTATCAAGTAACTCCCATTACCGACCGGTTAAACTACTGTTCATCTCCCATCAACAATATGGGATGGCACATGACGGTAGAAAAACTATTGGGCGTTCAAACTCCGAAAAAGGTCGATTACATGCGTATTGTAGTCATGGAACTTTCGCGTATTGCAGATCATATTGTGTGTAATACCGTAATTGGAGTTGATACCGGCGCATTAACAGGTTTCACGTATCTGTTTCAAGAGCGCGAACGCATCTACGATATTTTCGAGGAAATGTGCGGCGCTCGTTTAACAACTAACATTGGTCGAATTGGTGGTTTTGAGCGCGAATTCAGTGCGAAGGCGGTTCAAATGATTCGTGATTTTATTGCAGGTTTCCCGAAACGTTTCGACGAATTTGAAGGCTTGTTACTTAGAAACAGAATCTTCATGGATCGAGTTATCAATGTTGGTCCAATTACCGGAGAACGTGCTTTGGAATACAGCTTCAGTGGTCCGAATTTACGCGCTGCAGGTGTTGATTACGATGTGCGTGTAATGAATCCATATTGCTCATACAACGATTTCGATTTCACTATTCCAATTGGAACCAATGGCGATACGTATGATCGTTTCTGTGTTCGTCAGGCGGAAATTCGTGAAAGTTTGAAGATTATTGAAACGGCGCTCAACAACATGCCAGATGGAAAGCACATGGCTGATTGCCCTGAGTTTTACTTGCCAGCCAAAAAGGATGTGTATACGAGCATGGAAGCGCTTATTTGGCACTTTAAAATTGTGATGGGTGAAGTAGATCTTCCGAAAGGAGAAGTTTATCATGCAGTTGAAGGTGGAAACGGAGAATTAGGTTTCTACCTCATTTCCGATGGAGGTCGAACTCCGTATCGCTTACACTTCCGTCGCCCTTGTTTTATTTACTATCAGGCATACCCCGAAATGATCAAAGGATCGATGCTTTCGGATGCCATTCTTACCATG
>Ga0209230_10000948_pt1 | contig 11531 bp, 10 predicted proteins | sample LakOntMetagenome_FD_187467 | JGI IMG/M metagenome (GOLD analysis project Ga0209230, IMG submission 187467) | Freshwater and sediment microbial communities from Lake Ontario - Sta 18 epilimnion Metagenome (SPAdes) (version 2) | ecosystem: Environmental > Aquatic > Freshwater > Lentic | place... | reverse complement strand
TGTAATAATACCCTTATTTGTTTGAATACCTCCAATAAGCCACCCAAACCTGTCTTTTTCTACAGGAAATACATTAATATCATCCTCCTCTAAAATTGCAATATTTCCATAACTAATATTACCATCTTCAATTAGGTATTTATCTGCTAGATATTTAACAAGTCTAACAAGACCGTGTGTTTTATTATTTACATTTATATGATGTTTTCTATTAATTGCATTAATTACCCAGCATAAATCACTAACTGTATCTGTAAATGTATAATTAAGTAGATAAATATTCTTTTTTTGAAATTGAGTTTCGTTAAAGACGATTTCTCCATTATTTTCAATTAGAGAATATCCAACAATCGTTCTTTTTCCAATATCTGAACAACGATAAAATAACAGAGAATTATCTTCATCCATCACAATAAAGTCTTTTCCAATCTTAAAATTAGATGGTGATATCATTTTTCAATATATGTACTATCCAAGTCTGATTGTAAACAATTTCATTTTTATTTTCTAGGAGCAATATATGCAAATACACCTAATAGTATCGCTGCTGTAAAAAATAATCCATTTTGCCCATAATTTGTAAACTTTTCTTTAGAACCATCTATAGCTGTACCATCTGAATTATGTGTCGTTGGGGCAGCCATATATTCATCACGTGTAATATAAATCGGTTTTTCATTTTTAACACCATTACGATTTACAGTCACATTCATTTTCTGTGTCCATTTTTTCTGATACCATTTTCCATCTGCTTTTCTATACGCAGTGGCTGGATTATCAATTAATGGCTCCCCTAACGAACCATTTGCATTCTGTTTATATATCATATTTGTAATAGTACCTACTTGATTTTCTTGTAGCTCGCATACAGGATATCCTGAACCAAATAATGAATTAATAACAGGCACTGGATTCAAACCAGCTTTTACATCCTCTATAATACCAGGAACAAGACCTTTTAAAGGTGGCATATTAACTTCACGCATCGCAACCATTACATTTTGACCCAATGCATCACCTTTAGGTATACCTTCAACATACGCCCACATATCAGCACCATTAGAACATTGTTGACCTGTTTTAAAATAATAATTAATGCCGAGTGGTGTTGGTTTTTGACTCATATTTCTTGTCAAAAAATTACTTGGCGCACCAAAACCTATCATATCCACATAATACGCAACACCCTTTACAGCATCTATTGTTGCACTCATAGAACCTTCATCACGTACACCAATTTTATGAGGCATTAAGAGGTCATCTGTTGGATTATAGTCAGGGCCAAAGAACCCTATACCTGTTATATCACCTGTAGGTAGTTTTTGTGTTGAGGGGTCATTTTGACTTGTTGGGTCTGTTTCTTTAATATTCATCATATACACTTAATAAATGGTGTGATAAATATAATTTAAAATTGAATTTATCCTAATTGTATTTTTACAAGTACCCCTTACAAAATGGATTTATTTCCTGGATTACACAAAAAAAAATACGATAAAGAGCCACTTAACTATGAAAAATGGTGGCTAGCATTTGAAGAAAAGACTGAAAAGGATATCTTGAAAGAATTACCTCCATGTCCTTGTGGAGCAACAAAAGAAGATATCATAACGGAAGAACTTGCTATTTGTAAAAAGTGTGGAGAAATTGTTGACCGTCCATTTGATACATCAGCCGAATATAGATACTTTGCCAATGATGACCGCGGATCTGACCCTTGTCGTGTAGGTGCACCACAGGACCCTCGTCTTCCGGAAGCATCACTAGGTACAATTATCCTTAGCGGTAAAGGAAAAATAATGCATAGTATTCGTAAACATCATATTTGGAATTCAATGCCCTATAAGGAAAGAGCTTTGCTGCAAACATTTGAAAGAATTGCTCTCATTTCAACAAATAATGGCGTTAGTCAGTCAATTGTAGAAGATACAAAGGAAATGTTTGTGTCATTACATGACCTGTGTGACCGTCGTGGTCTCACCCGTGATGCTATTTTAGCAAGTTGTCTCTATATTGCATTGAAACAGGCAGGAAATCCGAGAAAACCAAAGGAAATTGCGGATATGTTTTCGTTAAGTACTGCAACATTCACAAAGGCAATCAAATACTTCCAAGAAATCTTTACTCTTGCAGAACAAAAAGGCCTCACAAAAAAGTCAACTGTTAATACTGGTTATGGTTCAACACGCGCAGAAGACTATATTAGCCTTCCTATTAGCAGACTTCCTATTCCTAGGGCAAAATCGGCAGAAATAGAAAGGCTTGCAAAATATGTTGCAAACTTATCAGAAAAAGAAGGGTATAGTATTGAAAATGTACCTCCTTCTTTGGCAGCTGGATGTATCGCATTCGTTCTTTCAAAATATCCACAATACGAAGTAACATATACTGATATTGCAAAAGCAGCAGATGTATCATTAGCTACACTTCAAAAATGTCTCCGACGACTAGATGCTTGGAACAAAGTAATATGTGAAAAAGTATCTTTCAATTAAATGAATAATAGTGCCTATAATTAAGAAGAATGGGAGCAGGTAAAAGTAAACCTAGTATTTTTTCTAAAGGTCCTACGAGAGAATCTTTATTAAAATCAACACAACCTATGCGCGTTCTTATGAATGCCGCATTCAAATTAATGATTGAACAGATAACAACAAAGGATTTATTGAGTATGAGCAGTCCAAGTGAATGCAGTAAATACGTTATTATAATGGGACAATCATTTGATAAATATTTTAAATCTATTGATGTGATGCCTGTTATGAAGGATGAAAAAGAAAAGAGAACTATTTATTTTCAGAAAGCAGATATCCTAACTGGACAACGCATAGGAGAAAGTGAAATGGCTAAAGCTTATGCAGAACAAAGAAAACAAGTATGTCTTGTATTAGGATATTTTTTCACACGTCTCTTTCAGATTTTTGCAGCCATCTATTTTTCTGTTGCGGATGATGAATCTATTAGACCTGGTGTTTTTATACAAGATGCGTATAATATTTTACCAGGACAGCTATATGGAAAAGAACAGGGTGGTCCTGTTCTAAAGCCAACTGAAGGAGTTTATTTTTCTGGAGGTGGTGATATAATTGTTGGCGGTGGTTTACCTGATTCTATAAATCTTGGTCGTTACGATTTCTTAAGGCCATATTTGACAGAAGACCCTAAATATAGCAATAGATTCAAAATGTCCGTTGGGAAAAAAGAACATTTTATATATTTTCAATTAGAGGATAGTGGATATGGACGTTTTATATTAGTAGACCGCTTAGGAGACAGAACATCTGATGATTATGAAGGAGAAAAACTTTTAGAGGTTCTGTGTAGTCTAAATATATCACGTGCTGAACAATCTATAACAATTAATACTATCAAGGCTCGCGAATATGAAGAGAATATTAGATTAGCAGGTGAATATTTAAAAAATGTTAAAATTGTATTTAAACAAGAACAAGTAGAAAGCGGAGAAATGCGTTATATGACTAGAATCGGGTCAGGTAAAGGGGTTCCTGTAGGTCCTCCTAAATCTATTTATGCACTTTTAATTCATATAGGGCGAAATATAAAAATAGCAGCTCAACAACAAGCAGCTATTCCTCCTCTTTCTTTTTCTAAAGTTCTCGGTATAGAAGAAGAAAAAAAAGAGGTAATGAAAGAAATCAAAGACCCCTATAATGCCCTTGAAAGAGGTCGCGAAAGAGGCTTTGATAGAGGTATGGAAAGAGGTACTGATAGAGACCCTTATAGGGCAGTACAAAGAAATACATACACGGACCCATATAGACGTGATGTATATGACCGTTTATTAAGGGATCGTTTAAGAAAAAGAGAACGAGAAGGGGATAAGGAAAGGGATAAGGATAAACTTGGATTTAATTCTAAACTAGGGTCAGTATATTCTGCATTACAACCTGGCCAAAGACCAGTTCCTCACTGTATTGCACGCAGCTTACAATTACTAAATGTAGATGCTCTTACAGATCTTGGTGGTAAAAAGGCATTCACTTATATCTGTAAAACAAAATTCTTGGGAGCTCATCCAACAGGTCTTCCTGCTCCAAATGAAGCTCTCTCTAAAAGTCCTGGCCTTAATACTCTAATGGCTCTTTTCCATGAATTTGGTGATAAAGATCAATCTGACAGTATAAAAAGACAGCGCTTGGAAGCTCTTAATATACTTGCATCATTATATAAGAATTCAACAGTGATTAGTGATACTGATTTTGTTAAACTTGCAAATAAATATGACCCTATGATATGTAATGCACGTGGCTTTAAAGATGAACCAGTCTCATTAACAACTCCTAGTAAATTTGCGGCAGCAAAGAATGGTGTCTTACAGCTCTGGAATATACAATTACAGCATGTTAAAAATATAGAGAGTCTTGTACGTGAAATGTTTGTTGTTAATAGGGTAGGTGCACTTATTATTAATCCACAGCTTATGACTATTGGAATTGAAGGGCTTGATTTAATTTCTCAAAAATTACGTAGCATTTTATTAGCATATTATGGAAATTGTGAAAAAACATATCAAGATACTGTTGGTAAACTAGTAGGCGTTTAGATTGCCCAAAAAGCCCGTTAAACGTATCATATTCTCAAAAATAAATCACAGTCATTATATATACCTGCAGACCACTGAAAGGCATACCAATGGAATGGACCATCTTTTTTCCATTTAGCTGTCAGCTGCGAGTTGACAGCGAGCACTTTACTGTCAAGCCATACAGCCACATCGGTAGCGGCAAGCGAACTCAAAATGCTGCCAAAGTTTTCAGCTGCCTGATAACGTTCGGCATCTAACAGCTCTCCTTTTGACAGCCATCCTGTCATATACCATATATTATTTCCTTCTATTTGCTGCCACGCATTTGTAAATGCTGCCAATATTTCACCCCTAAATCCCTTATAATTTAATACTATAGTATCTGAATTTTTTCCTTCAGACGAAAAATTATTATATAATGATATATTTGAATATTCACTAAATTTTTTAATATATGATTCCTGTACAATCCAAGGCACAACAAAAACATTCCTAATTGTTTTTAATTGCTCCATAGTTTCACTATACTTGAATAAAGAATATATCCACATTCCTGTATGGAGTGTTGGTCCAGCTGATGTTATCGGCCTGCCTTCTTTTAGAAATAAGACGCTATCTTCATTCAACACTTTTAGAACATCCCATATTTTAAGAAGAAGATATGACCCTAGCCCTTTTTTACGCCATTTAGGTGAAATACAGAACTCTCTAATAAGTCTAATAGTAATATTACTTGGTTTTATTTGTCCAAGTTTAGAAGCAGCTATACAGCCAGCTATTTGGCTGTTAGGGCCAGCTGTTTCGTATACAATTAGGAAAATAGAGCCACATGTAATTTGCTGTCTAATCCAATTGCTGCTAATTGTACATTTAGGGGATAATTCTTTGGATGAACCTGTCTGATAATTTTTCTGCAAAAATGCTGCCAGCTTTTCTGCATCATCTTCTACAGCAACAATATATTCACATTCTGTTGGTGAAACCGTTGAATATGCTGGCTTTCTTTCAATCCTATAAGGTGCCCTTTTAGGCGATATTGCTGCTTTTAAATATTTCCATAAAGATGGAATGTTTGCTTTTTCCCAAAAATGTTGTCCCATTATGCACACAATATAAATCTAATTAATACTTAAAAATGTGATTTTAAATACTACTTGGGCTCCAAATATACACCTGTATCTATACACAATAAGTCTATACATACATATAAATTAAGATGTCAACAATTGAATATTGCTCACAGCCAAATTGTAAAAGGAAATTAAAGATAACAGCATTCCCTTGTCGCTGTGCAAAAAAGTTTTGTGATAAACATCGTGTTGCCGAAGATCATAAATGTACTTTTAATTTTAAAGAAGACTTTAAAAATTTTCTCAATAAAACAATGGGTCAACCTGTAAATGGAGATAAACTAAACGGACATCACGCTTAATTGAATAATGGCCCTAAAGAAGAACCTGCTGAACAGCCACAACCTCCTCCTGCTTTTTTCCCCACAGCTCTTCTTGTTTTTCTTGTTTTTATCGTACTCTTACTAACCTTTTTTGTTTGCCTTATATGCGTTATTCCTGTATTTTTTGATAAAGGCGATGCCATATATAAATCTATTATTTTAGGACCCCAACGACCTCTAATAGGTACACCATCTTCATATAGTTTAATATCATCTTTCTCCTTCTTATCGCGTGTTAATTTATCAAAATGTTCTTTATTTTCAGATAACCAGTCAAAACGCTTCTTTGCCTTTTCATACTGTTTTTCTGTAACAAATCCCCTAAATATATGATAATGGAAATATGTGTCCTTGTTATATGTTTTTTCTTGCCCCTGAAAAGCAAGTCCAGTATATTTTAGATCCTTAATTCCTTTTAGACCAGACTCCTCAAATATCTCTCGTTTAACATTACGATATAATAAACTAATAATTGAATCCCGTAAATTAATGTCCTTTCCTTCCATTTGACCTTTAGGCATCTCCCATGTATTAACTCCTACTGTTTTTACTATTACGAACTTCTTAGGGTTATATTTTTTATTTTTCCCAAGAATATATATAAAAGCAGCTGAACGTAGATATACGCGCCATCCTTCGCTAGTATGTTCAACATATGCATATCTCTTTTCAGGATCAAAAGCAAGTCGTTCTGATCCGCGTTTTAATCCTGGTTGAAATACATCAAGTACATCATTTTTGGAAGTCATTAATATCTAATAGAAGTATGTAAAATTGTAAGGTAGATAGTAGCCGTAATTAATTTGTAAATAAAAGTAAATATGCATATTCAAAGCCGGCCGATGTTAAATCCTGATAGCCTTTATATGTCCATCCAGCTGCCTGTGCTATCTGTACAAGTTTCTTCATCTCGGGCATATTGAATAGATGCCTTTGTCTGCGAATAGAACCATCTTTGAACCTAACAGTTTCTCTGAATTCAGCCTTATTTGAATTAGGGCCATTATCAAAATCAAATACACCTTCATAATCAAATTGGTCAAATGCAACCTGACTTTTCATAATACGATGCTTTGAGTATTTCTGCAAAGAAAATGCAGTCGGTGCTGCAGACTCTAACATAGGGTCAAACTTGAACTTATTTACACAATGCACGGTTAATGCTCCTCCTGGTCTTATCCATACTTTCATATTCTTAAAAATTATAGCAGGGTCGGGTGCATAATATATAGTGAAATATAACATACATGCATGAGTTAATTCACCTTCTTTACAGAGGTTCGGGTTTTCAAAGGTTCCAACTCGCCAATCAATTGCTGCTAATTGGTCGGCTGTCAGTGTTGTTGAAGGAATTGTTTTTTGTTGGGCACGCGTAATCATCGCCTGCGAACGGTCAACTGCTATTATTTTACCAACTCCAAGTTTAGATAATCCTGCTGTCGCTATTCCTGTCCCACATCCTGCATCCATTACAACCCATGAAGCTGGCTTAATTGTAGGTGTCACCTTCTGCCAATCCCTAAATAAATACGATACCTCTATTTGTGTTCTCTTTTCACCCTGTACAAGTTTATCATATATACCTGTATAAAAATCATCATATAATGTTATATTATCAAGCCAATTATATTTGGATTCATCTGCTTGTGATTTTTTCTCTTTGCCACTTAAGTCTTCGTAGCCTTCACGGCCAGTTAACTGGCCGCTAGGATAGGTTGCATTTTTAATGCCAGCGTAGCCTTCGTAGCCTTCACTTGTGCTAACAGGTGTATTCTCATACTTACTAGGTTTAATAATACGGTCATAGAATAGTACAATTAGATAGTTTATAGAAAGAAAAAGAAAAAACATGACAACAAGAAGTTGCCATTTATTTAATTCAGGAATATTTAGATTCATCTTGTTTGATGTTTTGATATAGTTACTGGCGTATTGTGCGCTTTTTAGCTTCTTTTTTCTTTAACCGGAGCCTTCTACACGTTCTTGCTTTTGTTGATGTAGAACAGCCACTAGAATAAGATACTAAACGTTTGCAGACAGCACTATAAGGGTCTCCTTCTGAAAAAAGACAGCGTTTGCGCCACAGCCACGCGACAGTTGTTTTGCGGTTTTTGAAACATTCACGTTCTCTTTTTAATAGCCAACGACTGCGCCAAGGTTCAGGTAAAACATCTGGCAGCAATAACCAAAACTTTCTCCAATACCTATAACGGGCACATGCTCTTAATACATTCCAACGATTACGCTCTCTATCTGTTTTTAATTCAGATGCAGGTGGAGCATTTGGCATTGAAGATGTTTCAGTCTTAAGTGGATGATTATACGCTATACTAAATAAGAAGTCCCATCCAGGAAACATCTCACATTCACTTTGTTCACCATGCGGAATTTGAGTCAAATAATGTTTATATATTTGTTCAAATGCCGGATTTTGTGGTATATTTTGTCCTTGTTCCTTGAGCTTATTATTTACATGATTATGAACAACCCACAGCCATTTAGATAGAGCACGAGCAGATACTAAATGTTTCTCATATGGTTCTATATCATAATAGTCAGTTAAAGATGTGCGGCAGAATTTGCATGGAAGTATATAAGGTAATACCTCTAAAAATTCACGCATATATTTTTTCTGTAGTTTAGGTTCATATGAAGCCGCAATTGTATGTAATAATCTCCATCCTGAAGGACCCCAAAATCTGGTATCCATAACTACTTATTCGGGAGCTTATTTTTCCATTAAATCACAATATTCAGCATATTGTTTTAATAAATCAATATTACTATATTCGTCTATTATATGTGGTCTAACAATCCATTCACTAAATGGTATTGCAGTTGAGGTTGATTTTTCTTGTGAAAAAAGTTTTTGTAATCCTTTTAGGCGATTTTTAATACATGAGTTGCCACGTGTTGCATACTTGCGTGAATTATATTTCCACGCCCATTCAAATTGAAGAGCCGATCTGCCTTCAGGAAATCCGCCTATTAATAAAAAACGATTCCACTCTTTACCTGCGGTCGCCTTCGCTCCTCCTGCCTTCAGTCTATTATGCTGTTCCAGTCTCCTATCTGGATTAATTGTAGCGCCTATATATGTTCTTTTAAAATCAGTTGATACCAATAAATAACAATACCATTCAGTCCACTTAACCGCTTCTCTTGTTCCACTTCCACTTCCACTTCCATTTCCATTTCCACTTTCCAGTTCCATTTATTATATATTATATTTATTTCTTATATGTTCGCAACAAACGTTTTAATTATGAAACATGAGCCTAGCTCTTCCATTTTCAAGTACATATGTAGCCCATGATTGACTGCATACTTTTAGGTCAACATATCGTAGCTGATTGTCTGTTATTGGGTTTTCTGTGTTATATGTCTGATATTCACAACTATATTGAGTTGTTTGTGTAACTATATTATTGTCATCATTTACAAATAAGTTTGCTAAATTAAATGCAAGCGTTGGTCTATCTGCTGATGAAAGATTTATACTTCCTTCAGGCTGCATTGTACGCGGTCTTCTTTCACCTGCTACAGAATTATTATCAAATTGAGACCCCAATGACCAATTCATATGATAATAATAATTTCCATATGAATATGTTGATTCTCTATCATTCTTATAATAGTTATATATTTCATTCCATATTTCAGAAGGCCATTCGTTCTCTCTATCTTTGCCTGCTATTATGAATTTCATACTCTCAAATAGTGTTAAATGAGGATTTCTTCTACCATTTTCTAGGTCTAATTTCAGTCTATAAAAAAATATAAGCCTATGTGTAGGATGTCTTCCATCTATTTGTATTTGCCCATATGCATTTGAACCTCTATCAACTGGTGCATAATCAATAGGTCCATATGACTGGTCTTGATCGTAAAACATGAGAAATGGAATTTCTTGCACATCTTGTTGCATTTTACTAATAGTTTCTTTTTCAATATATAGCTGTGTTGTTTCTAATAGAATATTTAGTTTAAGTGTTTCCTTTTGAAGACATGTACAGCTAATATCAATTCCATTAATATCTGTTGCGTATAATGTTTTATTAAAGGGAAACCTTGCAGCCCCTCTTACTAAGATACCAGAACTATCATATGCTATAAGTATATCCTCTAATTTTCTCATAGTAAGCTTTAATCTCCATATAGATGACCCTGATTCACGAAGAGTACATATAGGAAACCCTCCATCGCCTGCTCCCTGACAGCCTGGGAATGGTAGCTTAACACGCAAACCACTATTTGTTTGTGAAAAAGGTACCATAGAGCGTGATATTTGTTTAGGATCAGATTCATCATATATTCCTCCAATGCGCTCTGATAGTCTACCAGAGCCATATGAACCGGTTGTTGATTCGTATGCTAATAGAGAGTCTCCTGTAAAGTCTTGAATAAGAATTTTATCTTGAAAAAGCTGTATTCTTTCAAATAAATAGTAGGCTGCGCCAGAAGTGTATCCATATGTTATCCCAGAGTTGTCATGGAAATAGTTGACAGCCAGACTGTCGGCAGCGGGAACGAGGCCGCTGGAAGCTGTCAGCGGAAGCTGTGGTGGCAGCAAAGATGGAAGCTCAACGATTAAGGCCGCATCTGTTAGAATATCACCAAAGAAATCAATTTCAAACTCTAAGCTGCGACCGAATGCTGGGTAATTTGTGGATACTTGTCTACGAGTTTCTGCTAAACGAGCCGGTTGTTTTTCATATGTTGCTGAAAATGGACTTATGCCTTTTTCTGAAATAAAATATAAATCTTTCTGGCCTCTATTTACTAATTCATAAAGTGCTCCTGGAGTTGTACCAGACATATCTAATTGGTTCCTCTAAAATTCTTTTAGGTTTTAGCTCATCATTTATAATATAACAACTTAAACAAGCAACACAATCTCTTTTGAAAATCCTGAATATACTAAATATTAATGTATGTAAATATATAAATTTGATATCTATATATAATTAAAGGTAAAATACAATTAATTAGATATATTTAAGAATGAATGCATTTCAAATGATGATGAATCAAAATCAAAATCAAAATCAAAAACCCTATCTAGAAAAGAAAACCCATTCAGGTTATTCAATTATAAAAGGTTCAGATGAAACAAAAGAAGACTCTTGTTCTCTTCTTCAATTTGACGGACTTTCACAGCCGAATCCAGGAACATCCACAGCAGGAGCTGTCATATTTTCTCCATCACCACGTAAGCCTACAAGTGAACGAGGAGAGTTTATGAATTATGCAACAAATAATCAAGCAGAATATACAGGACTCCTAATAGGATTAAAAGCAGCCAAGGAGCTCAATATTAAATGTCTCCTAATAGAAGGTGATTCACAGCTTGTTATTTATCAAACTGAAGGAAAATGGAAAGTTACAAATGATGCACTAAAAGTATTACATAAAGAGATTAAAGATTTATTGACCAATTTTGAGTTTGTAGCTATTCGCCATGTCAGAAGAGAATATAATAAATATGCCGATAAAATTACAAATGATGTATTAGAGACTCGGCAATCATTT
>Ga0209230_10000947_pt1 | contig 11544 bp, 14 predicted proteins | sample LakOntMetagenome_FD_187467 | JGI IMG/M metagenome (GOLD analysis project Ga0209230, IMG submission 187467) | Freshwater and sediment microbial communities from Lake Ontario - Sta 18 epilimnion Metagenome (SPAdes) (version 2) | ecosystem: Environmental > Aquatic > Freshwater > Lentic | place... | reverse complement strand
GACCGTTAAATCAGTCCGAAACCTTACAAACGCGTAGGCTCATCACATGAGCAACGCTTCAGATGAAAAGGTTCCGGTCGCGCCACCAAAGTTGCGTGGCTGGTTTCATCTAGGAGCTACACCCGCCGTCATCATCGCCTCGCTCATATTATTTATCCTCAGTAAAGAGTCGCTTAAGTTCGCGGTAGCACTGTATTCAATAACTGCAATCATGCTCTTTAGCGTCTCTGCTATCTATCACCGCGTACCGTGGTCACCAGCGAAGAAGAAAATCTGGCGGCGCTGGGATCATGCAAATATCAACCTACTTATTGCTGGTTCATACACACCTTTTGCGGTCGCGTTATTGGAACCACATGATCGCAACATGTTGCTGGCAATTGTCTGGACCGGTGCGCTCTTTGGAGTTGCGATTCGAGTATTTTGGATTGGCGCACCTCGCTGGTTATACGTTGCCAACTATCTCGTCTTGGGTTGGGTTGCGATTGTCTACACGCCTCAGCTTTACGACCGCGGTGGTCTATGGGTTCTGATTCCGATTGTGATTGGCGGACTTCTCTACTCCATTGGTGCAATCTTTTACGCCCTCAAGAAGCCTGGGCGCACTGCGAAGTACTTTGGATTCCATGAGCTCTTCCATATCTTCGTTCTGGCCGCTTGGATCAGCCAATACCTCGCAATCTGTTTCGCGATTTATCGTTCGCGATAAATCGCGTTGAAGGCGCTAGGGCTATTTATCGTTCGAGATAAATAGCGTTGAAGGCGCTCTGAATGGCGTCCCTTCCCGCGTGAATTTGGGGGCGATTTCGCCCAGCTAAGGAATGCCCTAATCTATGAGCCTTGAAGTAGGTCGTTTATAGAGGCAATGGGGATTATCAATGGCAGAGAAGAAAGACTTTCTCAACTGGGTGGGCTTCCGCGAGGAATCAGAGCGCACCCCAACAGGCAACCCTGTCGATCGCATTCGTGAGCTCGAATCACAGCTCAACGATCTCCGTTCGCGTCGCGATATCACTTCGCTAAGCAAGGAAGAGTTTGAAATCCTCGCAACCGAAACTGCGATGACAATGATCAAATCTGCACAGGCACGTGAAGCGAAAGCTCATTCATCTGCCGAGCGTCTGATCAACGAATCAACTCGAAATGCCAAAGATGTTCTTGAGGGTGCTGAGACCAAGGCCCGCAGTATTTTATCTGGCGCAGAAGCTCGCGGCCGAAAGTACATTTCAACTGCTGAGGCAGAAGCTGCTGACCTCGTCAACGAGGCATCTCGTGAAGCAGAATCAATTATTGATACTGAGCGCCGTGAGGCTGCTGCAGTTGCATCTGCCGCTCGCCGCGAAGGTGAGCGCATTGTCGCCGATGCCGCAAATGAAGTTATCGAATATCGTCGCTGGTTAGCAGAAGTCATTACCGAATCAGAGCGCCTCTACCGAATGCAATCACAGGCGCTCGTTGCAGCTGAGCAAGCTATTGCACAATCACGTCAACGTCTTGATGGAGCATTTGCACGTCTTGCAAATATGCAGGCAGTTGTGAACGACTCACTCAATGAAGATGGCACAGTCCGTCGCAAAGAACCGATCAAGGTTGAAAGTCGTCGCGCAGCTCCGGAGATTGATGCGCCAAAGCGCACAGCGAAAAAGAGTTCTGCAAAGAAAACTCCAGCTAAGCGCAAGTAATTTTCATGGCTACCAAACGCGGTATCCAATACATACCTGCCATCGATGGTCTCCGCGCTATCGCGGTGATGGCAGTCCTCTTTTATCATCTCGGATTTAATTGGATTCCTGGTGGATTCCTTGGCGTAGATCTCTTCTTCGTAATTTCGGGTTATGTCATCACCCGACTATTGCTAGATTCGATCGAACGTAGTGGCGGTCTCGATCTCCGCGCCTTCTATCTCGCGCGACTTCGTCGTTTATTGCCTGCCCTTGTATTTATGTTGATTACTACTGCTATCGCAGTAGGAATATGGGCGCCAGATACGATTAAACGCTTCTTGATTGATACTCCTTTTGCTCTCACTGGATCTATGAACTGGTGGCTTGTGGGCCGCCACCTTGATTACTTCGAAGCTATTGGCCGGCCTTCACTCTTGCAACACACATGGTCGTTGGCGGTAGAGGCTCAGTTCTATCTGATTTGGCCTTTGATTCTCCTCTTGGTTCTCAAATTCTTTGGCAAGAACCGCATCTCAATCGTCTCACTAGCAATTGCGGCAATCTCTGGCATCACCTTGATGCTCGTCTCTTTCTCACTTGATGCATCGAATGCGCAATCAGTAAGCCATGTCTACTTTGGAACCGATACTCATAGCATCGGACTCTTCCTCGGAGCGGCGCTAGCTGTCAGCTGGATTCCGCAGAACTTTAAGCGCGAGGTAAGTAAGAAGGCACAGGACTTCATTGACGGAATTGGAGTCTTTGGCTTCCTCGGAATTCTCGCTACTTTTCTCTTGATTGATGAGAGCAATCCCGCGCTTTATAAGATTGCATTTCCACTCGCAGGAATCTTTGCCGCTGCAATCATCACTTCAATTGTTCACCCGGCATCTCGCTTTGCTCCTATCTTGCAGAACCCTGTCCTACTCTGGATAGGCGAACGCTCATACGCAATCTACCTCTGGCACTGGGTCATCTTTCAAGTCACTCGCCCAGCGGTAGATCTAGCAGGGGCATCATGGGCGATGTACTCGCTCCGTATTTTGATCGTCTTCGCGCTTGCAGATATCTCTCTCCGTTTTGTTGAGTTACCTGTCCGTCGCGGAGTTCTCAAGTATTGGCTCAAGGGTTTGAAGTATCGAACCGCAGCCGAGAAGAAGCGACAGAAGATTAAGGTAATCGCAGTACTCGTAACGCTAGTTGCATCAGTAACGGTTATTAGTGGTCGTGCAGTTGCCATCGGAGAACGCAAGCAATCAGCTTTGGTCGAAGAGATTGAAGCAGCCAATTCTCTGACTGCGGTCAGCAAGGATGGCATCTGGCTTACGGGAGACTCTGTGATTCTAGGAATCAAGAGCGTCCTAGCCGATAACTATTCGGTTGGTCTAGTAAATGCACGCGTCGGACGCCAAGCACCTGAACTTCTCGCCGAAATTCTTCGCGATATCGCAGATGCCCCCACCGGACCAGTGGTACTCAATATGGGTAATAACAATGCCCTCACAGAAGAGCAGGTTGGCGCAGTTCTGGAAGCGCTGCGCAGCCAATCAAAGGTTATCCTCGTGAATACCGCTGTCCCGCGGCCATGGCGAGAGAGCAATAACGATTTAATTTCAAAGGTGGCAGCGCGCTTTCCTAATGTGAGAGTCGTCGATTGGGCTTCGATCTCAGAAGGCCATCCCGAATACTTTGCTCCCGATGGAGTCCACCTCGTCCCAACCGGTGTAGCGATATATGTCGCAGAGATCGGTCGCTACCTTTCTTAAAACTTCTTTGCATTCTTTCTCAAAGTAAAAAACCCCGACCAATTAATGGCCGGGGTTTTTTAATTGAATTAATTACTCGTACTGACCTGCAAATCCGAATGCCTTAGCAACACCAAGAGTTCCATCTGCATAGATTGCAGAGACTCGGAATGATGTGTACTGGGAATCAGAATTCTTTGAGAGTTCGAATGAGAGCTGAGTTGCTGGAATCTGTGAAACTTCTTTCCAAGCGCCACCGTTAGGTGCAATCTCAACCTTGTAACCAGTTACATCACCAGCTGGTGCGCGCCATGAGAGAACTAGAACATCCTTAGTTGATGAATCTTTCCAGTTACCGATGAACTTTGCTGGTGCCTCACCTGTTGTTGCCGCATTCGTTGTATCAGTTGAAGCCTCTGGTGAAGCTGACTCTGATGGAGTCGCCTCTGGTGAAGCTGACTCGGTTGCAGCAGGAGTCTCATTCTTTGTTGAATCTGTATCTGACTGCTGTGAAGCAACAATTGCAGTAAGGATTGCTACTCCGAGAAGTACTGCTACGAGTACGCTCTTTGAAGATCCCTGACGTGGAGCAGCTGATGGCTTAACAGCAGGAGTTGCTGGCTTTGGCGCTGCTGGAGTTGTAGAAACGTTAACGCGATCGCGTGATGCACCTGTTGGAACTGGTGGGATAACTACTGAAGCAGCTGAGGTCTTGCGCGCTGGTGACTTCTTTACAGTCTTCTTCGCAGCTGACTTCTTGACAGTGCTCTTCTTTGCTACTGCCTTCTTGGCAACGGCCTTCTTAGCAACCTTCTTAGGTGCTGACTTCTTTGCGACCTTCTTAGCGGTTGTCTTCTTTGCAGCAGACTTCTTCGCTACGGTCTTCTTCGCTGTTGACTTCTTTGCAACAGACTTCTTTGCAACCTTCTTAGCGGTTGACTTCTTAGGTGCTGCTTTCTTAGCAACTGCCTTCTTCTTTACTGCCACGTTTATCTCCTCGGGTTGCGCCTAACCTATTGACCGGTCGACGTATGGTCAAAGTTTAGCCTAGGGAATTAAGTGCGCTCATCACATGAGGGGCGATAGCGCGCAGGGCTTTACCTCGATGGCTGACTTCATCCTTCTCTTCGGAGCTCATTTGAGCGCTGGATATCGATAGACCTGCAGGCTGAAAAATGGGGTCGTATCCAAATCCGTTCTCACCCTTAGGTGATTTCAGGATGGTTCCGTAGAAACGACCCTCCTCGCAGTGGCTCTGACCATTAGGAAGATAGAGGGCTGCGACACATATGAAGTAGGCAGTGCGATTTTCATCTGCAACATCTTTTAATTGATCCAGAACTTTTTCGAGATTGGCTCGATCATCTCCATGTGTTCCAGCCCAACGGGCCGAGAAGATTCCAGGATCCCCATTGAGCGCATCGACACAGAGGCCACTATCGTCAGCAATCGCAGGAAGACCTGTTGCTTCGGACATCTCACGCGCTTTGAGAAGTGCATTCTCTTGAAAAGTTGAACCTGTCTCATCTACATCATGAAGATTTGGAAATTGATCGAGTCCTACGAGTTCGATTTTTCCGGGTGCAAGCGCATCAAGGATTCGACGAAACTCAACTATCTTTCCCTGATTACGCGTTGCTAATAAGAGCTTCTGGCTCACGCGTTGAGTGCCTTCTTCTGTAATTCAGTCAGAGTTTTTGTTCCTGCTACCGCCAAATCGAGGAGTGAATCCAAGAGTGCGCGATCAAATGGTGCGCCCTCTGCTGTTCCTTGTACCTCGATAAATCGTCCATCACCGGAGCAGACAACGTTCATATCTGTCTCTGCGCGAACATCTTCCTCGTAGCAGAGGTCGAGCATTGGAACTCCATCGATGATTCCCACGCTAATGGCAGCAACTGAATCTGCAAGTGGCTTTGCACTTGCCTTTACATGCCCCTGCTTCTGCGCCCATGAAATTGCATCTGCAAGTGCAACATAAGCACCGGTAATTGCAGCGGTGCGCGTTCCGCCATCTGCCTGTAAAACATCGCAGTCAATAACAATTGTGTTTTCGCCGAGCTCTTTCATATCTACGATTCCGCGGAGCGAACGACCAATGAGGCGAGAAATTTCTTGAGTGCGACCGCCAAGCTTGCCCTTAACGCTCTCGCGATCTGAGCGAGTATGTGTTGCACGTGGAAGCATTGAATATTCGGAAGTCACCCAACCAGTACCGCTATCTTTTAACCAGCGAGGAACACCTGGAGTAAAAGATGCAACACAAAGAACTCGAGTCTTTCCGAATTCAACGAGAACGGAACCTTCTGCGTGGTCGAGCCATCCGCGAGTGATCTTGATATCGCGAAGTTGATCTACTGAACGTCCGTCATTGCGTGCCATTTTTTCCTCCGAGTGTTGTGTGCAGCTGTAATTTTTAGAGATCTTGGTGCTGAACAGAGCCAACTTCTGGACCTAAGAAGCGGCGGGCGAGTACTTCAAATGCTTTTGCATCCCCGGTCGCTAAAAAGCGGTGGGTTGGGGCAGAAGCATTGGCATCGCGCAAGAGTGAACCTTCGACAAGTACGCGATAGAGATCTTTTGCAGTTTCTTCGGCGCTGGATACGAGTGAGACTCCGTTGCCCATTACGTAGGAGATAACACCTGTGAGCAATGGATAGTGAGTGCAGCCTAAAACCAAAGTATCAACATCGGCTGAAATCATCGGCTCGAGATAGTCACGTGCAATTTGGGTAATTGCAGCGCCAGACGTTTCACCACGTTCAACAAATTCAACAAACTGTGGGCAAGCAGTTGAGGTAATTTCTAATTGTGGTGCCGCGGCAAAGGCATCGAGATAAGCCTGTGAATCAATGGTTGCGCGCGTTCCAATCACACCAACTTTGCCGGTTCGAGTTGCTGCTACAGCGCGACGTACCGCGGGCTGAATCACTTCAATGACAGGCACTGAATAACGTTCGCGGGCATCACGCAACATCGCAGCGCTAGCGGTATTGCATGCGATCACAAGAGCCTTTACACCTTGCTCGACTAAGAAGTCGAGCGTCTCGAGTGAAAAGTCACGAACCTCAGCCAGCGGACGTGGGCCATAAGGTCCACGCGCGGTATCGCCGATGTACAGGATTGATTCATTAGGAAGCTGATCCAAGATTGCGCGAGCAACTGTTAATCCCCCAACACCAGAATCGAAGATTCCGATAGGTGCGTTACTCATGGCCTAATCGTACGAGGTCATGAGATGAAAACGAGAATTGAGGTACGTATTATGCCCAGAGAGTGCCGTCAAGGCCCTCTGTTGCTTCATCTACTTCGCTGCCATAGACGCCAGTAGAGAGATATTTCCAGCCGCCATCGCAGACGATAAATGCGATATCTGCATCGCGGCCATCACGGAGAGCTTCCTGCCCCATGGCGATTGCAGCATGCAAAATTGCACCCGTTGAGATTCCAGCAAAGATGCCTTCAACATGGAGGAGTTCACGTACGCGCTTTACAGAATCTTCAGCGCCAACAGAGAAACGTCGTGTTAATACTGATGCGTCGTAGAGTTCTGGAACAAATCCCTCATCGATATTGCGAAGACCGTAGACGAGTTCGCCATATCGAGGCTCGGCAGCGATGATCTGAACGTCGGGCTTATGTTCGCGAAGATAACGTCCTGCACCCATCAAGGTTCCAGTAGTGCCAAGTCCTGCGACAAAGTGAGTCACCGTTGGAAGATCGGCAAGAATCTCTGGACCAGTTCCGTTGTAATGTGCAAGTGAGTTTGCTGGATTTCCATATTGATAAAGAAAGACATAGTCAGGATTAGCTGCCGCAATTTCTTTTGCAACTCGAACAGCCTCATTTGATCCACCAGCAGCTGGCGAAGAAATAATCTGTGCGCCCCACATCTCAAGAAGTTGGCGACGTTCTGGGCTGGTGTTCTCTGGCATGACGCAGATAAGTTTGTAACCGCGAACTTTTGCAGCCATGGCAAGTGAGATTCCAGTATTTCCTGAAGTCGGTTCGAGGATTGTTGCACCAGGCTTGAGCAATCCGCTCTTCTCTGCCTCATCGACCATAGAAATTGCTGTGCGATCCTTAATCGAACCAGTTGGATTTCGATCTTCCATCTTCGCCCACAGACGAATGTTTGGCGCAGGAGAAAGTCGCGGAAGGCCGATCAGTGGCGTATTGCCAACTGATGCTGCGAGAGATTCGTAACGCGCCATATATTTAATTAATTGGATCGATTAGAGAGAATCGATTGATCCGCCGGCAACAGCGGGAAGAATAGTTACAGAGTCGCCATCCTTGAGTGGAGCTTCAAGGCCGCCAAGGAATCGAACATCTTCATCATTGATATAAATATTGATGAAGCGACGGAGCGCTCCGTTTTCGAGAAGTCGCTCGCCGAGGCCTGCATATTGTGCATCGAGATCTGTAATAAGCGCTGAGAGAGTTGCTCCGGCAGCTTCGACAGATTTCTGCTCCTTGGTGTAAGGGCGAAGAATGGTTGGGATACGAACTTCAATAGACATGCACGTATTATGGCGAAAAAGGGCTTTAACCGGTAATTGAAACGTCTTCCTCGGTCACTACCCCATCAATAATTCGATACGAACGAAATTCAGTCGCAGGTGCAATCTCTTCGCGAGTAGAGACCAAAACATAGTGCGCTCCAGGCTCGCCGGCATAGGCGATATCGGTGCGTGATGGATAAGCCTCGGTCTCGGTGTGAGAGTGATAAATGACGACTATCTCTTCATCCTTGTCATCAACCTCGCGATAGAGGGCTAGCAAATCCTTCGGATCAAATTCATAAAAAGTAGGTGAATGCGCCGCATTGATCATCGGAAGATGGCGAATAGGCGTATCTGCACCTACCGGTCCGAGGATTACGCCACAACATTCATCTGGATACTCGACACGTGATTGTTCGAGAATTGCATCAACAATTGCGCGCGAGATTGTGAGTGACATGGATTTATTCTAAACCAAATTCCTACTCTGAAATCTCATCCATAAGAGCAGCGAGCAGGGTTTCTTGTAACCAACCAAGCCAGGTGTAGACGGCATAAACGCCACGAAGTGGATCATCAGGTGAGAGCAGTTCGAGATGTTCATAATTATTATTCTCAATTTTTAGTCGAACGCCAAGTGCCAATCGAATATCGTTGAGACCGCCGAGCCAATCATTGGCGCCATTATGGTCAACTTCGATATCGCCCTCTGGTGAACTCTTGAGTCCAATTCGAATTGACATCGCATGCGCCTGCTTCTTGCCACGCAACGTTGACTCGGTATATCTACGGAACTCTGCTGCATCTACATCATCGGCATACGCATTGGGCAGCAAACGATGGAGTACTTCATCTTCTGGAGGCGAATCATGTGAGGTGATACCGACCATCGCAGCAAGTGGATCTTCATGGCCGTGATCAACTCGTTCGGCTAAGAGTTCGATAATCTGCTCAACAAGGTTAAGAATTACTACTCGTTCAGTCTGATCAAATTGAGCAACATAAGAGTGCGCGCCATGGCGTTTGAAACCCTCGGTCGCTGCCATTAAATCTGATCCCCGCGTTGCAAAGTCGCCCACAAGCCATATTCATGAAGCCTGGCAACATCGTGTTCCATCTCTTCCCGACTTCCGGTTGAGACGATTGCTTTTCCATCGTTATGGACCTGCATCATTAGCTCGGTCGCCTTTGCCTTGGAATAGCCAAATAGCTCCATAAATACATAGGTCACATAACTTTGAAGATTTACTGGATCATCCCAAACGATTGTGACCCATGGGGTATCGCCAGAGAAAATAGCTTGTATCTGCTCTTCTAGTGCATCAGCTAATTTGGCCATCAACAGTTGCTCCCCATGGAATTATTTAACCAACTCAGAGCTGCCAACGCTACGTATGAGAATAGAGAAAGGTCCAGTGATTGCAATGGGCCATTGCGCTTCTGCAGCAGCACTGACTCGCAGCGTGAGAACACCCTTCTGGGATGCGATTGCGGAGACGGTAAATGCGCCTTGTGCATCGGTTGTAACGATTGTGCCAAATGGTTGCCATTTGCCCGATGTAAGTTTCTCGACCTGAATAAAGGTTCCGGCGCTACGAGGGCGAATGGATCCAGTAACGGTGACAGTCTCACCCTTCTTCACCGATGCAGGTGCATTGGCAAAGATGAGGCGCGACATTGAAACCGCAACTTCGTTGGATATACCTTCGTTGCGTTCCCATGAGCCTTCACTAAATGCACGAATCGAAGTTGCTTTGCCGATGAGGAGAGGCTTCGAGAATTTACCAGCCGCATCGGTGGTAGCAGTTGTGAGCAATCTCCAACTGCTGTCACCGAGAGATTTTCCTTCGATACGAATTGAGACATTTGAAAGCGGCGTCTTATCTTTAATCGTAAATGTTCCACTGACAGAGATTGGGTCACCGTATTCGATAGCTGATTTATCAATAGCAATTGATGCCGCCACCTGATCCGGTGCAATTGCCTTGGCGACGTTGCGAACGCCTTCCAGTGCAAGCGGTTCTTCCATGCCGATAGTCCAGGCAGCTAAGCCACCGAGGCGGTACTTATTAACTAGCTCTGCTCTCAGTGCATAACTCTTGGCATCCTGGTACCAAGCGGTGCGGGATGCGGTGCACGATGTTGCCAATCCGCCAGCCGTGGTTCCGTTGTAAACCTTCTGATAACTAAAGGTCATTTCGCCAAATTTCTCATCATATGTCGGTGTAACTCCATAGGAAGCGGCAAGTGTCAGCGCATCGCGCATCACAAAGGTCGCTGCTTTCGCACCACCTTTAATCACTGAGGCAACATTTGCTGGACAGACTCCGCTGACTCCTGTTACCCAATCTCGTCCGTACCCAGCAATGCCTACATAGACTTTTGATGCCGGCATAACAGTGATCGCATATTGCACAGTTCTTTCGGCCCAAGAGATTGGTCCGATGGGTCCAACCTTTGCAACAGAGTAGTCATAGGTCATGATGCGCAAACGATCTATGTAAGGTGCAATCGCAGCCCAGGCATAAACGTAATAACCTTTCTGCGCTCCTTTTGGATCAAGGAGATAAGGTGTTGAGACAGAGAGAATTTTCTTCTCAGCGCGAAGCGCAACACTTAACTCTTTCACAAGGGAGGTCCAGAGCGGTGCGGTCTTGGGCCACGTCTTGTTGCTATCGACAAATGCAAAGCCCTCAAAATCTAGATCGACTCCATCAAAGTTATTCGTGACGACCATATTTGTAATTGCCTGGACTATCTGAGTGCGAGCAGCTGGCTTTGCCAATAAACCTGCCAATACATCTTTCTCGGTTCCATCGGTAATCGTTGGGATAAGAGTCAGGCCTGCATTGCGAAGTGCACCAACGGTCTGCGCCATCGGAACGCTGGGGTTTGCAGGAGAGTACAAGTCGGTTACCACCGTGCTCTGTGTCTTCCCATTAAATTTCAAGGTGTACCAGAAGGGCATAACTTCTCTGATGAGATCTGAATTATTAATTGCTGCGGGCAACGAAGTTTTAATTGAGTAGTAAGGAATCCAGCCGGAGAGAATCTTGCGCGGCGGATTGTCGGCGCTTGCAGTGGAGGAGATGAAAGGCAGCGCCGAAGAGGCGATTGAAATCAGGGTGGCGACCGCAATCAACTTAGGAGTACGAGAAAATTTCATACGTCGTTGCTCTTCAATTATTCATTATCTTCTGGGCCAGGACGAAGGCCTTCGAAGATCTCTTTACACATGGGGCATACCGGGTACTTGGAAGGGTCTCGCGATGGAATCCACTTCTTTCCGCAGAGCGCTCGGACGGCTTTACCGGTTACTGCTGATTCAACAATCTTCTCTTTCTTGATGTAGTGAGCAAAGCGATCATGGCCACCATCATCTTCTTGAAAATCTGGGGAGGTCTCGGTGCGCGTCAAAGTATCGGTATCTGTGCTGATACCTATTCCTTTATCTTCACGCGTGAATAGACCCATGGCGAAAGGATAGTCGGGGCCGCCTGAATAACTCTTTCACTGGCCTGTGAAGGTTCTAAGAATTTAATGGGGTGCCTTCTGGGAGTTGGAGGCAGGTAGAATTACTCAATGAAGGATTTACTTAAGACCGAGCATCTCTCACGTAAAGATGTTGAG
>Ga0209230_10000944_pt1 | contig 11578 bp, 5 predicted proteins | sample LakOntMetagenome_FD_187467 | JGI IMG/M metagenome (GOLD analysis project Ga0209230, IMG submission 187467) | Freshwater and sediment microbial communities from Lake Ontario - Sta 18 epilimnion Metagenome (SPAdes) (version 2) | ecosystem: Environmental > Aquatic > Freshwater > Lentic | place... | reverse complement strand
AGCGAAAAACGCGACCGTGCTAAACTGGTCGCCGAACTCCAGGCGCGCGCGGATGTAGTAGTGCAGCATGCCGCCGACGATGAGCGCGACGATGACCCACGTCAGCGCCGCGCGGACTTTGATGAGCGTCGCGCGCATCGCGATGTCGCCGTCGCGCGCCAGTTTCTCTTTTTCACGTTTGTCCAAGATACCGACCTGGACTTTCGCTATTTGGTCTAGAAACAAGACGACGAGCATGGGGAGAACGAAGTAAGCCTTGGCCTTCGTGCTCAATATGTAGAGCGCATAGATCGTCGCGGTGGTGCGGAACATCTCGCCGAGCGATAGGATGTCGTTCTCGTTATCCACCAGGGTTATCAAGAAAAACGCGCTAATAAATGCGAGAATGTGTTTTGCCAGTAGGCTTTCTGTGAAAAGCCGCTGCAGATCGCAGCTAAAAAGTGGGGAGAAGAAACTGGCTACCATAATAATGTAAAACAGGAGAAGAGCATCTTTTATTTCCATTATTGGCGAGATTGGTACTCACCGAGTGACCGACTGATCGCACGCACGCGACTCTTCTACACTAAGGCAACATAATCAGGACCAGAAGGCGATAGAGTGGTTTCCAGATGCGGTAGACGCATTTGAGCAAAACCCAAAAATAATTACAAAAACCAGTTTGGGCTCATTCGCGGCTGCGTCAGAACCCGTCGTAGTACAGGTGGTAGACGTCAATCTCCTTTTCTGTTCCCTGGGCGATCACGAGGTCCAGCGTCGTCTTGAGCGTTGCGAGGCGCTGCGCCCACTCGGCCGTCTTGTTCGGCTTTACGACGCAGAGCCCCCGGTCCGTGTGGCCCCAGCACGACGCGACCGACTTCTTGCGCTTGTCGTAGTACTGGTCGGGGTTGAAGCGAATCATGACGAGCGGTCGGCTGCCTGCGTCCTGGAACAGCTCCATCATTCGTTTGTTTTCACAAGAGCATATGTACGTCTCGTGTTGGTTCTCATCCACCTCCACCACTAGAACATACGCGCCCATGTCCACGAAAATGTCCGGGCGGCGCCGAGAGCACCCGTTTGCGACGCGCCGGTCAAATGCGATCGTGAGGTCTGGATATGTATCTCTTACGAAATCAGCGACGGCACGCTCTATCGTTTTATGATTGCGTACTATCTGGTTGTCTGGGTAGGTGTGAATGAAGCAGCGCAGACAGTAGCCTTTGTAGGTTTTTTTGGAGACCACTGTGTCGCAGTGTAGGGTGAGGCACCTCTTCGTTACAACATCGCGGATTCCTTCGGTCGGACGATTCGCGGAACACCCGGCACAGTATAAGGGCTTTCCTTGCTCGGTACCGTAGTTTGGCTGTTTCTCCTTGCAGTCCAGGCACTTCCGATTTACAACGTCATGGAGTCCTTCGGTCGGACGATTCGCGGAGCACCCGGCACAGTATACTGGCTTGCCTTGCTCGGTACCGTATGTTGGCTTCTTCTCCTTGCAATCCAGGCACCGTTTGTTTTTGACGTCGCGGAGATTTTCAGTTGGCCGCTTCTTGGAGCAATGCGCGCAATATAACGGCTTTCCTGGCTCAGTGCCATATGTTGAGTGTTTTTCATTGCAGTCCAGGCACATTTTGCTGACAACGTCGCGGAGTCCTTCAGTCGGTCGTTTTTTTGCGCACTCGCCACAATATAACGCCTTACCGTGTTCAGTGCCATAGCTTGGCCGAATATTCTTGCAGTCCAGGCACATCTTGCCGACAACGTCGCGGAGTCCTTCAGTAGGCCGTTTTTTGGAGCACTCAATACAGTACATCGCTTTGCCTTGCTCGGTGCCGTATGTCGGCTGTGTCTCTTTGCAGTCCAGGCACATCTTGCTGACAACGTTGCGAAGTCCTTCTGTCGGCCGCTTGTTGCTGCAGTCGCCACAGTAGAGTGCCTTGCCTGGCTCTGTACCGTAGCTTGGTTGTTTTTTCTTGCAGTCCAGACACATCTTGCTGAGAACGTCGTGAAGCCCTTCAGTAGGCCGCTTTTTGGCACACGCGCCACAGTAGACCGCCTTGCCTTGCTCGGTACCGTAATTCGGTTGTTTTTTCTTGCAGTCCAGGCACATTTTGCTCGCAACGTTGCGAAGCCCTTCAGTAGGCCGCTTTTTGGCACACGCGCCACAGTAGACAGCCTTGCCTTGCTCGGTACCATAATTTGCTTGTTTTTCCTTGCAGTCCAAGCACATTTTGCTTATAACGTTGCGAAGTCCTTCAGTCGGACGCTTTTTCGCACAGCAGCTGCAATAACGCGGCCTGCCTTGCTCGGTACCATAGCTTGGATATTTCTGCTTGCAGTCCAGACACAGCTTTCTGCAAAGGCGCTTGATGTTGCCGCTTGTGCCAGCATCTCCGCTCGTGCTCGCAGTCCCACCGCGGTTACCAACGACGCTGGCCTCGCCGCTCGTGCTCGCGCCGCCGCTTGTGCTTGCGCCGCCGCTCGTGCTCGCACCGTCGCGTGTGCTTGCGTTTTTGCTTGTGCTGGCGCGACCGCTCGTGCTCGCGCCAGCACCGCAAGAGCCGTCGCAGCTCTCGTGAGAATCGCACGCGCTCCGCACCGGAGCGCGAACGCGCGGCATCGTGATGAACCGCGCTAAGTAGCTTCGTGAACTACTTGACTCGCTTCCTCTTATATCCGTTTTTGTGCTCTTGCGCCTCCTTGCACGGGAGGATTCATTTTTCCGCCGCCTCCTCAAACGCGCGCGTCGCTCGCGACCCCACAAAAACCGAGTTCTCTTGTAGAGTGCGCAGGGCGCCGCAGCCGTCGCCGTCGTCGCCGCAGCCGTCGCCGCTTCGCTCCATGTACCTCTTTTCCGACGCCACATGTAATGTCGTGACGGCGACCGCCCGGCTCGTCGCGACCGCCGGCGTCAGCGTCCTGAACAGCGCCGCGACGCGCCCGGCGCTCAGCGTGTTCAACACCGGGACCAGCAATTCCCTTGAGATCCGCGCGGGCGCTTTCGGCAACGCGCTCATCGTCGGCCCGCCGACCGGCGCCGGCGCCGGCAACGTCGGCATCGGCACCGCGACGGCGCTGCAAAACCTGCACGTGCAGGGCACGATGTACGCGAGCACCGCCATCGGCGTCGGCACGACCGCGCCGAGCGTCCCGCTGCACGTCGTCGGCGACACGCAGCTCGCCGGCGCCGTCACGGCCGGCGAGACCTTCGCCGACGGCACGATCGCCTCGTTTCCCTACGCCGGCCACCTGAACGACCTCTCCGGCTGCAACGTTTTCGGCGCGCCCTACGTCGGCGCGAGCGTCGGCGCGGCGCCGAGCGCGGCCTCGCTCGGCGCCGCGATCCAGTACAACCCGAGCGGCCGCGTCGGCACGAGCCTCGTCGCCGTCAACGCGCCCGGCGGCGCCGCCGTCAACACGGTCACCTACCCGGTCGCCACCGCGCCCGCGGCGACCGCGACGACCGGCGCGCGCCCTTTCGCGCCGCCGACGGCCGACCTCCCGTCGCCGACCGGCACCGCCGGATTCGCCGTCGCCGCCTGGATCAAGCCTTACGGCACCGCGAGCGCCAACCGCCAGTTCGCGCTCGGCCTGGAGGGCGGCTTCGGCGCCGCGACCGTCACCGGCAGCTCCATTCTCGCCGTCGGCATGGAAGCCACGACGAACTACGCCGTGCTCCTGCTGCAGCAGTCGCAGGGCAGCTACGTTACAGTGACGACCGGCACGGCGCTGCCGCTCAACGCCTGGACGCACATCGCGGTGACGTTTAGCGGAACCGCGGCCTCGCCGAATTCGGTGGTGACCCTGTACGTCAACGGCACGGCGACCGGCACGCCGCAGTCGTACACGCACTCCACTGTAACGCCGGCGTTCATCAACGCGCTCACGCTGTTCGCGGCCGCGGCCGGAGCCGCGACCGGCGCCTTCGGCGGCGAAGTGGATTCGCTCAGCGTCTACCGGCGCCCGCTCAGCGCCGCCGACGTCGCCGCGCTCGCGACCGGCCCCGCGTCGCTCGCCGAGCGCGCGCCCGCGATCACCGCGAACAGCCTGCGCCTCACCGGCCCGCTGCAGCTCTCCGACAGAGTAACGCTCAGCGCGCTAGCGACGAACAGCAGCAACGCGGCGACGGCGATCCAGCTCTCGGCGAACTACTACGACATGTGCGACCTCAGCGGCACGCTCGCCGGCATCGCCGCGAACTCCGCGACGACCGGCGGCTCCGGCGCGCTCGCCAACTTCGCGAACGGCTCCGTCGCGCCCGTCTCGTTCGGCCCCTTCCCGGCGACCGCTCCGACCGAGGGCGCGATCCTATTGGACCCGACGGCGAACGCGACGAACACCGGCAGCTACCTCACGACCGGCGTTAGCGCGGTCGCGAGCAACGCCTTCGCCTTCAACTGGTGGCAGTCCGGCGGCTTCACGGCCGAGGCGCACTTCAACGCGAAGACGCTTGGCACCACGCCGCGCCCGATCATCTCGCACGCATCGCCCTCGCTCGCGACAGGCATCGCTTACTGGTCGCTGCAAGTCGCAGCGGCGCAGCAACTGAGCTTCACGTACTACAACGGCGCGACGGTCACGGTGACCGGCACTTCAACTCTCAACTCAAACACTTGGTACCACGTCGCGGCGACGTGCGACGCTACGAACGTCCGCCTGTTCGTCAACGGCGCCCTGGAGACGACGGCGGCGCTGAGCGGCACGCCGCAGACGGCCTTCGCGACGACGCCGATCACCGTCGGCCAGACGCTCGGAGTCAACGCTTTCGCGGGTTACCTCGCATCGGTTAGGCTCACGCGCGGCAGCGCGCTGTACACGGCGTCGTTCACGGCGCCGACGACGCCGCTGTCGGTCGCGCCGTCGGGCACGACGCTGCTCCTGCTGCGCGCGGCAGCGTTCTCGCGCACGGCGCTGCAGATCGGCACGCAGGACGGCGGCCGCATGGTCGTGTCGCGCATCAGCGGTCCTCCGCCGAGCACCGGGTCGGCCGCTGCGGGCGCGGGCGTCGCGCTGCAGTACCCGCCTACAGCGGCGACGGGCATCATCACGAACGTGCTGCCGAGCGCGGCGACGTACGGCCGCGGATATTACATCATCAGCGCGAGCTCCGAGACGGCGCAGCCGACGACCGACGCGGCCTGGAACGCTTTCGGCTCGGCGAACTCGTGGGGAACGAGCAATGCCGCCGGATACCTGTACAGCACAACGACGCCTTTCGCGTACGTCGGCAACACGACGACTGCCGACGTAAGCGCGAACTCGTACGCGGGCGAGTGGCTGCAGCTTCAGCTGCCGTCGGCGATCGTCGCGACGGCGTTCACGCTCAGCGGCACGTCGGGCCTGACGACGAGCGCCCCGGCGTCGTTCGCGGTGCTCGGCTCGCGCGACGGCGCGAGCTGGGTGCCGGTCGCTCAGCAGTCGGGCGTCGCGTTCAGCGCGGGAACGCAGCTGTTCGCGGTCACGACCGCGCAGGCGTACAGCTACTTCCGCCTCGTCGTGCAGAATCTGACGGGCAACGGCGCGACCGCGAGCCTGCGGAGCTGGATATTGTATGGGATCCCGGAGGCTCTGAGGATAACGTCGGACGGCCGCATCGGCGTCGGCGTCGCGAACCCGACGGCGGCGCTGGAAGTCGCCGGCGACGCGCTGTTCAACGGGAACGTGAACGTCGGTGGCGTGCTAGGTGATACGATACTTACGACGGCGCCGTACGTGACGTTTGACGGGACGGCGGCGACGCGTGACCGCTTCCTGGCGTGGATGCAGTACGCGACTTCGGCGCGGTACCGGTACAAGTTCTCGCCGGTGACGCTGAAGAAGAATGTTTGGTGGAATACGAATTCGGATGCGGTGATGACGGATCTGCTTACTTATACTACGGTCAGTGGGGCACCGAGTGGCTTTGCATATTACGGTAGCGTCTTAGTTCCAGACGGTCGCGTGGTTTTTGTGCCACACAACGCAACAACTGTTGGTATTTTTAACCCAACAACAAACACGTACTCAACATATCCTACAGGGCTAGCTGGCGGCGGCAATACATACGCAGGAGGAGTATTGGTTCCAGACGGTCGCGTAGTTTTCGTTACACGTTCTGCAACAACGGTTGGGGTTTTTAACCCAATAACAAACCTATATACAACGTATGCAACCGGTTTATCTGCAATGAGTGATTCGTATTGGGGAGGCGTATTGGTTCCAGACGGTCGCGTAGTGTTTGTGCCTTTTAATTCAACTACAATTGGTATTTTTAACCCTGTTACGAATACGTACAGCACAATTGGTAGTGTTGGTGCAGGTGCATTTAAGTACATGGGTGGTGTGCTCCTTCCCGACGGCCGAGTCGTCTTTGTGCCGTACAACGCGACAGCAATTGGTATATTTAACCCAACAACAAATACGTACAGTACGATTCCAGGACCCCCAGGCAACAGTGCATACAGTGGTGGTGTACTTGTTCCCGACGGCCGAGTGGTCTTTGCACCATCAAGTGTATCAACAATAGGTATATTTAATCCTTCAACAAATACGTATAGCACTGTCGGAGGATTTAGTCTTGGTGGGTATATGGGCGATCTTCTACTTCCCGACGGTCGTGTGCTATTTGTGCCACTCAATGCTTCAATTGGCATCTTTAATCCGGTAACAAACTCTTTTAGCACAATCGGCGGAATGCCGGGCACTGCAGCGTATTATGGAGGCGTGCTTCTTCCCGACGGCCGCGTGGTATTAACTCCAAGCAACACCACAACCATCGGCATCCTCTCCGGCTCCCCGCGCCCGCCGCCCGAGCTCTGCTACCACCCGTGCTTCAACAAGTTCTGACCGGACTCCGCGCGCCGCGCCGCGCCGCGCGCGTGAGCTAAAACTTCTGCCGGTCTTGTAGAGCTCCCGTTGCGCCCCAGTTGTCCCGGGCGATGTCCACGTATTTCCCGCTGGCGGGGAGCAATGCGGTCATCCCCGCGCTGAACCCCGTGAAGGTCACGGAGATCGTCACGAACGCCGAGTTCCCGCCGGCCGGCGCGAACAACGCGGGGGCGTACGCGGATTACACGGACGTCGTGGCGAGCATTGACGCCGGCTCGCCGATGACGCTGGCGGAGTTCCCGCCGGTCGGGCTGACGAGCGCGACGACGACGGCGGGGCCGATTACTATTGCGGTGAGCGGGGCGTTTTATGGGAATGGGAACTACGTTGTGACGGCGAGTGGTGTGGCTAATTCAACATTTCCTCCCTGGAAAGCTTTTAATAAAACTCTTATTGATGCGAATGATGCGTGGACAAGTGCAATTCCAAGTTATACAAGCGGGGTTGCATCATCTCCTACTACTATTGTAAGTGGTGTAAGTCGCGCAGGAAGTTGGCTACAAATACAATTGCCTTCTCAAATTATTCTTAAAGAATATCAGATTTCGCCAAGGCCGCTAACTGGAAACTTGGCAACAGCTCCAGCATCTTGGTACTTCGCTGGCTCTACTGATGGAACGGCTTGGACCCAAATAGACTTTCAATCAGGATTAACACAAACATCTTGGAATTCAGGTACATACAATTCGTATCGTTTGCAAAATAACAATATATATTATACATATTATAGGCTTATTGTACCATCTTTGGTTAGCACTGCAGGTGTAGAAAACTATGTTATGATTGGAGAACTTCGTCTTCTCGCCGACATCCCCCTCCCCACCACCGCCCGCGAGTACCCGCCGCTCCCCATGACGGCGAACACGTCGTATTTGAACGGGACTTACGGGGCGGGGACGTATGTGGCGAGTGCTAGCAGTCTTATTTCACCATATTATGAATATTATTCATATGATAAAATTAATGTTGCAGGATGGGCAAGCTCTGGAACATATAGTGCAACTACGCCTTTCCAGCACACCGGAAATGTTAAGACATATACTAAAAGTAATTTTATATATATCGGCGAATGGACACAACTGAAACTTCCAATCCCAATAATAATATTTAGTTATAAAATTACAGCAAGAACTGATACCGATTATGCTAAAACAACGCCAACTAAATGGTATTTGGTTGGTTCAACAGACGGAATTTTATGGACATTAATAGATGATAAAACTTTAACAACTACAACATGGAGTAGCCAGGGTCAATCACAATTATTTAGCGTATCTATTTCAGAATATTACAGCTATTTTAGGTTAATTATTACTAATGTTAATGGCAACGCTACAACAACGCATATTGGCGATATTGCATTCTTCGGCACCCAAGCCACCTACCCCAAATACCGCACCGCAATCCCATCCACCTCAACGACCTACAACGCAGGCACCTACTCCACCTACGCGAACACCCAGTACAACGCCACGACCGTGGAAGCCGCGCCGCCCCTCTTCGTCACCGACAAGATGCTCACCGCGCCCTGGCGCACCGGCGCGAGCAACTACACGATCTCCGCCGACGCTTCTCCGACGCCGAGCGTGTTCTTTGAGCTGCCGTCGCAAATCCGACTCGGATCGTACCGCATGACCGCGCCGGACACGAGCGAGGCGCCGAGCGCCTGGAACGTCTACGGGAGCAACATGAACGTCGTCGGCGGCTGGCTGCTGCTGGACGCGCGCACTTCGGTCGTCGCGCCGTGGGCGACCTCACTGACGCAGACGTTCTCGCTGCCGTCGCCGACGAGCGCGTTCAACTTCTTCAAGGTGGACCTCCTTCGCAACGGAGCGAGCACCGCGCCCGGCGACTTCATCGCGCTCAGCGAGCTGCGGCTCATCGGCGACGACGTCGCGCCCGAGTCGCGCATCGCCGTCGGCGCCGACGGCCGCGTGGCAATCAACGCGCCGCCGGAGGCCGTGAACGCGTCGGCCGCGATGACCGTCGGCGGCAACCTCGCCGTGAACGGCAGCATCCGCGCCGACAACCTCGGGATGTTCAGGAACCGGATCATCAACGGCGACATGCGCGTGGACCAGCGCTTCGCGGGCGCGAGCTCTAATCTCGTCGCGACTGCAGTCGGCGCTTACATCGCCGACCGCTGGCGCGTCAGCAACGGCACGACGACCGGCGCGCTGACCGTCCAGCGCGTGCGCGCGCCGGCGAACCCGTACGGCCAAGTGTATGCGCTGTCGGCGATCGCGACGACCGCGCAGGCTACGATGAACAACCAAGACTACGTCACTCTGGAGCAGCGCATTGAGGGCTACAACATCGCCGACTTCGGCTGGGGCGGCGCGTACGCGCAGCCGGTGACCGTCTCGTTCGCCGCGTACAGCACGCAGGCCGGCCAGTACACGCTCGCTCTGCGGAACGCGACGAACACGATGTCGTACGTCGCGCCCTTCACGGTGCCGGCGGCGAACCAGTGGGTCCAGATCCAGCAGACGATCGCCGGCGAGACGACGGGCACGTGGGAAGTGGAGACCGCGCTAGGGCTTTCGGTCGCCATTACGCTCGCGGCGGGCAGCAACTGGGTAACGTCCGACGTCGGGCGCTGGCAGGAGAGCAGCCGCGCGCCGTCGGGGTTCGGGTACGCGGCGGCGACGGGCGGGGCGAATTTCATGGGGACGGTGAACAACCAGTTTTACCTTACGGGGGTGCAGGTGGAGAAGGGGACGATTATGACGGGGTTTGAGGCGCGGCCTTTTGGGGTGGAATTGGGGTTGTGTCAGAGATATTATCAAAAAGGTATGGCAACTGATGTAATTACTCCATCTTCTGCTCGCGGTGTATGGCACTCAGTATGGTGTTATTCTACAAATACTTTTACTACTAATACGGTTCATTTAATGGTTGAACTACGGCTTAGTGAATTAACTTTAAATACAAATTTATTAATATATCCAAATTATGCTAGCGGAGGAACCGTTGGACAAATTGGTTTGTATCAAGGATCATGGACCCTTAAAACTATATTGATTGACGCTTCTAGTAGTAAACATTTTGCTTTATCCCCAACATCTGGACAAACAGTAACAATTGGACACGCATATGCTGCGTTTAATTATATAGTAAATGTTGAACTATAATAGATAATTCACATTATCACGCATCCCATCCAACCCAATTATATCCGCCTCTTTTTTGTAAGGCTCTCCGTTGCACTGGCACCATAAAATGTCGGGCGCTTCGGCGATCTACACGGACACCGCTCACTGCTTCGTGGGGGTTGGCACGACGGCACCAACGTGCGCGTCCATGTATATTGTAACACTTTTTTGTATATAAGTCGCACTAGTACTACAACTACTTCTACACCCTCCAAGGTCAGTATCTCACCATTTTTGTATCCATGTTGCGTCAACAATCTCTACCCTCCTCCTATCGCCTCCCGCTTCATCTCCCTCAACTCCTCCACCCGCCTCAAAACATACCCAAGCACCTCCACCGCCGCCTCCATCTCTCCTCCCGCCCCCAACCGCGCCCACCACTCCCGATGCGCCCGTTCTTTTTCAGCGCTGTCCAGCTCAATGAGCGTCTCCATCGCCGCCGAACACCTGGAAGCCCAAAAGTCCGCACCCAGCCCTCCGCCGGCGCCGCCCGCGCTTCCCGCTCCAGCCGCCGCTACCGCACCTACCCGCTCCCTCAAAAACGCCCCGTCAAACAAGTCGCTAAACCACGCCGCCTTCGCCGCCCACGCCCTCGGCATGATCTCGCACACGCCCGCGCGCAGCTCCTCCAGCACCGGCAGCAGCGAATCGTACACCGGCGGATCCGCCGCGAGGTCTTCGCGGATGCGCGCCCAGAACGCGCGAGCGAGCGTCGCGTACACGGCCGCCGCGACCTCTTCGGACACCGCGATCGGCAGGAAGCCGCGAAAGAACGCGCCGCCGTCAATGCCCTCCATCGTGCGCATGAGCTCCGCCTGGCGCGCGTCGCGCAGCGCGGCGTACTCGGCCCGCTCGGCCTCGCTGAGCCGATCGGCCCCCAGGCGGAACGCGAGCTCGTACTCCCAGTACATCTGCGCGAGCCGCCGCAGCGTCTCCTCGCGGTCCGCGGACTTCCAGCGCGCGAGCGCCGCCGCGAACGCGCCGAGCCGCTCGGGCTCTTCGGGCGCTGCGGTCCAAGCGCGCGCCGCCGCTTCCACCGCCGCGCCGGCCTCGTCTCCGCCGCCAGCGTCGCCGCCCCAAGCCTCCGCGATCCCGTACAGAGCTATCGCCAGTCCCGCCAGCATGTCGCGGCCCGTCAGGCCGAGCCCGAGTTCTGCGAGTTCACTGGCGTATCCGTCCCACTCGGCGCGCAGCCCGCCGCGCGTCATCGCCCGCGCGAACTCCGGCCAGGCCACTTTGCTCTCCCGAACCCACCCGATCATGGCGCGCACCGCCGCGCCGAGCCCGTTCGCAGTACTCATGTTTTTCCCGATAAAATCCCAGACGACTCGGTCGTTACTGGAGCTACATACAAAAATAAGCCAGCGGCTATTCCAGCCGGAACGGCGGCGAGATGACCTGATAGAGCGCGACGGCGATCAGGATGCCGACGACGCTCCCCGCGACCACCTGAGGGATCGTGTGGCACTCCTTGTAGACCCGCGAGACGCCGACGGCGAAGTTCAGCGCGAGCAGCGCGATCCACAGCGGCGCGCTGACGACCGTCAGCCTGTGGTAGAAGATCACGCTGAACA
>Ga0209230_10000943_pt1 | contig 11580 bp, 10 predicted proteins | sample LakOntMetagenome_FD_187467 | JGI IMG/M metagenome (GOLD analysis project Ga0209230, IMG submission 187467) | Freshwater and sediment microbial communities from Lake Ontario - Sta 18 epilimnion Metagenome (SPAdes) (version 2) | ecosystem: Environmental > Aquatic > Freshwater > Lentic | place... | reverse complement strand
TGCATTAGAAAAATTAATAATAGAGTGTATGACTAGCGCTTTACCTTTGCCAAACGGTGTTCCAGTAGAAGCAGAGGTAGGAAAAGGCAACAACTGGTTAGAAGCACATTAATATAAGGTAGTTATCATGGTACAACTTTTATCGTTTCGCTGGGATATTATGCCAGAAGCTTTTTTAAAAATTGGCTCACGGTATTTTTTGTTTGCTGCACTTGCCTTTATTATTTTCTATGTTGTTTTTAAGCAACAATTTTTTTATAAAAAAATTCAAAAGCGTTTTCCAAAAGTTCCGGACTATTTGCGTGAAGCAGGTTTTTCATTAAGCACCATGCTTATTTTTAGTTTTTTAATCATGCTATTAAATTCGTCACCTATAGCAGAGCATACAACGCGTTATAAAAATATTAGTGATTACGGTTGGGGTTATTATTTTTTAGCTTTTCCAATCATGTTTGTACTACATGATTTTTATTTTTATTGGGTACACCGCCTCATGCACCACAAAACACTTTTCAAATATGTGCACCTTGTTCACCACCGCTCTACCAACCCCTCTCCTTGGGCTGCGTATGCGTTTCATCCTATAGAATCGGTATTAGAGCACGGCATTGTGGTGTTGTTTTATTTTATTATGCCAATTCATATTACACAGCTAGCGATTTTCTTTTTATTCTCGATTGTATATAATGTGTATGGGCACCTAGGCTACGAATTATATCCGGCTGGTTTTCATACAACAAAAATTGGCAGATGGATTAACACTTCTACCAACCACAATCAGCACCATCAATATTTTACAGGTAATTACGGACTCTACACACTTGTGTGGGACCGTCTTTTTAATACGATTCGCGCAGATTATGACGAGCGTTTTGTAGACGCTACTACGCGTAGTAAATAACTTATTTTTTCTTGTAAATAGGAACCGTACTACAAGGTTCGCCAAACATGATAGACTTTGTAACAGGTCTTAATTTGTTGGTAATGCCCACATACGCCGCTGCTGGAATTTGAATATCACCGCAGCCTTTTACCACCACTCTTTTATCGGTATAATCTTCTGCGTTAATGGCCTCAATATTTTGTAAAAGGAGTTTTTCTTTTAATTGTTCTTCGGTACCAAAAAACACAGTGCTCGCAAACGGCTCTAATGCAGATGCAATAAGCATATACGCCCACATAGGGATTATCGCATCTGCAGAGCAGGTGATGGCAACATCGGCGTTTTGATACACCGTCCAATCCGTGGCGGTGAGCGCTGCTCTAAAATCTTTTTCTTTTAAAATGAGGCCCATAAACAAATGGTCCTTCACGTCAAAAACCAAAATTGGATTTGAAGGATAATATTTTTCTAGGTCTAATGAAATTAAACCACTCTCTTCTACTTTATTGATAATGGGTTCTGCCATAACAAAAAATTATCTGTTCATGCTCGCTAAAAACTCTTCGTTGTCTTTAGTACCACGCATGCGTTTTAATAATTCGTTCATTGCTTCATCGGTATTCATATCGTTGATGAACAAACGTAAAATATTCATGCGGCCTAGTACTTCTTTATCAAGTAATAAATCATCTCTACGGGTAGAAGAACCCACTAAATCGATAGCAGGGAAAATACGCTTGTTGGCTAGTTTGCGATCAAGCTGTAATTCCATATTACCGGTACCTTTAAATTCTTCAAAGATTACTTCGTCCATTTTAGAACCGGTTTCAATTAAGGCCGTTGCTAAAATAGTTAATGAACCGCCGTGCTCAATTTTACGTGCGGCACCAAAAAATTGTTTTGGTTTTAAAAGTGCATTTGCTTCCACACCGCCACTTAATACTTTACCACTACTTGGCGCTACTGTATTGTGTGCACGTGCTAAACGTGTAATAGAATCTAATAAAATAACAACGTCATGACCGCACTCTACAAGGCGTTTTGCTTTTTGTAGTGCGATACTAGAAACCTTAACGTGTTTTTCTGCGGGCTCATCAAAAGTAGAAGCAATCACTTCTGCTCTTACGCTGCGCTCCATATCGGTAACTTCCTCTGGTCTTTCATCAATTAAAACCACCATCAAATAAACCTCTGGATGGTTTGCTGCTATTGCGTTTGCCACTTCTTTAAGTAGCATGGTTTTACCCACTTTTGGTTGCGCCACAATCAGTCCACGCTGACCTTTACCAATTGGTGTAAAGAGGTCAATAATACGCGTACTATAATTTGTTGGAGACGTAAACAGGTTTAATTTTTCGTTTGGAAATAACGGTGTTAAATAATCAAATGGTACACGGTCACGCACTTCGTCGGGTCTTTTACCATTGATAAAATCAACTTTAATGAGTGCAAAATATTTTTCACCTTCTTTAGGAGGGCGAACAGCACCTTGCACAGTGTCACCAGTTTTTAATCCAAATAATTTTATTTGTGAAGGAGAAACATACACATCATCTGGTGATGATAAATAATTGTAATCAGAAGAACGTAAAAAACCATACCCATCAGGCATCATTTCTAATACGCCTTCACCCTCAATCATTCCTTCAAACTCAATATTAAATACTGGTTCTTTTTTATGTGGTCTTGGTGGGTGTTGACTTGGTGTTGTATTTTCTGGAGCCTGCGCTGCTTCTGCGTTTTCGGGCGCTTGAGTAGCTTCAGTATTTTCAGATGTTGCAGGTTGTGCAACTACTGCTGGCGCTTCTGTTTTTTCTGGACGCTCAGGTCTTGGATTTGCTTTTTTAATAGGTCTTGCTTTTTGCATTGGCGCTGCTGCTGGCGCTTCTTCACTCATCACTTCCGCTTCTTCGGTTCCATTACTTGTTTTTACAGTAACAGGCTTACGACCTTTTACGAGTGGCTTTTTTTTGCCATCATCTTTTGCAGATGCTTCGCTTACCGCTTGGCTATCTAATATTTTATAGATGAGCGCTTGCTTATCTAATTTTTTAAAACCTGTAATTTTTAAACCTTGTGCGATGTCTTGTAACGCTGGTAACAAAAGATCGTTTAATTGTAAAATGTCGTACATAAATAATTTGAAAATGAAATACTCTAGAATTGAGTTTAGGAATAACTAAAGAAAGGGTGATTTAAAATTTGATGGAAAGAAGATAACCTGAACTAGAGCAACTGAAGGCTCATCTGGCTTTGTTTCCATTGCAATGTTAACACAAAAATTACAAACACCCATAAATAATTGGCGGGAAAAACACGAATTAACGATTAGAATTTATTCGTAAATCCTTAATAATGAACCTGATAAAGAGGTTTTATAGGCTTTTAGCGCCGTAGTGGCTGGTCCATTTAAAACAGTGCCTGCCGTATTAAAATTGGATCCATGACCCGGGCAATAAAAACGGTTATTGCTATTTTGGTATTCCAATGTTACCGCTTGGTGTGTGCAGAGTGAACTTACTGCAATGAGCATACCCGACGAGGTTTTAGCGATGATCACATTATTGGTTGTATCTACATAAAAGCCACCCGCGTTTTGTAACACATTGTAGGGCGAACTAGAAATATTGATGGTAAAATCTACGGGTTTGTTAGGATTGGGGTTTGGCGTGCTGCCACCGCCGGTGTCACTAGATTTAGTACAAGAACCAAAACATCCCATCACAAGTAGCGCAGCGCCACTCATGCCTACTTGTTCGATAAAATCTTTTCTTTCCATGGTGTGATGATTTCGTATAGTGAATTTAACAAACTTTAGGATAGAATGTTTGCTTGTTCTACAAACAAATTATCTTTGCAGCCACTATGTTTAACAAAAGAACAAAAATTAAGGCCCTCTTAACAGGCAGCCTTACCGGTCAAACCGTAACCGCCATGGGTTGGGTACGTAGCTTTCGTAACAATCAGTTTATTGCCTTAAATGATGGTAGTACCAATCATAATATTCAGGTAGTAGCCGAATTAGGCCTATTAGATGACGCTACTTTAAAGCGCATTACAACGGGTGCTTCTTTAAAAGTAGAAGGCACACTGATTGAATCTTTGGGTAAAGGACAGTCTGTAGAAATAAAAGCAACTAGCGTAGAAATACTAGGTGATAGTGACGCGGAACAATATCCATTGCAGCCTAAAAAACACAGTCTTGAGTTTTTAAGAGAAATTGCACACTTGCGTTTTAGAACGAATACGTTTAGTGCTGTTTTCAGAATTAGACACGCACTCGCATTTGCAGTTCATCAATTTTTTAATGAAAAAGGATTTGTGTATTTGCACACGCCTATTATTACCGCAAGTGACGCAGAAGGTGCTGGTGAAATGTTTAGAGTGACAACATTACCCGTAGATGGTTCTGCACCAAAAACCGAAAGTGGCGATATCGATTTTTCACAAGACTTTTTTGGTAAAAGTACCAACCTAACTGTAAGTGGTCAATTGGAAGGAGAGTTAGGTGCCATGGCCTTTTCAGAGATTTATACCTTTGGCCCAACCTTTAGAGCAGAAAATTCAAACACCACAAGACACCTTGCAGAATTTTGGATGATCGAACCTGAAATGGCGTTTAGTGATATTGAAGACAACCAAAATTTAGCCGAAGAATTTATTCAATACCTGATTAAATATGCGATGGAAAATTGCGCCGATGATTTGGCGTTTTTAGATCAACGTTTAGCAGAAGAAGAAAAACAAAAACCAACAAACGAAAGACAAGAGTTTGGTTTAATTGAAAAATTAAAATTTGTTACGGATAGTAAATTCGAGCGCATCACTTACACAGAAGCGATTGCAATTTTATTAGACTCACCGGCGTATAAGAAAAAGAAATTTAAATACGACGTAAGCTGGGGCATTGATATGCAAAGTGAACACGAGCGTTACCTCGTAGAAAAACATTTTAAAAAGCCCGTTATTGTGACTGGATACCCAGCTGCTATTAAAGCGTTTTACATGCGCTTAAATGATGGTTGTGAGCCAGGCAAACAAACCGTTGCAGCTATGGATATTTTAGCGCCAGGTATTGGAGAAATTGTGGGTGGTTCACAAAGAGAAGAGCGCCTCGATAAATTAGTAGCGCGCATGGAAGAAATGCATATTCCTACACACGAAATGAGTTGGTATTTAGATACCCGCCGTTTTGGTACCGTACCGCACGCTGGCTTTGGATTAGGATTTGAAAGAATGGTGCAATTTGTTACCGGCATGGGTAATATCAGAGACGTGATTGCTTTTGCGAGAACACCAAAGAATTGCGAATTTTAAAAAATATGGATTGAACTGTGGATTATATGTGAAATCCCCCTATTTTTGCTGCCCCGAATGGGAATGGTGCGGTAGCTCAGTCGGTAGAGCAAAGGACTGAAAATCCTTGTGTCGCCGGTTCGATCCCGGCCCACACCACAAAGCCTCAGTTTTAATTACTGGGGCTTTTTATTTATAGCGTACAGAAAAGAGTGGACTTTAAGAGACTCGCAGGGCTTTAAGGATTTGACCTATCCAAATTACAAGATTGGATAGAGGTACGAGTAGAGTGAGAATGAAATAGGTTTTACCAATTGTTTTTATTGTACACTACTTTATGTTTTCAACAACTGATTTATGATGATGCTGAACGTGATAAATTGTAAAGTATAACATCTCTCTAATTGAAATTTTACCAATAAGAGGATGAGGCAACATGTATTTGTCTAAATCTTGTTCACTGAGCCGCTCAATTTTTTCATTTAACGATTTTATAAGTTGATTTAAATCATCTATCAATTCGTTCTTTTTACCAATAGATACGTTTTTAGGGATAAATTGAGGACCAGCTTTTCCCCCATTTAAAAGGGATTTCTGATAGGCTAGCACCAACTCATCATATGTTCTATTTTGACGTGGTTTTCCAAACAAAAAATTCAGGATAAATTTAGGAATTAGCAATGCTATATTGATAGGACGTACAGACAAATAGATGTGTTGTAGTTGTTGTCCTGCTGACCATTTTGCAGAATTGCTTTTATACATAAAATCATTATCAGATAGGCTATTAATGTAATCTATAAACGAATTGTGCTTATCGGATAATTCTTTTTTGATTGACTCCTTATTCATAGCTTAAATTTTAATATGTATAAAATTATAGAAAGTAAATCTCGTTCAACAAATTTTTATCCTAATTTAATTAAATAGTGCCACGGCCCAAACCACAAAGCCTCAGTTTTAATTACTGGGGCTTTTAAATGACCGTTATATTCCCCTTTATTTACCGAATTGTAATCGTTTTTCGCTGCACCGAATGTGCCGAAAAAATCCCGAGTGCGCCCCCTTCTATATTGGACGGTGGATTAGATGGCGCTGTGCCACCACCGGGTCCTGCGCCAGATTGAAGGTTTAAACTATAATAATAGGTATAGCTTGTATTTGAAATGCATTGCATTTCTACAAAAACATTGTCACGTGGCTTGATTTTTAAATTATCGTCCCCACCGCGTAATGGTCGTTGATTTACTTTTCCATTATTAAGGTTGTCATTGAACACATGAAAAGTGGGGTCGATGGTGTCGTTAATTTTTTGAATAAATCGGTAACTATTGCCTAGTGTTACAGGATCAGCATATACTGGAATAACACTGTATCTAATTTCTCCATTAAAAGGAAAAGTATTAATGCGAAGGCTATCAAAATTAACTTTTTGAGGCATGGTAGCAGAAGCGGTATACTTTTTTTGATCTACCAACACTTCTAAGTTGTAGGTGCCGCCTTCAATGCCTTTTATTTTTTGTGTTTTATAAAGGCCGTTACTTACAAGTTGTAAACTGTCTTTAACACCCGCCTGGTCTGTAATGATTACGCGGGCATTATTTACACCATTTATACGCGTTGGATTAGTAATCGGTGTAGTCATCGAAAGCTGCACAAAATAAGGCCCAGCCTGATCTGTAATGCTACCATCAATAACGAGCACTGGTTTGTTATCATCTAATACTAAACTAATTTCTTTGTCGCAACCAATAAGTATTGTAGTAAAAAACGCTAGAATAAATAATATTTTTTTCATGCCTAAAATTTGAATTGATAGGTTACACTTGGCACCCATTTAAAAAGCGCCGTTCTAATAATTTGTGTTCTAGTAGGATCATTAGGGTCGTCTTTAAAACTAATGCGGTACGCATTTTCTCTACCATACACATTGTACAAACTAAAATTCCAAGAGCCGTGCATTCTTTTGGTTTTGTTTTTTTCATAAGTAGCACTAAAATCTAGACGGTGGTATGCCGGCATACGATTGGCGTTTCTTGCAGCGTATTGATAAAGAGTCTGACCTTGTAGATTATATTTTCCGGTAGGATACGTTACCGCGTCGCCAGTATTGTACACAAACACACCAGATAAAGACCAGCGATCGTTTAAATCATAAATACCCACAACCGATATATCATGCGTTCGATCTTGACGGGCATTGTACCAATTGTTCCCATTGATCCCTTCAATTTTTCTTTCTGTTTTAGAAAGTGTATAGCCAATCCATCCTGTTAAGCGACCTTCTTTTTTCTTTAACAATAATTCAAGACCATAGGCTCTTCCAATACCATATAATAAAACACTTTCAACATCCGAAACCGTATTAATTTCGGCACCATCTTTATAGTCTATTTGATTTTGTAAGTTTTTGTAGTAGGCCTCTGTAGTAAATTCAAAATTGTTTTTGAATACTTTTGTAACATAGCCAATACTTATTTGGTCTGCAATTTCTGGTTTGATATTATAAGAGTTACCAATCCACTGATCGGAAGGACTAGACGCCACCGAGTTACTTAATAAGTGTAAGTGTTGCACATTTCTTGCATAGCCCGCTTTTATACTTTTTTCATCATCGATACGGAAGTTGGTGGTGATGCGGGGCTCTAGATTTGCATATGTTTTTCCAAAACTAGAAGGTGCAAGTTTTATAGACGAACTCACTACTCCATTTTGATAAATATTATACACATCTCCACCCATTAAAGTATACATCGATAAACGCATTCCATAATCAATGGTAAGTTGATTGGTGGCTTTATAATTGTTGGTGAGGTAAACTGCGTTTTCGAGACCATTTCTGCCTGTTTTAGCTACACTATTAATTACAGTCCCACTAAATGTACTTGGTTTAATATTATGTAAGATGGTATTAAACCCAAAGCGGAGTGTGTTTTGGGTGTTGGTATATAAAGTATAATCTTGTTTTAGGTTAACGTCTTTAATTTCTGAATTGATATTAAAATTGGTTTCTCCATTTTTTAATTTGACATTGTAATTGTAGTCGCTGTATATGAAAGAAGTATTTAAAAAGAGTTTATTGCTAATAATTTTATTCCATCTGATCGTGCCGGTTTTATTGCCCCAGTCGATACCAAAGTCTTGCCCTAGGCCCAACTCATCTCTTCCAAAATAACCCGATACATAAATTTTATTTTTTGCGTTGATTTGATAATTTGCTTTTGCATTTAAATCATAGAAATATAAAATGTTGTCTTTAAATTTTTCGGTCGCTTTTAAAAACACATCGGCATAGGTTCTTCTGCCAGAAAGTATAAAAGAAGATTTATTTTTTTGAAGCGGTCCTTCAATACTCATTTTGCTACTAATAAGTCCAATACCACCATTAACCGTATAATTTTGATTATTGCCTTCTTTCATTTTAACATCGAGTACCGATGAAAGCCTGCCGCCGTATTGACTAGGGCTATTGCCTTTTATAATAGTCGCATCTTTAATGGCATCACTATTAAAAGTGCTAAAAAATCCAAGTAAGTGCGTGGCATTATATACGGGCGCTTCGTCAAGTAAAATTAAATTTTGATCAGCACCGCCACCGCGAACAAAAAAACCACTATTACCTTCACCCGCCGATTTTACGCCTGGTAACAATTGAATGGTTTTTAAAAGATCCTTTTCTCCAAAAATAACGGGCACTTTACTAATGGCTGCCATGTTAATGGTTTCGGTACCCATTTGCGCCTTGGTTAAATTGTCGTTTTTGCGAGACGACTCCACCACCACTTCTTTTAATACATTTTTTGTTTGTAAAGAAAAGTTGATGGTTATACTGCTGTCTAGTTTTATTTTTTGAACCAGCGTCTCATATCCTACTTGTGATACCACTACCGAGTAATTGCCTTTTGGTAGAGAAAGGGAGTAAAATCCGTATTCATTGGAGATAATACCAGCATTTGGTAATTCCTGGATACGAACCACGGCCTTAATTAAGGATTCGCCTGTTTGTTTGTCGCGAACACTACCGCTAACGACATAGTTTTGTTGTGCTGCTACTGGTGTAAAATTTGCCGCTAGGCAAAGGAAGAAAGAAAAAACATATATTTTGTAACGCATAGATAATTGTTAAACAATAGAATCTCTAATTGGTTGAATTCTATAACGTCTTTAACAATATTCTATTGCTCATTCCATTCTATAGGAATAGCAATTTCATTGGTTCTAGCTATCATTTGATAAGGCGCGTTATATCCTAAAAAAGTGTAATCACCTGTAACTTTAATATTGCGCTGCGAGAGTATTTGTAATATTTTGTTTTTATACAACGTAATTTTTTCGTCGTTGGCATAGCCGCCAAATGAAATTATTGCGGCGTACTGCGGAGCTGACTCATGAATGCGAATGCTCTCGTCATTTGGTTTAGGTAAATTACTTTCATTGTATTTTGTGGGCATTACAAAACTCATTTCTGCGCCCTTTTCTGACATATTCATTCTTACTGGAGCCGTCATGGCAATGCTCTCGTTTTCTTTGTTGCCGCCAAATATAAAACGGGCTAGTTTTCCAAAACCGCTATTTGCCACTGATTTGTAGTTTGTGGCACTCGAATAAACGGTGGCCATGGTTGCTGACGGATAGTATCTTATTTCAAGCTCATCATCCTTTAATACGGTTCTATATTTTTGCTTTTCCGTTTTTACTGCACTATTGGTTATAAAAGATTGAAAAATAATATAAATGGCACCTAGCCCTAAAAAAATGTATAAAGCTTTCATGTTACTGTTTAGTAATATAACAATACATACTTGAATAGGTTCAAAACAAGTAAAACGACATGCGTCAATAGGTTATTAACCCATTTAATTTAATGCTATATTTAGGGCATATTTAAATAAACGATTTATGAAAAAGGCATTATTTATCCTATGCACTTTGGTGTTGCAGGCTCCTATTTTTGCACAACAAGAGAAGGCCGCAAATTTGAATGATGAAGAAAAAGCAATCATTGCCTATATAGATCAAAATATGCCAAGAGCCATTGCGCTGCTAAAAGAGTCTGTAAACATCAATAGCGGCACATTAAATATTGAGGGCGTAAAAAAAGTAGGTGCCTTGTTTGCTAAAGAGTTTGAAAAAGCGAAATTTAAAACGGAGTGGATTGCAATGCCAGATTCTGTTAAACGAGCGGGCCATTTGGTAGCCACCATTGGTTTCAATAACAAACCCAAATCACCCACTGCAAAAAAACTTTTCTTAATTGGTCATTTAGATACGGTATTTGAACCCGATATGCCGTCCAATCCATTTACTATGCTAAATGATTCGGTAGCAACCGGACAAGGTGTTTATGACATGAAGGGCGGAGATGTAGTAATGATTATTGCATTACAAGCATTACAACAACAAGGCTTATTAAATAATGCAGACATAATTGCTTATTTAACCGGCGATGAAGAGTCTTCTGCAAAGCCATTTCAAATAAGTAGGGGTCACTTTATTGAAGCAGCTAAAACGACAGATATCGCACTTGGTTTTGAAAGCGCACATGGACTCAATACCATTGCGACAGCAAGAAGAGGCTCAAGTTCATGGACATTAAATGTTTCAGCAAAAACAGGGCATAGTGCAAGTGTGTTTACGAATGCAGGTGGCTATGGTGCAATTTATGAAGCAGCTCGAATTGTAAATTCTTTTAGAGAAACACTCAGTCAAGAAAAATATTTAACTTTTAATCCGGGTATGTTTGTAGGAGGCTCAGAAGTAAATTTGAATAGATCAAAAGCAACAGGAACAGCAATAGGAAAAACAAATATTGTTTCACCTACTGCATATGTTACTGGTGACTTGCGTTTTTTAACGGAGGCTCAAAAAAACGAGGCCAGAAAAACAATGAGTGCTATTGTTCAGAAAAATTTGAATGGCACAAAAGCAACCATCACATTTAGCGATGGAATACCAAGTATGGAACCAACACTCGGTAACAAAAAAGTATTAGAGGTAATTAGTGGTGTAACAAATAGTATGGGACTTGGTCCAGCTATAGAAGGTGATCCAGGATCAAGAGGTGCTGGCGATATTTCATATGTTGCCAAATATGTTGACGCTGTGGATGGTATGGGATCGTCAGGAAAAGGCGCACATGCACCTGGTGAAACCATTAACCTGAAAGAGTTTCCGCTGATTATTAAAAGAGCCGCACTAACCATTTACAGATTAACTAGATAGATTTTGCCTTAGTATTTTTAATGGATCACAACCCCCGTTTCGGGATCTTTTAACAAAATACTTTTATCGTCAATTAATTGATAGAGTTGAGGGTTTTTTGTAGAATCTAAAATGGTATTTTTTAAGTAAAAAGTTTGTACTTCATTATTTTTTTGATACCACTTTATAATTTTGCATTG
>Ga0209230_10000940_pt1 | contig 11607 bp, 12 predicted proteins | sample LakOntMetagenome_FD_187467 | JGI IMG/M metagenome (GOLD analysis project Ga0209230, IMG submission 187467) | Freshwater and sediment microbial communities from Lake Ontario - Sta 18 epilimnion Metagenome (SPAdes) (version 2) | ecosystem: Environmental > Aquatic > Freshwater > Lentic | place... | reverse complement strand
CGCGACGTTAGTCAGCGATCCCGCGACGTTAGTCAGCGATCCCGCGACGTTAGTCAGCGATCCCGCGACGTTAGTCTTTACACACCCGACTGCAGTGTTAGCATTCCCAGATTTCTCGGGCAAGATGTATCGAATTAAGAATCAAGCGATAGATCTGGAGGTTACTCTAAATCACCGCATGTATGTGTCGCTTGATGAAGGACGCACCTACGGACTGATCGAGGCTGGCGACCTCATTGGCAAGAATGCGATGTATTCGATCCCTAATTGTGATGATAACCGTGTAACACAAAAGGACCAAGTCGAAGAGGTGTATGATCATACGGGTCCGGTCTACTGCCTTCAAGTGCCAAGTGAGGTGTTCATGGTGCGCCGAAATGGCAAGGCAGTTTGGACGGGCAATTCAAGATCCAGCTCCGGACCGGTTGTCATGCTGACGAGGCAGCCGGCAGAGGGCCGTGCACGCAATGGAGGCCTTCGGTTCGGCGAGATGGAGCGCGATGCGATTGTGGCACACGGCGCGTCTGTGTTTTTGAAAGAGCGCATGATGGACACGTCGGACAACTTCCGAGTATTCCTATGCCGCATGTGCGGGATCATTTGTGTTGGCAATGATACGAAGAACATTTTCAAGTGCACGAATTGCCGGAATGGGGCGGATATCTGCCAAGTGCGTATTCCGTATGCGATGAAGCTTCTGATTCAAGAGCTCATGACGATGGGTGTCGCGCCGCGGATGATTGTTTAGAGCCGAATTTGCGCATTATTTTTGGGGTTAAAGGAAAAAGTGTCCCTTATCAAAAAAATTGTGAAGTTTACTAAACCATCTATAAAGTACAAAACGCACACAAATGACGGATCTTATTCAAACAAGCCAAAAGGCTGCTATATTAGGTCTTAAGAAGAAACGTGATAGAATTGAAGCAGAAATGAAAGACTTGATGAAAAAGGAGAAGATTGAGCATAAAAATTCGAATACTTTTACAAGATCATTAGTGTTATGTTTTCGATGCGATCGTGAAAACATAAATCGCGATGTGATGCAAAATTCCGATGGAACTTGGAGTTTCCTAGTTAAGGGACATTCTTATGCAAAGTTCGATGATCAACTTTTATATGATGATCCAACGGTGTCAAAGGTTCTTTTTGTAAATGGACACATTAAATTCCTTAAAGAGCTACTTATCAAGTTTGGTAAGGAAAGTGATATATTTCCTTTCGAGAAATATATTAGAATTGGCATGATTCGCAAAGCGGAAATGCAAGAGGAACGTACAAGGAACAAAAAACCATTGTTCAAGATTACCGTAGATGTGGATAATGAACGTAAGAAACGCTTGAATGATTATCATAAGTGCCTCATTGCGACGGATACATCATCATATCCATCGAAATTGGTGGCATTTTTAGAGTATGGTTACGAACCAGTCTCAAACATAACGGAAAACTTTGTACATTGTATGTCCGTGAGCAGATAAAAGTGCTCGGACTACTTAAAAAATTAATGTTTTGGAGCCCTCGGACTCTTAGTTTCTTAACAATACTACTACTACTGCCCTACTTTCTCAAAGCCCGCTTAAAGTCAAAGCCGTGTAGCTATATTAAGGAGGCAACTTGGGCCGCTGAGGCTCTAAGATCTTGAGGCCCTTGAATTTTGGGCGGCGCGAGCCAAAGTGCCCGCTTAATATAGCTACAAACCAGTTCATAGAGTCGCTGAGCTCTTATAAAAATAAATACAACTTCATACATTTCTATTTATAACCTCGTATTGAGCAAGGCTACGGCTGAAAAATTGCCAGATTTACTCAACAAGCAGGTAAAGCGAGTACCAATCATGGCCTTATACAGAGTGTACGCCGAAGTGGTGGACGACGGGGACAAGCGCACCTTCGACCGCGTAAACGTCAGCGATCTCTCAGAGTACGAGGGCCTCATCAACATGAGCCGCTCGTACAAAGGCAACGGGCGCCCGAGGAAATACAAGTACAAACTCTTGCTATGTCGCGAGAACCACCATCTCTGTATCAAATATGATAGCCCGCGAAAGATTACCGTCGATTCCGTAGCCGTAGAGCGATTCCATATGGGCTTACTTGCTGAGCTTTTCTACGAGAGAGCCACTAGGTCCTTTCGCGTCACGAAGTTGAAGCTCGCGCAATATCTGGACATTTACGCGGACCCGCACGAAGATGCTGCGTATACCACGCAACTAACCACCATACTCGCGATGTTTCGCTTCGTGAACGACATCGCGCCCGTGATCATCTGCGAACATTTAAAGATGCATTACGACGTTATCATTAACATGGCGACCGGTCCGAGCGACAAGGCCATACATAGCATAGCGGAAGCCAAATCGCTCGCCCGGTGCAAGGCCGTCGCCATGAAGCGGCTCACCGACTACAACATGCTTGCGAGGCTAAGACGCGAGGTATAAGTAACGTTTTACTTTTTGGGCCTTTTTGTTTAAAAATTGCCGTAATAAACAAGTTGCTATAGCGACATGGCTCCTACTATACAAGCGATTGTGGAAGAGGCTCGGTACAAGTGGATAATTGATAACATAATTGAAAACCATCAATCATTGAAGTGGGAATGGTCTCATCTAAGCTTGAACGAGAATATCACATGGGACATGATCCAAGCCTACCCCGAGAAGCCGTGGGATTGGATCTGTGTGAGCATGAACCCAAATATCACACCAGGAATTATTGAAGCAAATTTGAACAAACCATGGTGCTGGTATAATGTGAGCAAAAATCCAAGAATAACATTCAAGTTTGTGCTTAAACATCGTAATAGACGCTGGCGCTGGGATTGGATAGCTTTGTCATCCCATCCGGCAATTACATGGGAAAATATCATGGACCATCCACATTTGCCTTGGCGCTATGACTACGCAGGTATGAACAAAAACGTTACATTGGATATTATATTGGCTCACCCGGAGATCGATTGGGATTGGAGTAAAGTAAGCTCAAATCCGAATATTACATGGGAGGACGTCACGGCACATATGGACAAGCCGTGGGAATGGAATTTAATAAGTTCGCATCAAAATATCAAATGGGATGTTTTGAATATGGACCCCTTGCCGCCTCAGATAGCACCTATAGCGTGGTTGTGGTGGTTAGGTGTTAGTCAAAATCCAAACATAACGTGGGACATCATCAAAAATAATTTGGATAAACCGTGGAATTGGACACAATTAAGCAATCATCCGTGTATAACAATTGAGATCATTCGAACTCACTTTAGCAGGGATTTATGGAGGAGGTTAAACGTGACTCAGAACCCCAATATGACCTTGGATATTGTGAAAGCGAATAGCGATTTGCATTGGACGTGGTTTTTCTTAAGTTCGAATCCGAGTGTTACACGAATGCCCGCGGTGCAAGTCGAGCATATGGCGCGACGATACTTTGCGGCCCGAAAGATCCAACACGGACTCCTTGCGGCCTACTACAACCCGGAGTACCTATTGTGCCAAAATCGCCTTCGGCGCGAATGCGAAAGCATGGCATTTGATCTCACGGCATAAGGGGCTCTGAATTTTGGGGCATGGGAATGGCCATGGGCATGTTCGTATTCTCGTAAAGTTCAAAGATCTCTTGAATGGTCTCGATGTCCGTGACGTGGTCAATGGTTTCTCCAAAGTAGATCAGCATTTGTAGAAGCTGCCCGAAAGGAAGGTTGTAGATGCGAAGGCCCATTAAGGGCAGCGTGGTGCTACCAATCATGGGCTCACGATCGCCGTAAACGTAGATGTAGGTCGTTGCAAGCCCCTCGTCTGATAGAACCTGGGCGGGCTTGTGCTTCTTGATCCGTCCAAGATCGAAGTGGGTCTTATCGACTAGCTCTTGAAGGGTAATGCCGTTGCGGGAGGCCGTTGGGGCCGCGGAGGCCTGCATGTTCTTGAAATTCATGATTTGAAGACTCGGGAGTGGCCAGACACCGTGGGCAGTGATATTGAAGATCGCGATGTTCTTATAGCAAAGCATGTAGGACTCGGACGGCGCCATGGTCCATACGCGCCGGTGCGGCTTTTCGGGTGTTCCTGGAGGTACGGCCTTCTTCACCAAAGTCACATCGGGAACATGAACGCGAGGCCGAGAAGCCGTTGCGAGGCAAATGCGCATTCCCGGCTCGACGCCAGTCTCGACGACGAGGTTGATACCATTCGCAATTGGGTAGGACTGCGCCATTTCGGGTACGCAGGTATAAGTGATTACAAAAATAGCGAGGCTACTTCTTATATCGATTCATGCATTTGGCCCTGGCCCCAAAAGGCATGTCGCTTCACTTCATAGCAAACGCTTCATATCCGATGCGAACGACTCGGCAACAGTTGTTTGCGTTGCACGGCGGACTCGATTCGGATTGTAGCAGACCTTTAACCACCAATCTTGAATGATCATAGCTGCCTCTTCCCGATCGTCGTCGTGATACTTTTCATATATTTTGTACTTGATTGCCAGCCTCTGAAGCTCAGTGTCATCAGAGTCTTTTATGTATTTGATGATTTGATGATGTTCTCCATGAGTTCATCTCGCGTATTATGTTCTAGATCCTCGCACATTCGGCAACATTGACAATATACGTTCTTTCTAACGTATTCTTCGTGGTCCGAAATCCATTTAAGCGCAAAGCTAAGCACATGTATGTTTCCTTCGCTAAATGCTATATTGGCAAGTTGATACCAACTTATTGCACCAGGGTCAGCATATTCTGATCCGTCAAAGCCGGCGCCGCAATAGGATTCTTCAGAAGTTACGCTCATTGTGATTGTGCTTCGTTGTTATGATTATTCTGCAATTTCTTCAATTTTTCCGGCGGGATCCGCCAGCAAGGCTTAGTGCATTTTGGGGCATATTCTTGTAAAGCTCGAATGTATGCGGCATGGAGTTTTGATGAAAAAGGTCTAATCAATGAGCTTCATTCCTTTCCGCAAAAATTGTCAGATTTACTCAAACACACAAGTAAATAAACCGCCATGGCTTTCTCCATAGTGTGCGCCAAAGTGTTGGACGAAGGGGACAAGCGTACCTTCCTCCGCAGAAACGTCATCGATCTATCGGAGATGAAGGGCTTCATCAACATGAGCCGCTCGCACAAGGAAAACGGGCGCCCGAGGAACTACAAGTACAAGATCTTCTTCTCTCGTGAGAACCACGAGTTCACGATGCAATACGATAGCCCGCGAAAAATTGCTCTCAAAATTTCCGCCAAGGAGCCCTTCAACATTCACATATTAGCTTATTTTTTGTACGAGAGGGCCACAACATCCTTTCGCGTAAAGAATCTTACTCTTCAGCACGTTGTCGACGTCTGTGCCGACCCGCAAGAAGATGCTGCGTTTACCATGCAGATGGATGGCTTGCTGGCGATGTTTCGCCTCTTGTACGACATCGCACCTGTGATCATCGAAAAAAAATTCAATATGCATTGCGCCGTTAGCATTGACCGGGCCGATCCGAGCGACAAGGCCACATTGAGCAAAAATGACGCCAAGACACTTGCCCGCTGCGAGAAGGTAGCCATGAAGCGGCTCACTGACTTCAACGTGCTCGCAAGGCTCAAGTCTGGCGTAAAGGCTTAGCGACCTGGGAGCACATTTTGGGGCATGTGAATGGGGTATTCTCGTAAAGCTCAAAGATATACTCGATTAGCTCCGTGATCCCTGTAGCCTCGGTGGCCGCATTTTGCTCTTGGCTAAAGTAGACCGGCATCTGAAGTAGTTGCTCAAAGGGAAGATTGTAAATGCGAAGACCCATCAAGGGCAGTGTGGTGCTACCAATCATGGGTTCGCGATCGCCGTAAACGTAGATGTAGGTCATAGCAAGACCTTCTTGCGATAGAACTTGGGCGGGCTTGTGCGTCTTGATGCGCCCAAGATCGAACTTGGTCTTGTCGACTAACTCTTGGAGCGTAAGGCCGTTCATTTTTGTTAGTGTTACTGGGTAACTCGGGTTGCTCTTATATCAATTCATTCTGAAGTTGGCATGGGCCCCAAAAGACATGCCTTCGCGATTCGACTTATAGCAAACGCTTCATATCCGATGCGAACGACTCGGCAACAGTTGTTTGCGTTGCACGGCGGACTCGATTCGGATTGTAGCAGACCTTTAACCACCATTCTTGTATAATAGTCGCGGCTTCCTCTCGATCATCATCGTCGTACTTTTCGTATATTTTGTGCTCGATTGCGAGTTTCTGGAGCTCGGCATTCCTTGAGTATTTAATGTATTCGATTATGCTTTCCATCATTTCATCTCGCGTGTTCCTTTCTAGATCCTCGCACATTCGGCAGCATTGACAATACGCGTTCCTTCTAACGGCTTCTTCATGGTACGAAATGTGTTTTAGCGCAAAGCTCAGAACATGTATGTCATCTCCGTTTTTCGCAATATATGCAAGTTGATACCAACTAATTGCACCTGAATCTCCATATTCTGACCCGTCAAAGTAGCCGTATATGGCGTCATCCGATTTTACGCTCATTGTGGTTGGCATTGTGTCTTGTTGTATTTAATATCGCGATTCCATCAATTTTTGGGTATTATGAAGCATTTGCAAAGTGAGTGTATGCACCGGTGAATAGAGCGCCCCATGTCACGCCCCAAGCAAGATCGCGGAGAAGCACATCAGAGGTGTATTGAGAGAAGAGGACATAGTTTGTGAAGTTGAACACACCATACACGACGAGGCCATAAAGAGCACCGTAGGCCATCCCGCCAAGGACGGAACGCGTATCTCGGGCCTTATCGGCTACGAAGATGAGCCAACCGATCGCCATGAGGGCATACGATGCCAATGCCACGAGGAGGAGGGCGCCCTTGCTTTTCGGCGTGGGCATTTTGGCCCCTTCAATGCGTGCAACGACCGCTTTGTAGAAGGGCATTGATAGAGTGACATAAATGACATCCACTATCAAGTAAATTGCTACAAAGATTGCTTTGAGGCGATCCATGAGCGCTAGAATAGCGCTATTCTATAGTCTAAGCCTAAAAAATTGATGGATTCGTGATGTGTTTAGTGTTAATAAACATGTCGCAACTTATATGGCCGAAGCGGTTCATTCCGTTGTTTGGACTCTTGGAGAACTTATGCGAATTTCCCGAGGCACTTGATGCCGATGGGAACATTATTTTCACGAAGAAGTCTGTTAGCGCAGGCAGCAGCGAAAGCGATAGCTTGTGGGACGACATTGATTGCGTACATAACTATGTGACGCATCATGTGATGTATCACAATGATTCGCTCCCGGAAACGCCGATCGAGCAGATTCGCGCATTCGCACGAGTGAATGGTGCCTTGGACTTTTTACAGGCCAAGGTTCCGATCCACATGATGCGACATTGCCTCTACGAGTTCTTTTTATCAAAGGATTATCCTGATCTCTTTGCCGAGCGCATGAATGACATGGAAGCCCGTTGGTTCTGGACGTTGCCTGCGAAGGAGCGCCCGGACCATGAGGTGACGAAGAACCCGCATTATCGATGCAGGCCTATTCGGCAAATCCAGATGGATCCTGTAGCGCAAAGTCGCGAGGATTGTCTTACGGTCGTGTGCTCGAGATCAGAGGCACCTGCTTTCAATTTGAAGTCGGTGGACACGAAGTCTCTTCAGAACATATGGCCGGATATCGGTGATATTTATGACAAGATACCTTGGTACGCTGAAGAACCGGAGTACGGTGGTGTCGTCCTTGCGGGTGGTGCGATCGTTCACGCGGTTCACAACCTAACCGTCAAGTCGGATTATGACTTTTTCATAGTCGTGCCGCCCAACTGCCCGGATACCGAGCGTATTGAACGTGCGAAGAGCATCTTAAAGAAGTTTGATGCCTTATTTCCAGTTTGTCCTCGAGGAGTGAGGATGATGGGGTGGGAGAAAACTGTATTTCAACGGCAGAATATAACTTGGAAAAAATACGAGGATTACAATTCTGTCATTAAATTGCAGGTCATTCTTCGGCTCTATGAGACACCTTCGCAGGTGGTCCACGGGTTCGATTTAGATGGCTGTTGCGTATACAATGATGGCAAAACGGTCTACGCTGCGAAGCGTGCCGAGAAGTGTTTTTTCGACAGGTACATGGTCATAGATCCTATCTGTCAATCACCATCCTATAACTTTAGGCTCGTGAAGTATGCGACAAGGTATGGCTGGGACATTTTGATTCCAGGATACCGCAATATGGTCAAGCTTGACCCAAAGTCAAGTGTTTACCCGTACTTCTTTAACATGAAAGGAACTTCATTAACTTCATTGTTATCGACGGTCTTTTATAATAACGTCAAGGATGAATCCAAGGTGGATGACATTTTAGAAGAGATAAGCGATTATGCGAACTTTTCATTGATAAACATCGAAGAGTTGAATTCAATGCGCGAAGACAAACAAATTCCATGCAGTGACATAGAGTTCATTCTCGACAATCCGGGCCAACAATCGGCTGGATTCTCTGGAAGTTTTCAAAGTAGTTCAACGAATAACTACTATGGCGACTATTGGAACCTTGTGAATGTTCGAGGCAAGAAAGTACATAACCCTATTGTACACGGCATTCGCACAAGCCCAACTTCTTTATCCCGACTTGCAATTTTGAATAAGACAGATCTCATTCATAACAACTACATCAGCCAAGGGTGTTCACCTACAATGGGTGAACACCCTAGGCTTTCAACGCATTCGCGAAATCGCCTGTATAATATCATGATAGGGCTGTAAGGCTGTAAGGCGATAAGGCCGATTTTGGGGAAAAATTGACGCATAACTGTGATGTTCGGGGAAAAATACGGACCATACGGACCATGGTTTCAGTTGAGGAGCGCGAGCTTTTACAGCCGCTTTTCGCAACTAATCTGGAGTCAATAAAGGACTCTCTTGGCAGCTGCAAAGTGATAAACTATGTTTTGAACGGCAAGGTTCCTCGTTTTCCGAAGGATTTCGAGGACGTTGAGCGAAGCTTGGATATACTTAAACCCAAAGAGGACTGGATTAGTTCTGGAATATTTTCAAATAATACTTACGATCATTTCTTATATGACACCTCCCCCGAGCTCTTTAAAGATCGGATGAGGGATAATATAGGTCATGTTCATCGAACGGTTATTACGGATAAAGAACTCCGGCTATTGCAGCCGCTTTTCGAAACGGACCTTATATCGATTAAGGACTCTCTTGACGGCTGTAAAGTGATTGATTTCATTTTAAACGGTAAGATTCCTCGGTATCCAAAGGATAACGTGGACGTTAATGATAGTATTAGTAAACTTAAACCAAAAGAAAGGCAGATGTTTTTACCTTGGCGTAGTGACAGATGTTACGAAGACAAGGAATTTTTTAAGAATAAGTGTAGCGAGTTATTGAGACATAAGGAAAACATTGCAGATCAGCTCTCAAAACACGTCAACTACGTGGTAAATGAGGCAGATTGTATTGAAATGCCGGTAGGCGCCTTAGGCCCGAAGGGCGCTTCGCGAGAAGTAGATTTCTTGGAAAACATATTCGGTAAAGCACACATGATGTTGCCATGGGCATGTTATGATAATAATAATGATGGAATCGTTCTCGCTGGTGAGGGTGCAGCTGATATGTATTTTTCTCCATCGGACAACGATATGAGAATATTGCAGTTTCATATCATACAAACAGATATCCACGATATAGATGTATATTCAAACATTTTACAGCAGTATTTGAATGCAGTAAAATACGTAAATGGATCCATTGAGCATAACACGACGTATTGTTTTATGTCCGGCGATAACTTGGTTATTCGCATTCAAGGTAGAAAAATCACGTCAGATGACGCGTATTTAATGCTATCGCTGAAGTCAGTGAAAGCATTGAGCACGATTTTCAAGGACCTTCCGATAGATCCACATGCAATCGTGTATGATGGTAAAGAATTTCATCTTGATTACCGATGCAAACGTTGCATTGCAAACAAGTGGATCCTAGTTGATCCTTTGTATCGAGGTGCTTCTTATAATAAGTGGCAGATGGTTGCTCATCATTATAATAAGGAAATCGCACAATGCGCACTTAAATATAATATGCGCATTCTATTCCCGGGATATCAACATATGGTGAAGGTACAAGATCAGTTAAAAGTGCAAAACATGCCTTACTTTGTAGGGCAAACGGAGCACAAAATTGATCTTGTGACTTTACCGTCATGGGTTTTACTGAAGTCTCCTAGTATTTGCGGATTGCTTTCGAACGTAATGATGTCATGGCTTGCTGAGCCAAGTCATCCTCGTAGTTTAAGAACTATAGACCATGAAAAGGTTTTTGATAATTCTTATAGTAGTAGAGGTCGATCACACAATTACGGCTCTTCGCTTCTAACACGCATCGAAAATATCAAACGTAGGAATGAAATGCCCGTACATATTGGTAGCGACTTCTATATTGATTACTGGAGCTTTGTTGATATCAAGAGCGAGTTCACAAAGTTTGTGGGAGTCGAGAGTAACGGCATTCGGATACGCGCTTTATCACATTTTCGTGATTGCGATGCCATTGCCAACCTAAGGAATGGCGATATGACATCGAAGTTAGAGATGTTTATAAAGAGCACTAAGCAAGGTTAGGTGGGGCAAGCTTTTGGGGTCCAAAAAATTGACGAAAAAGGTAAAGACGATACAATGCTAATCTTGCAACAATGGCGAACGGTGCTCTTCTTTGCAAGCGCAACACGATCCGATACCTCGTCGAGCCATATCGTGTACTTCATTTGTTGTCCATAGAACATGGGATATTCTTCGAGTACACCATATCGACCGCATACCTAGACATCAACATTGGAAGCAAGTTCGGTGGAGGTGTCACTGCGTTTGTCACAATCTTTGGCGATGATGGGAAAGTCGCAAACTCTGAAGACATACATATCGCCTCGCGAGGTGATTTGATGTCATGGCTCACGAAGCTTTTTGATAGTACCGATACGCGCGATGAGGCATTCCTTACATACTTTGGATTTCATTGTTCGACTTACGGGCATTATGTCAATGTGCGCAACTCTCGTCAATACGGAGCTTACTCCCAAAAGTATGAATCATTTGATGACGTTGAGAGGTGTGCATTCGATGCATTTTGCCACCTTTCGCAGTTTCTTAAGTAGGCCTTTTGGGCATCATCGCTTTCCATACTTCAATGGTCTTGGCCTGTGCGAGATCTCGACCATCTTCAAGAATTCTTACACATTTTGTGTAGACTTTGACTTCAGAGTTTAGAGGGATCCGACACATAAAGCCTTTACGATAAAACCCGACGGGTAACAGTGAGTTTATTTCGAGTTCCATAATGCAATCATCACGCTCATCTCGGCAAACGGGACAAACCATGTTCAATTCCGCTCTTTGCATCCACCACGACGCCAAACACGACATATGGATATCATGACCACACGAAAGTTTCACATTACTTGAAGGCAATACATGTTGACAACAAATGAAGCATTCTTCTGTTTTCTCTCCTTGATATGGGACGCTTTGGCAAGTGCCCATTTTGGTAAGTTGATGGCTCGAAACACTAACCTCATCAATTTTTTGAACGAGAAAGAAGAACAATGACAAGAAGAACAATGCTACAACC
>Ga0209230_10000939_pt1 | contig 11617 bp, 8 predicted proteins | sample LakOntMetagenome_FD_187467 | JGI IMG/M metagenome (GOLD analysis project Ga0209230, IMG submission 187467) | Freshwater and sediment microbial communities from Lake Ontario - Sta 18 epilimnion Metagenome (SPAdes) (version 2) | ecosystem: Environmental > Aquatic > Freshwater > Lentic | place... | reverse complement strand
CACCAATTGAAGGTCGAAGCAACCTGAAAGCGTTGTTGCTAACCTATTAACTACCGTATTCCGTAAATCTTCAACTGCCGTCCCATATTTTCTATTTCGAGTATCATCATCTCTGTTTAATTGCATTCCGATATTTGCGAATCTTTCGATTTCATCAAAATCAAAACCATCCGACGCATCAATCTCTTCATTGAATATTTCCTGATTTCTGAGTTCAACTTCTTCTAGCTTCGCCACTAAATTTAATGCACTAATTTTTTGAAGGCTTGGAAATCTTCCTAATCGGAAGAGTACTTTTTTATTAGGGTTTTTAACTCCGGTGTTGTTTTGAAAGTTTTCGGTGGCTTTGTTTGCTTCTTTGAAAGATGTTGAGATTTCTCCGTCTTCTGTAAAAATGTCGGGCTCGTTCTCAAGTCCCAACAAATTGCTACTCAGACTCCAGCGTTCTACTTTGCGTAGTAAGGGTGCTTGCCCGGCCCTTCCATTAATTTCTTCACCAACTTTTTGAATAGCATCTAACATCGGCTCACCAGTAAGACCGCCGAACCAAATTTGTTTAGTTCCAACTGACCATAATGGTGCACTTCTATTCTCGGTAGCAGCGAATACAGCAGAAAATATCTCAGGCATGGACAAGGTTTCAGTGATGACTTCAAGAGTCCCTTTACCCGAGGGGTCGCCTTCAAAATAAGCTATTGACTCGGGTCGATTTGACCCTGGAATGAGTTCACATCCGGATGAATCAGTTACTGCAATTATCCTTATAACTTCTCTTCGGTTGACAAAAACCGGATCTAATTCGACCGAGTTGTTTTCAAAATCAACCCCGGTTAACAACAAAATAACTTTCGGCTGAATTTGATTTGTAAGGACGGAAGCATAAAATTTTTTTCGATTTGCAAGGCCTTCAATGCTGTCAACGAGCAGTAGATTCCACGGCCGATAAACTCCGTCTTCATCGGGATCTAATTCGAGGACGTCGTCTTTATGTTGTTCCAAAAGGTCAATAAATGAATTAATGCTTTTTGGACTAGAGTTTAAATTTAGATGAAGAACCTTTATCTCTTTATCTGCATTCATCAAATTCTCTCACTCTAAAAATCCTTGTTCCATGATCGCAGCCAGAGTTCTAAGCCCCTTACCGCCATCAATATTCTTATCCATTACAGAACTAAACGTTGTTTCCCAGAATAACAACGCCGATTCGTATCGTTGGACAGCTAATTCCGCCCAACGATCTCGATCTGCCAATCTCAGACGTAACTTTGCGATTTCTGTTTCTCGTAGGGCAACCACATCTCTGAAATTCTTCGAAATCACTGGAGCATCGGTTTGAGCTTGTTGCGGTATGTATTTAAGAAATCTTTCCACAACTTGATGCTGCATCGTAGTTTGAGGATCAATACTCAATATCAATCGTTCATAACCCGCGACAAACATTGGCCAAGAACTAAACCCATCTAATGGTTCTATGTCGACGACAGTTTCGGTCAAACTTGATGAAGCATTTTTTGCGCTTGTAAGAATCCGGACCTTCGTTGGATTCTCAATCGTGCCCTCTACAACCTCAATAGTCTCCCCAATAAGCCCCATTAACAAGGCGCTCACTACACGCTCTCGGTCTTCGTCACTAAGTAGACGATCGAGATCCTTAAACCCTCGACGTTGACGCCAAGGCAACTTTTGCTCATTAGGGTTTACGAGTGCACCCACCCAATGATTCAGAATTTCTCTTATTTCTGAGTTGTCTAGCAGGCCTTGAGCAACAGCATTCACGTTGACTGTTAAGACATCTCCGTCCGATTCAGTTCCTTCAAATACAACTTGCGAATTAGGAAGGTTGATTAAGGCTGTAAAGGCACCGCCAATTGACACGGTCTCCAAGATCAACTTTTCAATCTCCGGGTTACGTACTCCTGGGTAACTGATCAAAACTTTTGCCCGAACAAATTTTCCTGTAGGGATCATCTGATCAGGTACAAGACTTCCCAATTTTTGAATAAGAGATGCGGCGGTCGCTGTGTTTGGGTCTTGGGCTGCATCTACTAACAGTTCGTTTAAACTCTGCATGGTGCCAGATTGACCGTCTTTGGTCGACATCGCACTGGTGACAACCATTCGGACAGGCGAGATAATTTTTTCTCTAATTGAGCTCGACACTTCTCTGTTGCGAAGTGATTCAACTAAATCACCCCAGGCTGTCCTTTGTTGCCCCCCAGCCACTGCACACAATAATGCGCCCTTAGATTGATCATCAAGATTGTGCAGCTGTCGCAACCGTTCAATGGTACGTGTATAAAGCTTGTCTAGGGCGGCTTCTTTTGTTGATCCTTCATCAGGGAAAAAATTCACTAACCCTGTTGAGCTTTTTACCAACTCGGCCACATCGTTCTGACGTGTAGAGGTACAAGAACTACTAATCGATTCTAATTCGGTTTCCAATTTTCTTAAATATTGTTTACCATTTTCTACGCTATTCAGCCATAGATTCTGCTTGGTACGCCAAACCCTCCACCAAATGTTCCGAACTTCGTCCTTAAACTTTTCTTCTTCGGACTTGTACCGTTCACTTACAATTCTTGAATCAAGCTTTTTGAGGAAAACTGGTACTTTTCTTCCGGATCTTTTCGTGGACCTCGTGCCAGAAGTTGCCCCCAGGCCCGTTTCTGTCTCTAATTTGCGAAGTACTGAATGTCCAATATTTATGCATTCGTGAATTGAAAGACTGCTGTTTTTCTTTACAAAATCTTGGAAGCTACGACTGAAATCAAATGAAGTTCTTGAAGATACTTCTTCGGTTGCCTTTTCAGTAATAATCGTTTTTGCGGTTTCAATTTTGTTTCGCAGCAAGGCAATTTTTGACTCAAGTTCTTTTTCGCTTTTAATTTTATCTTTTGGCAAAATAAAGCGAAGATTTGTGGCATCTGGGAAAACTTCAGGCAAAGTTAGCTTTTCTAAATTCAACCATTCCAATAAATCATCAACAAGTTCGGGCTTCTCTACTATCTCTTGTAAAGCGATCTTATTTTTGATCTCATTAAGCCCTTCACTAACCAGCCTCTTTGAGATTATGTCTGCGACTTTGTCCGACGGTACCGTTAGCGATGCAGCCATTGTTGGCATCAGCGGCTTGGTGCCCAAACCAAGAGCATGTGATTCACTCGTATCTGGTCGGAAATTGATCAAATCCTCTATGAAGGTATTCCTATTCGTTACGTTGTCAGTTGTCATTTCTTCATTGTTGACAACGCTTCCCTGCGCACTGACCTGCGCAACGATCGACGCGGCAATAGATCGGACACAATCCTCTCGCGACATAACACCTTTGCTAACAATGGAGACAACGGGGACGTCAGCTCCTCCTTGCTGATAATCAATATTGACCTTTCCTAACGTCGGATATTCAATAGCAAATTCACCAGCTCTTGATGAATCGGCATTATGCAGCCAGGCCATTAAGCGAGAAATATCTAAAATCGCAGGAGCAGCATTTAGCTTTCCTCGCTTTACTAACTCTTGGTCCATTCCATCAAAAGTGGACGGCATGAAAACAACAGGGATAACCGTGGCTTTGTTTCCCCCGAGTGTTTCGTACAACTCGTAAACTAATAACTGCAAAACGTCTAGAAAAATCCCGCATCCAGTGCCACCTGACAAAGAGAAGCCGACATACACGGTAATCGAAGATGACGACGAGTCCTGATAAGCCTTTAACTCACCAATACTGTCATCAAGTTTTCTCAAAGCATTTTTGATATCTGAACCTAGTGTTTGCTCGTAACCCTGACTCTTAATTGCACTAAACAGCGCCGCTCGACCAACTGTTGGAAATTGTCCTGCTCCAGCATTCAACGGTTTGGTTTGTGGTTCCCCTTCGGTACCAGGCAGCCAGCTTGTCTGATTTGGCATGTTGAGGCGTAAATCCTCAGCGACGGCAGGATAGTTGTCAATGGTTGGCACAATCATTCTGGCCGATGTAACGTTTTTTTCCTTTATTGAACGACTTACTACTTGAAGCGCTTCTTGAGCAAAGTCGACAAATAAAAATTGCACAAAACTAGGGAGTTCATTTGGCTGAAGCCCTGGGTTCGAACCAGAAAGAAGTTTCATTCCATTCAAACCGCAAATTTCTCTGCGGAATGCTTTTTCTAGCTCTAACCCGAGGTCAAGCCCGGTTCCGCCGATCCCGACATAAAGCACTCGTTGACGAATCATTTTAATCTTCTCCTTCAAATTCGTCCTCATTAGGACGATCTACTCGAATTGTGATTTTGTTTAAGACATTTTTGACTAAATGACTAATCGTGATCGGAACCCCGAACGAAGTAAAATAAGTGGTCACTTCATCTTCGTCCACATTTGTAGAAGGATCGTCCTCGGCATCACTTCGACTTACCAAAATAATCTTGATTTCATCTTTTTCTTTTGAAACAATCATTGTTGGTTCGCTTTTTGGTGAAACGATTTCCAAAAGTTGACCGCCCGACTTGCTCAAGCCAAAACTGCGTTTTCCACCAATGTCCCCATCCAACTCAATGAATACACCTTGCTTCACGTTGGATTCTTGAAAGACTTGTGTTCCATTCTCGAAAACTTTCGACCGAAAAATACGGCGAGCGACGTATCCAGTAATTGCGAATAGCGCAACTGCCAACAGTGCAGTCATGATGTTAAACGGACCGCCTGGAGAGTCATCTGGGGCTTCGGGCGGGAGTGTTGAATTGACTACCACCGACGTGGGAGGAGCAACAGAAGACACTACGGTCGTGCTAGGTGGGCTCGCAATAACGCATGATGCATCCATTGAAAAACTCAAGCCACGAACAGTGTCTTCTGCTTCAGCTAGTTTGACACTTAGTTTGTTTGTCTTGTCAACAACGGGCACTTGAATTTTTTCTTGATCAAGGTCGACGATGGTCGATATGAGTCTTTCACCTGAACTTGTGAATTGCTCCACGTCAGCTCGCGGCCAATCGTTAGAACCTTCCCAATCAATGAACTTCTCATCAGCTCGGCGGACCAAGATTGTCGGATCGTTTCCTGGTGACTCACAAGAATCTAATGTGACCTTCAAAACACCGCTTTGTTGCCACGTTACTTGGCTACCGTCACTGGCAATCAACGACCATTCCCCAGCGGTATCACCGTCGAGCGAAATAAGACATGATGAATATTCGCCCAACTTGTCCCAAGTTCCTTCGCAAACAACGTTGCCGTCTGGATCTTTAAGAATCGGTTCACCCGATCCCACAACTTTCACTGAAACAGCGAGAGTGTCCATCATCGGATGAACTAGAAGTTTGGCAGGGGTTGCTTCTGGCGGTGTTGGAGGCGAAACACATATAACACTTGAAAGAATATTCGTCATCTGAAGTCCCAGATCAGTTGACGCTGCGATTGAGGCACTTGGTTTAGACGGGCAATTCTCCGGAAGTGTCGCCCCCGCAAGCGACATCGCAATCAAGGCAAGTCCATCTGCATCACCGAATCCAATCGGCCAAACTGATGCATTAAGTTTTCTCGCTTTAGCTAATGCGTCATCCAAAAGATTCTGTTCTTCCGATGAGGTCGACAAATCGCCATCTGGGTCATATTTGCCGTCTGTCAATAGTAGAATCACTGGGATTCGATTGTTATTTACTGTTGATTCTTCGAAAATACCCAACGCTGCAGTGATTGCAGACGCAAAATTTGTGTCATCCGAATTACCTTCTAATTGTCTTGTGATTAATTGTGGACAATTATTATAAAATTGCTTTTGCCCTGCTAAATCCATGTCCGTCAACGCGCATGAGTCCAATAAACGAGGGGATTGCTGACCGCTACTAAACGGCAAAACTCCTAATCGAATGTTGCGATCACGAAGGATCGGAATTTGGATCATGCTCCGTAACGCATCTTGTTCGGCCTTAACGTCAAGTGGACTTAAGCTTGAAGACTCATCAACAAGCACGATGATGTCCAAATTGTCGTTTCGCTCATCCGCCAGTGCTGAATTTGGACTGAAAAACACACCGATACAAACAAGAAGAAAGGCACTGGTTGATCGACGATTTATACCCCTCTGCAGTCTCACAATTTCCCCTTGATTGTTACTTGATTGGAACTGTACATTATCTTGAGGAATTGATTCTCAACGTAAGGATTTCAACTTTTGGGTGAGTGCGAGTACTGCGATGATCTTCTTTGTTCCGGATCATGTAAGCCAGAGCCTGGAATTCTTATCGCACTCATTGGGCTAGGGGTATTGTCACTTTTACTCCTTCTTTTACTTGCAAAACTGTTGATATAAGAAGCGCTTGAATCACAGAAATAGAGGGCGAATACGATGTATGCAAGCAAATACACTATTAGTGGTGCGGTTGGGGGATTTTTCGCTGGTATTTACGGCGGCTCGTTAATTCGGATCATCATTGCGATCGGGGTTGCTTTCCTTTTTTGGTTCCTCACTAGGGCCGTTGAACACGCTTTTGAGTCCCGAATTGGACTTGGCGGAGGCTTCTTGGTGGTTATCTTGTCGTCTCCTTTTTTTTCCTCACTGAGTAGCGTCGCCTCAGGAATACTAAAATTTTTCGCAGTCTTTGTTCTCACAGTTTTAGGGTTTTTCGCCGGTCAACTTTACGAAAATAGATCCGTTATCGATGAAGAGAGCATCAGTGAATAGCAGGCGTAAAGCCCCTCCAAGTTGGAATCGGAGTTTTTCGATGAACTCAAAGATCAAAGTGGGCTACAAATGTGGTTAATTTCTGTATTAATCCTCGTTCCAGTTTGCTATCTAGCCTTAGGCCGGGGCCTGCCCGTTGAACTCGCTGACCGATTGAAGGAAGTTTTTCCACAAGATCAAGCTCCAACATCCCAGGCTTTAGCGATTGCGTTCGTTGGTGGGTTGTTCATTGGCGGTACGCCTTTTCATTCAATATTCAGATATTTGGCCACCGTGGTACATGAGCTGGGTCACGCGTTTACCGCAGGGATTCTCGGTGGCCGACCCAAAAACATCACGATTGCTCCGAGCGCCTCTGGGCTTGCCACCTACCAACCACCAATCGGCTGGGGTCGCGGTCGGGCAAGTTTGGTGTCTTTCGCCGGATACCCCGCGCCAGCAATCGCTTCATTGGCAGCGGTGTGTTCGCTCCAACAAGGCCAAACCGTATCTTGGTTTTTTTTCGCGACGGGCACCCTGGCAATCGCAATAGTTTTCCTTATTCGTAATTGGTGGGGATTTTTTTGGACAGCTACCGCTTCAACTGGTGCTTATTTCGCTGCGACTAATTTGCCTATTCAAACTCTTGGTTGGATCATCGCAGGTATCGCTGGATATCTGGCCATGGAGGGATACCGGCATTCTTGGCAACAAGTGCAGCTCATTAAGCGGATGCCTGGAGTCGGTTGCGACGCTGAACATATTGCCTATTGGTGGAAACAGAATCCTAGATTTATTGGGTCGCTTCACTTGATATTCGTCACCGGCATCGGCATCTATTCGAGTTATTTGGCGATCAATCCGTATTGGAATGAAATCTTAGACTGGTTCAAGCAGTTATTAGAAACTAACTAGTTTTAAACTCCTCGAGAACTTTGGCTGTGAATCATTTATGCGTATTTCACTGGCAACTCAATGAGCGACTCTGTTCTGATTAATGGAACTGTTGCAAATATCCATTAGTTGCTCCTCGGTTCTTCTTCATGTAATAACGAAGTAGATCAGCGGTGGCCTTTGCGTCATCTAGTGCACGATGGGCTCGTCCTGTTTCAATGCCGAATTGCCTTGCGGCTTCAGCAAGTTTCAACTTGCCGTATCCCAGTTCTACTCCCAAGCTCAAAGTGCAGGCCATTGTCGCTAACTGTTTCTTTCGAATGAGTTTCAGTTCGTAGTTAAGTCGGGCGCGATCAAAACTCGCGTTATGTGCCACCGGAATGCGGCCATCAATGAACTCTGAGTACGTCCGAAATATCTCTTTGAATGTCGGAGCACTGGCTACTTGATGTGTCTTGATTCCGTGCACACGAGCTGCCATTGGGTGTCCAACAGTTCCATCACCATGAAGAAACGTTGAAAAGTCCTCCGTTATCTTTCCTTCAGAACTGACAACGACCATCGCCAATTCAATGATTCGAGATTCGGCATGAAAGCCCGTTGTTTCCGTATCAATTACTACATACTCAATTGAGGTTTTCCTTCGACCAAACATCTTCATCTCACAAAATCAACAACCAGAACAACCCGGTAAATTTCTTCGATCTTTACTCGTGTTATGGATGAGATCAATCAATTTTGAATTCGGAATTCAGCAACTACCGGAGCGTGATCGCTCACTGTCCATGCATCAGGAAAATCTTCAATTCCGGCTCGAACATCAATTAGTTCATCCCATAAGTCTTCCGTCGCGAATATGAAATCCAATTCTTGAATTGATGCATTTTTATTTGGATCGTCAGTATTTTTGTGAGTCCATACACGCGTGCCACCTACGCCATCGGCACGTTCTTTTCTAGAACCGTCAATCGCAATGACATCTTTCATGTGGATGACATCAAACAATTCAAGAACATGTGTGGGATGAAGATTGAAGTCTCCTGCGACTATCAGTGGTAAGTCGTGTGCAAGAAGCGCGTCCGTAATTTTGCAAGAGATGCCAAAAAGGGCATCGCCACCACTCTTCCCATCTAACAAGAAACCATAAACCCCGACTACAGTTCCCCACACTTCTCCATCAATGACAACATCAACACATTCTGTTGTAGCGGGTACTGGGTGTTCATATTCAGGATCATTGTCCGGATTGCTTACGAATTCACTTCTTTGTAATTCCAAAGTTGGACTTGCGACAATGGTTCCCCACGGCCGCCGACCGCCAATGCCGCCCTCGACCCAAACTGCATTCCACCCATTGGGTATTCCTGTTTCGGGAATCTTGGCCTCGGTAAACACGTAAATGTCTGCGGCCAAATTGGTATGGGCCCATTTCCACATTTCTTCGGTTTTGGTAGGACCTTTAAGTTTGGGAAAAGCCGCCCGCATATTCCAAGTTGCTATTCGTAAAGTTTCCATTTTGCCTCAGTACTTTGGTTAAAGAGTGAAATCGCTATCACGTTAACGAAGCCTGAACCATCCAGGAACATTACGCAATCTGTTACGGGTTATTCCTACGAACAAAACCGATCTGAGGCTTTGCCGGGGATCGATTTATCTCGGGGAAGTCAACTTCAATTATTGTTCTGGCTTCACTTTCTGTGGCCAAATTTCCTAAATGAGAAATACGAAGAGTGGCATTTCGTTGAGCTGAATCTATGAGATTTTCAACCGCTCTTGCGTTTCCAAAGCCTTCACTTGACCGATCAGCATCCATAAACAAACCTATTTTTGTTTTTGCTTCAAGTGTGAGCGTTAGTCCACGGGTCTGAGAAATCCTTTCAGCGATTTCTACAAGTTCTTCACTTGAGTAATCTGGGAATTCAATAATCATAGGTATGCGGGACTTGAGACCAGGGTTTATTGAAATGTAGTCCATCATTGGATCTTTGTAGCCTGCGAGAATAACAACAAGAGATTCTCTCCGATCTTCCATTTCTTTAACCAAAGCGTCCGTTGCTTCTTCGCCAAAACCTTTTTGATTGCCATATCGATCATTCAATGCATAGGCCTCGTCAATAAAGAGGACGCCACCATCCGCTGACTTAATCACTTCTTTGGTCTTTTTATCAGTTTGTCCAACAAATTCAGCGACTAATCCAGAACGGTCTGTTTCTATGACTCGATCAGAAGGGAGCAAGCCGACATTTTGTAATAGCTCCGCATAAAGACGGGCGACTGTGGTCTTTCCGGTTCCAGGGTTACCAACAAAGGCCATATGCATACGCTGCTTTGTCACCGAATGTCCTCGCTGTTGCCGGCGCCTGCTCACAACCAAGAAATCAACACGTTTACGAAGATCGGCTTTGACGGTTTCCATTCCGACCAGATGAGAAAACTTCTGCTCAAACTCAACGATCGCATCACTCGCAACATCTACTTGGTCTTTGAGTTGAGCTCGAAGCGCAAGACGAATCTCGTCAATTTGATCGGTTTCAGCAGAGGTAACATTTTCATCAAGTGCTGCAGCAAACTCCCCGATGTCAACCAAAGCGAGAGCTAATTTCGTTGCGATTCTTCCAGAGTCGTTTGTCCGCAAAGAAGCGATCTGACTCACAGTTTGCGAGATTCCCTCTTCCGCATTTTTTGGGATCTCCGTAACTCCCAAGGCAATCGTTAACGCATTAATCATTTCGGGATAATCTCCCCCGAGGACCCTGCGAGCCACATAAAGTGCGTCAGAATAAAGCACTTTCCTTACTTCAACGACATCTTCACTCAAGAGATTTGCTATTTCGATTGCCAGAGCATCGTTCAGCATCATTGGTAGCGGTTTCAATTCGGTAACAGTCACTTTGGCAACTTCTTGTTTGGAAGTTGAAGTCTGAGTCGCTGTCTGGACTGATTGTCCGTCTGTTGAATTTGAAGCACGAAGAACATCATCCACCGCTTCAAGTAATTTCTTAGCCAATATCCAAACATCGTCTTCTTGAGATACCGATTGAAGATCAGATAACACGTCCTCATCAAAACCATCCGGCTTCAGCGTGTCACCTTTAGTTTGAGAAAGGTGTTTCTCGACTAGTTCTGCGTGCGACGGAAATTCCGAATCAAAACGTTCAGTATCCCAACGACGTATCGCTTTGACTAAATGGACTCGACTAACTTTTTCGTTCCAATTGTTTTTGGCTGCACTAACTGCGTAATCCGAAAGTGTGGCTGCGATTCGTGATAAATCCGACATGTATTAGTCCTTAACCTCAATTGACGCGACTACGGAAACTCCTAGCTGATTGATTTCAGATTCACATCTTTCATAGTGCATCAATTAGCCATTACATTCACTAAATTGCCAGTAATTCGGAAGACTAAAAGAATCTCTTTTAGTCTTCCGAATTAGGGTGATTATCCGTTAGAACCGAACATTTTGCCACCAAATTTTTGATGTAGCTCATCGTCTAATTGATTTCCGGTAATCGCAACTGCGGCTAAGGATTCCAACAACTCAGACTCGTCAAGATCGTTACCTACAATATTGTTCCTAAAGTAAATCCATCCCGTCTTTCCTTCAGAGTCCGGATTGATTGAGCAGCTACCCAATACAAACTCTTGACCTTCGATTGCGACCCAACGGCAAAGTGCATCGGTCAATTCCACATCCATGACCAGAGGACAACGAAGCGAGACAATCACATCTTCATCGCCCCATAGTTTTACGCCTACAAATACGACCGCTGACTGGTTGGTAACAACAAAGTCACCATCTTTATCAATGCGCACAGAACCAAAGTGATTTGTCAACATCCGCTGAACTTTGGCCTTGACATCATCTACTTTTGTCATTTGAACCTCCAAGATAAGTGTTTGACACAAAATATCTATTCAAAGGAATAAATGCAATAGCTATTAATTAATACTATTAAGGTTATTAATCTCTTCTTAGAAAAATCTATTGACATAATTCTCAGGGTGCTATAGGTTCCTAACAAATTCAACCTTTCTAAAGGAGTAATCATGGCAACTATCGAAGAATTCAAGTCATGC
>Ga0209230_10000938_pt1 | contig 11619 bp, 11 predicted proteins | sample LakOntMetagenome_FD_187467 | JGI IMG/M metagenome (GOLD analysis project Ga0209230, IMG submission 187467) | Freshwater and sediment microbial communities from Lake Ontario - Sta 18 epilimnion Metagenome (SPAdes) (version 2) | ecosystem: Environmental > Aquatic > Freshwater > Lentic | place... | reverse complement strand
TTTGGGGGGGGTCCCTTTTTGGGAGTCAGGGGCTCGGGGTTTTGTGGGGCCTCGCTAGTTGATTTTTTCTTGGGTGGCGCGGCACGCCAAGGCCCGGACCGTGGCGGCGCACGCGAACCGCTCGCCCGCGCGGCTAAGGCGCCATAGAAAGAAGCACGCGGTGCCCGCGTCTGGCGCGACGAGGAGCAGCCGCATCACGTGCATGGTGCGTGGCGCGCCGTCGCGGACGCTCTCAAGCGCCGCCTCGAGCGAAGCGGGCGGCGAGCGCGGAGACGCGTACATGGGGTGGAGCTCGTAAATGTCCGCCGCGCCGACCTCGGAGCCCGGAATGCCGGCCCACCGCACACCGAGCGGCGCGGCGCGTTGGCGCACGAGCATGACCTCGACGGGGAGGAGCGGGCCCGACGCGTACCGTGCCACGGCGATGCACACGGCGACGCCCTCGTCGGCGGGCCACGCGCCGCGCCACGCGTGCCGGATCGGCGCCCACAACGACGCGTCGTTGCACACCGCGTCGAGCGTGGCGCGGGAATAGTAGAACGTCTGCGCGATGACGCTCCGCACGCGCCACTCGTACCTCGCTATCGAAGCCGGCGCGAGGCACGCCGCGGTGTCGATCCACACTTCGGGCGCGGGGCCGAGCGACGAGAGTGGCGGCGAGCCGCACGCCGCGCCGGTGGTCTTGATGGCGGCGAGGTGCGCGGCCGCCCGCGGGGCCAACACGCCGCGATGCGGCCCGTGAGGTCCGTGGCTATTGTAGCGCGCGGCGCACTCTAGGAGATCGAGCCCGTCCATTTTCGGGACCCGTTTCTTCTTTTCGGTTTTCCTTTTTTCCCTTTTCCCCCTTTTTGATTTTTTGATTTTTTTGGTTTTTCTTTTTTTTGATTTTTTGATTTTTTTGGAATTTTTGGGGAGAGGCGCCTTTTGTGTGTTCCGAGCCGGAAATAGCTAAAAAAGGAAAAATAAAAAAGAAAAAAGAAAAACGAACAGAAAGAAACCCGAAAAAGAATGAGAAATGAAAAAAAACGAAAAAAAAATGAAAAAGGGTGTGTTGGTATCCCGCGGGGCTCGAACCCACGACCACGCCGTGAAAAGCGGCGCGCTCTGCCTACTGAGCTAGGGACACATCTTCTGGGTTTGGAGCCGAGATTCGCGGACTCGTAGGTTTCGGCGGTTTCGGCGGTTTCCGAGCGCCCGTCGGGGGGGTGGTGTAAAAAACCAGGCTATACTTCGTCCCGTCGAGGGTTGGGTTGTTCCAGTGCTCGTGGGACGAGCCGTCGAAGATGTGCGGGGTGTGCCTGGTGTCGTACTGCGTGCCCTCCACGACGAGCTCGCACCCGGCATATGAGCCGAACGAGACGATCATCGAGCTCCCGATGTTCCGCCCGTCTTTGTGCGGTGGACACTGGACGTTCCTGTTGACGTGCACGGACGTGAACGGGAAATCGGGGGTCAGCTCGTGACCGAGCGAGAAGAGCGCCTCGCACACGGCGGGGTGCTTCTTCGACTCGCGGGACACGGCGACCCGCGTCCCCGTCCGCGTGCGTACGGTCCCGAACGTCGTGGCCCGGTGCGTGCCGAACCCGAGGCGGGTGGTTTGTGCCTTCTCCGACCGCAGCCGGATCGTGATTCGCTCGAGCATCTCGAACACGGGCACGAACCGGGCCGCGTCCACGGCCGGCATCACCGTCACGACCGCCATTTTTATTCTTTTAAAAAAATTTTTTTTGTGCGCTGCGCTCGGTCCGGCGTTTCTTCCTTTTCGGGTCCGGCATTTTTTTCCGCGCTCGTAGAGCGAGGGTCTAAAACTAAAACTAAAACTAAAACTCGAACAGAGCGAGAAAGAATGCGCGCGAGGCGCGAAACGCGCGGGTGTACTGGCTGGGCCGTGCGCGCGGCGAAGCGCGATGCGCCTGGCGCCAGGATGGACGTAGGGTTCGGCGCTCGCCTCGCCTCGTTCCCGAGCGAGCTGCGTGGGTTGCTCCCCGCGAGGCTCGAGGGCGGGGCCGTGACGGTGCGCACTCGCAGAGGCGGCGAGCGTACGCTTGAGCTCCGGCCGCTTTCTTCCGGCGGGTCGAACACGGTATATACGATCCCGGAGCTCCCAGGGTGCGTTCTGCGCGTCTCGTCGGGGGCGTTATCTCCCAGCGACCGGCGGGCGTACTACCGCGAGATCGCGGTGCAGCGGAAGCTCGCGGCGATGGGGCTAAGCCCGCGCGTCGTGGCCGTCGTGTACACCCCGACGCGCGTCGGGGTGATCATGGAGCGGTTCGACGCGACGCTCGAGGACGTGCTGTGCAACGAGGAGGACACGCGGCGCGTGTTTGTCGAGCACGACGGAGAGGGCGCGCTGATCGAGCTCATGATGCTCGTCTCGCGCGTCTCGTCGTGCGTCGACACCAAAGCGGCGAACGTCGTGCTCCGGCTCGACCCCGTCGAGTTCGCGGTGATCGACGTCGACCCGTACTTTTGTGGCGCCCGACGGGCGCGGGCGCCGTGCGCGAGCGCGGACTTCGCGATGTGCGTCGCGCGTGGGTCGCCGGCCAGCGCGGTTCACGCCGCGGTGAGCCTGCTGATCCTGACGCTCGAGGCGGCGCGCACGGGGCCCGTTCCGCTCCCGCGCATCGTCGGCGCGCTGTGCGCGGCGTGGCCGACTGTCAAGCGGGCGCTGCAGGCCGACCGAGGAAGGAGAGCCGGTGGCATGGGGGCGCAGATCTCCGCGATGGCGCAGATCAGGCACTACACCGGCATCCGGACGTACGCGGGCGTGCATAGCGCGCTTAGTGCGCTGGAAAGCGCGGACCGCGAACCGACAAGGGCGACCTCGCGGAGCTTTTAGATCTCTTAGGTCGTTTTTAGGCCCTCTCTTTTCTTGCTTTTTTTGAGTACGTAGCCCCTTTTGCTATTTGTGGTTTTCGCGATTTCCGTTTCCCAAAATACCAACACCATCCAAACGGCCGTTAGCTTTGGCGTTGTATTTAGCTCCACAAACCGGAGATTTCCCAAGCCCCTTCATTTTTTGATTTTTCGCTTTTTTCGGATTTTCGGAAAAGAGCGCGCGTCGAAATGCGCCGCACGAAGCGTGCTAGCACCGTACCGTCGGCCGCGGCGTGTGCCGCCACGCGCGCTGCGCGCCGCACGCGCGCGAGGGAGATGCGCGTCGTGCACGCCTCGGTCGACGCCGACGCGCTTGGCGTGGCGAGCCGGCTCGGCGTCACGCACGAGAGCGCGAGGGCGGCGTGTTTGAGCATGGCGGCGTGTGTTGTGCGTCGCGCGCGCAGCTCGTCGGCGACGTGGGGGCGGTTCGAGGACCGGGTGCGCGCGACGCGGGCCTCGCACGTGATGGACGCGCCGTGCGCTCTCCAGATGCCGAGACCGGAGGCGGCCGCTGGTATACTGCTCGACGCGGCGATGGGGATGTTGGCGCGCAGGCCGCACGCCGAGCTCGACCGGATGTTCCAAAAGCACGGCGGCGGCGCGGTCGTGCGGATCGACGAGCGCGCGCGCACGGCGCTGAGTGTCGCTCTGCCGCTCTTCGCGGCGGGCACGCACGAGGACCACGTGCTCCGGTACGACCAGGTCGTCGCCGCGCTCGCCAGAGACCCGTCGGACGTGCTCACGTACACGCGCCGCCACGACACCGACAGTCTGACCGCGGGGGTCGTTCTCGACGTGCTGTGCGTCGCCGACGGCCCTTTTATGGGCGTGTGCCGCGACGCGGCGCAGTTCCTCGTGCTCCGGAACCCAGACCTGCTCCACAACGCCGCGGGCCACGCCGCCCACGCGGAAGACTCCGCGGCTCCCGTGACTCGCTGAGCTCGCTGAGCTCGCTGGAAAACAAAAACGCAAACGCGGCGATCGTCCCCCCAAAACCCCAAAATAGATTCAATCGATTCTCGGGAGGCGGATAAGATGCGGAAAAGGCTGAACCGGGCCAAAGTTTTCTCGAGTTTCTCGAGTTTCTCAAGTTTCTCGGGCTCGCCGGCCCCTTTTTCTTTTTTTATAAAAAAAATGGCCGATGTCGTGTCGTCTCGTATCGGTCGCACCCGGCGTCCGCATCGAAGCCAGTACCCGCCGCCGCGCGCACTGCCTATGCCCATTCTGGCCGGCACGTACGTCCCCGGCGGCGGGCGCCGCGGCGCTACGCTCGCGCGCTTGGAATGGGACTCGGCGGACGAGCTTGCCGCGGGGCGAAGCAGCTCGGGAAGCACGCACGCCGCGCTGGCAGACGCGCTCGCGTACCTCCAAGCCGCGGGCGAAGATGGCCGTGTTCTCGCTCTGCGGGCCGCGGGGGACGCGCTCGTGGCCGGCATGAGAGGGCGCGTGCCGATATCCACGCAGCGCGCGAACATCGCGGCGCTGAAGTCGATTGTGGTGGGCGCCCTTTCCGATGCTGCGTCTCTGAAGCGCCTCGAGTGGAACGCGGAGGACGAGCGCGCCTCGGGTCGCGGTCGCGGCACGAAGATGCACACCGCGCTCGCCGACGCGCGCACGTCGCTCCGACGCGTGGGGGATGAGCGCGGGGTGGTCGCGTTGCGCGAGGCCGGAGCGGCGCTGCTCGCGGGGATGAGGCGCGGCGCGACGCAACACGAGCATCGGGCGAACATCAACAGGCTCAAGAGGATCGTGGTCGGAGCCTTGGCGTCTCTCTGACTCCGAGTAATCAGACTCGGGGGGAAAAAGGCCCGATTATTAATCGCCCTATAAACCCCCAAAGAAGGATGCGCCGGGCCGTTCTTGCTCTCTCTCGGAAGCGCACCTGCAGTGTCTGTCTCGGCTCGTTGGTGCCGAGCGGCCGGCCGGACTCGTGCGTAAGCGATACGGCGCGCAGCGCCGCGCGGTGCCCGTCGGGCCTACCGGGCCTGCCGGGCCTGCCGGGCCTGCCGGGCCTGCCGGGCCTGCCGGGCCTGTCGTGCCGACCGGGCCTATCGGGCCTATCGGGCCTATCGGGCCTGTCGGGCTTATGGTCCACTCCCCCCGTGCGCACAATCGCGGGCTGCCTCGCCGAGCCCCATGTGGTGCTCGCTGGGCCTACTCGCGGGGCCCTCTAGCGCTCCTTTTGGGTGCTGGCCCTTCTTTAACTTCAAAAAAGAAAGGTTCTCCGGCTTGCAAAAAAAAAAAAAAAAAAAAAAAAAAAAAAAAAAAAAAAAAAAAAAAAAAAAGGTGTTGTGGGACTAAGAAACGGCTTTAAAAAAACTGAACCCCGGTTTTAAAATGGCGTTTGGCCGCCATGAAACGCAGATGGAGGAGAGGGAGGATCTCGCTCTACCGACACTGCGCGGCTCGCGCTGCGGCATGCCCTCGGGGCCCGCGAGGCCCGCGAGGCCCGCGAGGCCCTGGCTCGCCGGTAGCGGCAACCGAGACGCGGACGGGGGGTTTAAGCTCTGGGGCAGCATCTCGTTCCTGTTCGTGGTAGTTTGGTCGGTCATCGGGCTCGCGGCGTTCTTCATGTCCGTCGTGTGTTTCACGAGAGCGGGGAGCACCGGCGCGCAAAACCTGATCGGGCTGTTCCTCGCGCTCCTACTCGGCCCGTTTTATTGGCTGTACTACCTCGGGTCTGACTCGTACTGCAAAACCGGGCTCAAGGCCCGTCGTTAGTTAGGGGGCCCGGTTTTTAGGGCCCGGCTTTTTTTTACGGGTTGCATGTTACATTGTTACATTATGACGGCCATGAGGTGCGCGTCGAGGACCTCGGTGATGTATCGAACGAGCGCGGCTTGCGACCCGAACGAGCGTGGGGCGTGCGCGCCGCGTGACGAGGTGCGCGCCTCGAACGCGCCCGTTTGGCAATCTGCGGCGACGTCGATCGCGCCGCGTGGGAACTTGATCTGCGCGTCGGTGTCCGAAACGCGCCGGGTGGCGACGCCGATACTCGCGAGTTTCGCGACGAGCGCGTCGATCCGCGCCGTCGCGTCGATCCGCTCGCGCGCTCGGGTGTCTCTGACGTGCTGCAGCGCCTGCTCCCGCTCGCTCTCTGTCGCTGCCTCGATCGCGCTCTCGCTCGCCTCGAGCGCGTGGTGGTACGGGGTGTCGCGGGTATACGCGGCGGCGAGGTCCCACGAGAGGTACGTCGAGTCGGAGGAAAGGTCGCACGGCCGGACGATGCTCCAGTCGGTTGTGTCGGAGAGCCAGCCCAGCCGCGCGAGGACGTACGCGACGAACGCGGAGCACCAGAACCGGTCGGTCTTCTGCGGGCTCGCGTCGAGGCGCAGGGTCCCGAGGAGCCAGTCCGAGAGACACACGTCGTACGGCTTCAAAAAAACGTCGCGGTGGATCTTGGTCAACTTGCGCTCCGCGATGCGGCGCGTGCACCGGCGCACGACCACGTCCGAGCCGCCGATGGCGGCGCCGATCTCGGTGAGCCGCACTCCCAGGTTCCGCGTGCCCGTCTCGGGGTTTGGCGAGCTCTCGTATCCGGACTCCCATAGGTACGTGCCGCGCGGAACGGAGAACGGTGGGTCGACCAGAACCATCCCGACGTGGACGAACGGCGAGCGCGTGAACATCTCGATGGCCTTGTCGATGAGCCACCACGAGCTCCGTCGCTGCTGCGTGAAAAGCACCAGGTCCCCCGTGGCGAGGCGCATTCCTCTCAAACAGCGGGACGTTTTTCGTTTTTCAAACTCGTGTGACTCAAGTGCCCCCGGTTTCCCGCTTTTGCCGCGGGGGTTTTCCTTCGTCGTGGCCATAAAAAATAAGACGGACGCACCCGAAAAAAAAATGAAAAAAAAATGAAATCTGGTAATCTAAGGCGAACCCGGAGCGCATCGGGGCTTGTGCGACGAAAACCTAAAACGGGAGCCGGGCCTTGATCCACCGGAGGGTGCGCGTGTCTACGCGGAGCGCGGCGTGGATGCCGACCGAAAGGAGCATCGCCGCGGCGGTCGTGAGCACGATCGGCGTGCCCGTCGTGGCCGTCGCGAGCATCGCGAGCGCGAGTGTGAGGACGTAGTCGACGATCGCCGTCCCCAGGAACGAGTGCGCGTGGATCCCTTTCTCCGCCTCGCCGAATATCCCGCCGATCCCGCCGATGCCGCTCGCGGCGCGTACGGCACGGGCCGAGTCGCTGGGCTTCATTTTCGTTTTCTTTTGCTCTTCTTTCGGAAACCCGACGTTACGTTCCCAAGAAGGTGCCCTTTTTGTGCTTTTACCACAACGCGCGCTCTTGAGACTTAAGCTTTTACTCTCCGTTGGGGGGCTCGCGCTTCCCTCGGCACGAGCACGCTCACTACGCTCAGCCCAAAAGGCTCGCGTCCGTGCATCGCCGCGCGGAGCCTGGGCACGTCGAAGACGAAGCTGGTGAACTGGGACGTCCTCTCGCGCTCGATTCCGTACGGCGCGCCGTACGCGCCGAGTTGCATCGCGAATCTCTTGTTGCTGACGGGGTCGCGCCCTCGTTCCGCCAGCCACGTGTTGTACCGCGCGGCGAGGTGGCTGCTCTGTACCTCGTACCGATCGTCGCGCCGCACCGAACCGGGGAGCCCCATGTAGTACTCGCCTCCGAACACGAACACGTCCCCGAGGAAGGCGGCCTCGTCTCCTGCCGTCGGACTCTGCCGCCCCCGCCTGGCCTCGCGCTCTCCCATTTGCTTCGCTTTTTCCTTTTGCCTTTTTTTTTGTTTCTTTTTTTGTGCCCTTTTTTGCTTTTTTGTGTTTTTTGCGTCTGTGTGTGTCCTTTTTGTGTGTGTATTTTTTTGTTTGCGTGCTGCTTTTGGGGCCGCACCGGGGTCCCCCCAAAAAAAGGTGCGCGCTATGCTAGGCAAAAAAATGGGGCTCGTGGGTACGTACGGAGAGGGGCCCGCAGGGAATAATGGGAACGCGGCCAAGATCGCCGTCATCGGGTTTTTCGTGCTGCTAGTCGTCGCGGGCGTGTCGGTAGGACTCTACTTTGCGCTCCGGCCTAGCACGCATGTGGCATACAAGCTGGTCAATCCGCCAAGCGCGCTCGCGGCCGAGGGGGCGATCTTGCTTCCGATGATGGACCCTGGGCCGCCTGCAGCGCTGTGGTGGGCGTACACCAAGGTCGCTTCGGAGACGGCCTCGGACGCGACGGCCTCGGACCAGACGTCGATCGGCCTCGTTCCCAAGTCGGGAGGTGGGTGGAGGCTCGTTCGGTTCGACCCGAAGGGCGGCGCAAACGCGGTCCCTGTGGCCTGCTCGGCGTGGGCGGAGAGCGACGCTAACGCCTCCGCGGCCCCGCCCGTGACGGCCGGCGTGTGGAAGCCCGTAGGGGATCCCTTAGTATCCGAAGTGGGTCTCGCAGAGGATGATCTGCTACTAGCGAAGTTCAAGCTCGAGGAGGAGCCCACCAAAGTGGCCGCCGTAAACGCGGCCCGCCCTTTGGGCGCGTGCCTCCGCGACGCGACCCAGCCGGGTGCCACCGTCGTCACTGGCGCAGTGTTCCTCTTGACCGCCCCGATTCCGGACAGGCACTCGCCCTGGATCGCAAGTGGAGCGAAAACGCCCCTGCGGCCGTATTTTGCTACGGTCGGGACCGGAACGGGCGCAACGAGGCACCTGATGTGGCAGAGCGAGCCGATTCTACGCTCCTCCGACGCATCCGCCGTCGGATCGTACGTCCTGATGGCGCACTCTGGCGGCAAGGGCGCCTGGGTGCTCGCCGTGGTGCGGAGCGACCGAACGTGCCATGAGGTCGCGCGCGCGGCGGGGCCTTCAGACACGCCCCCCGACGCGGTGGTGTGGTCCGGCGGGTTTGGCGTCTCGCAGAGCGGCACGGGCCCGGTTACGGAGCGGGCCGCGCCGGGTGTAGCGTGCACGTCTTCGTACCCTCTGGAGCTGAACTGGAGATTAGCGGACCCCTCGGTGAGGATGCTCCTTGAGCCACGGGCCAACGCCGCCGATGAAACCGGCGTCGTCGTGTTCAGTCCGAAGCGAGATGCCGCGACGGGAGCCACGTGGTATTCTGCCGCCGCGAGCGGCTCTAATAGCTTCACGCGCATCGCGGTGACTCCGGTGGACCCCCTGTTCGCGACGGGCCTCGCGGTGTGGTATCTCGTCGGCATCGGCAACGACAGCGCGAAGACGTGCACCGTGCTCGCGGTGGGCGAAAGTACGACTGTGGGCACGCGGACGCCCGCGGGCGCGACGTGGACCGTCCGAAGCACGGACCCCGCGACGTATCCCATAGCCTTCGACGTGAGGCACTCGCAGAGCGCGGCGGTCGCGGTCACTCCGGATGAGGCTCTCCCTACGTGCACGTACGTCGCCGCGGCGAGTAACCCTCTGGTTACCCTGGCTGCGCCTTCGGCGTCGAATGCGTATCCTCCTGTGCTGAATTTGAGCGTGGCGGATTCACGCATGAGGGTGCTCCTGGAACAAGTGCTCGTGGCTGCGGGTACGGGAGCCCTCCCCAGCCCGGTCGTGTTCTTGCCGATGCGAGATGCCCAGACCGCGTGGTGGCGATACGCCGCCGCGGACAGAGCTGTCGCTGTCATCCCGGCGCCCCTTGCGAGGGAGTGGTACCTGGTCGGCATTAACGTCCGGAACACGTGCGCCGTTCTTGCGGTGGGAAGAACGTCTGGAGCGGATTTCAGTGGCAGCGATGTCATTTCGTGGTACCCGGGCGGTACGCACGGCACGGGCGTGCCGATCCTCGCCGCCCTCGTGCCCTCGGCGTCCGACGCGGGCCCTACCGTTGCTGTGCGCCCATCGTGCTTCGTGCCTACTACTGCCACTACGGCGGTCCCGACGGCCTTTGGGCTCACGCTCACCTCGCCCATGCCGATTTTTGCCTCTAGGCTGCTTACCCTTGAGCCGCACGCGAGCGGCGCGATTATACGGTGGGCGTCGAATCATGGCGCGGACACGTGCGTCTATGTGATCGACCTCGAGAAAGAGCCCCGGTTTCGAACGGGCATCTCGCACCTTGGGGTGGGGCGCACGGCGTATTGGGGGCTTTTCCTCCACAGCCGCGGCCAGGCTGGCTCGGGCTCACAATACCGCGGATTGGCGTATTCGACGCTAAAAACGACCGATCCGCCTCTGAGTGCGACTCCGTGGGTGTCGGCGTGGGCCGACGACGTCGATAGTAGCGGCGCTACGTCGCCTACCCCCAAAGTGGCCCTGATCCCAGTTGGGTTGCTCTCGACCGCGGTGGGTTTACAGGTCGCGCTTACCGGTAGCCGCATTAAAGCCATCTTCGACACGGCTCCCGTGGTTTGGGACGCGCCCATTCGCCTCCCAGCGTTTACGGAGACCCGCGCGAGCGGCGCGGGGGGTGCCATCAAAACCTCGCTCTCGTTGAGCAACTATGATTGCTCTACGTTCGTTACGAATGCGACGGTTGAGCCGGACCTTACACTCGCTACAGCGATATACGTCGATGCTAGTACCAATAACTACAAGCCGGAGCTTTTCGGAAGCGGCGTCCGCTGGTTTTTCAAAGGCGAGACGAACCCCGCGTTTCCGGACGTGTACGTGCACCAGCTGTCGCCGAGCACTCTGGCAGACGAGCCGGCGCTAAGACGCCTCGGTGCGCCATCATCGGCGACGTGGGTGGCGTATAGCTCCACGGCCTCATCTGCCTCGTCGACTACGGGAGCTGCGCTGGCGCTCTTGGCGTACACAACGAGGCGCTCATCGGTAGCAGGAATTGGCGGCACGCCACCGGCCTCACCGGCCTCGGGGCTCAAAAGCTGGGTGTGTCTTGATGCGGGTACCTCCACCCCGCGCGCGATCGAGTTCGCCCTTACCGCGCGGGATCTAAGGGTCGTGGTGTAAGTAAGGACCTTTTCGATCTCGAAAACAAGTTTCGAGGGCCTCTGAAAGTTTTTTTGTGCGAAATATGACAAGAAAAAAAATGTGGGGCCGTGCGGGTGCTTGAGGGCCGCAACCCGGGGGCCGCCCAAAAAAAGTGCGCGCTATGGTAGTACAGTAGGCAAAAATGGGGCTCGTGGGTGCGTACGGAGAGGGGCGCCCAGGGAATAATAAGAACGCGGCCAAGATCGGCATCTTCGTGGTTTTCGTGCTAGTTGCCGCGGGCGTGTCGGTCGCGCTCTACTTTGCGCTCCGCGCCTCGGGCTCTCCGCCTGCCACGTATGCGGCATACAAGCTCGTCGATCCGCCGAGCTCGCTCGCGGCCTCGGGGGCGATCTTGCTTCCGATGATGGACCCTGGGCCGCCTGCAGCGCTGTGGTGGGCGTACACCAAGGACGCGACGTCGATCGGCCTCGTTCCCAAGTCGGGGGGTGGGTGGAGGCTCGTTCGGTTCGACCCGAAGGGCGGCGCAAACGCGGTCCCTGTGGCGTGCTCGGCGTGGGCGGAGAGCGCGCCGGTCCCGAGCGCCTCCGCGGCCCCGCCCGTGACGGCCGGCGCGTGGAAGCCCGTGGGGGATCCCTTAGTATCCGTAGTGGGTCTCGGCGAGGATCACCTATCGAAGTTCAAGCTCGAGGAGGAGCCCACCAAAGTGGCCGCCGTAAACGCTGCCCGTCCTTTTGGCGCGTGCCTCAGCGACGCGACCCCCCCGGCGTTTAATGCGGATGCGGCACTGCTGACACTGACCAAGTACGACTCGTACAGGCTCGTGAGCCCGCCCGGCCCGCTCTCCTTCGCCCACGGCCAAATGCTCCAGCCGATGATCGACCCCCCGAGCGGGGCCGT
>Ga0209230_10000937_pt1 | contig 11621 bp, 24 predicted proteins | sample LakOntMetagenome_FD_187467 | JGI IMG/M metagenome (GOLD analysis project Ga0209230, IMG submission 187467) | Freshwater and sediment microbial communities from Lake Ontario - Sta 18 epilimnion Metagenome (SPAdes) (version 2) | ecosystem: Environmental > Aquatic > Freshwater > Lentic | place... | reverse complement strand
AATCGGGCTTGCTTGTCGACCTGCTAAACTGTGCCTTGGGGCATATCAATTGGGAAGAAGTGGCTAGCCATTACAAGAACGATTGACAGAGTTTTGCCCATGTGGGAAGCTTCATGGGCAATGCTAAGGCAATCTTAAACACAGAGGGGACAAGCTATGGGTTTTGCAGGAAACATCCTGTCAGTCTATGAGCTGGCAACACCAGAGGAAATACATCACGGCATGACGTGGTATGCCGAGGCGCAGGCTGATGCTCAGGCTATCGCTGACGATTGCGAATTGCCCTTGCATGTGGTGGTAGGTGTCATCTCAGCTTTGTCGCCAACCAACCTATGGGGGCAGAACGTCAAGGACGCAAGGCTATTCTGCGAGACGTTTGTGAATGGCGGATACTATACTGACGTGAAGGCTAGCACATACAAGAAAATGTGGGAAAAGGCTTGGGCTATCCTTGAGGCGGTGCCTCTGGACTGTCAGCATGTGGCGACGATACTGAACGGCCCTAAGATCACGGATTTCTTCTGGTGCATCATGGGGCATGACAATTGCGTGATTGATGGCCATGCTTGGGGCATTGCATACGCTGACCGCAGGGTCATGCAAGAGGTGCCTAGCATAGGCAAGAAAGCGCGGGCAGAATTGCAGGATGCCTATCGGGTGGCGGCACATACTTGGGGCTGCAAGGCTTACCAGATGCAGGCTATCACGTGGGTTGCATGGCGTCGTATTCACGGCATTAGCTAAGGGAAAGGGAAAGATCATGGCGCAGCGCAGCGAGCAACAGCTCTTAGACTATAACGCGATACGCAAGGAAGCTCAGGCACTAGCCCATAAGGCGGGGAAGGATTGGCTGGACACATACTATCATGGGCATGACGCAGGCATGTGCGGCTTTGCATGGGTCAACATACGCCCAGCCAATAAAGGCAACACTAAGGCGGGCAAGGAAGAGCGCAAGATACTTAGGGCTATGGGCTTTGAGCTTGATTGGACAGGCAAAGAGTTTCAATGGTGGAACCCTTCGGGCCTTCACGTTCAGAACGTTGATGCTCTACATCAAGGGGCAAGTGCTGCAGCTAAATACCTTAGGGAACAAGGGTTTAGCGCCTATGCTGGAATGCGGTTGGATTGATAGAGAGGGAAAGACAATGCGGAAATTTCATGTGATCCTCAGCGATGATGATGGTGGCGAGTTTGATCTTGAACGGAAAGCACTAGACCGCGACGACGCATGGGATACTGTGCAGATGGACTACCCTGCTTTTCTTGTCGTCGATGTAGTAGAAATCAAACCCTATGCGAGAGAGGTATAACGCAATGGACAAGGATAAACTGTTGTCGTTTCTTGACGATCTAGCGTATGATCTCAAGGTGGTGCAGGCTAATGCGTCACAGGCTAAGCACGATGCGTTCAGGTCGTATGATGTGGCGGATGCTGTCGACGGATTGGATGGCGTGATGGATAGCGTCAAGGCTATTAGGGATAGCATCCTGAACGTCAAGGAAGATTTGGAATATCGGGCTGTAAGCGCAGCGATAGCGAGCAAAAGCTCTTAAGGAAAGGGTAGGGAAATGAAAAGGGAAATTGACTACTTCGACACAGAGGTGGAGGCGATTGCTGAGGGTGAACGCTGCAAGGCTTTACTCTATGGCTATGGGTATCGGTATCAGGTATACCATACGGATGATGGGTGGGTCTTGGATTCCACCAGATACACAACCTGCGATTGAACATAAGGAGACGACAAATGCTACCTGAAATGACACTGGCTAACGTGCGAGACTTCATGATTATCATGTGGGTTGCGCTGCAAGGGTTCGGATGGTTCCACCCTACTTCCTATGGTATCTTCCAAGCTCAGGTGGAACAGGCTTACCTTGAACATGCAGAACGTCTTGGATACTGGGAGGAATGAACGTGGTGCATGTCAAGTATCTCAGCGCAGCGCAGCGAGCAAAGCTCTTAAAGGAACCTAAGCAGGCTAGGTTTCCCTCTGGTGACCCTAACCTTACGTGCCTCACAAAGAAGCGTGGTGACCTACGCAAGGCTGTAGAGGATGCAGAGTGGCTAGGGGAGGCTGAACGTCTCTCCAGCATGGAAGAAGAACTGTTCTGGGTAGAGGATCAAATAGCCAAGGGTTACCTCTATGAACCAAACTTCTAGCGCAGCGAAGCGAGCAGGTCAGCATGGCTGGTGAGGTGGTCGGAATCCTAGTGACTGTTGCAGTAATGTCACGCATTGATCTCGTCGTCTACTTTCTTTATCGGGTCTTCAGATAGCTGTTGACGGATCAGAGAAAGTTGATACCCTAGGGCTCTGCCCCTGCAGAGGGTCTAATGTATATCCCCTATAGGCAGGCTATGGCAGATAACGTAAGGACTAACGTAAATGACTAACACTAAATCTCTACCTTCTGTCGACTACCTACGTAAGCGCCTACGTTATGAGCCTGAGACAGGTAAGCTGTTCTGGCTGGACTACGAGGGTATGCCCCAGATGTGGCGCTCTAGGTGGGCAGGTAATGAGGCTTTCACATGCAAGGACAAGGGCTACTACGTAGGTGGTGTCGATGCTGGTGGACTTCTGGCCCATCGTGTAGCGTGGGCTATCTACTATGGTGAGTGGCCTAGTAACCAGATTGACCATATCAACGGGATCACGGACGACAACCGCATCACCAACCTTCGTGTCGTAACGACTACGGAAAACGCTCGTAACGCACACATGAAGAGCAACAACACGAGCGGTATTACCGGGGTGGTTTGGGACAAGGTAAAGAATAAGTGGAAGGCCCAGATCATGGTGAACGGACGTTGCGTAAACCTTGGTCGTTTCAATACCATTGAGGAAGCTGCATCGGTGCGTAAGGAAGCAGCGACCAAGCACGGGTTCACTGAACGTCACGGCACTAAGGCAGAGGCTGTATAATGACGAATCTAACACATAAGCCTTGCCCCTACGTTGACTGTGGCAGCACTGATGCTTTCTCATGGGACGACGACAAGGGTTGTGGTAAGTGCCACTCCTGTGGTAAAGGTTATCCTAGTCGTAAGTGGCCTAGGTTTGATTGGGCCTCAGAAGAATACCCTACGCACCACATCACAAGAGAGGATGCAGCCAACATGAATACCCCTACGCTATCTGTCGTCGCTGAGGAGTTCCTTACGCCCGTCTATCGGTCGATGCGTTCGATCTCCGAAGACACCATGCGCTTCTATGACGTTAAGACTATGGTGAATGCTGACGGAGAGAGCGTCAAGCAAGCCTATGTCTACCCGTCTGGTGGTCGTAAGGTAAGAACCTTGCCTAAGTCTTTCCGTGCTGAGGCTGGCCTCAAGGGCGACGAGTTGTTCGGCATGGACAAGTTCAATGCGGGCAGTGCCAAGGCTGTCGTCATTACCGAGGGTGAGCTTGACGCTATGTCGGCCTTCCAGATGCTTGGGGGCAAGACGCCTTGCGTAAGCATCCCGTCAGCGACCCCTAGCCAGAAGCTCTTTGAGAAGTGCAAGGAGTGGCTTGACAGCTTCGACAAGATTTATGTGTCGTTTGACAGTGACAACAAGGCTGAGGGTGTGGCTGAGAAGCTTGCTAACCTCTTCCCTAACCGGGTGTATGCCATCCCGCACGACAAGTACAAGGACGCCAATGAGTTCCTTGAGGCGGGTGCGCGTGAGAGCTATCGCAATGCGTTTGCTCATGCGAAGAAGTTTATCCCTGAGAATATCTTCAACACCCCCGACCAATTCTTGTCGATCCTCCACGACGATGATGATAGTAGTTATGTGTCGACAGGTATCCAATCTCTTGACGACGTGATCCTCGGCCTCATGCGTGGTCACTTCACGGTCTTCCAAGCACCCGAAGGTATCGGTAAGACTGAGTTCATGCGCTATCTGGAATACTCCCTGCTGACCCAGAACGACGACATCAAGATCGCTATCTGCCACATGGAAGAAGTGAAGAAGCGCAGCCTCTTGGGCCTTGTGTCGTATGAGTTGAAGAAGAACGTGACCCGTAAGGACTTGATCCATAATCAGACCGAAGTGGATCAGGCTATCATGAAGCTGTCGGGTGATGAACGCCTGTACCAGTTTACCTTGGGTGTCGACGAAGACCCTCTGGAGATTCTGGAGCGTATTCGTTTCCTGACTGAGGCGTGTGGCGTAAGCTACATCTTCTTCGAACCCATCCAAGACCTTGCGTATTCGCGTCAGGGTGACGAGAGTGTAGAACAGTTCTTGTCCCAGTTGTCGACCAAGCTTGCACGTATCTCCGCTGAGCTTAACGTAGGGATCGTGACCATTGCACATGAGAATGATGATGGGGCTATCCGTGACTGCCGCATGATTGGTAAACGTGCATCTGTCGTCATTAAGCTTGAGCGTGACAAGATGGCTAAGGATGATGAAAGCCGTAACACTACCAAGCTTCTTGTCGTCAAGAATAGACCGACAGGTTCCACAGGCTACGCAGGGCAATTGTTCTTCGATAGCGAGACGTTCACCCTCTCAGAGAAGTTTATGTAACATGCAGCTTTTACCTACGATCTGCGCTATCCTCTACACCCTTGGTGCCTTCCTCTACTACCTGCACCAGATAACCATTCTCTACTTCAAGGAGGTCGACGACTACAGCGAGGCTAAGGTTCTGACTAACGCAGTGATCTGGCCTTGGCGTACACTAGAGATCGTGGTAGATTACGTCATTACGATGAACAGAAAGGATGAAGACGATGACTGACGAAGAACTGATCGCACGGCTGCGGAGTGGGCTTATTGGCGTCGATGTAGATAAGCAATCCGCCGACCGCATCGAAGCCCTACAGAAAGCCCTTAAGGATCAGTCTTCTGTCTCTGATCGACTTGCTGAACAACTGGCGACCTGCGAGAAATACCGTGACGCCTATGCCGAGTGCGACAGGATAGGGACGCAGGCTGTGCGTGACCTTGAGGCCAAGCTGGCGAAGGCGGTAGGTCTGCTTGGAAAATCCTTAGTTAAGGAGAAACGCGATCTCAGCTCAACGTTGTATGAGGAGATATCTGACTTCATCGAAGAGATCGCAGAGATCAAAGGAGAGAGCCATGAGTGAGAACGAACCCTTCTATGTTGTCGTCACTGACGTTAAGGAGAACCCTGACGGTGGGGCTACTTACTCCTTCGAAATGTCAGACGAAGCATCGACACAGCTAGCTAACCTAGGTTTAGAATTTAGCCTCTACTGCGCCTCTTACGGACTAGACCTGCAGTATGTGCTAGAGAACCTTAAGCTCATTGCAGACCACCAAAATAACGTAGGCACAGATAGTGGGAAGTGAAGACAAGAAGACAGTATTGACACACCATGCCGTACCGTGGTCTACTGCTAAGCCTGTGGTCGTCAAGGTGACGTTACCTAGAGAGCCGTGGCCTAAGGAGAAGGATGATGAATAACTTCCTGACTTGGTGGGAGCGAAGGGGTTGGTGGTTCGCACGTAAGCACAACCTGAGTGAAGAAGTCGTAAAGGAGATATGGGATGAAGTGTGTCGCTATGGATATCGAGACTGACGGGCTGGACCCTACGCGCATCTGGGTTATCTGCTCTAAGGACTTGGACACCGGGGAGACTATCCAGTTCCTCAACCCATCTCATGTCGTCGAAGAGAAGGAACGCTTCATTGCTTATTGCAACACTGTTGACAAGTTTGTCTTCCACAATGGCTTGGGTTTTGATGTTCCTGTGCTTCATCGCCTTATTGGCAGTGCTTGTGTTCCTCTTGCTAGCGTCATTGATACTCTTATTGTATCTCGAATGATCGACTACGACATCAAGGACGGACACAGCTTGAAGGCTTGGGGTATCCGCCTCGGTCTCCATAAGGGTGAACACAAGGATTGGTCTAAGCTCTCGCAAGAGATGATCGACTACTGCCACCAAGACGTTCTGGTTACCTGCGCTCTGTTTGAACGCTTCCGTAAGGTGATCTTCGACAAAGAGATGGCGATGGGCCTACGTTGTGAACACGATATCCAAATCCTCTGCGAAGAAATGACGACCAATGGGTTCAAGTTTGACAAGGAGAAGGCTGAAGAGTATCTGGCTGAGGTCACTGAACGTATGAATGAACTTGAGGCTGGCTTCCAAAGGGACTTCCCTGCTAAGCTTCAAGAGGTACACAGGGTCAAGTTCAGGGTAAAGCAGGACGGGTCACTGTACTCCACTGTTGTCGATGCTAAGAAGAAATACCCTGTCACTCACGTCGATGGAGAAAACTTAATCTGCAAGGATTGGGTACCCTTCGACCCTGCATCGCCCCGTCAGCGTATCGACAGATTGTGGGAGGCAGGATGGACACCCGTAGACAAGACAAAAGGACACATAGAGTATGAGCGTGAGCAACGGATCAAAAACAAGTCCAAGTGGCAAGGACGAGGAAGATGATCGTGGCGCTAAGTTTGCCCGCTACGGGTGGATGTGCAATGAGATGAATCTGTCGACCCTCCCAGAGGATGCACCTGATGGCGCTAGGAACCTATCGGAGTGGCTCACCCTTGAGGGTCGTAGATCAAGTCTTGTCGAATGGCTAGGCCACGTTAAGGACGACGGACGCATCCACGGTAGGTTCACCCACATTGGGGCATGGACGGGTCGTATGGCTCACTCAGCACCTAACCAAGCGAATATCCCCGCAGCCTTCCACGGCACCGCTAAGAGTGCTGTCGACAAGGTGAAGGAGAAGTATGACGGGAAGATGCGTGGGCTGTGGGGTGTCGAAGAAGGTAACTGGCTCGTAGGCACTGACGCTGAGGGTATCCAGCTACGCATCCTTGCCCACCTGATGAAGTCTGAGGAGTACATTCACGCTATCGTCAGTGGACGTAAGGAAGATGAGACAGATATCCATAACCTGAACAAGCGGGCTTTGGGTATGTCGCATGTGACTAGGGATATGGCCAAGACCTTTATCTACGCCTTCCTCCTCGGGGCAGGTAACGACAAGGTGGGGCAGATTCTCAAGGTCAGTGCTAAGGAAGCGGGTCAGGCTGTCGAAAACTTCATGGAGAGTATCAACGGTCTGAGTCGTCTAAAGAAGCAAGTGATCCCTCACATCGCAGAGATGGGTTGGTTCAAGGGCTTGGACGGACGCAAGGTCAAGGTTCCTAACGAACACAAGACACTTGCAGGGTTGCTACAGAATGGTGAGGCTGTCGTCATGAAACATGCGGCGCTTAGCTGGACAAACTCCGCAAGAGAAGCAGGGATTAAGTTCAAGCTAGTCACGTGGCCGCACGATGAATGGCAGACGGAAGTGTACGGAGACAAGGAGCAGGCAGAGTTACTGGGTTCCATCCAACGTCAGTCCATTGTTGACACCGGGGTAAAACTCAGTATACTATGCCCTCTCGCAGGATCGACTGATATCGGTCGCAATTGGTTTGACACCCACTAAAGGAGACTACAAATGGGTAAGACGAAAATTGGTGTGTTCGAAGGTGAAATCTACTGGGCGCGTGTGTTCCCCGGTAACATCGACGACAGCGAATACCACAAGGCCACGGAAGGCCAGTACAACTGCATGTTCGTTCCGAAAGACGAAGAAGAGTTGCAGAAGATGCTCAAGCTTGGCTTCCCTCAGAAGTCTATGGGTAACCCTATGGTCCGTGAGATCGAAGCTGCAGGTGGTCGTAAGGGCATGAAGCTCAAGCGCCCTAACGTTCACCCTAAGATCGAAGACTTCGGTGGTGCTCCTGTGGTTACCCACGGCAAGACCGACAAGGCTTGGGATATGGACATTGACGGTGAGCTTGGGAATGGCACTAAGGTTGCCGTTCAGATCAGCATCTACGGTGAAGGTTCCACTGCCTCTGTGCGCCTTGAGAAGGTAGGCGTCCTTGAGTTGGTGCAGTTCGAAGCCTCTGGCGCTATCGGCTGGTGAGCAACACTAAGGGGGAGCGAAAGTTCCCCCTAACCTTAAGGAGAACGTAATGGCTATCACGGCTACATACATCGACCACATGGGAAGTGATCTGTCTGTCGTCAACGCAGCACGGGTTAGCTTCGGCAAGAAGTCCCACTGTGAAGAAACACGTTGGGTGGATATGGGTGATTGGTGCGGGGATATGCCTGTTGTAAATGACAAAGACACCAAGCTGATCCACTACCTTGCCAAGCACAAGCACTACTCACCCTTCGGCCACTGCTTCGCATCCTTCCACATCAAGGCACCTATCTTCGTAGCACGACAACTGGTCAAGCACGAGTACCTGCGTATGAATGAGATTAGTCGTCGCTATGTCGATAATGAACCTGAGTTCTATGTGCCTGAGGTGTGGCGTGGGCGTAGCAAGGACAAGAAGCAAGGGTCTGATGGTGTAGTTAAGGACATTCAGACGGATGCCTTACCTCAGTGGCATGACGATGCTCTACGCTACTACTCTATGCTGCTTGAGTCTGGTGTCGCCCCTGAAATGGCCCGTATGGTTCTGCCTCAGTCGATGTACACCGAGTGGTACTGGTCAGGTTCGATGGATGCCTTCGCTAACATGTGCAACCTACGCCTCAAGGAAGACACTCAATACGAGACACGTCTGGTAGCACAACAGATCGACAAAGTAATGGGTGAGTTGTACCCCGTAAGCTGGACAGCCCTAGTTGGAGAAGAGACAAAATGAACCAAGATGCCTACGACCTGTTCGAAGAGTTTGTGAATAGCGACTTAATCGACAAAGTGATTGAGGGCCGCATTAGGCAGTCTATCCTTGACCTTAGGTTCTCTATCGACGCGATTGAACACCGTAACCGTACCGAAGGTGGCTTGCCCAGTTACATCCGCGAGGACCTTGAGGTCAACTGGCAAGACCTAGACGCCCTAACCCGTGCTTATATCTACTATTCGGGTGACTACGAACTTGAGCGCCTCCCTGAGTGGACCCACAAGGATGTGCCTCAGGATACACCGGGGTGGGACTACTGGAACCAAGGTGATATCAAGTGAGGGTTCTGGTAGACGGGGATATCGTAGCCTACAGGGCAGCTTACTCTACCGAAGGTGAGACACCAGAGACAGCTAAAGAAAAAGCTGACGAACTGATGGACAACATTGCCTTCGACACGACGACAAGAGGGGAAGAGTTGGAGGTGTTCCTGACGGGTAAGGGAAACTTCCGCTACGATCTGTCCCCTACGTACAAGGCTAACCGTAAGGATACACCACGTCCCGAACACCTAGGTCTTGTACGTGAGCATCTCGTTGAGGCGTGGGATGCTGTCGTCAGTAGTGGTCAAGAGGCTGATGATCTGATTGCTATTCGTGCCACAGAGCTTGCCTACGACTGCACCATTGTGTCGACAGATAAGGACTTCAAACAGATTCCTTGTCGTCACTACAACCCTAACAAAGGTGAGTGGGCATCCGTAGGTGAGTTCGAGGGTACCATGTTCTTCTACTCCCAGATCGTAATGGGTGACAGAGCGGACAACATCGAAGGCATCCACGGTATCGGACCTGTGAAGGCTAAACGTCTCTTGTCGGAATGCACTACGGAGCAAGAGTTGTACGACAAGGTTCTAGGTGCTTACGACAACGACGAGGAACGTGTACTCACTAACGCCCGTCTCCTGTGGCTACGACGCAAAGAGGAAGACGTATGGTACCCGCCAAATCAAAGATAAGACAGAAGGCACTCAAGGCTGGCTATCGTTCTGGCCTTGAGGAAACCGTAGCGGATCAGCTTAAGAAGCTAGGCGTAAGGGCTGAGTACGAGACGACAAAGATCAAGTACAGGGTAGAGGAGGACAGAACGTACACCCCAGACTTTATCTTACCGAATGGTGTCGTCATTGAAACCAAGGGTAGGTTCGTAGCTGCAGACCGTAAGAAACATCTTCTGATCCGTAAGCAGCATCCAGAGCTTGACATTCGCTTTGTCTTCTCCAATAGTAAGGCTAAGCTAAGTAAAGCGTCTAAGACTACTTACGCTGCATGGTGCATCAAACACGGCTTCCTCTACGCCGACAAGGAGATACCGTTAGAATGGCTAACGAAGTAAAAGTCCACAGGATCATTGAAGGTCCGTTCGAGAGCGACGACGAGGAGCATGAAGTTTGGATGCTTTGCCTTGCGGAAGAAGATGGAGAGCTTACGGAGATTGAAGTCTACTTCGACACCTTCGACGAAGCTTACGCTTTCAAGCACCACTTCACTAAGAGTATCGAACCCATCATCCTAGCTAACGACACAGGGGATCACTAACCATGAAAACTCACCTCGTCATTGGCGACCCCCACGCCCACCCTGACTACTCTAACGCACGGGCTGATTGGTTGGGTAAGCTGATCTTAGACCTCAAGCCTGATGTTGTCGTCAACATGGGAGACACTGCGGACCTAGCGTCCATGTCCTCATTCGACAAAGGAAAGGCATCCTTCCACGGGCGTAACTACCAGAAGGACATTGAGGCCCACCTAGACTTCCAAGATCGTATGTGGCACCCCATCAAGAAGGCGAAGCGTAAGCTACCCCACCGTGTCGTCCTTGAGGGTAACCACGAGAATCGCATCAAGAAGGCCATTCAGTATTCCCCCGAGCTTGAGGGTGATCGCTTCGGGGTCTCGTTCAAGAACCTAGCCTTCGATGACTACTACGATTCTGTTGTCGAATACGATGCGTCTACCCCCGGTGTGATTAACGTTGATGGGGTCGACTACTGCCACTACGCTGTCTCAGGTGTATCTGGTCGGGCTTTGTCGTCACAGCATCATGCCTACGACCTTACGGTTAAACGTCACACTTCTACTACCGTAGGTCACAGCCATCTGTTCGACTACCATGTGAACCGTGATAGTAGTGGACGTGTTAGGATGGGTCTTGTGGCTGGTGTTTACCAAGACTATCGTAGCCCTTGGGCAGGTGACATTAACTCGTTCTGGACCGCTGGTGTTGCTATCTGCAGTAATGTAGACAACGGTGTTTACGACTTCCAGTGGATCAGTATCGACACAATGAAGAGAGAGTACTCGTAATGTTTGACTTGGAGAGCAAACTTAATGCCCTGATAGAAAACTATGGGCTTGCATTACTCCTTGAACAGAACGATATCTCTGAGTATGTTGTCGTCTTGTTTCTTGTCGAAGAGGGTTACATTGACCTAGCCGACTACTTCAACCTTGATGCTGAACTGAAAGAATGGAAGAGGATCGAAGAATGATTAGTGGTGAGGATATCGAAGCGTTCTTGGATGAAAAGCGTAGGGCTGACCTTACGCTCAATGCCTACCAGAAAGCTGCACGACGTACGGCTATCTACAAGGACAAGATCATCTACCCAGCGTTGGGTCTGTGTGGTGAGTCTGGTGAGGTTGCTGAGAAGATCAAGAAGTATCTCCGTGACGGAGCTATGAACGACAAAGAAGTGGCTAAGGAGCTTGGTGATGTGCTCTGGTACATTGCGAATCTAGCCGAAGACCTTGGGTACGACCTAGCTGAAATCGCGGATATGAACCTTGAGAAGCTAGCAGATCGTGCCAATCGAAACGTAATCAAAGGAAGCGGAGACAACCGATAATGAGCAACTACTTGCCTACAGACTTCATCTACTATGTCTACAAACATGTAGACCCAAGGACGGATGAATTGCTTTACAT
>Ga0209230_10000935_pt1 | contig 11639 bp, 4 predicted proteins | sample LakOntMetagenome_FD_187467 | JGI IMG/M metagenome (GOLD analysis project Ga0209230, IMG submission 187467) | Freshwater and sediment microbial communities from Lake Ontario - Sta 18 epilimnion Metagenome (SPAdes) (version 2) | ecosystem: Environmental > Aquatic > Freshwater > Lentic | place... | reverse complement strand
ATTCTCACCCTAGTTGTTTTATTTCTTCTAATAAGTCAAAATGATTGGAATATCGTTTGGCGCAAGGCTACAGACCCTATCGCCGTTTCTGCTTATCTGTTAACTCTCCAAATGGCTTTTTATGCTGCTTTGATTAATACTGTTTTTGGTTTTCTTATTACTTGGATTCTAACACGGTATGATTTTTGGGGGAAAAAATTTTTGGACGCTGCTGTCGATCTTCCCTTTGCGCTACCAACGTCAGTCGCTGGTCTTACTTTGGCAACTGTTTATGGTGAAAAAGGCTGGATTGGGGGTATTCTCAATATATTTGGGTTTCACATTGTGTTCACAAAAATCGGTGTTTTATTAGCCATGATTTTTGTTTCTTTTCCTTTTGTCATTAGAACATTACAACCGGTTTTGCAAGAAATTGAACAAAGTTTAGAAGAAGCGGCCTGGTCATTGGGAGCGTCCTCCTGGCAAACTTTCATTAAAGTAATTTTGCCAACACTTTGGCCCGCTCTTTTCACAGGTTTTACCTTAAGTTTTTCACGCGCGTTAGGCGAATTTGGTTCGATTGTGATGATTTCTTCCAATTTACCCTTTAAAGATTTGGTTGCATCGGTCTTAATTTATCAATCGTTAGAGCAATATGATTATGTAGGGGCTTCTGTTATAGGTGCCGTGGTGTTATTAATTGCACTTTCAACTCTTTTACTAATTAATGCTTTTCAATCAATGAAATTACGAGTCTAAACTCATTGTTCTGCAACCAAAACGCACGCTTCTTTTGCCTCGAATGGGACATTGGTCCCAAAACCCGATCCAAAATGCCAAAAATTTGGTTTCCAAAAATTTAGTCCCGCAAATGGAGACCATTTGCGGGAAGGAAAGAGCCTTGAATTTTTAATTCAAAAGAAACTTATCCGAAATAAAAAAAGAATTTAGTCCTTCTAAAATTATTCAATGGTCCCAAAGTACAGACTTATTTTGGGAAAGGAATGAAGAAACGGGAGTTTAACAAATTGTCATTTTTCTTTTATTTTTTCCTATCATTTTTTGAAATGTTCATAGAAACAAGATTTTTCATATAAAAACCCTTTACTTTTATGTCTTTTGTAACAGCAATACGAGATTATGTAGAAGCTCTTAATACAATAAGTGAGTCACTGGGTCAGAGTTTCACAGTCACAAGTTTCTTATCAGAAACTCTTCTGTATGTCCTCAAAACGCTTCAAAGTGGCTTACTCTATATTGTGAGCTTGCAGTGGATTCGAGATTTTACTTTATTACCAATTGTATTACCTCAAATTTCCTCTGCAATTTTTAAAGAAACTTTTTTTTTAGAAACCCCATCAAAAGTTTTTTTCGAGTTTTTAGAGATACCTGATTTACACCAAAATAAATTCCTTTTAGGTTTTTTTAACAGCTTTTTTTTAAGTTTACCTTTCTCAATTGTTCATATTTTGTCTGTTCGTAGGCTTTTAATCCAAGGACTTCCTTCTGGGGTCTACTCTATTGGTGGTTATCTCGCCGGGCAGGTTTTATTTTTAACGTTTACTGTGTTTGGTATTCGGCAAATACTTGTTCCTTGGCTTACTTTAGAACCTTTAAATTATGTCTTAGGTTTAATCGTAATTTTTCGAATGATTTATTCGATGACCCAAGAAAATTTGACAGAGTCAAAAGGCTGGTTTTTACCCCAGTATGGGGGATATTTTTTAACCACCTTTTTGTTAGCATGGTGTGAGCAAAGTTCAGTCTGCCAATATCTTGGAAATATTACACTGAGTTCAAATGTTACGCTTTTAGAAAGTTTTTCGAGTAATAGTTCAATTTCCAGTTTTTTTACGCATTTCCTTTATATTATTGGTATTTGCTGCGGATGTGCTATTTTCACGTCTCTTTGGGGTTTTTTATTTTTACAAGTCAAAAATTGGTGCATTTTATATACTCCCTTGTTTCTCAGTTCCTTTATTCAATTCATTAATAAAACCAGTTTCGTACTGGCTTTAGCTTTGAGTTTAAGTTCTATCCCTTTTTATGGGTTTGATTATATAATGACTGGACCATTTGGTTTCCTTTCACAAGATATTCTGTTTAAAAATACAGTTTTTGACCAAACGCGCCTGAAAGATGTCGGGGGGGTTGGCTTATTATCAAGTCCAGAAAGTAGCTACAAATATGTTGATCTTGATGTAGCACCGTTTGATCGCGGTGATTATTTAACAGCTCCCGATGTTAGCCAACCTTTAAGTTTTGAAGATTTAAATTATCGTGGTGAATTTGATTGGACAACACGGAATGACAAAGTTTCAGGAATTAGTGATTCACGAAGTGGTTTTTTCACGTTGTCTAAAGTTTTTAAAAAGCAAAAGAAGACTGGGACAGATTCTCAATATCAGTCACCTTTAACAGAAACTAGTAAACTAAATAATTTACTTTCAGATAAATCTGAAGACTTAGATCTTAGCGAAATCGAAGCTAATCCTGAAATCAAAAACCGTTTTACCCAATTTTATGACGTTGATATGGCCGATGACGAATTAGGGTTAAGCAAATTCATGAAACCTTATCAGCAAGTTTATACTGCGAGTTTCCCTTCAGATTATCTTCGAACTGACCCTGTGTCAGAAAAAGAGATCGAGCAAAAAATTAAAGATAAATACTATTCGAATCCGGTTTATAAAGCTCTTTTAGCTGCAGATATTGATTTCTTTTTAAAAAGACAACCTAAAACCTTCAAAATAACCGCGGATCAAGAAGCAGATTTATACACAAAGCGGATAATCTTAGAATCTTACTACGATTCGTTAAGAAAATATTCCGATCTTCCGTATAATGAATTTTTTGACTCATTTTTTGATGGTGCGAAAAGCTTTTCTAATAAGGTCTACAATCAACAATTTAAGGGAACTTTACGTTCGGTACGACGTTTATTCGCACTAAGACTCGATGCGGATTCTAAATCTGCTCAAACTCTATTGAAATTCGATCAACCTCTTTACGAATTCTCCGAGAAATCGGCATTTTCTCCATATCATGAAGAGTTAATAAATCAACCAAAAAAACAACAAAATCAGTTTCCATTCAAAAATGATTTCGTAAATCAGCCCTTATATGCTGGATGGGATGAACAATTACGCAAATTTGTTATTACAAATAAATTTCTTCCGAGAACTCTTGCTGGATATAAAGTGAATATTGACAATGAAACTCGACGCAAATTTTCTCAAGATTCTACAAAACAAGTTCAGAAAATAAAATTTACTGCATGGCCTCTTTCAAGTCAAAAGGTTTCAGCTCAAAAACGAGAATCGAATATTCCATATGTCACATTATTCCAGCCCGTGGATACAAAAACCCAAGAGTTCATAGGGATTGAAGGCGATTTTTCTACACTTCCATCAAATCTTGAAAGATTTTTACGTCAGCAAGCACAAAAAGGAGAGATTCAAGATACAAACGAAATTTTTGAATCACTTGCACCAAAACGTGGTGGATTCGTTTGGCCTGGAAATTCTAAATTTAAATTTCCTTTTTCTCTAAATCCATAGTTTTTCCTTTAATAGACCTCCAAAATTGAACAATTTTCGAGCGGGATGGCTGGTGAGTTTCAATTCTCACCCGCCAAAGACGTTGTCTTGTAGGAGCTATTTTTGTCAAAATTCAAAATACCCTTACAAATTACTTTCCAAGATCATATAAGTCCTTCTTCTTCCAAAAATCCTTCAGGAAGCGGATGGGTCCACAAAGGTTTTAGTGCCCCTCCTTTCCAAAAGTTAGGCCCACAAATGTCTTTTCAAAAAATAGGAGCCATTTTTTGATAACATTGGTCAAAAAACGGCTCCCCGTTTTTGGAAAGGTTCCTCTCCAATGTCCCATTGGTTCCAAAATTACATGTAATTTTGGAAGAGGGGAAAAACAAGCAAAATTAGGTTTACCCATAAAAAAAGTAAGTAGTTAATCTTTAAATTTTTTATTACTTGATTATTACCCAGGCATTACTTTATACTAAGGGTAACAAATTAAGTAAATTAATTTTGGGAAAAATTCCTTTTAGGAAAAAAAAAGAAAAAACATTTAAATTTTATGACAGCAATTTTAGAAAGACGCGAAAGCACAAGCCTATGGGCTCGTTTTTGTGAGTGGGTAACTAGCACTGAAAACCGTTTATACATCGGTTGGTTTGGTGTGTTAATGATTCCTACTTTATTAACTGCAGCTTCTGTATTCATTATCGCTTTTATCGCAGCTCCTCCTGTTGATATCGATGGTATCCGTGAGCCTGTTTCTGGTTCATTACTATACGGAAACAACATCATCACAGGTGCTATTATTCCTACATCTAACGCTATCGGTTTACACTTCTACCCAATTTGGGAAGCAGCTTCTCTTGACGAGTGGTTATACAACGGTGGTTGTTACCAACTTATCGTTTGTCACTTCTTCTTAGGCGTTTGTTCTTACATGGGTCGTGAGTGGGAATTATCTTTCCGTTTAGGTATGCGTCCTTGGATCGCAGTTGCTTACTCAGCACCAGTTGCTGCAGCTACAGCTGTATTCATCATCTACCCTATCGGTCAAGGTTCTTTCTCTGATGGTATGCCTTTAGGTATTTCTGGTACGTTCAACTTCATGATCGTTTTCCAAGCTGAGCACAACATCCTTATGCACCCATTCCATATGCTTGGTGTTGCTGGTGTATTTGGTGGTTCATTATTCTCTGCTATGCACGGTTCTCTTGTAACTTCTTCATTAATCCGTGAAACTACTGAGAACGAATCTGCTAACGAAGGTTACAAATTTGGCCAAGAAGAAGAAACTTACAACATCGTTGCAGCTCATGGCTACTTCGGTCGTTTAATCTTCCAATACGCTTCTTTTAACAACTCTCGTTCATTACACTTCTTCTTAGCTGCTTGGCCAGTTGTAGGTATTTGGTTCACTGCTTTAGGTATTTCAACTATGGCTTTTAACTTAAATGGTTTCAACTTCAACCAATCTGTTGTAGATTCACAAGGTCGTGTAATCAACACTTGGGCTGACATCATCAACCGTGCTAACCTAGGTATGGAAGTAATGCATGAGCGTAACGCTCACAACTTCCCATTAGACTTAGCAGTTGTTGAAGCTCCAGCTATCAACGGCTAATTATGTCTTTTGACATTTAGTTAAAACATTGAACGGGGTTAATCCCGTTCAGTGTTAATTTAAGAAAACAAATTCACCTCCAAAATTTGATCCAAAATTCACGAATTTTGGAACTCCTTCCCCTAAATATATTTAGGGGACAACGATGCCCGTTTTTGGACCAACAGGTTTCGCTACTGGTCCCAAATCGAATCTCCATTTTGAAAAAAGATCCTTGTTTTAGTCTGTATGAGGTCTTGGATAACCCTTGCTTTCCGACCTGAAAACATAAAAAAGCGTAACCCCTCTTTTCCACAGCCAAACTGTCGTTTAGTTGTTACGTCTCCGTTTATCTAAGTTTCCATAAGATTAGTCGAAAAAAAATCAAGGTAACCACCAGCTGCTCCGAAGAGACCCTATAGCTTTTTAGTTATTTTAAATTATGCATTTTGGGTAGGAATTTGAAATCCAAAATGCAGGAAATTGTTTTTGTAAAAAACAGTGGATTACCAACTCGATTTTACAACACCAGGTAAGAGCCCTTGCAGCGCGTACTCTCGTAAAACGTGTCGAGAGAGACCAAAATCTCGAAAATAGCCTCGAGGGCGACCAGTAATTGTACAGCGATTATGCGAACGAACAGCTGCACTATTACGTGGGAGTTGCTGTAATTTTCTATGTAAAGATAACTTATCTTCCATAGAAGATGCCTGTTGAATTTCTACGAGAAACTGTTCTCGTTTTGCGGCATATTTTGTAATTAAACGAGAGCGTTTTCTATCACGCTCAATCATGCTTTTTTTTGCCATATGTTTTTTGGATTAACTTTTTTCTTAATTTTTTTGAAAACAGTCAACTGTTTCAAAAAAACGATACATACAAAACTCGTTAATTTTGTAAAGGCCAAAATGGTTACATTTTGGTATAAGCTGCAAAATTAAGGGGTTCTTAGTTTTCAAAACGAAATATATTATCAACTAAAATGAAAGAGTGCCCTAACGAAACAAAATCTCAAGAATTTGAGATTTTGTTTCGTGGTTCCCCCCAAAAATTTTTGGGAAGGGCAACTTAGTGAGAATGACGTTATACTAACAAGCTCAAAATGGGCATGTTAGTCTTTCCAAAAAGGGTGCCCATTCAGTCCTTTTCAAAAACGGGGATCCGTTTTTGGACAAATGCTTTCCAAAATCCATGGATTTTGGATCACATTAATCCAAAAATGTCATCAAAAAATGGAGACCATTTTTTGAGCAGACATTTTTGGAAAGGGAGAACACCATTTTTGGACCGTCTAGGGAAAAATTAAAGAGTATCGATAGTTTCGAATTCAAATTTAATTTCTTTCCAAACTTCACAAGCAGCAGCTAACTCAGGACTCCATTTGCACGCTGCACGGATTACATCTCCGCCTTCACGAGCAAGGTCACGACCTTCGTTACGAGCTTGTGTACATGCTTCTAAAGCAACACGGTTTGCAGCAGCACCTGGTGCGTTACCCCAAGGGTGACCTAGTGTACCACCACCGAATTGTAAACAAGCATCATCACCGAAAATTTCAACAAGAGCTGGCATGTGCCATACGTGAATACCACCAGAAGCTACTGGCATAGTACCCGGTAAAGAAACCCAGTCTTGAGTGAAGTAAATACCACGGCTACGATCTTTTTCTACGTAGTCGTCACGCATTAAATCAACGAAACCTAATGTTACTTCACGTTCACCTTCTAGTTTACCTACAACAGTACCAGAATGTAAGTGATCACCACCAGATAAACGAAGAGCTTTAGCTAGAACACGGAAGTGAATACCATGGTTTCTTTGACGGTCAATTACAGCGTGCATTGCACGGTGAATGTGTAAAAGAAGACCATTATCACGACAATAATGAGCTAAACTAGTGTTTGCTGTGAAACCACCAGTTAGGTAATCGTGCATAACAATAGGCATACCTAGGTCTTTTGCACACTCAGCACGTTTAAGCATTTCTTCAGCAGTTGCTGCAGTAGCGTTTAAATAGTGACCTTTAATTTCGCCTGTTTCAGCTTGAGACTTGTAAATAGCTTCAGCTACGAATAAGAAACGATCTCTCCAACGCATAAATGGTTGAGAGTTTACGTTTTCATCATCTTTAGTGAAATCTAAGCCACCACGTAAACATTCGTATACAGCACGACCGTAGTTTTTAGCCGAAAGACCTAATTTAGGTTTGATTGTACAACCTAATAAACCACGACCATATTTGTTAAGTTTGTCACGTTCAACTTGGATCCCGTGTGGAGGACCTTGGAACGTTTTAACATATGCTGGTGGAATACGAAGATCTTCTAAACGTAAAGCACGAAGAGCTTTGAAACCAAATACGTTACCTACGATTGAAGTGAATAAGTTCGTTACCGAACCTTCTTCAAAAAGATCTAAAGGGTACGCAATGTACGCGATGTATTGGTTTTCTTCACCTGGAACTGGCTCGATATCATAACAACGACCTTTGTAACGATCTAAGCTAGTTAAACCATCTGTCCATACAGTCGTCCAAGTACCAGTTGATGATTCTGCTGCTACCGCTGCACCAGCTTCTTCTGGTGGAACGCCCGGTTGAGGAGTCATACGGAATGCTGCAAGAATATCTGTATCTTTTGGTTGGTAGTCAGGAGTATAGTAAGTTAAACGGTAGTCTTTAACACCTGCTTTAAACCCAGCACCTGCTCTAGTTTCAGTTTGTGGAGCCATTCTAAAAAAAATTTTATGGTTTACGATCTTGCACTCTGCCCGAAAAAAGTCTTACTGTTTTAAGTTTTCTTTTAAATTTTAGTCTAGCATATTCTTCACGTTAAAACAAGGGCTTTTCGCAAAAGATATTTAGCACTATACTTTCTTTTCTGTAAATGCTTGCCGAAATTCTTTCCAAAATTCTCGAATTTTGGATCAAGTGGACCAAAAATGGTGCCCATTTTTTAGAGAGGAACTCCCTCTCTGGGAAAGTCTTTTTAGTCCATGGTTCACGATCCTGAAAAACGAAAAGGTGAAACTTAACATGTTTTCCAACAAAAGATTTACTGCAAAAATGAAATTTCCGTTACCAGCATCATTTTAGGGAGACTTCATTTGTGACGACTTTACTTCAAAAGACTCTGGTTCAAATTTTGGTGAAATTGTAGTATCTTGATAGTCAATTGACTCTGTTGAACTTTCTGGCGAATCGATGAAACCTACAATCCCTGTACCAGCAGGAATAGGTTGACCAACAAGAATATTTTCATGCAAGCCTCTTAAAAAATCAGTCTTTTTGGCAAGAGCACTTCGTACAAGGACTTTACTAACTTGTTGGAAACTTGCTGCCAGAAGAAAACTTTCCGACTGTAAAACACTCTTGGTGATCCCTAAAATTATAGGCTCGTATTGTGCTTGACGTCGATTTACCTGAGCAAAGCGTAGATTTACTTTTTCAATCCACCGAAGTTGGACAAACTCACCCGGAAGAAATCCAGTATCGCCACCATGTGTTATACGAACACGAGCCGTCATTTGTCGAACAACAACTTCGACATGTTTTTCGGCTATATGAACGCCTTGATTTGAATATGCCTCTAAAATATTTTCAACTAAGAATTTTTGAATGTATGTCAAACTGACTTGAACTGCTTGTTGCACCGGTTTTACGAGTAGAGCTCGGTTAAAGAAAGTTTTAAGCAACGTGTGCATATTATTTTGAATAATTTCCCCACCTTGAGTCTCGCGTGCTTCGAAAAGCTGTTCAATTTTCGGGATACCTTGAACAATATCTTCTGTTTGAAGTCGTCGTGATCGGAGTGTGATCAGTAAATCATTTTTTTGAATAAGGTCGTTATGTGAAACATGGACTAAACCTCGAATGGAAGCTAAGAGTGGGATTCCTTTTTGTAAAGTGACTGTAGTGGAAGTCTTCTTTATTACTTGTCCACTAACGGGACTAGCAAAGCCAGGAATTAGTTGCTGACCCCAACGTACTTTTGTACCCACGTTTAAACGAATCGGATGTGATCCCAGTGGGAGTTTTAAAGTAATGAGATCCTGATTTCTTAAAAGGTTAAAAGAATTTTCATTTTCTTTTTTTTGAACACGTCCAAATTCCCCTAATTTTTTTGATTTTAGAAAAGCTTGAGTCATGCTGAATTCTGGTAGAGTCCAACCATGATTAAACGTTTGGAAGTAAAATTGATTTGAATTTTGTAATTTTACCGCTTGATAAAACATCAAACTGAACCCTATAACGTCGACTTCGCTAAATTGCGTTGAAGCTGACTCTTTTTCTCCTCCACCTACATTTGCTAGATTTTGGGGAGACAAAAGTTGACTTTTTGGTAAAATTAGCCTCTGTTTGACTTGCTCTAATCTTGAAAAAGCTTTCTGTGAATCAAATTTAAATTCAATTTTCAAAAACGTTGGTAAAGAAGCCCATCCCGAATTTACCAAAGTCACTATATTCAGACACGGGGTTACTTTTTTTTGCTGTTCGAAAGACGTCTGGTATTGTTTTGTAAGAAGTGGCGATTTATAAGAATTGTTAAAAGACTGGTTTTTTTGCAAAAGCCAATTATTTTTAAAAAATTGGTTATCTGGAAGAATTTGGTGGTAATTTTTTTGAAGAAATAAAATGTGGGATAGAAGTTTTTTTCTTTTCAAATGAAAAATGACTTTTTCTGATTTTTCAAATGTATGGGCCGAAAATGGGTCCCCATTTTGCCCGTAAACGGGTTTGCGGAAGGAAGAGAAAACTCCTGTTTTTTTATAAAAACAAAACCTATCTGAAATCTCACGGGGAAAATTTATTTTTTGAGCGTTTTCCACAATTTTTGTGGAAAAAAGATCTTGATTTTGTCTCAAATTTAATGAAAATTCTTTTTTTAGATTTAAGAGATCTGGAACGGAATACGAGAAATCAACTGCATTTGTTTCGTTTTTTGACTTGAGAACGACAAGACTTTGTCTATGAATTAAATTGGCCGAAACGTACGAATGCCCAAAGCAAAGGCTTTCAATTTTTTTTACAGGTTCTAAAACAATTCCTGGAAGTTGGGAATTGATGCGCTCGTCAACTTGCTTTTCTGAAACATAAAACCAGCCTTGTTTTTTTTCGATCAGATTGATTTGAGATTGAGGATAAAATGTAGTATGAGAAACTCTCAAAGCTTTGTTAACAAATACCGAGTCTTTTGGTTGAGAATTGTGAAAAAAGTTGGTTTGTAAAGGTTTCCCCCCAAAATTTTTGCGGAAAGGTGCTTCAAGATCTAATTTAGCGGACCAGGCAAACCCGGGTTGGTTTTCTACTTGAAAAATGCCTTTCTTTGAAAGTGTTTTTTGCCCGTGATTTACAACAAAACAAGAAGGGAAAAGGAATCTGTTTTTCTGGGCATCTTTTGAGAGAAACTTGTTTTTATTGGATTTGGATATTGTTTTCAAATTCAAAAGTTTTTCTAGACACCAAACATAACTGGAGTTAGTGAATTTCGCACGATCCTGTTGTTCCAAAAACCCGTGTCGGTTTTTGGAAAGGGGAAATCCATTTTTTGTTAGGTCCTTTTCCTTTCCAAAAATGGGGGGGCATTTTTGGTCCATGAATTTTGGGGCAACCTCTGAAGTTTTATTTGAGGAGAAGTCAGTATCGGAATCGAGTATTGAACAATATCCAGATAAATTAGTGGGAAAATTTTTGAGGGACGGATACCAATTTAAAAAAGTGCCTTTTGAATTGTTGGTATAGCTAACAATGTTATAGTTCTTTTTTTCTTTCGTGTTAAATAAAAAATAAACTAACCCAGAAAACTGCATTTTCGAGAATCCAAATTCAAGAGAATTATTTCCAAAAATCAGTGAAGAACCGACTCTTTTTAACTGGCCTTTTTTTCGTAGATGTAGATTATATTGCTGAATTGGTGTTTCCGGTGAAAGGAAATCCCCTTTCAGAAAAAATGAAGTGGAGAATCGAGACTTTGTTTGAACAAAAGTCGAAAAAACCCAAAAATTACCTAGTTCTACCAGAGTAGGAAATGTGGGGGAAATCTCTTTTTGGTTAATTTGCGTTACAAATCGATTCTGTTGCTTTTTCTTTTTTGACTTAGGGGTTGTTCGTTTTTCTTCTTCGATAATTCGAATTGCCATTGATTGAAAAAACACTTCGCCCGAAAGCGGAGCTTGAACTGGATGGCTGGATTCCGGCATTTCTTGCGTTGCAGTTTGTAAACGCGAGGCTTGGACCAATAATTGACCAGTTTTTACAAATTCACCCTGTTTTACCCATAAAAGGCTTCCTGCTGGTACATCATCATGGGTAATTTCATAAACATTCGATTTTTTTTTAGAGTTGGCCTTTCCCAAAATACTTTTGGAGACAAGGCGTAAAAGAAGTTTCGTTGGTTTGGCGTTTTGGTGTTTAAGTAAATAGACAATATTTCCATGGGGAGTCCGTACAAAGAGGCCAGCAAGAGGTTCTAAAAATTCAATTTGCCCATCAAAAGTCGCATTAAAAGATTTCATTGCTTGATCTT
>Ga0209230_10000934_pt1 | contig 11641 bp, 8 predicted proteins | sample LakOntMetagenome_FD_187467 | JGI IMG/M metagenome (GOLD analysis project Ga0209230, IMG submission 187467) | Freshwater and sediment microbial communities from Lake Ontario - Sta 18 epilimnion Metagenome (SPAdes) (version 2) | ecosystem: Environmental > Aquatic > Freshwater > Lentic | place... | reverse complement strand
GTCAGTTGGTAGACAATTAGCCAAAATTATATTAACTTTAATATAATATTATATTAAAGTTAAAAATGACAACCTTGGAATATTTTGACCATTAAACAGCAGAGTTTCGTCCTTATATAATCGGGGCAAATAATCATTTACCTATATTTGAAGGGCTCATTTGGAGCAACTGTAAAGAATTATATGTGTTTTGTAAAGATGTATCAGAGGTTACATTAGGCAAAGCAATTACAATTAATTTATACTTATTATTATACAAAGCTACGATAGTTGCTCGACTCTCTACCGACCAATTAGGAAATACTATTTTACAAATTTGTTCATACAATAAACGTTTTACACGATGATATTATTAATTATTGGTATGACGGAACAAATTTAACAAAATTAACAATCACTGATAAAAATGTGAATTATATTCTATATAGATTGACTCAAGAAAGTAGTTCTATCGACTTTGATATATTGGTATTTTCGAGTTCTTTTAGTTATTCAGATTCGGTTTATGGACAGGCTTATATACAGTTAGAAAAACCTTCTAGCACATCAAACTCTTGAATTTGAAATATTAGGGGCACCAGGATGACCCGTGGGTAGTATAACACCTCTTCTTTATTTGATATCGCTTAACGAAAAGTATGCTGTGAAGGTCAGTCATCATTCCTAAAACTTTATCGACTTTAGAGATTATTTTTAATAATTTTAAATATTATTGCTATAATTATCTACCTTGCGCTTATAGTTGCTTTATAATGCGACGTAAATCCAGTGTAAAAGTTGTATATTAATAAAAGCTTCAAAACGTTATTTTTTTTTGCCGAGCATCCATGAGCTGCGATAAATCAGGTGGAAGACGTTGACTTTTGTTGTTATCTAAACGTTGCTTGTAAGTGGCTGGTAGCATGTTTGCCAATCGTTGATAGTAAACATCGTTGTATGGATTACCATCTTGACCATAATTCATATACGCCGTTTCGACCATATCCAACAAACGCTTTTGCGTCAAGCCGTCTCCAGGGTAGTTACCATTTAAGAGTTTGTCAATAGATTCTGTAATGTTTGAATCGGCTGAAGAGAGATGGCGCTTGATAAGATTGTCAGGTGTCACAAGAGCCCATACCGGATCATTTTTAAAACGAAGAATCTCAGAAGTTGTGAGAGCTTCACAAATAGGTTGTATTTTTTGGTCCAATAGAGTCATTTCAATACAAACATTCAATATTTCACACGAATTTTCCATGATAATCGATAGTTCTCCAATATCTTCAGTGCGGCGGCCGTTGAAGAAGGCATAATCCAAATCGAAAAAACTACCGTCAAGTAAATGTCTAAATGGAACATTTTTTCGAATACCTTTAGGGTTGATCTTGACTTCTGCTGGTACATTTCCAATCAAAAGCTTTAACAATAAATAATGTTCGCAAATTTTTGACTTCCAATCATCCCAAGCACCACCTTGTGAAAATACGTTATTAGTGTGAATTGCATCGTTCATATCGTCGTACAGCTGAAGGGATATTGTCATGCGCGCCTCTTTCGATGTTGAAAAATCAGTCTTTAAAATCCAGTTTTTTGGCTTTTCAAGCAGATTACGTACGTGGTCAGTACTAATTTTATTACGCAAAAATTCTTGTTTGTTCATATCTGTATACATGTCTTTCCAAGTTGGTAAACGGCGTTCTCCACCCCAAAGAATAAATTTATCAACAAACAATCGTTGTCGCTTGAGTTCCTTTTCACGGACATCTGGATCATCAAAATATTCACAGATGCGTTTCTGTTGATCCAGTCGAACTTCGTCTTGCACTTTCTTTTCCACAGCATCACTTGTTGAAAAATTAAAATATTCCTTGTAAGGCATATACACGTCATAGTCATTTTGAACATTTGTAATCATCTCGTGTAATGCTGAATATTGTGAAATGTGCGGAAGAACTTTTTCAATGCGAGTGAACTGCGGCAAAGACTTAAAAGCTTGACGTAAAAATGTTTCCTCTTGCTCTACCATCTCAGGCAAGGTCATGCGTCGTAAAGATTCAAAAAGGGTTTCTTCTTGTCGGAACGGGGAACGGGTAACATTTAACTTTGAAACCACTTGCTTCACTCGGTCGTAGTTTGACAGACCACATTTATATTTGTTTTTGATCGCTTGTTGGTAACATTGAACCGATGAGGAATGAATTTCTTTTACAGCGTTTGTCATAGAAGAAATGACTTCTTCAGCTTTTGTTGTTGTTCTAACAAACTCTTTTGTTGTTGTTGTACCGTCCGCATTTTTCAAAATCGTGCGACTCGTTAGAGTTTGAGTAACTTCTCTGCGTTGATGCTTCGAAAACGTTTGTGATATATTAAACTCTGTGGTGGATGAACAAGTAGTTGGTACATTTGCATCCTTCAACCTTAGACGTTTTTTTGTACGCTCTCGAACCATTTTTCGATGTTCTTCACAAAGCACGTAAGTGGGTCGACCAGTCTCAGCATCACAACCATCTTTTCGACAAATTGGCATGTTTGGCTCTTTAGATGTCAGCAAAAAAGTGACCAAAAAAAAGATTTAATTATAAATAATATGCAAGTTTGATAAACCCATAAAATTTTTTATGGGGTTTTTTATTAAAAATTGTTTTTATCTTTTTTCTTCATTTTTTTTAAAAAACCCCATCTTTTCTCTTGTTCTTCTTGTCTAGCGGTTTGTAATTTTTCTTTATTTCTTTTTCTTGTTCTTTTTTTATAGCTGTTTGTAATTTTTTTTTATTTCTTTTTCTTAATCTTCTTTTATAGCTGTTTGTAATTTTTCTTTTTCTTCAAATGCCTCACGTTGTTTTTTTATATTTTGTTCCAATTGTCTAGCTGTTTGTAATTTTTCTCTTTCTTCAAATTCCTTACGTTGTTTGTTTATATTTCGTTCCAATTGTCTAGCTGTTTGTAATTTTTGTCTATCTGTTTGTAATTTTTCGAGTTCTTCTAATTTTTTTAATTTTTTGAGTTCCAATTGTCTAGCTGTTTGTAATTTTTTGAGTTCCAATTGTCTAGCTGTTTGTAATTTTTTGAGTTCTTCTAAATTTTTGAGTTCCAATTGTCTAGCTGTTTGTAATTTTTTGAGTTCTTCTAATTCTTCTAATTTTTTGAGTTCTTCTAATTCTTCTAATTTTTTGAGTTCTTCTAATTCTTCTAAGTCTTCTATTTCTTCTGTTAATTGTCTTTCTTCTTCATCGTCATTATCGGATTGTTGTTGTAATACTTGTTCATCCCTATGTTTCACTATGTCCTTTAATCGTTTTGATTTTTGTTGTTCTTTTTGTTGTTTTCGTTGTTCTTTTTGTTGTTCTTTTTGTTGTTCTTTTTGTCGTTCTTTTTGTCGTTCAAGTTGTTCAAGTTGTTCAATTTCTTGTTGTAGCATAGCAATATTGCTGTTTTCCTCTTTAACGCTGCGTCCATCATTTTCTAATTTTTGATCGATTTCTTTAATTTCAGCATTTTCGATTCCAAAAGCTGATAAAAAAACATCCAATTTTTCATTTCTTAAATTTTTTATAATCATGTTGTATTTTGTTGTTGAAGCCTCGCTACCCTTAATTTGTTTAGGGTAACTTAATAACCACATACAAATTTCGTTTTTTATCTCATTATTCACGATGGTAATTTCAGTAAGTTCTTTATCCGTTTCTAAATTTACTAATTCATTTCTTATTTCAGAAGGCATTTTATCAAACCAGTCAAGTAGTAATAAATACCAATTTATATCTTCAATAGGCACATTATCTTGAGGTTGTTCCAAAAAATCATTATACTTTAAACGAATCACGCTACTATCTGTAATTAAAACGTGTTGAACATAAGAAAACTTTAAAGACTTTAATATGCAGTAAAGTATTTTATTAATATCATCAGTACTAACTGATGTACAGAATGGTGCAGTTTTTACAACAAATGGTATTTTTCGTAAGATTGTACGAAATAGTTTTGTAAAATTCGCACTTGGTTTTAAAATTTTAGATAATACACCGACTTTTGAGTTTTTGAAATTATTAATTTCTGTCATTGATGGTGAAGTTTCCAACCACTCTTGAAAATTAGCAACCATACTTTTTGTTTTGTTGTAGTACATTTTACTATCGTTGTTTTGAAGCATCAAACGACGTGTTTCAAACCACTCCGTCCATGCCTGTGTAGAGACGTTTTGTTCTTTTTTAAAGTAGTTATATTCAACTAAAGTACTTAAAAATTCTTTAACATCTTTAATTAATTGATAAGATGTGTACGCAGCCACCCCAATCGCTGCACCGCCTAGTATTACTTGAGCGGCAGATTTTTTATCTGTTTTATCAATAAATTCTTTTATTGCTTGTTTACTACCAGCTACTTTTGATAAAGATGTTGAGACGACTCCAGATTTTTTAGTGTCATCGATAAAATTATTTAGAAGTGTGCGACATTCTTTCAATTTTTTAGCTTTTGTCGAAGGAAATGAACTATCTTTTAATATATTATCAATACTCGAAATTTTAGTCGCAAATAAATTATTAAAGAGTAAAATCTGTTTCCGCATAAGCTCAGTCTGTTTGCGAATTTCATCTTCATATATTGGATCAATTACGTTTACAGGTTGATGACGCAGTTCATGTGATAATCGCAAGACGTTTGTACGTAACAAAGATCCATCTGGATCAACATTTGTACTATAAGCAATAGCAATTTCTTCTAACTCTTTCCGATCATAATTTTTTACATTTGGTTTGCCAATCCATGTTAAAAATTCTCGTAGTTGAACATCAGAGGATTTTCTAGGATCGTAACCAAGTACTAACTTTTCTAAACTATTAAAATTTGCACTTTCTTGGAAAGATTTAGGTATGGGGGGAGATTTAGGTATTGGTGATGATTTAGGTATAGGTATAGGTGAAGATCTACGTGAAGATGCACTTGAAGATGCACGTGAAGATTTTGGTGAAGATTTTGGTGAAGATTTACGTGAAGATTTACGTGAAGATTTACGTGAAGATTTACGTGAAGATTTTGGTGAAGATTTTGGTGAAGATTTTGGTGAAGATTTTGGGGAAGATTTACGTGAAGATTTTGGTGAAGATTTAGAAGAAGTTAACGAGCTAAGTGTAACGTTAGATGGTAAAGATGTTTTTTTTCTACTTAACGCGTGCATATTTTTAATAACATCTTCAATCTCTTTGGAATTTAATTGTTTTCCTGACATTTTTTTTTTGTTTTTGTTATAAAAACTTTTTTTTTATTATAAAAACTTTTTTTTATTCCTATACACTAACATGATTGAAAATAAATTAACAGTATGTGTGGCGGGGTCAAATAAAAAAAGGACACTCTTATCTTTTTTCTTTGTTTTTAGCGAGTATATTAGCAATTGTAACGCTTTAAAAAGAAACTTTTTATTAGGTAAGGAGTTGTTATTATTCGATCTTGCCGGTAAAAATTCTAAATTTAGAAGAATAATTACAGAAAAAACAAAAGGTTTGTGAAAAGTTTTTATATGAAATATACAAATGAAGTTTTATTTTTATCTATTTATGTTTGTTTTTTGGTTAAAAGTATAAAAAATAGGAACTACTGTTTAACAATCTTCAAAAATAAAAAATGTTCACACCAAAAGTAAACTAAAATGGACCCTGAGTATAAAAACTTTTACGTTTACCCACAAAACACATTTAATTATGAATGTCCAAGTACAAATGTGAATATCCAAGAACCACTGAGTTACAATGGTAGTTACAATGGGTTGAATATTGATAATGAAATTGTAAAAGCTTCACTTTCTGGCAAATTAGATCTGACAAATAGTAGCACTTTAGTGTCGCAAACTATGTCAGATGCAAGATACTGGGGTAATGACGGACCGGTGGTTGTTGATAGATTAATGCAAGGAGTTGGAGAACAAGATATTTTAGCACATCTGAATGTAAGTCGTAATCGCTATACAGCAGAAAAATCGGGTGGTGAAATTTACATCCAACCAATGAATCCACATCTTTCACCATATACTAAAAGTTTGTATCAAACACCTTATGATACCACTCAAAACTTGATATCTACTGGAATCTTACATAACTCCTACACTGGTGAGGCTTACGAAACATTTGAAAATCAACTTCCACCTCCAAATACAACAAAAGGTCAGCTATGTGAATTTCAATTACAGCATATTAACCCTCGTTTGCTTCATTTAAGTGGAGGTTATAATCATCACAATCCACCACCTCGTAAAATAGAACTTAATTCTGAAACGTTTAATCCAGTAGATATTAAAGGAGGTTCAAACCCATGGGGTTCGCAGCTGTACAGTGCACAAGTTCGTGATGATATAGAAACTCGTGTGAGTCGAGACATCTACAATAACAGAAATGGAGATTACGCAGTGGAACCATCTATGAACGGTGATAAACCACAAGGGTATATTGGTTTTGTACCTCGTAATCAATTTCGTCCGTATCTACCACCCACTCAAGAGCTTAATTTACAAGGACGTATGCAAATACCAGAGAATATAAATCCAGATTTACGAAAAAGAGAGGAGTACACCGGTGAAGTGTATTCTAGAAAAGCTCATGTGCTTGTAACAGATCGCGCGATGATGCCTAATCAATTAATCAATGGAGTGCAAGCTATTGCTCAAATTCCAATCGCAACTGAACTTCACGATACACAGAGAACGACGGTGGTACAGGGTTATATCACACCGGCGTTTTTGGATGGTGCCACACGCTTACATACTACCTTTTTAGATGATAGGGTAGGACGAGTGAACGCGGAGCGGATGAATCCAGTGGCACCCATTGATTGTACAAATGATCAACCTACTGTAATTGCAATTGACCGCGATGTTCAAGGTAGAATTGCAACAGGTGAAACATTTCGACTAGCTGGTAATCCCCATAGTGAAAAAAATGGGTCACTTATTACAGATCATTCGACGGTTCTACCAACGATGGATGTGTATACACATCCTATTTTACTACCAACGTCAGTGACTAATCAATCCAACATTATTACAAATTTACACAATGTAAGAGACACGTTGAAAGGTACAATACTATCAGAAAATCGTAGTTCTAACTTTACACCACCAGTAAGTCAAGATTCTTCCTTTGTAATTCAAAATGTCAATCGTGATACATTAAAAGGTACAATTCAACTTCCAATTATTGGAGTAACACCAGTCGCTCGCGGAGATATTATTGTTAACCAAGAATCAATACGCGAAACTTTAAAATCTCTAAATGATCTTCACCGAATTAATTCAGTACAACAAACAAATACCTTGGGTAGACTTATTGTTTCAACTTCTAATGCAAAGGATACACTCACGGGTCATGGTCAATCGCTACCCACCGGAGCCGTTACAGAAATACCTCAAGGTTATGTACATTTAGACAAATCAGTTCTAGATACACAACGACGAACAATGCCATCGTGGAACCACACACAAGCAGTGAATGGACAAACTCTCGGAGATCATTTAGGCCCTGGACTTTTTGTTGTTCAAGAAGTACGAGGTGTAGATGAGCAAAATTATGTCACCCAAAATAAAAAAGTGTTAGACGGTATAGGTGGTAGTTCAACGCGTGTAATTGGCGACTATGCACCTCGAATGCGAGATGATCGTGTCACGATGAACTATTCAAATTCCGATGTTGTAAACCAACCACGAATTGATAGGTTTATTCCACCAACAAGACCAACACTTCGCGCTTACAATGAAATGGACGAAGACCGTGAAAACAAAGAAAAATTAGACATGTAGATTTCTGCGTTTAGAGTGTGATATTAATATTTTTATTTCTTTAATAAAACCTGATGAATTATTTTAACAGTGTCGAGAAGACTTTTTCTAGTCAAGAATTTAGCTCCACTATAAGCAATGATAGTCAACGGTTTAAAGCTCATTACAATACTGTGAAGTCTTGTCTTCTTCTTGAGTCTATGCCAGCTGAAGCCCGCGTTCTAGATTTAGGATGTGGTAAGGGGACGGAACTTTTAAAATATCAAGTTCACAAACCAAATGCTGTTGTGCTAGTAGATATTTCACAGGATTGTTTGCAAAAAGCTCAAGAATTTGCAAAAGAAAAACAAATTAATTATGACATTTTTGAGATGCGATCAAATATTGCAACAGATGAACTGTACAATCGACGTCTTACTTTATCCAAAGATCAAATACAACGCACACTCATAGTTCGCAATTTTGACATTGCTACCAGTTTTTCAGTTTTGGAGTTTCTTCCGAGTGTTCAACACTTGAAGCATGTAGCTGTTCAAGTTTACAGTTCACTTCAAACCAATGGGTTATGGATTGGTTGTATGATTGATACGAGCTTACTACTTGAACGTCTCGATACAAGCAATCAATACACCGATGCATATTGTACAATACAAAGAAAACTTGGGAAATACGACATGACTGTAAACGATAAAACAACTTGCCAAAATTTGTGCATCTCTCCAGATGCATTAGAAAAAATAGCTTTTCAGGTGGGTTTTCATAAAATTAAAAGTACAAACTGGGCAACTTACATGGGTGGAATACCTCTTACGAAACAAGTCGAAAACCTTGTACGAGTTATGCAGCTAAACGATCGAAACCGTTTAAAACTTTCTGACCTTCGAGCTCTTAGTTTGGTACATGTTTTTATTTTCAAAAAGCAATAGCTGTGTAAGAAACACCTTGATCTGATAAAGTAATACGCAATTTTAAATAATATAAATGATTAAAGTTTGGATTTTGTACAGTGCACAAGTTTGGATGAGTCTCGTCCCATTGAATAGTTTTTTTAATAACTTTTTCATAATTTGTTCGAATATCTTTTGTTCTTAAAGCGCTGTATGCGTAATCAACTGGATATATCCGAAAAGCTTTACCAAGAAGAGAGTCGTCTGCTAAACCTTCCATCTCCTTGTGGCAAACTGTAAACAGATGCGATAAGAGCTGCACTAACACATCTTTACCAGCTTGTACTGGTGTTAAGTAAACAAACAAACTAATTGCTACAGCTTCATTTTCTTTATTTCCAATTACATTTATTTTAAAGTCAGTCATATTTTTTTTTTATTGTTTTGTTTTTAATTCTATGCTTTCTTTTTCTTTACCGACTTTTTGATAACTTCAGAATCCTCTACGTAACCTTTGTAATAATAATACGCTACGACATTGTCCATTGCAGAAGAAACTTGACCTGTATTTGTGTTCATGGTAATGTTTTTTGGTACAATTCCACCAAGAGTAAAACAGTTCTTGCGCTTGCCACGGATCTGCTTTGCAAATGATGGAAACAAAATCATTTTAGATTTGATACTCAATGGCATTTTTTCAGATTGAAAATTTTCACATTTGCCATATTTGCGATCCTTGATCGTGTCACACCTGCACCAACAATGTTGTCGAGTTCCAGTCGGTTTGATGAGCATGTAAACGGTGTTATTTGAATGTTCCCTTTTCGGATGTACAAGGTTCTGACAAACGCTACTACCTTCACCTGTTAAAATAGCTCGATAATACGTATATCCAACATTCGTCGACACACTCTTCACGATGGTATTCTTGTAAACGGAGTTAAAAGATCGAACTAGTTCCACAATTTCCTTGAACACTTTTGTGCTAGGATCGATTTCCAACCGCATACTTCGTTGATTTTTTATACCTTCAGCGTCTTCTTCGAATGCAAAGACATCCACCTGTTTGCTTGTCAACTTTTCAAGTTTTTGCATGCGTGCATTTTCAGTGATGCTAGTTTCTTCAAGGAGTTCCTTTTTCTTTGTCGCCATCCGAGACATTAAGTTACTGTCAACAGATGGACACCCGTCGTACTTTTTCCAATGTTCAGTTGGTGTAAGAATACCAGCAGCTCGTATACTACAGCTTCGCATCATAGCTGCAGTGTTTTCCAGAGCTGCGTGATTAACAAAATTACGGGTTCCTTGTAAAACCCATCGAAGTTTATACACTTTACCTAAATCGATGCGCCCATTTGAACATTTACCACTTTTACATTTTTCAGCCTCTTTCTTATTTTTACAAACTGGACATTTTTCACACTTGCGAGATCCAACCATCCGAAGGCCATTTTTAAGATAAACTGAAGGGTCAACAACGTCGAACCAATTCTTTGCAAACTGCTCCACGTGACCAATGACAGACTCCAATTTGATTGCAATGGCTTTCCCCATGATAATTGCTTGTTCTTGATCCACTAGAATATTTGGGAAAATGATGTGCATGTTGCTACTTATTGGATTCACCTCGTTGTCTGCAATTGACACATGTGTATTGACATCAATTTCTTCTTCGAGCTCATCTTCAGATAAAACAATATCGTCTGCCGCTAAAGTCAAAGCAGGCCGTGATGCGTCGAAAAAAGATGTATCCGCAATCATCATAACAAACATATCTGGCAATGAAGTTTCTGGATAAAACAACCTCACGGCGCGTTCAATAATTTTACAAATCAACTTTTTCTTTTCATCATTGAAATAAAAGATAGGTTTGATAAATTTGCAATCGATGTCGACGAAAAACTTGAAGATTGGAGTACGACATTCGCAGATATACAAACGTGATTGAGCATTAAAAGTAAACGCGTTGCCAAAGTCAAGCTCTTGAGCGTAACGAACTGTGAAATTTGTTTCATCTTGCATTGAAGATAAAGTAAACATACCTCCCATGTAGCCATCCATGCTCAAATGTGTGTAATTCTTCTCTTTTCGGTCGGACCTCTTTCTTTTGATCCAAGGTAAAAACGGACGACTTTTTGTTGCAATTTCTTTTCCTCCTTTCACGTACCGACTATGAACATAACCTTGCGCGTCGCCATCATTGCCTTGTGTTAATGGCATCGCTGAAAAGTGTTTATAATCTTTGGTATAATATTTTCTGTAAAACTACTTTAACTTTTTTAGACAAATTTTTTTTAATGGGTATTTTTATACGCGCATCAGAGAAAAAAAAAGTTTCTTACATTTAAACTAAAAGATGTTTTCAAGATGGCAAATATTACAAACTTTCAAGAATGAAATGTTTACATGGCTTGATGAATACAGGATGTATTCCAATAAAGCAATTATTTTTGATATTGATGAAACTTGCATACATATAGACCAAACAAGAAAATGGTATCGCGATGACGAAATTTACGACATTTACAAATATGCATTAATTCACAATTTTTATATTTTTTTCATTACGGCGAGACCGTATATTCCACGAAATCAGCAATTTACAATAAATCAATTGAAATCGTTTGGGTTCGATAGTTATAATGGTCTGTTTTTAATGCCAAATTTTAAAGTAGTAAATACTCAAGCAATTGCATACTTTAAAACTTATGTTCGAAATTTTATTTCTATCAACTTTCAGATGATAATTGCATTAAATATTGGCAATTCTTGGCATGATGTACTAAATGCTGACGAAATGTTTGAATGTGATTGTACAACACTAAAAGATTTTACTATAGCTTTCCAAAAGACAAGTGAAGCTTGTTTACATTTAAAACTTCCAAACCATAAACAAAAAAATAATAATGTAATTATTAAACAATAAAAAAATATAAAAAATGGAAGTACGATATAAAATTGCTATAGAAAGTTGGGGATCTGCAGGATGGACGTTTTTAAAAAGTAT